>ERZ837380.3976-NODE-3976-length-13043-cov-3.134047_pt1 | contig 13043 bp, 4 predicted proteins | sample MGYA00519685_ERZ837380 | MGnify/ENA primary metagenome ERZ837380 (study PRJEB31850, sample SAMEA3708817) | human gut metagenome | biome: human gut; feature: human-associated habitat; material: faeces | place: China | collected 2014 ...
CCGTCAGGCGGGAATTGTGCGGTATTGCCTAAAATTATCTTCTCCGGGCGTCGGCGGAGAGGGCGTGGAGCTCGGGGGCGTACATGTGGTAGTTGAGCAGGTAACGGCCATGGGCGGGCACGCGGTAGAAAGCCGCCTTGATGCGCTCCAGCGGGGTGCTGCCGTTCTCGGCGCTGCTGTTGCCGCTGATGAGCAGCACATACTGGTTCTCGCTGTAACGGGCCATGGCGTCGCACTGGCGCAGGCTCTTGTGGATCAGCTCGCCCAGCTGCTCCATCATGGAGCCGGTCTCGGCGGGGTCAGCGTTCTGGGCGGGCGACATGGTGAGCAGCGCCAGGTAGACCGGCACGCCGAAGCGGCTTTGCACGCCGCGCTGCAGGTGATAGATCTGGCGGAAATTTTCGAAGCTGCAATACGCAGCGCCGGGGGTGTCGTCGGCGGACAGTTCCTCGGCCAGGCGGGAGATGTCATTTTCCAGGTTGCGGTCAGCCTGGCGGGCCTGGCGGGAGACCACACCCACACGCTCCGGCTCGACGGCATGGTGCAGGCAGCCCATCGCGTTGCCGCGGCGGGTCATCTCCAGCGCTTGCTCATGGCGGCCCAGGGTCTCCAAAGCCTGGATCATCTCCAGATACAGGCGCTCCTCGTAGGGGTCCAGCTCGATGGCGCGGCGGCACAGCTTAACGATGCGCTCATTCTCACCCTTGCGCTTGCAGGCTTCCAGCACCTGGAACAGCGCGATGCGGTACTGCACGTGCAGGGTCAGGCTGCGGGTCTCGACCCAGGGCTCGTTGCAGAACATCGGCAGCAGACGGCCAGCATACAGCTCCAGCACGCGCTCGTAGCGGGCAACGGCGGCGTCGGGGTTCAGCTGGCGGGCTTCCTCCATCAGAGCTTCCATCTCAAACACGTCCACACGGCACTCCATGGTGGGGTTCCACTGGTAGTAGCCGCGGCTGGTGATGATGCAGGTCTCCAGCTCCTTCAGGCCCTCGGCATCGATCATGTTGCGGAAGCGGTGCATGATGGCGCGCAGAGCCATATCCGGGTTGGTGGACCGTTCGCCGTTCCACAGGGTATCCGTCAGGTCTTTGTGGGTCACCCTTTCGCCCTTTTGCAGGACGAGGTACTGGATCAGCATCGTAGCCTTGCGGGACTGTTTCAGTGCGGCTAGGACCGGCTTGCCGTCCATAAGGATCTCAAATTTCCCGAGCATCCTGATCTCAATGTCTGCCATGGTAGGTCTCTCCTGTGCGTTTGTTTCACGATTGACACACCTTGCGGTGTTATTTTTAATTAGTATACTGTTTTTTCACCCGATTGTCCAGTGCCCATACAACAATTTATTCGCCAAATTATTTGCTATTTTTTATTGGAACTCCGGTGCGCCGGGCAGCGGAATGACCGCGGTCTGGGTGTAGACGGGGGTGCCATCGGGCTTAGCGACGGTCAGCTGCATAGACAGCGAGGTCAGGCAGATCTTCCCGGTTTCCTTCTCCTCTTTCCATCCGCGGGCATAGAACGCAAGATCCGAAACGACAAGCCCCATATAATCTTTGTTAGGATAGGCCGTTGTATAAGCGTAGGTGGTGTACTCTTTTTTCTTTCCGTCCTTGCCCTCCGTTTGCTTGTAAAAACGCATGTGCAGGTAGCGGTTCAGCTCGGCAAAGGTGTCGTCGGCGGGGTCGTAGAGGACCTTGGTGCTGGTGGTGTTGTCGGCGTTCAGGGTGGTGGCGGTCAGCTTGGGCACATAACCGGCATCAAGTATCTCGGTATAGCTGCTTTCCACTGTAAAGCGCAGCGCAGTGCCTTCCGTCAGGCGGGCATCTTCTATAAAAATATTATTTGCCGAATCCGCGTCGCTCTCTGTTGCGGCGTTTACGATAGAGATCGTGCCGTCAGCATCGGCCAGCTCGCCCCGGATGGTCTCGGTGAGGGCATCGGCCAGGTTCTGGGCGCGGGTCAGCTGCTGCACCTCGATGTAGGCTTCGGCGCAGGGCTTGACCAGCGTGACCGCCGCCGTGCCAAACAGTGCCAGCAGCACCAGGCAGACCATCAGCTCCACGAGGGTGGTACCTTTTTTGTTGTTCAGCGGGGTGGTCATGGGGTCGTGTCCTCTTTTGTGTCGTCTTTATCTTCGTCCACTTTTTTGTAGTAACGGGTGAAGGTATGCGTGGCAGCAGCCTCATCGTTATCGTCTTTGATCTTAGCCTGTATGGTCTGTATTTCCACATCCTCGACGGCAAAGACCGTGCGGTCACCGCGGCTGAAGCCCATCCTGGTCTTGGTGCCGGATTCGCTTTTCCACTCGGCCGCATCGTCGTTGACCGGGTAAAGTGCTTCGGTAAGCAGGTAGGCGTTATCGCGGGTGGTCTGCGCCTGGGCCGAGGCCCGCCGGGCAAACCGCAGCGACGCGGTAAACAGCGCCAGAAACAGCATAAGCAGCACGAAGGCCACCAGCACTTCCACGATGGTTTCGCCGCGGCGGTCACGGAGGGCGTTTTTCAATCTTTGCATAGTGCCACTTCCTTACTCATCATTGCCGTTGATGCGTGTAAAAATGCACGCACTATCCGTATCCATGCTGTAGCGCAAGTATAGTGTAGAAGCATCATTTTTTGTGACGGTACGTTCCTCACGGGTTGCCATGTTGGTCAATTTCAAAGCTGTATCGCCCTCGGCACCACTGAAGCTGTAACGAGTTGCATTATCATCCAGCGTGTAATAGTAGCTGTAAATGCCGGTGTGCTTGTACTTTCTGGTGTAGCTGTAGCTCTGGTCTCCCTTGACCACTTTGACGGTCACACGAATGACATAATCATCCACATTCATAGTGGAACCGTTCTCGTTCTGATTTCTCAGTTTGATGAGAAGGTTGCTCAGGTTCTCTGTGATGGGTTCGTTATCGATCACGTTGCCGCCTTCGTCCACATCGTCGCTGGGGTGCTTGTTCAGGGTGACGGTCATCTCGTCGATGCCCTCGGGCGCCTGCAGGGTAAACGTATGGTCGGTGTCGTCGCCGTAGGGGTTATCGATAGAGCCTTTTTTAACGTAGATATGGTTGATAAAGTAGCCGATGCTCTGGTCGTTCTCCTCGGCCATCGCGCCGTCTTTTTCTTTAGCGCCGGTGTAATGCAGCAGTTCCTGCTCCAGCACGTCGGAGAAGCTGACGGCCAGCTCGTAGACGTCCTGCTCCGGCAGCTGGCGGTCGGCGTTGGCCATCATCAGCGAGGCCGCATACACAAGGGCGGCAGCCAGCGCCACAAACAGCGCGCCCAGGCACAGCACTAAGATCATGGCAAGGCCCTGCTGGTCCCGCAGCGGGCGGTTGCGTTTTGGGGGCATGGTGCGCCCTCCTTTCTGCTTTACATCACGGCGGTTTCGGGGGTAACGGGGGTATCCTCTGCCCCGGGGTCGTTGGCCGGGGGCGTGGGGTCCGTCTCCCCTGCCCGGCCCGTGCTTTGTGCGGGCCGGGGGTCGGCTTCCGCCATGGCGAACACCGGGCGGGCGGCATCCTCGGTCATGGCCTGGCCCTCTGTGCGCAGGGAGACTTCCAGCCGGTCGGAATCGACGGTCTTTTCGCCGTTGCCCACAGCCCAGATGGTGACCTTTTCGGTGTACTTCTCCAGTGCTCTGGTCTCGTCGTTGTCGCCGTCGGCGCGCTGGGTCATATCAGGCAGGGTAAGGCGGTAGCCCAGGGAATAATCGGTCATCTCGGCCTGGCGCAGGGCAGGCACGGTCTTGATGCGGTAGCTGGGGTTATCGTTGTCGATAGCGTGGTGGCCGGTCAGAGTGATGGGCTGGCTGACCAGCTCCGTCACTTCGGACGTCGTACCGTCATCATTCGTCACCGTGCGGGTCACCTGCACAATGCTCAAATCGTACCAGACATACTCATCCTCGGTGCCCTCGTTTGCAATGTTGCGGGCGGCCTTGGTGATGTCCAGCCAGTTGGCCGGGTCGTTTTCGTCCGAGCCAGACGGCAGTTTTTCCACCTTCAAAATATCGCCGCGGTGGGTCGTTATGGTTTGCGTACCATCGTCATTTTCCGTTACCACATCCGCCGGGGCCACGGTAAAGCGGATGTCGTAGCCTTCCTCGTTCGGGTCGTCAGCGGGCATATCCGCGGCAGGCGTCACGTGGAAGCGGTACTTCTCGGCAAAGTTGCGGGTGGTGCCGTCGGTATCGGTGTACTCGTTGACGGCAGGCCACTGCACAGCGTACTGGTGGATGGTGATCTCTGCGCTGTCAGGTTTCCAGGCTTCGCCCTCGGTGCCGTACAGCTTGCCCTCCACCGTGGATTCCACCGAGGTCACGCTGAGAACGCCGTCTTTTTCCGGCTTGTCCAGCTGGATCTTGGGCAGGTGCAAAGCGCCTGCGGCCTGGGCATAATCGTCCGGCACGTAGAACTTCCAGGAGGAGGAGGTAGCTGCCGACTCGCTGTTGGCCACCATGGCGCGCAGGGCGGGCAGCAGGTAGCGGTTGGCGTCGGCGGGCTGCATGGTAAAAGCGTTGGCGTTGGGCGTGACCGTGTAGGACACGGTGGTGCCATCGCCGCTGACCTGGGTCTCGCTGCCCACGGTCTTGGAGGCTTCGGGGATCATCAGCGTTGCCTTATCCTCACGCAGGGCGGCATTCAGGGCGTCCAGGTTTTCCTTGGTGGGGTCGTCCATCCAGATCTTGGCCTTGGCGCAGGCGTCGATGTAGGCGGCCTTATCATCAAACAAATAGCCGGTAAAGAAGTAGCTGGCGGCGTCGGCCTTGTCCACCGTCATCCGGATGGTCAGGTCATTGCAGAAAGCGTTCATCAGCGGCAGGGCGTCATTGACGGCCTTGCCCGTCCAGGTAAAGTCCACCTTGCTGATGGCCGGGGCCTCGGTGCGTTGGATGATGGTCTGCGGGTCGCTGACCTCGCCGTTGGGGCTGCGCAGCACGGTGGTGTCGCCGTCTGCCGGGCAGGCCACCACGTAGAACACCAGCGTTTCGCCCTGGTAAGCTTCCAGGTCCACGATGGTCTGGGTGTCTTTGATGAGCGTGGTGCTGTCGCCATCCGCCGGGTGCAGCTTAAAGGCTTCGCCCAGGGTGGTGCCGGCGGCGTTGGTGGTCTGCACCTGTGCCCACAGCTCATAGTGGTCCACGCGTTCATCCGAGACGGCAGGCCAGCTGATCTGATAGCGGGTCTGTTCGGCATTGCTGGTATCCACGGGGAACACCTGGCCGGGCTCGCCCACCTGCTGCAGGCGGCGCAGCACGGTATAGACGGCGGTGTCGGCTGCGCCGATGCCCTGGGTGGTGCCGGTGGTATCGCGGGTGACGCGCAGGCGCACTTTATCAAAGCGCCAGCTGTTGCTGCCGCCCGCAAGGTCGGTATCGATAGGGAGGGTGTAGCTGTAGGTGCCGTCCTTGTACTGGACCTTGCTGTTGGCATCATCCGGCAGGGTGATGGTCTCCTCCGCCGTAGAAATTACATTGCCGTTTTCATCCCTGGTTTCGGTCACACCGTACAGCGTCAGCTTATACCTGGTGCTGCCGCCGCTGGCAGCCGCCTCGCCGGGTTGGGTCCAGGTAAAGGTGTAGGCCAGCTGGTTGTCGTTGGCCAGCTTGTCGGCGTCGTAATTCAGGTACAGGTCGCCGTCGGCAGGCACGCCTGTCAACTTCGGGGCCTGGGCCACGGTGATGTTGTTTTGTTCAAAAATGACCTGGTTCGCGGCATAGCCAGCCCAGTTGCTGTAGTCTGTCAGATTCTTGCTTACAAAATACAGCGGGGTCAGGTTGGCAAAGCTGTAGCCGTTGCTTTCCCGCACGATTTCCAGGCCGCCATACCAGGACGCCGGGCGGTCGGCAGTGGGAGCCTGCAGCTTGGCCAGCGCTTCAGCATCGGCAGCATCCCAACGGGTGACCACATCCCCCAAACCGCTGGTGACCGGCACAGCCACGACCGTCCAGTTATCATAGTTGGTCAGGGTGTCGTCCGGCAGGTTATTGAAGGTAAAAGTAGTGTTGCTGTTGGGCACAACGTTCTGGCGTGCAGCCAGCGTGATGTACTGGCCTTTGAGAGAGACATCCTCGCCGTTCAGCGTGACGGCCTCATCGCCCAGGTAGCGGCCCATGAGCATGACGCGGTAGGTTGGCTGTGTGCCGCTGACGCTGGCGGTAAAGTTCAGCGTAACCGTTACGGTCAGGTCGTCGATGGTAGCGCCGGTAATTTCGACATTTTTGGCAGCAAGTCTGCCCTCGGCCAGGCCGGAGTTGCTGTTGCCCCATGTGTTGTCGCCGGGAACCACGACCCAGGAGACCGGCATATACACCGTCTCGTCATACTGGCCGGAACGCATCCAGCGCTGGTCGCTGCTGGTTGCTTCCGCCGTCATACGCTGGCTGCTGCCAAGTCTCTCCGAAATGCGTTTGGGCGTGGTATTCCCGTTGCTGAACTGGTAGGTGTCGCCGTTATCGCCGCCGACCTTGACTGTGACGCTCCAATCGGCCAGGCCGTTGTTCTGCATCAACTTATCGTATTCATCGGCATTGGTCAGCACCAGCTTTTGGCTGAACTGAACATGGCTGCCCTCCTCCGGCGTGGGCATCAGGCGAACCTCCAGCTCCGGCGTGGGCAGGGCGCGGACAAACTGCTGCCGACCCGAAGCAGCTGCCGTGCCGGTACCCTTGCTGTTGACGCCGGCCACGCTGACCTTGAAATAGCGGCCCTTCCACTCGGCCTTACTTTCAAAGGTAAAGCGGGTGTCGTAGGCATCGGCCTCCAGCAGGGAGGTATTGCCGATACGGTCGCCGTTTTCATCGGTCTCGTAAACGGTGATATGGTAGTAGATGGCCGGGCTGCCGGTGGTGGGGGCATTCCAGGTCACGTTATAACGGCCGTAAATACTCTCGTTACCGGAACCGGTAGCATCACTGCGTTCGATTTTCAGCCCTGTGGGGGCATCCGGGGCGCTGTTGTCCAGGATATTGCTGTAGTAGCGTTGGAGCACCTCATCGGTAATATCTTCCTTGCTGGTCTTGTTGTCACCGTTGACGTCGTCGAAGAGGAGCAGGATCTTGCCGACATAGCCGACATTCCATTTCTCCGGCACAGGATACTGGGTCAGATCCTTGGCATCCGCTGCAAAGATATAACGCACAGACGAAGCTTCCGAGAAGCTTTGGCCCGGCAAGGTGGTAATATACGAGCTGCTCTTTTTTACAGCCTGCATCGAGACGACCGGTCTGCCATCGTTTGAAATCTTTGGCAGCATCGCAAAGAAGTGATAGAAGTTGTCGCCATCCTGGGCGGCGTTGGCACCGCTGTCCACACCGGCATACAGGCGATGCGCGTTTACGGCGGTAGTCGCACCGCCGCCTTCTTCGCTTTCATTGGTACCCTGGCTCCATCCCCCCGTAACCTTGTTGCGGCCCAGGCCCTCTTGCAGCCCAGCAATGCCGGAATAACCATCGAAGCTCTTATCCAGCTGCATGTAGTAGTTGTTGGAACCGGTCAGTCTTTCATTGGCTGTATGGCGATAGGCAATCGGGTACCAGATGCTGCCCGTATTGTTCTTGCTTTTATACAAGGCAAAACAATTGGTGATGGTCGTTTTCTTGTTAGAGGTGCTGCCGTTGCCGCGGTTGCCCCAGATGCCAGCTGAACGGACGGGGCCCCACATTTCGGTGCAATAGTTACGGCAGCGGTCAATGTTGACCTCAACGTTGGGGATAGCCTTCCACGGACCAATATAGCAGAAGATGCCGACAGACATCGACTGTGCCTGTAGTTCGACATTGGAGCCGTTGACGCACTCGATCACGTTGATGGTCATGGCATCGCTGTTATGGTCATTCGCCAGCTGTACTTTACCAAAAACGCCGCCTACGTCGTTTGCACCATTGGTCATCTTTTTTACGCTGCCATAGTTGCTGCAGCGATACAGGTTGGCCGCCGTACCGGCGACAGGATTATTGAAGTAACCTGCCACGCCGCCAACGGTGCCAGAGCTTTCGCCGTTGTTGGCGTTGGTGGTGATCTCGCCAAAGTTATAGCAGTTGGTCAGCGTACCGCCGTAGCTGAGCCAGTAGGCCAGCACACCACCCGCGTTGTTGGAGCGGCTGTTGAACACCGTGCCAATATTGATACATTTTTCCAGCGTCCAGCGGTCGCCGGTGCGGTTTTCCTGCGTACCAATAACGCCGCCTACATAGTTATCTGCTGCATTGTCACCTTTGGTGGTAGCATAGCGGTCATTATTAGCGTTGATATTGTCATCCGCCGTTCCCCGCGTGCCGCGCACAAAGCGGCGCACGGCGGCAAAGTTGACCAGGCCGCTGGTGGAATCCGCATTGGATTCGTTCTGGCCGATGACGCCGCCCACGGCGCCCCAGCTCTGGTTGATGTTATCGGCGTAGACGAACCACTGGCCGCTGGCACTGTTGGTGATCTGGCCGGTGACATCGTTAAAGCCGGTGATGCCGCCCAGGTAACCGTCGGCCAGGCCGTTGCCATGGCTGGTGCTGCCCCGCAGCGAGACCAGCAGCTGATTGTCTCTGCGGTTGGTATAAACTGTATTATAGTTTTTATCGCCATAGGTCAGGGTATCAAAGCCCTGCATGGCCTTAAAGTCGGTCTGCAGTTTTTTCTCTGCATCACCGCTGGCCTTGCCGGTCAGTACGCGGACCATCTGGTTCAGGTTGGCGTTCTGTTTGTCGGTGTCTACCACTTGGGCAGTGACTTCGTTGCCGTTTTCGCCGGTGGTGGTCTCGTCTTTATAGGGCACATCCAGCCAGGCGTTGATCTGCTTTACAAGGGGCTGTGTGTCCAGGCCGCCGCTGGTGGAGATGCTGCCGCTGTTGGAGCCGGCCACGCCGCCCACAAAGCCGCTGCGGGCGGTGATGATACTACCCGTTTTGTCTTTGGTGCCGACGGTGCTGCCGGTGATCTCGCCGCGGTTGCGGCCCACGATACCGCCGATATGGGCGGCGCTGTTCATCTTGGTGGCAGCGTCCTGGCTGGCGCCCACGTTGGAGGCACCCTGCACTTTCAGCTCGATATAGCCGACCTTGGAGTCCTTCACCCTGCCGGTGGCGGCGGCAGTGCCGTCGGTGTTATACACCACGTCGTTGCTGCCCACGATGCCGCCCACGGTGCTGCCCACGGTGGTAAAGCCGTTATCCTTACCGATGGCGCCCGTATAGCTGCACTTACTTAGGGTGCCGCTGCTGCTGCCAGCAACGCCGCCCAGGTTGAGATATTTTGCCATGCTGTCCTGCAGGTTGGTGCTTACGGTCACGTTCTCAGCCGTGCCGGTGTTTTCGCCCAGCGCGCCGCCCGCCGTGACAGTGCTGTCGCCAGCCGTCAGGTTGGCAAGGCTGAGGGAATTTGCATGCACATTGCCCTTGCTGAGGGAGCCTGCGTTATAGCCGACCAGGCCGCCCACCCGGGTAGCCGGGCCGTACAGGCGCACGTCGCCGCCGAAACTTGCCATATTGAACAGGTTCGCATCGCTGATCACTGCACCGGCTTCGTTGCAGGCTGTAATGCCGCCGATGGCGTCCGACGTGCCGCGAATATCCGAGCCGTAGACCCGGGACATTGTGATGCTGCCGTAGTTATGGGCGGTCACGCCGCCGGCTTCGCCGTTGGCTGCTGTAACGCTGCCGTTCATGGTAACGTTCTCCAACTCGCCGCGGACCTCGTTGCAGCCGACGATGCCGCCTGCAAAGCCACCGCCGGTATACAGCACACGGTTGCCGCTGGCTGCGTGCATGCAGCCGTAGATGCGGCCGCTGTTGCTGCCGGCAATGCCGCCCGCATACTGGTTTACCACCTGGATAGAGCCTGCGCGGTTCGTGGCGTTCTGGATCAGGCCCTCGTTGCGGCCTGCTACGCCGCCGCCCTGGGTGGTGGAGGAAACGGTCGTGCCGTTTTGCGCGGTGATGGATATGCTGTTCGGGTCCCACGGGTCCTGGCCAATCGTACCAGATGCCGCATTCAAGCCCGCCACACCGCCGGTCTGGGTGGTGCCGCTGACTTTTACCGTCACGCTCCTGGCGGTGACGGTGCCCAGGTTATAGCCTGCCACGCCGCCGGTGGCGGTGATGCCGTAGACATTGCCGCTGGCATTTTCCAGCGTAATAACGCCGGATTTACTGTTATAACCGGCCACGCCGCCGATGTCCAGCCCGCCGCGGATGCTGCTGCTTTCCGCCGGGGCGGAGTTGGTGATGGTGCCGTTGTTGATGCCCGCGATGCCGCCCAGGTAGCGGTAGCCCTCCTGCTGGCTGCCCATGGAGTTGACCATCCGGCCGTTGGTGATGGTGCCGTTGTTGACGCCGGTCAGGCCGCCTGCGGCCACGGGGTGCTGCACGCCGCCGTAGTTGGTGCAATTATGCAGCGTGGTTTTGGCCGTGGTGCAGCCGATGATGCCGCCCGCAAAGTAGCCGTTGTGGTCGGGGTCCAGCTTGCCCAGCGAGACACCGCTGTCCAACCTGTAGGCCCCGCCGTTGGCCGCGTCGGCCCTGGGGCTGAGGGCCAGGCCGCCGTAGGACTGTGCCTGGCTCTGGTTGCCGTTGCTGGCGTTTTCCAGCGTGAGGGTGGTGTCGGCTGCGTTGTAGCCGATGATGCCGCCCACGTAGGCGTTGGCGTAAATGTTGAACTGGTTGCTCAGGCTCGTCAGGGTGATGGCACTGCCGCTAGGGTTCAGCGTCGGCTCGTCGAGGGCGTTGCCGCTGCTGAACTTAGGCAGCAAGGTCTGCAGGTCGGCCGCGATGGTGCCGTTCTTGTTCTGCAGGGCGTTTTTCAGCGTATCTGCGTTGACTACGCGGTTGTAGCCGATCATACCGCCCGCCACGCCGTCGGCCACGATGCGTCCGGTGCCGATGGTGGCGGCGTTGGCCGCCGCGCCGCCGGCGTTGACAAATTTGAATTCGTTCGCGGGCAGGTTGGCGCCGATGACGCCGCCCACAAAGTGGACGCCCTCGATGCGGTTGGCGCTGACCTGCACAGTGGGCAGGCTGGCCGCGCCGTTCAGGCCGATGACGCCGCCCACGCAGTCGCCGGTGGCCACGATGGTGCCGGTGACGCTGAGGATGGTGGCTTGGCTGTTTGTGATGGTGGCGGTGGCGTCGTTGTAGCCCGCCACGCCGCCTACAAAGCTGCCGCCGTACAGCACCGCGCCCAGGGCCGCGCCCTTGTCGGACTCGGCCTGCCAGCTGATCTGACCGTGGGTGCCGTTGCAGCCGACCACGCCGCCCACGAAATCGGCATAGCGGGGGGTGCCGTCCCCGGTCTGGCTCAACTGCTGCAGCAGCGCAATTTTGTTTTTATCCGTTACCTCAACAGTAGACATACTGTTGACGCTGTCCACCAGTTTGGCGGTCTCGTTTTTGGCGGGGGCCGCGCTGTCCTGCTTGCCCCAGGCAGCATCGTTGACGCCCGCAATGCCGCCCACGTAGGCCGCATTGGCGCCCAGGCCTGCCACCAGGCCCTTGTTGGTCATGTTTTCGATGGTGCTGTTCAGGCCGTTGACCGAGACGATACCGCCCACGTAACGGTTGCCGAACACATAGCTGTTGTTGGTGCCGCCGCTGGTGTACAGGTTGCTGCCCACAAAACCGCCGACAAAGCCGCCCACGAAGCTGCGGCCCAGCACATACCCGGACTCGGTGTAGCAGTTGGTCATCTGGACATCGCGGCCAAAGCCCACCAGGCCGCCGACAAAGTCGCCCTTGAGGGGGCTGTTCTCGTTCAACGTACCGTCGGCGTTATAGCCCGCCTGCACAAGGTTGGTCAGGGTCGTCTCACTCAGGCCGCTGCGGGTGGCGCTGTGGCACTCATCCAGTACAAGGCTGCGCGCATAGCCCGCAATGCCGCCGAAGAACTGGCCCAGCACGCGGCTTTGGCCTGCGGTACTGCCCTGGTAGTTGGCCCCGGCCAGCACGGTGCCCTGGTTGGCCAGGCCGGTCAGGGTGTTGGCGTCGCTGTCGTTCTCGGTGGTGGAGTACAGGTTGCCCGTGATGCCGCCCACGAAGGCATTGCCCACCACGGTGGACTTGTTGGTGATGTCCTTGAGGTTTTCGGCGTTCCCGGTGCCGGTCAGGTTGGTGGCGTCCAGTACACCGGCCACGCCGCCCACGCCCACGGCGCGCCAGAGGGTCTGGCTCTCGTTTTCGTTGGCGATGGCGTTATAGCGTGCTTTTTCTGCTGTATCGGCGCTGATGCCGGTATCCGCACCGCTGTTTTTGGCGGCGTCCTTATCCTGGAAGATGCCCGCCACGGTGACGTTCTGGTCCAGCGTCAGGCCGGTGAGTTTGGCGCCGGTTTTGGGCATGGCAAAGCCGACGAGCCCGCCGATGCCGTGGGGTTCGTCTTTGTACGAGGTGCCGTCCACCCGGTTCACGCCGGTGGTCTTGCTGCTGAAGGTCAGCACAGCGGTGACCTTGGCCTCAGCGCCGCGGCGGCTGCTGCGGTCAATGGTGCAGTTGGTCAGGCTGCCGGTGTCCACGCCCGCCAGCGCGCCCACCGACCAGATCTCGGTGCGGTAGTCGGGGTCGGTATCGGCCAGGGCCTGCAGGTATTGGGTGCCGTTGGCATCCATCGCCATGGCGGTGTCGGCGTTTTGCCCGCCTGCGGATCTGGCCTCGGCGTTGATCTGCACATCGGGGTCGCGCAGGGTGATATTTTTCAGTGTACCGTTGTTTTCACCCACCAGGCCTACGTAGTGGTCGCGGGCCTTGTAGGCAGCTTCACCGGCATATTTCCGCTCCACGGCAGCGATAGAACTGCCCCGCAATTGCAGGTTGCTGATGACCACTTGCCCGCTGCCGCCGGTGCTGCCGTTGAGGGTGACGTCCTTGCCGATGGCGGGGATGGTGGGCCAGGCCACCGGGTCGGTCTGGCTGGGGACCTTGGCCTCGGGGTTTTTGCCCACACCCGCCGCCGTGTAGACGGTGACACCGCCGCCGGTCCAGTTCAGGCCGTTGGCGCCCATGCCCTGGGCTTTCAGGGTGTAGGTGGCTTTCGCATCGCCCCAGTTTTTGGCCCAGCGGACATTGTAGAG
>ERZ837380.3984-NODE-3984-length-13026-cov-3.119266_pt1 | contig 13026 bp, 6 predicted proteins | sample MGYA00519685_ERZ837380 | MGnify/ENA primary metagenome ERZ837380 (study PRJEB31850, sample SAMEA3708817) | human gut metagenome | biome: human gut; feature: human-associated habitat; material: faeces | place: China | collected 2014 ...
GCCGCTGTCAGAAGGAATGTGCCAACGGCGGTCTCGTTTTCGATGAAGCCTCCAGAAAAATGCACGTGGATGCTGAGCACTGCGTCGGCTGCGGACGGTGTCTCGGCGCCTGCAATTTTGACGCGATCGAATTTGACAACAACGCAGCCAACGAGCTGTTAAACTGCCGTATGGCGGAATACACAAAAGCCGTTGTGGATGGACGTCCAAACTTCCATATTTCCCTGGTCGTTGACGTCTCCCCGAACTGCGACTGCCACGGTGAAAATGACGTACCGATCCTTCCAAATCTTGGTATGTTTGCTTCTTTCGATCCGCTGGCACTCGATCAGGCCTGTGTGGACGCCTGTCTGGCCGCTGCTCCGATGCCGGGCAGCCAGCTTGCAAAACATCTTGCTGATCCGGATTTCCACGATCACCATGACCATTTCACAAATTCCACACCAGAATCTGAGTGGAAAAGCTGCCTGGCACACGCGGAGAAGATCGGTCTGGGAGTATGAATTGATCACACTATAATAACATCACCCCCATCTGCCAGCTGTGCCGCCGGTCTTTTTGCGGCCGCAGAGCTGTGAAAAACGGAACCGCCCCGGTCTTTTCTGCCGGTCGGCTCCGTTTTATGCTCTTCTTTATTTCTGAATCCAGACACCATTCGCATCGACTCTATATCCGTCCGGTGTCGTTCCATTGACAAACAATGCTCCGTCAGCACTCACATAATACCAGTATCCATTCGTCTGAATCCAGCGGCTCTTCGCCATAGCCCCGCTTTCGGTATAATAATGCCAGGAGCCGTTTACCATCTGCCAGTCACGCGCCATCCACGCATCTGCATGGAAATAGTATGTCTCCCCCTTGATCAGTAAACTCTCATTTGCCGCGTAGGTTCCGTTTGCTTTCAGGTATTTCCATTCATTTCCAAACTGCTGCCACGCACCATCGCCCTGAGCAGCTGTATTGCCAGATCCAGAGCTACCCGGTCCGCCCTGACTGCCGGAAGAAGAGGTATTTTTGCTGGTCGTATTGCCGGACGGCTTGCTGGAATTTGACGTACTGTTGTTCGCCGCATCCGATACCGAGGTGTTCGTGCCAGCCGGTGTGCCGGATGCGCTTCCCGCCACCGCAAAACCATAGTCCAGCAGCTTTTTCGTATCGTCATAATGGGTCTGCGAACTCTTTAAAATAACTGCAATCAGGCGCACGCCATTCCGCTCTGCACACGTTACCAGCGTGTTGCCTGCCAGGGAAGTATAACCGGTCTTTCCGCCTATGATTCCCTCATAGTACTGAGAATTTGCCGGATTGAGCATCTTATGTCCCATCGTAAGCGTCCGCACCGTCGGCACGCTGGCAGTCGCCGGGAAATCGTAATGCAGGGTCGATGCAACCTGACGCACCGTCGCATTATTGAATGCAGCATTTGCAATCAGCGCCATATCATGTGCGGTTGTAAAATGGTTCGCATTGTTCAGACCGTTCGGGTTTGCAAAATGCGTATGCGTGCATCCTAAGGACGCTGCCTTCTCATTCATCTTATCCGCAAACGCGCTGACACTGCCGGACACATGCTCCGCCAGTCCGTTTGCCACCTCATTTGCCGATTTTAAAAGCAGACCATAGAGACAGTCCTTAACCGTAAAGGTATCACCCGCCTTAACCTGCAGCGTCACCGCGCCCGATTCCAGATTCGAAACTGCCGTCTGGGAAAAGGTTACCGTATCACTCAGATTACAGTTTTCCGCTACCAGAAGCGCCGTCATCAGCTTCGTGATGCTGGCTGGATAATACTGCGTATCCGCATTCTTGGAAAACAGGAACTGGTTGTGCGTCGCATCATAGAGCACTGCGCCCTGCGCTGCCACCGTCGGCTGAGCTGCATTCTGTGAAGTAACCGTTGCTCCCGAAGGAACTGCGCCGGAGACCGTGCCTCCTGCCGCCTGTCCCGGACCGGTCGCCCCGTCTGTCGCAGCAAATGCAGTCCATGACACAGACATCATAAGTGCCATTCCCAGGCAGAGGGAACGCACGGATTTTTTCCATTTATTCATCGTATATTGTCCTTCCTGTATGTATTTTCGCTTTTCTCCTACCCGCCAGCTCCCGCAAACGTAAAGTTACGTTCACTCATTGCGCGGACTTTAACGGATTTTGCCAGTGCTGCGCAGGTACAAATCATGCAAATCTGTCTTACATTTTACTTCATTTTAAGCGACAATACAAGTTGAAAGGAAAATTTGAAATTATTACAATTTTATTACAAAAACAGGTAGCCGAAGGACATTCAGATCCTCCAGCTACCGCTTGATTCTTTTTGTATCTTCTCTTTAAATCGTTGACCAGCTTCGCCGGTTTCCAGTTAACGCCGCCTTTGCATACGCCGTGCGTCACAAAATCCATCTTGTCATGCAGATCTTCTGCATTCCAGACGCTTTCTACTTTTATTTAATAAATTTTTACAGATACTTCTTCCGCAGATCTGCCCCACTCTCTGCCGACAGATATGCCGGTGCCACATCAAAGACGGTCTTGCAGCCTTTCTGGCCTTCCTGGTTCATCTTGTATGCCGCGCGTGCGTATGCCACGATGATGGAGGAAGTAAATTCCGGGTTGGAATCCAGCTTTAAGCTGTACTCGATGATATGGTGGTTCTCTTTGTTCCAGCCGGTCTTACCGCTGCGGAGTACGAAACCACCGTGCGGGAGACGGTTGTGATCGCGTTTCAGTTCTTCTTCGGTGATGAAATGAACCGTTGTGTCATAATCAGAAAAGTAGTTCGGCATGGTCTTGATCTCGTTCTCGATCTTTGCCTGATCCGCGCCCTCTTCTGCCACAACAAAGCACTCTCTGGTGTGTTTTTCGCGGGTGGTCAGCTCTGGGCTGCTGCCGCTTCTGACTGCCTCCAGTGCACTCTCAACTGGGATTGTGTACTGTCTGGCATCCTTGACGCCCTCGATCCGGCGGATCGCATCGGAATGTCCCTGGCTGACGCCCTTGCCCCAGAATGTATAATTTTCGCCCTCCGGCAGGCATGCAGCTGCATAGAGACGGTTCAGGGAGAACATGCCCGGATCCCAGCCAACGGAGATGATGCCAACCTTTCCGGATTTCTGTGCGGACTCATCGACTGCTGCGAAATGCTCTGGAATCTTTGCATGGGTATCGAAGCTGTCCACTACGTTAAACCACTGTGCATATTTCGGGGTCTGGACCGGCAGATCCGTAGCCGAACCGCCGCAGAGAATCAAAACGTCGATCTCGTCTTTCTTCGCCTCTGCCTCATCTACATGATAAACCGGTACGCCCTCGGTCAGGATCTTGACCGTTTCCGGCGCACGCCGTGTAAATACTGCTTTCAGTTCCATATCCGGATTCTGGCGGATCGCACACTCCACGCCGCGTCCCAGATTTCCATATCCTAAAATTCCAACTCGGATACTCATAGATATTCCTCCTAACGGTACAAAATTTGCCACGGATCCGGCTCTATTTTCCAGCTTACGCGATCCGATTTTACTTAAAAATTTCAAGTGTTCCCATTATACACTAGATCCATCCGTTTTTCAATATAGGTGAGTTCACGCGTACAGGAAACAAATTCTCATTTAATTCTCAACGAAAGCCTTATTCCAGCTCCTTCATTCCGGTATACAGCTCAAAATACCGCCCTTTCTGCGCCAGCAGATCTTCATGGTCGCCGCGCTCAATGATCTGCCCGTGCTCCAGCACCATGATCGCATTGGCGTTGCGGACTGTCGAAAGCCGGTGGGCGATGACAAAGGTCGTCCGGTCCGCCATCAGCCGGTCCATGCCGTGCTCGATGTGCTTCTCCGTCCGCGTATCGACCGAACTCGTCGCCTCATCCAGAATCAGGATCGGTGCTTTAGAAACTGCTGCCCGCGCAATGTTTAATAGCTGGCGCTGTCCCTGGCTTAAGTTTGCACCGTCGCCCTCCAGCATCGTGTCATACCCATCCGGCAGACGCATGATAAAGGAATGCGCCGATGCCGTTTTTGCCGCCTCAACAACTTCTTCATCCGTGGCATCCAGCCGCCCGTATCGAATATTTTCCCGTACCGTGCCGGTAAAAAGATGCGTATCCTGCAGAACCATCGCGATATTTTCCCGCAGCTCCTTCCGGTGCATCCGGCGGACATCGACGCCGTCCACCGTGATCGAGCCGCCCTGTATATCATAAAAACGGTTGATCAGATTCGTGATCGTCGTTTTTCCGGCTCCCGTCGAGCCGACAAAGGCGATCTTCTGTCCCGGCTTCGCATAGAGCGAAATATCCTTCAAAATCACCTGCCCCGGCTCATAGCCGAAAGTCACATGGTCAAGCACCACCTCACCGCGGATCGGCGCGATCGAAACCGCATCCGGCGCATCTGCCGCCTCCGGTTCCGCATCCAGCACTGCAAACACGCGCTCCGCGCCTGCCAGCGCCGAAAATACGTTTCCAACCTGCATGGAAAGCTCGTTGATCGGTCTGGAAAATTGCCGCGAAAAACCTAAAAATACGGTCAGTCCACCGACATCAAAGTTCCGGAACACACAGAGCAGACCGCCAATGCAGGCTGTCAGTCCATAATTTAACTGGCTTAAATTGTTCATGACCGGTCCCATCACACCGCCGAAAAACTGCGCCCGGATCTGTTTTTCTTTCAGATCCGCATTGAGCCATCCAAATTCTTCCTCTGCGATCTCCTCATGGCAGAATACCTTGACGACCTTCTGCCCCTGCACGGTCTCCTCAATATAGCCGTTCATCGCGCCAAGCGCCGCCTGCTGGGCAGAGAAATATTTCTGGCTCCGTCCGGCAACAAATTTACCGGCACGCAGCATCACCGGCATCATGGCAAGCGTAATCACCGTCAGCCACACGTTCGTGTAAATCATCAGCACCAGCGTTCCCACAATACTGAGTGCGCCGGATAAAAGCTGCACCAGCGTACTGCTGAGCATCATGCCGATCGTATCCACATCGTTTGTAAAACGGCTCATCAGATCGCCGTTGCTGCCGGTATCATAAAACCGGAGCGGAAGCGTCTGCATATGGTTAAACAGCTCTTCCCGCAGCCGCTGCAGCGCGTTCTGCGCCACCTGCAGCATGATGCGCGACTGCATATAGGCAGCGGCAACGCTAACTAAATAAACCGCTCCCATCACGCACAGGGAACGGAACAGCCCCACCACATCGCCCCGGCTGCCATCTAAAGGCACAATATACCGGTTGATGATCGGGCGCAGCATATAGGCGCCCGCCAGATTCGTCACCGTCCCCAGGATCACACAGAAAAAGGCGACTGTCATCGCCATCCGGTCGCGTTTTAAGTATGAAAGCAGGCGCAGCATCGTCTGACCGCCCGCCTTGGGCTTTCCGCCCTTCATGACCGCCATCCGTTCCGGTCCCCGGCGGCGTTTCGGCGCGTCGGCTATGCGGCTGCCATATCGGCGTTTCAGGCTTTCAATCTGTTTTTCATTCATCATGCCATCCCCTCCCCGTCTGCCCGTTTTCCATATTGCGTCTCATAGATCTCTCGGTACATCTCACAGGATGCCAGCAGCTTCTCCTGCGTTCCCTCTCCGATAATCCTGCCGTCCTCAAGGACGAGAATCCGATCCGCGTATTCCAGCGAACTCAGCCGCTGTGCGATAATAAATTTCGTCGTATCTTTCAAATCTTCCCGGAATGCCGTCCGGATCGCCGCCTCCGTTGCCGTATCGACCGCACTGGTGCTGTCGTCGAGAATCAGGATCTTCGGCTTCTTTAAGAGTGCCCTTGCGATGCACAGCCGTTGTTTCTGACCGCCGGATACATTAACGCCGCCCTGTCCCATCTCCGTTTTGTAGCCTTCGGCAAACGAATTCACAAAGGAATCTGCCTGCGCATACACTGCTGCCCGCCGCACTTCTTCCTCCGTCGCCGTCTCATCACCCCAGCGCAGGTTTTCCTCGATCGTGCCGGAAAACAGGACGTTTTTCTGTAAAACCATGCCAACGCCGTCCCGGAGATTTTTCAGGGAATACTCCCGCACATCGATACCATCCACCCGCACACTCCCCTCTGTCACATCATAGAGGCGGGGAATCAGCTGTACCAGCGACGTTTTTCCGCTTCCGGTCGCACCGAGGATGCCGATCGTCTCTCCCGGCTCTGCCGTCAGGCTGATGTGGGATAGAACCGGCTCACCGCCTTCGCGGTAGGAAAAGGAAACATCCTTAAATTCCACGCGTCCTTTCTCAACCTTCCGGTCCTTCTGTGATGCATTTTCATCGCTCAGATCAATCGGCTCATCCAGCACCTCATCAATTCGCCGGATGGACGCCATCGCGCGGGAACTCTGCAAAAATACCATTGAGAGCATCATAAGTGACATCAGAATCTGTACAATGTAGGTCGTAAATGCCGTCAGATCCCCGACCGCCATCCGTCCGCCGATAATCAGGTTTCCGCCGAACCAGACAACTGCCAGTGTCGTCACATTCATCGCGAACATCATGACCGGCATCGTCGCAATTACGATCTTCAGCGCCCGCAGCCCTGCCTCCTTGAGCTCCCGGTTCGTGTCGGCAAACCGCTTTTCCTCGTAGTCTTCCCGCACAAAGGATTTCACCACCCGCACGTTCGTCAGCACCTCCTGGATGCCGCTATTGAGCGTATCCAGCGCTTTCTGCATGGCTGTAAACCGCGGGTAGGCAGTCCGTAGGATCCAGACGATCGCCGCCGTCAGAAGCGGAATCACCACCAGGATGACAGCTGCCAGTTCCGCATTCATCCAGAACGCCATCACAAGCGCCCCCAGGAACATGCCCGGCGCGCGCAGCATCATCCGAAGTCCCATCATAATCAGGTTCTGTACCTGCTGAATATCGTTCGTCAGACGGGTTACCAGCGATCCCGTGCTGAACGTATCGATATTTTTAAATGAAAACTGCTGCACTCTGGCAAATAAGTCGCGGCGCAGATCGCTGGTAAAGGAAATCGACGCCTTCGCTGCAAAATATGCCCCCAGAATGCCGCCTGCCGCCATCAAAAAGGAGGTAATCGCCATCACAAGTCCCATTTTGAGAATGTATCCGCCGTCTTTCTGCGCCACGCCATGGTTAATAATCATCGACATAAATTTGGGCAGCAGAATCTCACCCAGCACCTCCGTTACCATCATGAGCGGTCCCAGAATAAAGGCGCTCTTATATGGCAGTATATATGATTTGTATCGTTTCCATTGCTTCACGCTTTTTCCTCCTGCCCGTTATTTCTGCAAATTTTTTTATGGATTCTGTTCAAACAGCTCCATCAGTTCATTCTGGCTCAAATCGCCCAGTGAAACCATTCCCTCTGAAACCACCTGCGCCGCCAGCGCAAGTTTCGCATTCTGCAGCTTCAAAAGATTTTCTTCTATCGTATCCTTTAAGATCAGTTTGTATACCGTGACCGGCTTTTCCTGCCCGATCCGGTACGCGCGGTCGGTCGCCTGGTTCTGCGCTGCCACATTCCACCACGGATCGTAATGAATCACGATATCCGCCGCCGTCAGGTTGAGTCCCGTTCCCCCGGCTTTCAGGGAAATAAGGAACACCGGAACCTCATCCGAGGCAAACGCCTGCACCATCCGGCTGCGTTCTTCCTTCGGGGTCGCGCCGACCAGAAGATGGGACGAAATGCCCTCCTGTAAAAGGCGTTCCCGAATCCGCTCCAGCATCGAGGCAAACTGGGAAAAGAGCAGGATCTTATGTCCCGCCGCAGACGCCGATGCGATCAGCGAAACACAGGTCTCCAGCTTCGCCGATTCCCCCGTATAATCTTCAAAACAGAGTGCCGGATCGCAGCAGATCTGGCGCAGCCGCATGAGCTGGGAAAGCACTTCCAATTTTCCATTACCCGACCACGCGCCGCCAGCCAGCGCCTCTTTCAGTTTCAACGCCGACGCCGTATAAAGCTTCTGCTGCCGCCCCGACGCCGCCGAATAAACGATCCTCTCTTCCTTGCCCGGAAGCTCCCGCAGCACATCCTTTTTCAAGCGGCGCAGGACAAACGGTCCCGTCATCCGCCGCAATGCCGTCAATGCTTCCGGATCCTGATTTTTCACGATTGGCAGCTCATACCGCTCACGAAACTTCCGGTAACTGTATAAAAATCCCGGCATCAGGAAATCAAAAATGCTCCAAAGCTCGCTGAGCCGGTTTTCCACCGGCGTTCCCGTCAGGGCGAAACGGACATTCGCCGAAATCTCCTTTACCGCCTTCGCTCCCTGTGTCTTTGCATTTTTAATGACCTGCGCCTCGTCAATAATCTCATATTCAAACGTGCGTCCCAGATACGCTGCCCGATCCCGTTTCAACAGATCATAGGACGTGATGATCACCTGCGCCCCCTCAGACGCCTCCATCCGCATCTGCTCCTCCAGCTGTTCCTGCCGTTCTTTCGCCGTCCCGGCAATCAAAAGCACGCGGATCTCCGGCGAAAACCGGGCAAATTCCTGTCCCCAGTTGTAGACGAGCGACGCCGGGCAGACGATCAAAGACGGAAGAGGTAATTCTGACCCACTGCCTTCATTTCCAGCCGCTTTCTGCTCGGTTTTTTCCTGATAAAATGCCGTCAGAAGCGCAATCACCTGCAGCGTTTTTCCCAGTCCCATATCATCTGCCAGGATCCCGCCGAAATGATACCGCGCCAGCGTCCGCATCCACGTATATCCGATCTTCTGGTATTCCCTCAGCGTCTTTTCCAGCACCGCCGGAACCGCATAGCTGACACTCTGCGCCGTTTTTAGATCGCGCACCATCATCCCGTAGGCTTCATCCCGCTGAAACAGTTTCATCCTGCCGTCGCCCGAGAGACTGTCCAGATAAAAAGCACGGTAGGCAGGTATCTTCGCCTCCCCCGCCTGAAATTCACTCTTTGTCAGTCCCAGATCCGCAGTCAGACTGTCAAGCGCCTGCAGGCCGCCGCCCGAAAGCTGCAAAAATTCGCCATTTTTCATGCGGTAATATTTCTTTTTTTGGCGGTATTCACTGAGTACCTGCAAAAGCTCCGCCGGGTCGATTCCCGCCGTCTCAATCTTCAAATCCAGCCAACCGCCTCCAAGAGAAACCCCCATCGACACTTCCGGCGGGGGCAGGACGCGCAGATGGCGGACAGACTCTGACAGCCATACCTCTCCCACCTCCTGAAACTGCGGCATTCCCTCGCTCAGAACCTGGTACAGCGCTTCTTCATCCCCGCGGATCACCAGCTCGCCGCTCTCATCCTCCCAGTAAGAGAAGTACCGCGTGATCAGGCGGCTGATATAAAATTCCGCCGGTACATCCCGGCAGATCTCCCGCGGAACATGCTCGTCCGCCAGCGGCGAAAACGTAAAATCTCCATAGGAAAGCGTCGGACGCAGACGCAGCTCGTCCGGCGAATCACTGTCAAACTCAAACCGGGCTTTCAACGCCTCTGGGCGGTATTTCTCCCAATCGATCTCCGTGCTCTGCAAGATCCCAAGTGCCTCCATGCCTTCCAGCACCCGCGCATAAAAGAGCGGAATATCCCGGCTTCCAACCAGCAGCTCCCGCTTCTCTTTCCGGCTTCCGCACTCTCTTCCGCCCTGTTCCATCTGCTCCAGAAAAACGCCCATCGTTTCTGTATACAGTTCACTGCATCCAAACAGATGCAATCCATCTGCCACATACAGACGCTGTTCTCCCCGGAACGAGGTTAGAGCCGATGGAACCGTAACCGCAATTCCATCGCCCCTTGCTTCCACCTCCACCGAGAAACGCGGATCCTTGCGCTCAACCCGGCACACACGTTCAGCACCTTTCTCGTCCTCCGTCTGGACTTCTTTTCCCTCTAAAAGATCAAACAGCCGATCCCTCGCTGCAGATCCCAGCGTTAACGCCCGCATCACCGGAAGCGGCAGCCCCGCATGACCGCGCATCTCCTCATAATGGCGTATGTAGGCGTCCGCCTCCTCCAGCAGAAGATCTAAAAATGGGCGGCTTTCCGGCGCAAAGGCAGACGGGACGTGTTCAAACGCCATGCCTTTTCCGTATTCCACCCGTTTTCCGCTGTGAACCGCCTGTGCAAATTCCAGCAGGTTTTTCACAATATACCGTTTTTCCCGTCCGATCCGTGCCTCCAAAAGCACTTCGCCGCGCCGGATCTGTAAATAGGGATGCAGATAGACCGGTTCCCGCTCTTCCTCGCCCAGAATCCGCGCTACTTCCCGGTTCGTGTACTCCCGGATCATCATCCGGATCTCCGGCGAAGTCGAAACCGGCGGTGTATGCTCGGCTTTCTGCTGGCGGGCAAACGCCTCCTGAAGCGCTTTTGCATGCACGCAGGGACCCCGGAATGAATTTCCCTCCGCACAAGAACAAGAGTAGTCATAGATCTGACTACCCTTGATAAAAATTCTTGTCTGATATACCTTTGTCTCATCCTCAATCTGTCCCTGTACCCGTACTTCGCCCTTCCAGAAGGTATCTACGGACATTTTTATTATTTTCATGAGGATTCCTCCATATTACAGATTACATGTGTTCCGGCGATTCCATTCCGAGCAGATCCATACAGGTATCCAGCACCCGCTTGGTCAGCGTGATCAGACTGATAAAGGCTGCCTGCTTCGCTGCGTCCTCCTCGGAGAGGATCTTATTTTCCAGATAAAATGCATTAAACGCATCCGCCACTGCCGCCATGTATTGGCAGAGCTTATGCGGCGCCGTCTCATAGAATGCAGATTCTGTCACCTCGCCGAAACGGCAGAGCGCCATCTGAAGTGCTTTCTCTGTCTCGCTCTCAGCCGGACGGATCGGAACCACTTTAGCATCCGCACCGCGCAGTTCCTTGTATTTCTCCAGAATGGACTTGATGCGGACGATCATATACTGGATATGTGGACCTGTATTTCCCTCGAAGGAAATAAAGCGGTCTACATCGAAAATGTAATCTTTGGTCGCCTGATTCGAAAGATCGGCATATTTAAGTGCCGCCAGACCGACAATCTCCGCCGTGCGTGTCATCTCGTCCGCCGGAACTTTCTGCTTCTCCTGAATCTTCTCATATACCTTCTCATCGATATTCTTGATCAGGTGCTCCAGACGCATAACACCGCCCTCACGTGTCTTGAACGGACCACCGTCCTTGCCGTTCATCGTACCGAAGCCCAAGAAGATCATCGGCGTATCTTCTTTGACGATGCCCGCCTTCTTCGCCACACGGAATACCTGGATAAAATGAAGCTCCTGGCGCTTGTCTACGACGTAAATGTAGCGGTCCGGATGGAAATCCTGCTCACGTTCGATGATCGTCGCCAGATCGGAAGTCGCATACAGCGCCGCACCATCGGATTTGCGGACGATACAAGGCGGATATTCCTTCGCATCCCCTTCCTGTGCGATATCGACAACCAGCGCGCCATCGCTCTCATAGGCGAGACCTTTTTTCTGTAAATCCTCGATCAGTCCCGGAATATATGGCTGCGCATCGCTCTCGCCCTTCCAGAGGTCGAACGATACATTTAAATTGCCATAGTTTTTTTTCAGATCCTTCAAGGACACGTTCATGATGTGCTTCCAGATCGCATGGAACGGTGCATAGCCACTCTGCAGTTTGAAGGTTGCTTGCTGTGCCCGCTCACGGAATGCCGCATCTACCTTGGATTTCGCGCTCGCTGCCGGATAGATATCCTCCAGCTCGGAAATCGTAAACGGCGGCTCCGACGGATACTCGCCGGTATAATCCGGGTCAAAATATACCAGATCCGGCTGACGGTCATGCAGCTCCTCGATGATCAGTCCCATCTGCAATCCCCAGTCACCCAGATGCACATCGCTGATGACATGGTGTCCCATATAGCGGCTGATGCGCTTGATGCTCTCTCCGATGACCGCGGAACGTAAGTGTCCGACATGCAGTGGTTTTGCTACATTGGCTCCGCCGTAATCGATGATGATCGTCTCCGGCTTCTTAGCTGCGTTGAGTCCCAGCTTTTCATCCTCTGCCACCTGCTGTACATAGGATGCCAGGTAGCACGGATTCAGGCGGATATTGATAAATCCAGGCATCACGGCGTTGATCTCAGAAAACATCTTGCTTCCGGCTGTCTTTTCCACCACCTCATTGGCAATATCGATCGGTTTCTTTTTATACGCTTTGGCAGCTGCCATCGCGCCGTTACACTGATACTCGCAGAGATCCGGGCGGTTTGATACCGTCACGCGGATATACTTCTCATCGTACCCGCAGCCGGTAAACGCCGGTTTCAGTTCTTCCACGATCAAATCTAAAATCGTTTTCATACTAGATTCCCTTTCATAATTTATATCGCATATTTTCAAGAATGCCTCTGCATTCTTGCTGCGAGATGCGCGTCATGCAAAGCATGACATATTTCTTTTGCGCATCTCTGCAATCCTGCCGGAGGCTATATCAGATGGGGGATTGACTCCCACCACTGATACTAATTTGCTCCTCGCCACCTGAAGAGGTGGGAGTCATCTCTCATCTGATATATCCTTCCGCATTGCCTTTTTCACATCCTTGCGGAACTGCTTCCAGGCATCCTCATGATCCACGAAATACTTCGGGCACGCCTTTCCAGTCACATCATAATGACGGATCACGTCTTTCGGACTTAAATCGAGTTGCTTGCACAGCCATGCAGTCAGTTTTACCAGCGAGTCATACGTCTCGTCTGTGAACTTTCCGTCTGCCGCCGGATGGCAGCACTCAATCGAAACGGTGTCCGCATTCCTCTCATTGGAGGCATATGCCTTCTCCCCGACCGGAACGCACTCGATGATCTCGCCGTCCAGACCGATCACGAAATTGCTGCTGACGGAAACAGTGTTACTGCCGCTCTGATCTTTCAATCCCTCAAAATAATCATGGTTCTGCTGTGCCGTCGTCCCAGGATTTGCCACATAGTGAATCACGATCCCGTTGATGACCGGGATATTCGTCCCCGGTCTGGAATATCGGTTGACCGTGAGAAGCTGCTCATCAACCCAGTTTGGCATCTCGATCGTGGA
>ERZ837380.3986-NODE-3986-length-13020-cov-3.337138_pt1 | contig 13020 bp, 8 predicted proteins | sample MGYA00519685_ERZ837380 | MGnify/ENA primary metagenome ERZ837380 (study PRJEB31850, sample SAMEA3708817) | human gut metagenome | biome: human gut; feature: human-associated habitat; material: faeces | place: China | collected 2014 ...
CGAAGCATCGGCAAAATCAGTTACTGTTTGCGCAAAGCGTGAACAGTAACTATTTCAGATCTCCCCGTGGAACACTTCCGCCGCCGGACCTGTCATAAATACAGTGTCCTTTTCTCTGTCCCAACGGATCAGAAGGTCGCCGCCGAGCAGTGTCACGCGGACTTCATCGTCAGTAAGACCGTTTAAGATGCAGGCGACCGCCGTCGCGCAGGCACCTGTTCCGCAGGCAAGAGTCTCTCCGGAACCGCGCTCCCAGACACGCATATTTACATGTCCGCGGTCCACGATCTCCACGAATTCCGTGTTGGTGCGGTCCGGGAATTTTTCGTGGACTTCAAAGGACGGGCCGATCTTTTCGATCTCCATATCCTTGATTCCATCCATAAATACCACCGCGTGGGGATTTCCCATGGACACGCCGGTAAAACAGTACTCTTTTCCATCCACCGTGATCGGCTCCCCGATCTCGGAGGTCGGCTCCGGACGCCCCATATCCACCGTCACAAGCTCTACCTTGCCGTCTTTTAATTTCATAGACAGATGCTTGATTCCGGATGCAGTCTCCACGTCGATCTCCGTCTTATCCACGATTCCGTGGTCATAGGCATATTTTCCGACACAGCGGATCCCATTTCCGCACATGGCACCCCGGGATCCATCCAGATTGTACATGTCCATCTGGCAGTCCGCAACCCTTGACGGCTTAATTAAAATCAATCCGTCCGATCCGATTCCGAAATGGCGGTCACTGACCATCTTTGCCGTCCCGCAGGGATCTTCCACAGTCTCTTCAAAACAGTTTACATAAACATAATCATTTCCGATGCCCTGCATCTTCGTGAATTTCATATTTTCTCTCCTATATGCTCCATCCCCTGTGCGAGGATCGTCTGGATGTGACCGTCCGCAAGAGAGTAGAGAACGCTCTTTCCTTCCCTGCGGAACTTGACAAGACGCATCTGCTTCAGGATCCGAAGCTGGTGGGAGATCGCAGACTGTCCCATTCCGAGAAGACTTGCAATATCGCACACACATAACTCCGACTGGCTGAGCGCATACAGGATCCTGATCCTCGTGGAATCTCCGAAGATCCGGAAAAATTCCGCAAGATTCTGGAGTTCCTCGCCTTCCGGCATCACGTCCATCACCCGTTTTACCACCTTGTCGTGGACATGAATAAACTCACAGTGCGGGGCGATCTTTTCGTCCTCTCTGATACCCATGTTCCTGCTCCTTTACTGCTGCTGCCGCAGGTCATACGGACAGCAGCTCTTTCCACGCAGTTAGCGCACGAGAAGTTTGCTTACTTCGTACTGCTCCTCCGGGATGTCTTTCTTCATATTCAGTGCCTCCTGGATATCGAAATCCACGAACTTGCCGTCCTTGTAGGCTACGATACGGTTGCTCTTTCCTTCCGCCAGAAGCTCTGCAGCTCTCGCACCCATGATGGACGCGTAAACACGGTCCTTACAGGTCGGTGTACCGCCTCGCTGGATGTGGCCAATGATGGTGGCACGGGTCTCGATACCTGTCGCCGCCTCGATCCTTCTTGCCATGGAAGTGGAGTGTCCGATTCCTTCAGCGTTGATGATGATGTGATGCTTTTTGCCGCGCTTTCTGTTCTCAATGATCCGGTTGATCAGGTACTGCTCATTGCCGTCGTAGCGCTCCGGAAGGAGAATATCCTCCGCGCCGTTGGCAATACCGCACCAGAGAGCGATATATCCGGCATTTCTTCCCATAACCTCGATGATACTGCAGCGCTCGTGGGAGGTGGAAGTATCACGGACTTTATCGATGGCTTCCATCGCTGTGTTTACAGCGGTATCGAAACCGATCGTATAGTCGGTACAGGCGATATCAAGGTCAATCGTTCCCGGAAGACCGATCGTGTTGATTCCGAGAGCGGAAAGTTTTCCGGCACCGCGGAAGGAACCGTCTCCTCCGATCACAACGATACCATCGATACCATGTTTCTTACATACCTCAGCGCCACGCTTCTGGCCTTCCTCAGTTGTGAACTCCTCACAGCGGGCTGTGTAAAGGATCGTACCGCCGCGGTTGATCGTGTCCGCAACGCTGACGCTGTCCATATCTACGATTTCTTCCTGAAGGAGTCCGGCGTAGCCACGCATGATTCCCTTTACCTTCAGGCCTTTATTGATAGCGGTTCTTACAACCGCACGGATTGCCGCATTCATTCCAGGGGCATCTCCGCCGCTGGTCAATACTCCGATCGTTCTGACTTCTTTCTTTGACATATGGGTTTCCTCCATAAAAAAATTCTGTCAATCATTCGCCGTATACGCCACTATTTTAATACACTTTACCTTTCTTTTCAATGACCTTTTGCACAACCTTGACATTTTTTTCACCAAGGATCCGGTACAGACGCCCGAGGAGATCCGGCCCTGCAAGAACTGCCCAGTTTTCGGAAAGTCTCCGCATCTTCCGCTCTTCCTTCAGATACATGATCACTCTGTCTTTTCCATCGGAATCCCGGAGTGCCGCCATGACATCATCGATATGGCTCTCATAGAATGCCTGGTTCTCAAACTGCAGCCAGAGTTCATTCGGGATGTCCGTAAACGGGATCACTTCCTCGCAGATGATCTTTCCGACCGGATCGTCGCCGATGGATGCCCGGCCGCGGACAAATACCTTGTTTTCCTCGGTAAATGACGGACGGTTCTTCTCGTAGATCTTCGGGAACACGAGAACTTCCACCGTGCCCACAAGATCCTCAACGGTGATGAATGCCATGAGCTGGTTCGTCTTTGTAGTCTTCACCTTTTTCGACGTGATCATTCCGCCGATGACCACATTGGAATTATCCTCCACAATGGTCTTTCCGACCTCATCCACAACGAAATCGGAAGTTCTCGCCGTCACATTTTTCTCCCAGAGTTCCCGGTATTCCTCCATCGGATGACCGCTGACATAGATGCCGATGGTCTCCTTCTCGAATGCCAGAAGTGTCTGCTTGTCATACTCGCCCACATCCGGGAACGTGATATGGAAGTTGTCCTTTTCCTCCTCCGGGGCGATGTCAAAGAAGCTCATCTGGCCTTCCATGACCGTCTTTTTCTCTTTTGACTTGCTCTCCAGAAGGTCACCGGAGACAATAAGCTTCTGCTTTCTCGTTCCCGGAAGTGTGTCCAGGGCACCAGATTTAATGAAGCTCTCCAGCGTTCTCTTATTGACTTCCTTGTTGGACATTCTGGACACAAAATCATCGAGGTTTTTGAAGAGACCGCCGCTCTCACGCTCGGCGATGATCACGTCCACCACGGCCCGGCCCACACTCTTGATGGCGGAAAGTCCGTAACGGATACCGTTTCCGGATACGGAGAAGCCGCTGTATCCCTCGTTGATATCCGGCGGCAGGATCGGGATTCCCATGTTCCGGCAGGCGAGAATGTACTCGGAGACCTTCGTGGTGTTGTCCATCACGGAGGTCATGAGCGCCGCCATGAATTCCTTTGGATAATAATATTTTAAAAACGCGGTCTGGTATGCAACCACCGCATAGGCCGCCGCATGGGACTTGTTGAAGGCGTACTTTGCGAAGTCCGTCATGTCATCGTAAATCTGGTTTGCCGTCTTCTCGTCGATCCCGTTGGCGATACAGCCCTTTACACCCTCTTCCTCGTTTCCGTAAACGAAGTTCTGGCGCTCCTTCGCCATGACCGCCGCCTTTTTCTTCGACATGGCACGGCGCACAAGGTCGCTTCGGCCGAGGGTATATCCGGCGAGATCTCGGACGATCTGCATGACCTGCTCCTGGTAGACGATACAGCCGTAGGTCGGCTTTAAGATCGGCTCCAGCTGCGGGCAGGTGTAGGTGATGGATGCCGGGTCATTTTTTCCCTTTAAATACTTCGGGATGAAATCCATTGGACCCGGACGGTACAGGGAGATTCCGGCTATGATATCTTCCAGTGTAGTCGGCTTCAGTTCCTTCATGAAGGTCTTGAAGCCGCCGCTTTCCAGCTGGAACACGCCCTCGTTCTTTCCTGTTCCGAGAGAATCCATGACCTTTTTATCATCATAATCGATGTGCTCGAGATCGAGCTTCACACCGCAGTTCTTTTCGATCATCTTCACCGCATCCTGGATGACAGTGAGTGTGCGGAGTCCCAGGAAGTCCATCTTTAAAAGGCCCAGTTCTTCCAGCGTCGTCATCGTAAACTGGGTCACGATGGTGCCGTCGGCACCTCTCGATAACGGGACATACTCGTCAATGGAGGTCCTGGAGATCACGACACCCGCCGCGTGCATGGAGGTGTGGCGCGGGAGTCCTTCCAGGCGCTTTGACATGTCGATGAGCTTTCTTACCTGCTCATCTGAATCATATAGCGCCTTTAATTCCGGGTTTTTCCTGAGTGCCAGGTCCAACGTGATATTTAATTCCGCCGGGACCATCTTCGATACCTGGTCGCAGAGGCTGTAGGGCAGGTCCATGACACGCCCCACATCGCGGATCACGCCGCGGGCCGCCAGGGTACCGAAAGTGACGATCTGGGCCACCTGGTCCTTCCCGTACTTTTCCACAACGTAGTCGATAACTTCCTGACGGCGCTCGTAGCAGAAATCCACGTCGATATCGGGCATGGATACTCGTTCCGGGTTCAGGAAACGCTCAAAGAGGAGCTGGTACCGGATCGGATCGATATCTGTGATTTTTAAGCAGTACGCCACGATACTTCCCGCCGCAGACCCCCGCCCCGGTCCCACAGCGATCCCATGGGATTTCGCGAAGTTGATGAAATCCCACACGATCAGGAAGTAGTCCACGTAGCCCATGCTCTTGATGGTTCCGAGTTCATAATCCAGGCGGGCGCGGAGCGTTCCGTCATCATTCGGATAGCGCATCGCGAAGCCCTCATCGCAGAGGTGGTTTAAATAGCCCCAGGAATCGTAGCCCTCCGGCACATCGAATCTCGGAAGTTTTGTGACACCAAACTCGATCTCCACGTTGCAGCGCTCCGCGATCTTGTTGGTGTTCTCGATGGCTTCCGGGGCGTATGGGAAGAGTCTGCGCATCTCCTCCTCGGACTTCACATAGTACTGTCCGCCCTCGTAGCGCATACGGTTCTCGTCGGAGACCTTTTTCCCTGTCTGGATACAGAGCAGGATGTCGTGGGCCTCCCAGTCCTCGGCGTTGATGTAGTGACAGTCGTTTGTCGCCACAAGCGGGATATTTAATTCTTTTGAGAGGCGCATGATCCCCTGATTTACCTGGCGCTGCATCGGAATACCGTGGTCCTGGAGCTCCAGGAAATGGTTGCCATCACCGAAGATCTCCAGGTGGCGTTTTGCAGCCGCCTTCGCGTCCTCGTAGAGACCTTTTTCCAGGTATCTCGGGACTTCACCGGCAAGGCAGGCGCTTAAGGCGATGATTCCCTCGTGGTACTCCCGCATGACCTCCTCGTCGATCCTCGGTTTATAATAGAAGCCGTCCACAAAGCCTTTGGAGACGATCTTCATCAGGTTCTGGTATCCTGTATTGTTTTCCGCGAGGAGGACCAGATGGTAGTAGCGGTCCTCGCCGTGGACAGTCTCACGGTCAAATCTTGAACCCGGGGAGACATACACCTCGCAGCCGATGATCGGTTTGACCCCGGCCGCACGGGCTGCCCGGTAAAAATCGATCACCCCATACATGACACCGTGATCGGTGATCGCCATGCTGTCCATGCCGAGTTCCTTCGCCCGGGCCGCCAGCTCTCCGATTTTACTGGATCCGTCCAAAAGACTGTACTCTGTATGGACATGCAAGTGTGTAAATGCCATCTGTCTCCTCCGTATTTTTTATCATCAATTGCAAAAGGACTGTCACCCCGAAAGGCGGCAGTCCCGTAATGTCGCTATATACAGACATGCTTCTTAGTTGTTGCTTAAATATTTCTCAATATCGTTTACTGCTTTCTCTTCGTCCACTCCGTCCGCTGTCACGATCACCTGCTCGCCGACCGGAAGATCAAGTGTCATCATGCCCATGATGCTCTTGGCATTGATCTTTTTGTTGTCGCTCTGGACGTAAATTGTACTCTCATAGCTGCTTGCAAGCTGCACTAACATCGCAATCGGTCGAGCCTCCAGACCAGAAGCAAGTTCGATAGTCACCGTACGTTTTGTCATAATAATCCTCCTCAATTGCACAAAGAATGGCGCTTACTAGTCTCCATTCACGTTTCGGTTCCCTGTTCCCGCAGTTTCTCCGCCATCTCGCCAAGCTTCCTCAAGCGATGGTTGACACCGGATTTTCCAACCGGCGGTTCCAGGTCTTCGCCCAGTTCCTTCAGTGTCGCTTCCGGTTTTAAAAGTCTTGCCTTTGCAATCTGCGCAAGACCATCCGGAAGACTTTCAAAGCCTACCGTGTCGCGGATAAACTCGATATCCTCGATCTGCTTCACAGCGGCTGACACTGTTTTGTTGATGTTTGCCGTCTCGCAGTTGACCTGGCGGTTGACATTTCCGCGCATCTCTTTCAGGATGCGGATGTTCTCCAGTTCCATCAGTGACAGATGGGCCTCCATCACATTCAGGATATCCACGATCTGGCTCCCCTCTTTAATATATACCACATAATAGCGTTTGCGGATGACTATTTTTGCATCAATGTCAAACGTTGCCATAATGGACTGGATCTGGCGGGCTTTCGCCTCTGTCGCGCAGACGATCTCAAAATGGTAAAACTTCTCCGGATCACTGATCGATCCGGATGCAAGAAAAGCGCCGCGCAGAAATGCCCTGCGGCAGCAGGGGTTCTGAACGACCACGTTTCCCACAACAGAAAGATTCTCTCCGATCTCTCCGTCTTCCGTAAGAAGTTTTGTGGCTTTCAATACGCGAAGTGCATCCTCATGCTGTTTCACACAGACCGAATAGATCCTGTTTTTTCCCAGATGCGCGTTCCGCCGTATAGAAATATCAGTTTCTATATTAAATGTTTTTCTCAATAATGTAAAGCACTTTCTGGCAACTGTCACATTTTCCGTGTGGATCTTAATACTGTAATGATCGTCCCCGGAAATCTGGATCCGTCCGCAAAGGCTTAAAATCGCCGCAATTTCGGCGATCTGGCAATGCCTTGCCGGACTCATATGCCTGGAAAGCTCTTCCTTGATCCTGGAAGAAAAAGACATACTTACTTTCCTCCATCCTTCCCCGCGTCCCTGTGTTCCAGCCGGATCTCGTACCGCCCGGACTCCGTCAGACGCTTAAATACTTCTCCTGCGATCGTCACCGAACGATGGCGTCCGCCGGTACATCCGATCGCGATCACGAGCTGCGTTTTTCCTTCCTGTTCATATTTCGGAATCACGAATTCCAGAAGATCATTCAGTTTCTTTAAGAACTCTTCCCCGGTACCACCCTGCATCACATAGTCCTGTACCGCCTGCTCCGTTCCCGTATGGAACCGGAGTTCCTCCACATAGTAGGGATTCGGGAGGAATCGCACGTCAAACACCAGGTCGGCATCCGCCGGGATCCCATACTTGAAACCGAAACTCACGACTGTGATGAACATGCTGCTGCGTCCATCCGCTTCGCTGTAGAGATTTTCCAGCTCATGGCGCAGTTCTTTTGTCAGAAGTCTGCTGGTGTCGATGACCTGGTCCGCCTCTTTTTTTAAGAAGGCGAGCTTCTCCCGCTCCAGCTCGATTCCCTTTTCCACGCGGCCGTTTCTTGAGAGCGGATGGCTGCGTCTCGTCTCCTTGAAGCGCTTGATAAGAACTTCATCGGAGGAATCCAGGAACAGGATCGAGAACGGGTATTTGTTTTCTCTCCATTTCCGGATGATAATCTCCAGATTCGGCAGCTCCTCACCGCTTCGGACATCCACACCCAGGGCGATGTCCTGCTTTTCGCTCTGTCCGTTCATGACCAGCTCCGCAAATTTTTCAATTAAAAGGACCGGCAGGTTGTCGGCACAATAGAAGCCCATGTCTTCCAGTGTTTTTAATGCCGTGGTCTTTCCTGCGCCCGACATACCTGTCACGATTACAAGTCTCAACGAGAATTCCTCCCTGTATTGTGCACCTTTAAAATTCACCTAAGAGTTTTACTTCCAGCTCAAGATCTACCCCGGAACTCTCCTTTACCCGGCGTTTTACCTCATTGCAAAGTCCCAAAATATCCGCCGCCGTTCCATGATCCTTATTGATCACGAATCCGGCGTGTTTCTCGGAGACCGCGGCTCCGCCGACGGAAAATCCCTTTAAACCGGCATCCTCGATCAGTTTTCCGGCGAAATGTCCTTCCGGGCGCTTGAAAGTGCTTCCGGCGCTCGGGTATTCTAACGGCTGCTTCTCTTTTCTCTTTCTTGCCAGCTCTTCCATCTGCGACCGGATCACCTCCGGATCGCCAGGTGTCAGCTTGAATGCCGCGCGGACTGTGAAAAGTCCCAGGCGCTCCAGACAGCTCGTTCTATATCCCAACTCCAGCTCCTCGTTTTTCATCAGCTTCACATTTCCGTCCTGGTCCATCACATCTGCCCACAGGAGTACGTTCTTCATCTCGGATCCGTAAGCGCCCGCATTCATCATGACCGCACCGCCGACGGTTCCCGGGATTCCCGCTGCGAACTCCAGGCCGGTGAGTTCCTCTCTCGCCGCCGTGTTCGCAAGCTTTGAGAGCATCACGCCTGCCCCGGCGATGATAATGTTTTCGTTTTTCTGAACTTCTAATTCAGCGAGACGCTCTGTGCTGATGATCGTGCCACGGAAACCTTTATCTCCCACGAGGAGATTGCTTCCGTTGCCGATCATGTACCAGGGCTGTCCTGACTTTTTACAGTCCAGGACCGCCTCGCGGAGTTCTGTCTCTGATTCCGGAATCACGAACCGGTCTGCCGGGCCGCCGACGCGGAATGATGTGTGCCGCGCCATCGGCTCATTTGTTCTGGTTTCCATGAATGTTTCTCCTTTTTATTCGCCTCTTTTAGCGATATTCGCCTGCACGCGGTTGTAGAGCTCCTGGGCCGCGTTGTAGCCCATCTTCTTCTGACGGTAGTTGACCGCCGCGGACTCTACGATAACTGCCAGATTACGTCCCGGACGGACCGGAATGTTGTGGCAGACAACTTTATTTCCAAGGAACTCCGTGTACTGGTCCTCAAGTCCGAGACGGTCGTATTCCTTATTCTTATCCCACTCTTCGAGCTTGATGACCATGTCGATGGACTGGGTATCTTTTACACTCTCGACACCGAACAGGGTCTTCACGTCGATAATGCCGATCCCGCGCACCTCGATGAGATATCTTGTGATATCCGGGGCGGAACCGACGAGAGTTTCATCGCAGACCTTGCGGATCTCCACAACGTCATCACTTACGAGACGGTGTCCACGCTTGATGAGCTCCAGGGCGGCCTCGCTCTTACCGATTCCGCTCTCGCCTGTGATCAGAACGCCTTCGCCGAACACATCAACGAGAACGCCGTGAATGCTGATGCACGGGGCAAGTTTTGCCTTCAGCCAGCGGATGACTTCCGCCATGGTATCGGATGTCGGCTTCGCGGAGAGCAGGCACGGAACACCGTAATGACTGCAGAGTTCTGCGACCTCCGGCTCCGGTGTCTGGTTTCTGCAGAACACGAGACATGGGATCTTGCTGGAGATCAGCTTGTCATACATGGCGATCCGGCGCTCTCTTGTGAGCCCGGAGAGGTACGCGATCTCCACGTTTCCGATCATCTGTACACGCTCATTGTCGAAATGTGCGTAGAATCCGGTGAGCTGAAGCGCCGGACGGTTCACGTCCGGGTGGGAGACAACGATCTTCTCGCAGTCCAGCTCCGGGGTCAGGTTTTTGAAATCCATTTTTTCTATTAATTCAGCTATTGTAACTCCGTACATGGCATAGTTCTCCTTTCCTGTATCTGGCCGCTGCCTCGAATCATGGCGGCAGTTCTTCGGAACAATTCGCAGCTATTCTATCGATTTAAAATACTGTGTAGCTATTCAGTACCTTCATAGTTACACGCAAAAATCCATTCCAGATCAGCTTCGCTGATGGGATTTTTGCCTTCCAGCCTATGTTTTCTTACGGTCAGCGCAGCAAGTGCGCAGACCTACTGAACAGTTACAATACTGTTCTTTTTATCTTATATCCTGTCGGCATCGCTTCTGATATAAATTTACAGCTCTGCGCACAGTTATCTCCATCCTATCATATCACAGGCCGAATGTCACGAGATTTTCCTGCTTCATCCCGTGCATTTACTCCGTGATCTCCGGCGCACGGTCCTTCTCGCGGAAATAGGCGTAGACGCTCTCCGCCGCCCGCTTATTCATGCCCTCCGTGCTCTCAAGCTCCTCTAAGGTTGCATCACGCACCGCCTCCAGTGACTTGAACCGGCGCATCAATGCTTTTCTTCTCGCCGGTCCGATGCCCTCGATATCGTCGAGGACTGAGTGTACCTGTGCCTTGCTTCGCAGACTTCTGTGGTACTCGATGGCGAACCGGTGTGCCTCATCCTGGATCCTCGTCACAAGCTTGAAGCCCTCGGAATGGCGGTCGATGGGGATCTCAACATTATTATAGTAGAGTCCCCTGGTCCGGTGATTGTCATCCTTTACCATGCCGCAGACCGGAATGTTAAGCTTCAGTTCGCTCAGCACACTCAGCGCGATGTTCACCTGTCCGCGGCCGCCGTCCATGAGGATCAGGTCTGGGAACCGCGTAAAGCTTCCGAAGCTTCCATCCGGTGCTTCCGCCCCGTCTTCCTGGTTCTTTCGCTCCTCTTCCAGCTCCTCCATGCCATGGGTGAACCGGCGGGTCAGCACCTCCTCCATGGACGCGTAATCGTTGGGTCCCTGGACGGTCTTTATTTTAAATTTCCGGTAATCGTTCCGCTTCGGACGTCCGTCCTCGAAGACTACCATGGAACCAACGGACTCGAAACCGCTGATATTGGAGATATCGTAGGCCTCCATCCTGCGGACTTTTTCCAGCCCCAGCCAGTCTCCCACCTGGTTCATGGCGCCGATGGTCCGGAGTTCTTCTCTCTTGATCTTATCCTTATCCTGGTCAAGCACAAGCTTCGCGTTCTTCTGCGCAAGCTCCACCAGTCGCTCTTTCTGGCCTTTTTTCGGGATCAGGAATTTTACCGCCTGACCGCGGCGTTTCGTGAGCCACTCTGCGATGAGATCCATCTCCGGAAATTTTTCCTGCACCCATATCTCTCTCGGGATAAATGGAGTTCCCGCGTAGAACTGTTTTACAAAGCTTCCGATGATCTGGTAATTGTTGTCTGCCGTGGATGCGGAGACACGGAAATGTTCCCGGCCGATCATCTTTCCATCCCGGACAAAGAATACCTGCACCACAGCGTCCGCGTCGTCCCTCGCCATGGCAATCACATCCCGGTCTTCCATGCTATGGCTCGTGATCTTCTGCTTCTGGGCGACCTGCTTCACGCTGTTTAAGAGTTCCCGGTACTCGATAGCCTGCTCGTACTCCATCGCGTCGGAGGCCGCCATCATCTTTTCCTCCAGCATCGTCAGCACCGGAGTGTACTTTCCGTCCAGAAATTCGATGACCTCGGAGACAGATTTCTTATATTCCACCTCGGAAATATAGCCCTGGCACGGCCCTGAGCACTGTTTGATGTGGTAGTTCAGGCACGGACGTTCCTTTCCGATGTCCTTCGGAAGATTCCTGCTGCATGTCCGGAGCTTCCAGAGCTTGTGGATCAGGTCGATGGTGTCCTTCACCGCTCCGGCGCTGGTATATGGTCCGAAATACCGGCATTTGTCCTTTTTCATGGTTCTGGAGAACAGGACTCTCGGGAACGGCTCGTCCGTAGTGACCTTGATGTAGGGATATGTCTTGTCATCCTTTAACATCGTGTTGTACCGCGGGCGGTGTTCCTTGATGAGGTTGCACTCTAAAACCAAGGCCTCCAGCTCGGAGTCCGTGATGATATACTCGAATCTTGCGATCCTGGATACCATCTTCTCGATCTTGGCCGTCTTGTTCCGGCTGCTCTGGAAATACTGGCGCACACGGTTCTTCAAGCTTATGGCTTTTCCTACATATATGATCTCATCGTGCTTATCATGCATGAGATAAACTCCCGGCGATGCTGGGAGTTTTTTTAATTCTTCTTCAATATTGAAAGGAATATCATTCTCTGTCAACGCAATCTCTCCCCGTCAAACTTTCTGATCATCGCAAGGTGGCGCTTGATGAACATGATCTGGGATCCAACATCATCGCAGCTCACCGGCGGATGGATGTCCAGGACCATGCAGATATCATCCAGCTCTTTCTGGGTTGCATGGGTCTGGAGCTTTGTCAGGCATTCCAGCATCAGATCATAGTTTTTTTCGTCCATGGCATCGAAGAAGTCCAGGAGCTCCTGGTTGACGGGCTGGTCTTCATCCGGGGCCTGGGCGGTGATGTTTTTGGCGCTGCTGTCGCTGTCTGCCGACGGCTTCTGTTCTGCTGGTGCCTGCCGCACTGGCTGAGCTGCATTCTGAGCGGAATTTTCCGCATTCTGTGGCTTTACAAGCCGTACTCTCTCAAACCGATACTTCTGCACCGCATCCGGGTATTTCTCCCGGTCGACTTCCTCTAAAAACATGTCAAGCGGACGCACCCAGATCTTGAAGTCCCCGTAGAGCGCCTGGTAGACTACCATTTCTTCCCCGGTCTCTGAGTGGGTCGCAACCGCGATGATCTGATATAACTTATTTTTAAAGTGCCGGTAGAATTCTCCCGGCACTGGTGTTTTACGAATCTGATTCATTTTGTTCTCCATTTTTACTGTTGAGCTGTTTCGGGCTCTGTCTCGGCAGATGTTTCTCCACCATCCGAACTGGCTTCGCCTTCGCCCAAAACTTCCGCTGCCGCTGCACTGCTTCCGTCCCCGGAAAGTTCTTCTAAATGGTACTTATTCGCCGCGCTCCACAGCATCCACTCCTCATATCCGGCATCCTGGACGGCGCGGACTTCCTCCGCGACCTCAGCATCACCGTAGGTGATATAATTTCCTTCCCCGAGATA
>ERZ837380.3992-NODE-3992-length-12997-cov-9.047442_pt1 | contig 12997 bp, 10 predicted proteins | sample MGYA00519685_ERZ837380 | MGnify/ENA primary metagenome ERZ837380 (study PRJEB31850, sample SAMEA3708817) | human gut metagenome | biome: human gut; feature: human-associated habitat; material: faeces | place: China | collected 2014 ...
CTGCACGCAGATTGCGTGCAAAGCCGTCAGGCGGGCTTTGTGCGGTGTTGCCCTACCACGGCAGCACTGCCCCAGCTTATGACGAATGCTTCTCCGTAATGGTCTTTTTCCCCTGCTTCATCTGTGCCGCATATTCCCGAATGGCTGCCTCGGTCTGCAAGACCTCCTGCCGGAATTCCGCCGCAGTGATACGGAGAGCACCATTCCCCAGAATAATCAGCTGCTCCATGCCGTCCGAAGTTGCCACCCGCACCTTGTGCTTCTTCGACAAGTCCAGCGTTGCCTTTTCAATGTAGGAGTCGGCAGTTTCCGCCTCTTTGGTATACACCACCGTGATGTTGTGATACTGCTCTGTTTCGCCGTGATAGCCCTTGACCTTATACGCATCAAATACCAGAATCAGCTTGCACTTCCGATAGCCGCAGTAGTTGCTCAACATGTGCATCAGCTGTCCTCTGGCACTGTCCAGATTGTTTTGGGCAATCGTTTTCAACTCGTCCCACGCAAAAATGATGTTGTAGCCGTCTACCAGCAAGTACTCCTCCCCGTCATACGCCGGATCCGGCTTGCCGTGATATGCTGCCGCAGTGTCCTCCTCTTTGGGGGTGTAGAGTGCCTGTCGGGGATTGCGGTCGATTTTTCCGTAAGTCCGTTCAAAAATCGCCATGAGTTCCTTGTCCTCTGCCAGACTGCCCCCATAGGCTGCCCGCGACACCCGCACCGGTGCCTCCGGTGCGTCGGGTTCCTCCAGCTGGTGCAGACAGCTGGGCAGGTGCATGTGCTGTTCCACCTCGTCCCACTTGACGGCAAAGCCGGCTCCGTGAGCACAGAAAATGGAATCCGCAGAGTTTTCCAGATCGCTGTCACAGTCATACCCCACTGCGGCAATGACTTCTTCCGGATTCTGACAGGGAGCATAGCCCTTGGGGGAACAGACCAGTCTGCCCACGCCGTGGGTATAGCCGGTCACCTCTGAAGCATAGCCCCGCAGCTTTGCCACCGGAGCACTGCCCTGCAAAACCGAACGGTCGCCCTCAGTTTCCGGCGGTTGGAACTCTGCCCCCATTTGCTGTAGATCGGTCATGGCACGTCCCACGTTTTCCGTAGGCAGTTCCAGCAAAAACTCGTACCACGGTTCCAGCAGAATGCTTTTCGCCTTCCGCAGTCCGTTCCGCACCGCCCGATAGGTCGCCTGCCGGAAGTCGCCGCCCTCGGTGTGCTTGACATGGGCTTTTCCGGCACACAGGGTGATCCGCATATCTGTTATGGGCGAACCGGTCAGTACGCCCAGATGCGTTTTTTCCTCCAAATGCGTCAGCACCAGCCGCTGCCAGTTTCGTTCCAGATCGTCCTCCCGACAGTTCACCCCGAACTGCAAACCGCTGCCCTGCGGCAGTGGCTCCAGCAGCAGGTGCACTTCGGCATAGTGGCACAGCGGTTCATAGTGTCCCACGCCCTCCACCGGCTCGGCAATGGTTTCCTTATAGGTGATCTGTCCGGCATCGAACTGCACCTGCATGCCGAACCGGTCGGCGATCAGCCGCTGCAATACTTCCAGCTGCACCTCTCCCATCAGCTGCATCTGAATCTGTCCGGCGTGGTCATTCCACACCACGTGGAGAGCCGGATCTTCCTCCTCCAGCTGTGCCAGCTGTTTCAAGGCATCGGTAGGGTGCACCCCTTCCGGCAGCTGTACGCCATAGCGGAGCACCGGTTCCAGCACCGGAGCCATACCGTCGCCGGCACTGCCCAGCCCCTGCCCGATAAACGTCCGGCTCAGACCTGTCACCGCACAGACCGTGCCCGCAGGGACCGCCTCTTTCGCCTCGAACTTCGCACCGGCGTAGACACGGATCTGGCTGACTTTTTCCTGCATGTCCCTGCCGTTGGAAGCAGTATAGGCGATGCTGTCCCGCACCCGCAGCCGTCCGCCGGTAATCTTCAGATAACTCAACCGATTCCCTTTTTCGTCAGCGGCAATTTTAAACACCCTCGCCCCGAACTGTGCCGGACAGGGCTGTTCCAGCGTATATCGGTGCAGTCCCTCCAGAAATGCGTCCACGCCCTCCAGCTTCAACGCTGCCCCGAAGTAACAGGGGATCAGCTTCCGGCGGGCAATGCCTTTTGCCAGCAGTTCCGGCGGGATCTTCCCCTGCTCCAGATAAGTATCCATGAACGACTCCTCCAGCAGAGCCACCTGTTCATAAAAGGCATCGGTGCCGTCTGCGGAAAAGTCCACACAACGCTCACTCAACCGGCTTTGCAGCTGTTCCAGCACTGCCGCCTTGTCTGCCCCTGCCAAGTCCATTTTGTTGACAAAGAGGAACACCGGCACCTGATAGCGTTCCAGCAGTTTCCACAGGGTTTCCGTGTGGGACTGCACGCCGTCTGTGCCGCTGATGACCAGAATGGCATAGTCCAGCACCTGCATAGTGCGTTCGGTTTCTGCTGAAAAGTCCACGTGTCCGGGAGTATCCAGCAGCGTATATTCCGCATTTTCACAGGCAATGCATGCCTGATGTGCAAAAATCGTAATACCCCGATCCCGTTCCATCGGGTGGGTGTCCAGAAAAGCTGTCTGGTGATCCACCCGCCCCAGCTTCCGGATCTCGCCGGTACGGTACAGCAGAGCTTCGGAAAGCGTCGTCTTTCCGGAATCCACATGGGCAGTAATGCCCACTACCAATCGTTTCATAATCGCCGCGGCACAGGCACACGGCTTTTCACCTCGCTTGTTGTGATGCTGTTTCTATTATAACATAAAGCGGGCGGCATTGACAAGGCAGATTCCGAAAAAGATTCCGGACAGCACAAAAGCCGCCATGCATCTGCACAGCGGCTTTCGGAATTGGATTTACTGTAATCGTTATCTGCCTAGTACGCTATCCCAAGTCGGTTTTTTGCCGGCACCCTGCAGGGCAACATAGTAGAGGATATAATACACGTCTGTGGAATCCACGGAGCCGTCCCCGTCGATGTCCGCGGCAGTGATCTGCTCCGCTCTCAGGTTGCCGGACATGCCCGCACCGCGGTATGCCACGTAGAGCATGGCTTCGAACACGTCGTTGGTGTCAACTGTGCCGTTGCCGTCGAGGTCACCGGTGGAAGTGGCCTGCGTGCCATCAGAAAAGTGCTTTGTAGCATAGATTAGCAAACTATTATTCGGATATTCATTTGCATTATTCACAATTTCAATTGCATTCCATTGTTCCTTTGTACCGTCATAGTAAACATCAGTCAGACCAGAATAGGAAAACGCACAATATCCGATATATGTCACACTAGAGGGAATAGAAATGCTTTTCAATGATTCGCAACCCACAAACGCATCGTCTTCTATACTTTTCACATTACCAGGAATGGTAATGTCTTTCAAATTGAAACACATGCCAAAAGCAGATTGCTTAATTTGTTCAACACCCTCCGGAATCTCAATAGATTCCAGTGAACTACAATTATAAAATGCAGCTTCATTAATTGATTTCAAGGTAGACGGCAGCTTTACTTCTTTCAATGAAGTGCAACCTAAAAAGAACCCATGATAGCCAGAATCGTCTACCTTCGCCGGCAAGGCTGTAATCCCCTCTGGAATCGCAATGCTTTCCAGAGAAGAGCAGCTGTTAAATACATTTTCTCCCATACTGGTAACACTGTCCGGAATTGTAATGTTTTTCAAGGAAGAACAACACACGAAAGCATTGGTTCCAATACTGGTTACACTGTCCGGAATTGTTATGCTTTCCAAAGATGTACAAGAATTAAATAACCAATCAGCAATGTTGGTTACACTTTTAGGGATTTCAATAGATACTAAACTTTCACAACTTTTAAATGCACCTTCTTTAATTTCAGTAACACCATTTGGAATTTCAATACTCTCCAATGCAGGGCAGCTAGAAAATGTATATTCATCAATCGTTTTCAAAGTAGACGGCAATGTCACTTTTTTCAAAGCCTTGCAGAATGCAAGAGAACCATAATATAACGCCACGCCTTCTTCGTCTTTCTCTACAAAAGATGATAACTCTGTAATACCCTCCGGAATTGTGATTTCCTCCAACGCATAACAGCTGTTAAATACAGCTTCACCCAGCGAATCCATTTCCTGCGGCAAATTGATATATGCAGCAGAAATACAATCTGTAAAGGCTTTATCTCCTATGGTTTTTACACTGTCCGGAACTGTGATGCCTGTCAGATATTCCTTGTCATTAAACGCCATATCCCCGATTCGTGTGACTGCCTTGCCGTCGATTTCCGCCGGAATTTCCAGTTCTCCTGCGGCAGTATCCTCACAGTCTGTGATTTCTACTGTGTCATCTTCCTGCACCTCATAGGTCAGTGTCGTTGTACCTGTTCCAACCGGAACTGTACACTCTGCTGCGGCGGCATTCATCACCACCTCCGGCAATTCCAGCTTCGCCAGCGGCAACGCCACGGCACACAATGCCCCAGCCGTCAATGTTGCCAAAAACTTCTTCCATTTCTGCATTTCAACAGACTCCCTTCATAGTTTCTTCACTGCAAAAAAATTGCAAGCTTCCATGATACATCATGACAGTGTCTATTATACCGCAAAAAAAAAAAAAAAAATAAACAACATTCCAATAAGTTTCTGTAAACAACGGCATTTTGCATCAGACAGCACTACAAAAAAGCCGCCATGCATCTGCACAGCGGCTCTTTCTTCCTATGGTTATCTTGCACCCTTTTTCATAATTACCACGCCAATGGTCTTAAACACCAGCTTCAGATCCAGTCCGGCACTGCGTGTCTGAATGTATTCGAGGTCGGATTCCACCCACTTTTCGAATCCCATATCGCTTCTGCCCTCTACCTGACAAATACAGGACAGACCGCCTTTTACCTGTAACCGCTGCATCTGGTGGGGCGTATACAGTACCACTTCCCGCGGAAGCGGCGGACGCGGCCCGATAATGGACATGTGCCCGCAGAAAACGTCCCACAGCTGGGGCAGTTCGTCAATGGACGTTCTCCGGATAAAATGCCCGATCCGTGTGATTCGCGGGTCGTTCTCGCTCTTGAACGCCAGACCGTCGGTTTCGTTTTCTTTCTGCACCTCTGCGAACTTCTGTTCCGCATCGACACACATGGAACGGAACTTGTGCATGTAGAACACCTTTCCGTCCTTGGTCAGCCGTGCCTGTGAAAAGATCGGCGACCCCTTGTCGTCCAGATAGATCACCAGTGCCACGATGCTCATGGGGATCGCCAGAAGGATCAGTGCCAATGCAGACCCCACGATGTCAAACAGCCGCTTCAGAAACCGATATGCCAGACCGCCGCGGGGCTTGATCTCGCTGTACCGCAGTGTTTCTGCAACGCCGGCGGACAACAGCCCCAGTGCACGATCATCAAAATCCAGAATCGGATATTCCGTAATTCCCTCGGGGTGCTCTTTCAGGGCGGACAGTGTCACCTCTGTAAACTGTTCCTCCGTCAGATTGATTTTCGTACTTCCCATTTTCCAAATACTCGCTTTCAAAACAAAATATACCTGCTTTTTATTATAACTGAAAAATGATGTTTTGTCAATTGGAAAATGTATACTTTTTCAATTTTTCCGCGAAATACCGGCAAAAAAGGCGAACGCCGAAACGTTCGCCTTTTTCTGTTCTGTTATGCAGCAGCTTCTGCTGCATTGTCTGGTTACTTCTGCTTGGTGCGGACTTCTTCGACCAGCTTTGCTGTCAGTTCTGCCACCGTCATGCTGCCCAGATCTTCGCCGTTACGCTTGCGGACTGCGACTGTCTTTTCTTCGCATTCCTTGTCGCCGACAGTCAGCATATACGGCACCTTTTCCATCGTTGCCTGACGGATCTTCCAGCCCACCTTTTCGGCACGGCTGTCCACCTCGACACGCAGACCAGCAGCTTCCAGTTCCTTCTTGACCTCATATGCAAAGTCCAGATGACGGTCTGCAATGGGCACCAGACGAACCTGTTCCGGAGCGATCCACAGCGGCATTGCACCGCCGAAGTGTTCGATCATGTATGCCAGTGTACGCTCATAGCAGCCCAGCGATGTTCTGTGAATGATGTACGGCAGCTTCTTCTGACCGTCCTTATCCTTGTAGTACATGCCGAAACGCTCTGCCAGCAGCATATCGATCTGAATGGTGACCAGAGTGTCTTCCTTGCCGAATACGTTCTTGTACTGAATATCCAGCTTCGGACCGTAGAAAGCTGCCTCGTCGATGCCGATCTCATACTTCACACCCAAGTGATCCAGAATGTTGCCCATGACACGCTGTGCTTCTTCCCACTGCTCCGGTGTACCCTCGTACTTGTTGCCCGGATTTGCCGGATCCCACTGGGAGAACCGGAATGTGCAGTCGTCCAGCAGTCCGACTGTATCCAGGAAATACTTTGCCAATTGCAGGCAGTTCTTGAATTCATCTTCCAGCTGATCCGGACGCAGGATATAGTGTCCCTCAGAAATGGTGAACTGACGAACGCGGATCAGGCCGTGCATTTCGCCGGAGTCCTCGTTCCGGAACAGCGTAGAAGTTTCCGTCAGACGCATCGGCAGATCACGGTATGAACGCTGCCGGTTCAGATATACCTGATACTGGAACGGGCAGGTCATCGGACGCAGAGCGAAGCAGTCCTTGGTTTCGTCGTGAGGGTCGCCCAGTACGAACATGCCGTCCAGATAGTGATCCCAGTGACCGGAAATCTTGTACAGTTCCCGCTTTGCCAGCAGCGGCGTCTTAGTCAGCAGGCAGCCGTGTGCCTGTTCCACATCTTCTACCCAACGCTGTAACAGCTGTACCACTCTGGCACCCTTGGGCAGCAGCACCGGCAGACCCTGACCGATAACGTCAACAGTGGTAAAATATTCCAGTTCCCGTCCCAGCTTATTGTGGTCACGCTTCTTGGCTTCTTCCAGCTTTGCCAGATGTTCTTCCAGCATCGATGCCTTGGGAAATGCCACCGCATAGACACGGGACAGCATCTTATTCTTTTCTGAACCTCTCCAGTATGCACCGGTGCAGGACAGCAGCTTGAACGCCTTGATCGTACCGGTAGACATCAGGTGCGGACCGGCACACAGATCTGTGAAATCGCCCTGCTGATAGAACGAGATCGGCTCACCGTTTCCGGCGTGCTCCTCGCACAGCTCTACCTTATAGGGTTCGTCCATTCCTTTCAGCTTAGCCACAGCTTCTTCCGGCGACAGATAGAACTGTTCCAGCTTTTCGTTTGCCTTGACGATCTTCTTCATCTCGGCTTCGATCTTAGTCAGTTCTTCCTGACTGAACGGATGTTCTACGTCAAAGTCGTAATAGAAACCGGTATCGATTGCCGGTCCGATCGCCAGCTTTGCCTCCGGATACAGGTGCTTGACAGCCTGTGCCAGCACGTGAGAAGCGGTGTGCCAGAATGTTTTCTTACCTTCTTCGCTGTCGAAGGTCATAACTTCAAATGTGCAGTCGTGGTCGATAACGGTACGCAGGTCACAGACCTCTCCGTCCAGCTTGACACAGCAGGAAGCCTTGTACAGCCCCATGCCGATGCCCTTAATGACTTCTGCCGCAGCTGTGGGAGCTTCCAGTTCCCGAATGCTGCCGTCTTTCAATGTCAGTTTGATCATGATCCATCTTCCTTTCCAGAATGCGGGAAACGCCCGACATGTCAGACGTGCCGTGTGCGGCATTTCCCAAAGTAAATGCAAAAAGTCCCTTACACAGTAAAGGACTGTGCAAGGGACGATGAAAAATCTATCGTGGTTCCACCCTTGTTTCATGCACGTGCCAAAGGCACATACACCTCGTGGTGTCCGATAACGGGGACAGACCGCTGCGGATTGGGCAGACTCGGGGAGTGGTGTGCAAATTTCTTCACTTTTTCCCGCTGCTTTCAGCCGGTGACAGCGGTTCTCTGCAAAAAGCTTCGGCGAAATGTGCCGTTCCCTTCAACGCTCTAAGGACTAGTATAGCACAATCGCCGAAGCTTGTCAACTGTTTTTTGCAAAAATTCTTGCAGTGCAGCCCTGCTATTCCACAGGCTTTCAATCCTCGCAAGATGCCTCCTGTTTTTCCCGCCGTTCCGCCTCCAGCCGGCTGTAGACACAGCCGCAGAAGTTCTGCCGATAGAGGTCATACTCTCTGGACAGCACGATCGAACGCTGATAGCCGCCCTTTTTCTTGAAGTCCGTGGGCAGCCACGGGATGCCGTACTGCTCCGCCAGTTCCGCTCCTCTGGTGTTGATAAACACCGCGTCTTTATGGGGGCTGATGGTCAGCGTGGTGCAGACAAAATCCGGTAACACTTCCAGTGCTGCCGCCGCCCGAAATGTTTCTTCCAGACGGTGCCCGATACACTTCTGACAGCGTGCTCCCCGTTCCGGCTCCTGCTCCAGCCCTTTGGCAAGAGCATAGAACCGTTCCGGCAGATAATCGCCGTCCACCACCGTCACCGGATTCCCCAGCGGCAATTCCTGCACCAGCCGGCACAACTCAGCTTTCCGGTGCAGATACTCCGCCTCCGGCGAAATGTTGGGATTATAGAAGAACAGCGTAATGGCAAAATACCGGCTCAGATATTCCAGCACATAACTACTGCACGGAGCACAGCAGGCATGCAGAAACAGTGTCGGTGTCCGTTCCGCCGGCAGCTGTGCCAGGATCCGGTCAGTTTCCAGCTGATAATTGATTTTGGATCGCATTTTCTGTGCCTGTTGTTCCCTCTGCACCAAATGCAGCAGTAGTTGCCAGAGCATCTGCTCCGCCGATCGCTGCCGTTGTCGTGCTGTTCACATCACCGCCCAGTGCTGCGGTGGTCACTGCTGCACCGCTTGTGGGAGTAGCTACCTGCAAATAGCTGCAAATACCCTGTGCCAGTGCAGAAGCGATGTTGTCCTCATTGTCCAGAATCCACTGTGCCACATTGGGACCGTCGTGATATTCCACTTCGATCAGACAGCTGGGGCTCTTGTTGGCACCCACTTCATACTGATAATTTTCAGAATTGCTGTCCGAACCGTCGATCAGACCCTTGTCATCTGTGGGAGTCAGGGCTGCCACCGGATCATATACCGCCTGTGCCAGACTCTTGCTGGCTTCGGAATTGGCATTGTAGTAGCAGTCTGTGCCGACACCGGTACCGGCGTTGGTGTGGATCGCCACATATGCCGCCAGATTCTGATCGCCGGCCGCTGTCTTGGTCTGAATGCTGTCAGCATCGCCGGCAACGATGACGTTCACACCGGACTGTTCCAGAATGGCAGCCGTCTTTTGTGCCAGAATGCGGCAGACCGCAGCTTCGTTGGTGTCGCCCACATAGAACTTGTTGTCCTCCTGATTGGACGGGCTCAGATAAACGGTTTTCGTGTTATCTGCCTCTGTGGGAGCTGTGGTCGCCTGAGTAGGTGTGGTAGTCACATTGTCGTTCTTCTTGTCCTTGTTGCTGGAGCAGCTGGAACAGCACTTCACCAGCAGTACGATCAGCAGGATCAGAACCAGAAGAACTGCCAGAATCCGGTCATACCGGACACGACGGCGTTTACTTTGAGATGCCATAAAAAATACCTCCTATATGCAGACTGGTGGGGAGCCGGTCTGCCCGAATTTGAATCCTTAGGCAATACCGTACAATCTTTGTGCGGTATTGCCCTTACTTATCCTCTAACGATTTCAATGCCTTGCGTTCTGCTGCATCGACCTTGATTTTTCCGTCCCGCAGCAGCTTCACGTCGTCCCGCTTGACCTTTACCGGCACATCGGATTTTTCTGAAATCACCTTCAGATCGCCAGTCAGCGGATTGGTTTCGCAGACCTTTGCCCTGGTGCCGTCTGTCATGGTGACGATTGCCCCGACCTTTGGGGTAATGCGGAGCAGTTCCTCATAGACGTTCTGCTCATATTTCAGGCAGCACATCAGTCTGCCGCAGCAACCGGAGATCTTCGTCGGATTCAGGGAAAGCCCCTGTTCCTTTGCCATGCGAATGGAAACCGGCTGGAAATCCTGCAAGTGTCCCTTGCAGCAGAATTCTCTGCCGCAGATACCAATACCGCCCAGGATCTTCGCCTTATCCCGCACGCCGATCTGCCGCAGTTCGATTCTTGTCCGGAACACTGCCGCCAGATCTTTGACCAGTTCCCGAAAGTCCACGCGGTTGTCCGCGGTGAAATAAAACAGCAGCTTGCTGTTGTCGAATGTGCATTCCACATCTACCAGATTCATTTTCAGCTTTCGATAGGCGATCTTCTGCTGGCAGACCTGAAAAGCACGTTCTTCCTTTTTGCGATTTTGTTCCAGTGTCCGGCGATCCTCCCGCGTGGCGACCCGCAGGATCGGCTTCAGCGGCACTGTCACCTGCTCCTTGGGGATCTGTTTATTGGCGATCGCGACTTCTCCGCATTCCGTCCCGCGGGAAGTTTCGGTGATGACAAGATCTCCCTGTTTCACCTTCCAGCTGTCCGGAGAGAAATAGTAGACCTTTCCGCCGTTCTGAAACCGAACGCCGATGATTTCAACCATACTTTCTTCCTTTCTATAGTAGAGCCAACGCCCCGAAATTTCATTTCCGGAATGAGAAGCTGTTACGCGTCCATGCAGTCTGCACAAAAAGCTGCCAGTGCCAGCGGCAGGTTGACATTTGCCTCCATTGCCCCGTAGGTACTGTCCACAGCACGATGCATTGCCTGTCCGGCACTGTCGGAAAGCCGTTCTGCCAGCTTTTTCGACCCTGCTGCATCACAGCCGATTCCCACCGCACAGGGATCATGCTTCCACACAATGGCATCGCGAATGCACCGGTCAAACAGGTTCAGGAACAAAAACGTCCGTTCCCGTTCCTTTCCCAGCACCGAAACGGTTTGCAGCAACGCATACTCATTCTTATTTATTATACTATTGATTGCGGTTTTTGTCAATCCAACGGCCTCACGAATTGGCATATTTTCCAAAAAATTTAAGCACTGCCCGATGTTCCCATGGAACGCCGCCACCGCTTCTGCGGCATCTTCCGGCGAAAAGCCCCGTTCCGCCAGTGCAGCACGGCATTCCTGTTCCGACACCGGCGACACCGCCAGCGACACGATACGGGAACGCACCGTAGGCAGCAGCGATGCCGGAGAAGTTGCCGTAAAAATAAAATACCCATAAGCCGGCGGTTCTTCCACCGCTTTCAACAGCAGATTCTGGGTGCGGGTGTCCATTGCATCACAGTCCCCAAAGACATAGCACTTGGCATTGCCCTCGTTGGGCGGCGATGCCAGATCCACGCACACCTCCCGCACCGTGTCCACGGAAAAGCCGTTTCGCTTGCCGCTGTGTTCCACAAACCGCACGTCCGGATGCACACCGTCCGCCAGCATTTTGCAGGATTTGCAGCTGCCGCAGGGCTTTTCCGTTCCTGTGCAGAGCAGTTCTGCCAGAAACTGCTTTGCCAGCGTCTTTTTCCCCAGACCAGTTTCCCCGTAAAAGAGGAATCCGTGGGGAGCCCTGTCCCGCAAAAGCATCTGGTGCAGGGTGTGCTGTATCTGTTCATTGCCATAAAACTGTGCCATGCCGCCACCTCCTACTGTACGACGCTGATTTCCGTAATTCCATAAGCCTCACAAACCGCAATGCAGCGGGCATCGATTCGTTCTCCGCTAAGCACAATGGGCACTGCCGGCGGACAGGGCACTTTCACCGCGGCACAAATCCGTCCGCTGCTCTCCCCGATAGGCACGATCTCCTGCGGAGCCAGTGCCGCCTCCCGAATCCCGCAGACCTTTTCCGGTCTGGGCAGAGCGTACTTTTCTCCGGATTCCGCCGGTGTAGGCGAAAACCTTTCCAGCAGCTGCTCCAGAATGTCAAAGTCCCGATCGGTATTGGCTGCCGAACAGAGCAGCACCACATGGAATGCATCGGCATACTCCACAAAGACTTCATGCTGTTCCAGATACGCCGCCAGTTCCAGCCCGTGAAATCCGCCTGCCGCCGCATCTATAGTCAGGTGCATGGGGTCGCCGTCTACGAAACAATAACGTGGCGAAAACCGGCACTTCAGCTGCTGAATGCGGTCGAGCACTTCCTCCAGCTGTTTCCGGAACAAGGGCGAAGCCAGTTCCCGATTGCACCAGTCCAGCGAAGCCAGCATCAGATACGAGGGGCTGGTCGAGCCGAACATTGCCATCGCGTCCCGCACCCGTTCCGGTTCCACATCAATATCGCTGCGGACATGCAGATAGGCAGTACCGGTCAGCCCCGACAGCATCTTATGTGCAGAGTCGCAGCAGTAGTCCGCCCCCAATTGGATCGGGTGACACCGCCACGGCAGAAACGCCAGATGTGCTCCGTGGGCATTGTCCACCAGCAGCTTCGCGTGATACCGGTGGCACAGTTCCGCCAGACCGGCAATATCCGCCATACGCCCCAGATAGTCCGGCGAAGTGACATAGACACACGCCGGTCGGGTCTGCTGCTGCAATGCGGCCTCAAAATCCGCCAGATCATAGGTACCGGACAAAATGCCGTCACTTTCGCGGGGATAGATCCACTGCACCGGCAGGTCCAGCAGCACACAGGTATTCAAAAATGCCCGATGCACATTTCTCGCCGCCAGCACCGCCCGTCCCTGCTGTTTCATCAGCAAAAGCATGGTCTGAATGCAGAGGGTCGAGCCGCCGCAGGAATAAAACGTATACGCCGTTCCATAGAGCGAAGCGGCATTCCGTTCACTCTCCGCCAGAATGCCCTCGGCTTCGAACAGGCTGTCCGCACCGGTGATTTCCGTCAGATCCAGTGTCGTGGCACGCTGCAACGCCGGTGCCCCGAATCTGCCCTTGTGTCCGGGCATATGCAGCCGGACAGGGTCCCGCTCTGCGTATTGTATCAAAAAGTCATAGACTGGTGTATTCATGATCGATCGATTCTCCAATGATTTTGTGCGGTGTTTCTTTAGGAAACACTGCATAAAACTTGTACGTAAGATGCGTAGTCAGATTTTTCGGCAGATTGCTCAGAAATTCCGCAGGCATACT
>ERZ837380.3998-NODE-3998-length-12981-cov-2.948321_pt1 | contig 12981 bp, 10 predicted proteins | sample MGYA00519685_ERZ837380 | MGnify/ENA primary metagenome ERZ837380 (study PRJEB31850, sample SAMEA3708817) | human gut metagenome | biome: human gut; feature: human-associated habitat; material: faeces | place: China | collected 2014 ...
AAAAGGAGAATGGAGTGATCTTAAATTTTAATCCCAGAAGCTCTTCCATAAAGAAGTCCTGTCCATAAAGGATCACCGTGCGGTCATTCTGTACCACATCCGCAAGGCTGTCGTTTTCTGTGTGGAGGATTCCGGCAAAAGAACCTTCCAAATCCAATTCCAGAAGTTTTTCTTTCCAGCCCTCAAGCAACGCTTCCTCATTCTGTTCACTCTTCCAGGTTCCCTCCGTCTGGGTGGAGGTCACAAGATCCACAAGGATCTCCCCGGTCTTCACACCGCGGCGGACAAGAAGATGTCTCAGATAACCGACATGCGCCATTTTTTTATAGAAGACTGCTCCGTGCTCCGTAAAATAATCCAACGTCGCTCTTAAGATCTTACAGCAGTCCGGGTGCACCAGCACACACCGGTCCACGGTCACGATATCATAAAAGCTGCCGCGTTTATGCATTCCCAGAGTCATGGGACCGTCCTTAAACTCATCTCCGAAGGAAAATTCCATTTTGTTGCGGTACGCCTTTGTCAACGGACTACCTTTGATCCCCTCAAAATTGTAGCCGGCCGGAAGAACCGGATCTAAAAGAGCCCGGACCTGCTGCTCCTTGATCTTTAACTGTTCCTCATAAGGAACCGTCTGGTACGTACATCCGCCGCAGTCCGCACGATGAGGACATGCACCCTCTGTGTTTTCGTACGCTGCGGGAGTCACGACCTTAAGGAGTCTTCCTCGCATCTTCCTTTGCGCTGCTTGGAGATCGCGATCTCGACGGTCTGCCCCGGGAGCGCGTTCTTTACAACTACCTTTTCCTCTCCGATATGGAGGATTCCTTTATTTGGAAAATCCATCTTTTCCACTGTACCGGTGTAGATCTCACCTTTTTTCATATAATTTTTGTACTCCTTTTTCTGCCGGGAATCGGATTTTTCCGTTTCTGATCGCACAGCGCGTAAACGATGCCTCGTTCCCTGATATGTTTTTATGCACAGAAAAAGGCTGTGCAAGCGATCCCTGCCACAGCCTCGTTCTCATTGTGTTTGTAAGCATTTCGGCTTAAGCTTCTTTCTCGTCATCCTTCTCGACAGCTTTTTCCGTTTTTTTCGGAGTCTCCTCCTCTTCCTCGAAAAAGTCATCGTCGAAATCATCGTCGAAATCGTCTTCAAAATCTTCCAGATAATCCGGTGTAAAGAAGCGATATACTGCGTATGCGATTCCGGCTACAGCAGCAACAGCGCCGATGATAGCAAGCACCCAGAGGATACAATTCTTTTTCTTATCCTCTTCTTCTTTTTTATGAAGCAGTTCATTCAGCTTGGACGCGTTTATAAGCTCTTCCATTTTGCTGAGTGCGTCTTTACTCATCGTATCGAATTTGTTCATCCTCACACATCCTTTCTGTTTCACAGCCGCCCCGGACAAGAATGATCCGCACGGACAGATACTTTGTAATAGTATATCATGATTTTATGGTTTTTACTATCCCTAAATTTTCATAGTTTTAGACACCATTTTTTTATACCGCAGTATATGGAGTTCTACAAATAAACATGATAAAATAAAACTGCTGTCGCACCTCCAGCAGAAAGGAGGCGGTATTTATAGATTACATAAACACTTTCCTTGTCTCTGTCGCGGCAAGCATAGTTGGCTACTATGTTTGCAAATGGCTGGATAGGGACAACCGACAGTAACAGCCTAAACGGTTTGGCTCACCGCAAAGAGCAAGAAAACCCCCGGAGTGGCACCTCCGGGGGTTTTCGCGTACTCATAGACATATAAGCACTTTCCTTAGCTGTTTTTAATTATATGCGATTATTTAGGAAAAATCAATACCAAACTTTTTCAATCACGTTTTGACTTTCCTTTACTTTACAGTTTCTTCAACTTCGCAAAGGAAGCAAACATCTTCCTTGTCCCGATCGCCGCATTATCAAAATCGACTGTGACCTCGAAATCTTTTCCACCGTCCGCGATGGATTTCACGGTTCCGTCACCAAAACGCATGTGATGGACGCGGTCGCCTTCGTAGTAATCCAAAGACTTCGGTTTTTCTACGGTGAACGCCTTTCCGAAGGTCGGCGTGTTCTTCGGCGCCGCAGAAGTCCCGGAGGCATATGGATTCTTATAGGCATCGGATTTCTGTCCAAAAAGACTCACCCCCGCCGGGCGGTTCTGGAATCTTCCGGTGTGACCGTCAGCCGCTTTTCCGTCCGCGCCGGAAGCCTTCGCCCACGGAAGTCCTGCTTCCTCCGGAAGATTCCTGTATGCGTCCGCCATTTTCTTCCATCCGGTCTTTGAATCATCCCGATCCGGACGTTCCAGGCACACATCCGGGATCTCGTCAATAAACCGGCTCGTTCTCGCGTACTGCATCTCGCCCTTCACCATACGGCTCTTTGCGGCGGTCAGCGTCAGCCGCTTCTCCGCCCTCGTGATTCCCACATAGCAGAGACGGCGCTCTTCCTCCAGTGCCTCCGGTCCCTCCATCAGAGACATCATACTCGGGAAAAGTCCATCTTCCATTCCCGCAAGATACACATACGGGAACTCCAGACCTTTCGCGGAATGCAGTGTCATAAGGATAATTCTATCCTCTGACTCATCCATACTGTCGATATCCGCAACCAGGGCAACTTCCTCCAGGAACGCGGAAAGACTCGGTTCCTCGGCGCTCTCCCAGTAGGAGACTGCCTTGTTGATCAATTCCTCAATATTTTCCATTCTGGACTCGGCTTCCACCTCGCCCTCTTCCTTCAGCTCATCACGATATCCTGTCTTATCAAGGATCGCCTCAATCACATCCTTGATCGGAGTCTCTTCCTTTAACATCTTCCGGAACTCGCTGATCTGGTCTGTAAATACTCCGATCTTTAACGCCGCTTTTCCGATTCCCGGAACAGCCTGCACCCTCTCCAGCGCCTCATAGAAACTCATATCGTTTTCCATCGCGAACATGTTCACCCGGGCGACACTCATAGCTCCGATTCCACGCTTCGGAACATTGATGATCCTCTGCACAGCCAGGTCATCCCGCCCATTGGCGATCGTCTTTAAATAGCAGAGAACATCCTTGATCTCTTTTCTCTGGTAGAAGTTTACGCCGCCCACGAGACGATACGGGAGATTGTACGCAACACATTTCTCCTCGAATATACGGGACTGGGCATTCGTGCGGTAGAGGATCGCGTAATCCTTCCATGGTCCGCCTCTCTTCACGATATCCCGCACAATCCACTCCGCTTCCTCAAAGGAAGAGCTGAACTCCCGGAACACCGGACGCTCGCCCACCTCATTCTCGGTCCAAAGTGTCTTATCCTTTCTTCCGGTGTTGTTCCTGATCACCTCATTCGCCGAATCCAGGATCATCTTTGTGGAACGGTAATTCTGCTCCAGCTTGATCACCTTCGCCCCCGGGAACGTCTCCTCAAAGCTTAAGATATTTCTGATATTCGCTCCGCGGAACCGGTAGATCGACTGGTCATCGTCGCCCACCACGCAGATATTCCGGTATTTTGCCGCTAAGAGGCTCACAAGCTTAAACTGTACCGTATTCGTATCCTGATACTCATCCACCATAATATAGCGGAAACGATCCTGATAATACTCTAAAACTTCCTGCTTTGACTGGAACAACTCCACGGTCTTTACGAGAAGGTCATCGAAATCCAGGGCATTGTTCTTTTTTAAGCGTTTCTGGTACTCCATATAGAGCTCCGCAATCCGTTTCAGTCTCGAATCCCCCTCAGCCTTCGCGCTGAGCATAAATTCTTCCGGACTGATCATCTCGTTCTTTGCGGAGGAGATCACGCCGAGGACACCCCGTTCTTTTAATACCTTCGTATTCACCTCAAGATCCTTGAAGATCTGTTTCATCAGGGTTTTTGTATCATCGGAATCATAGATGGAAAAATCCGTCGTGTAGCCGATATTCTCAATAAATCTCCTTAAGATCCGCACACAGAGGGAGTGGAAGGTGCTGACCCAGACACTATCCGCGCCGTATTCCACAAGGCTGTTGACGCGGTCCCGCATCTCTCCCGCCGCCTTGTTTGTAAAGGTGATCGCCAGAATATTCCAGGGTTTCACACCCTTTTCCTCTATTAAATAAGCAACCCGGTGTGTCAGCGCCCGTGTCTTTCCGGATCCTGCACCCGCCAGCACTAAGAGCGGACCTTCCGTAGTGAAGACAGCTTCCCGCTGCATCGGATTTAATGTATCGTAATTGTTCATTCTGTTCCCCTTTCACGTTTCCGGATACCGCCAGTTCTGCTCGTATTTCCCACATACTGAAACCACCGGTATTCCGGCAACAGATACTACCATTCTACCACAGGAACACTCGTTCGTGCAATCTTTATTATATGAAAAGTATGTGGCTGTTCCTGTATGCGGATAGGAATTTTCTGAACTGATAATTCCGTAACAGTACAGTGGCAGCAGTGGATTTTGCCGATTTGGAATGCGAAATGGTAATGATATAAAAACGCCCCGGATCAGAGAGAACTGTCATCTCAGGATCCGGGACGTTTCTTTTGCAGGCCGGCAGCCAGCATTTACTGCCAGTCTCATTTTATTTTTTTAGAATTCCAGATATGCACCTTTCATCGGGCTTGCCGCATGCTCGCTGAACATGCGGAGCACACCGCTCTTGTAGCGGAGCTCTCTCGGCTTCCAGTTTTTCTTTCTCTCAGCAAGGACTGCGTCGATCTCCTCCGGAGTCTTTCGCTCGCCCTTGATACCGATGATGTTTAACTTTCTCTCCATTACATCGATCTCGATGAGATCGCCTTCCTCAACGAGCGCGATCGGACCGCCGTCTGCCGCCTCCGGGCTGCAGTGTCCGATAACCGGACCTGTGGATGCACCGGAGAATCTTCCGTCTGTGATCAGGGCGATGGAACGGCCAAGCTCCTTGTCGCTGCTGATGGCCTCGGAGGTGTAGAACATCTCCGGCATACCGCTTCCCTTCGGTCCCTCGTAACGGATGAAGACTGCGTCACCTTTCTGAACTCTATGTTTCAGGACAGCATCCAGACACTCTTCCTCGCTATCAAACGGTCTCGCCTTGAGAACTGCCTTGAACATCTCCTTCGGGCATGCGGTGTGCTTGATGACCGCACCTTCCGGAGCAAGGTTTCCGCGCAGAACTGCGATGCTGCCGTCGGTTCCAATGGCCTTGTCAGCCGGACGGATGATGTCCTGTCTTGTGATGGAGATTCCGTAGCGCTCGTTGAACTTCTGAAGCCATTTTTCACAGCGCTCATAGAATCCGTTCTCTTTTAATTCCTTTAAGTTCTCGCCGAGAGTCTTTCCGGTCACGGTCATGACATCAAGGTGAAGGTGGTCTTTGATCTCCTCCATGATCGCCGGAACGCCGCCTGCATAGTAGAAGCACTCTGCCGGCCACTTTCCTGCCGGGCGGATATCAAGAAGATACTTCGCGCCGCGGTGGAGTCTGTCGAAGGTGTCACCTGTGATCTCGATTCCAAGCTCATGAGCGATCGCCGGAAGGTGGAGTAAGCAGTTTGTACTTCCGGAGATGGCCGCATGTACAAGGATCGCGTTTTCGAAGCTGTCCATCGTCACGATATCGCTCGGACGCATGTTGTCCATCTTCGCAAGCTTAACCGCCTGTTTTCCGGCCTCTCTCGCGTAGTTTAAGAGATCCGGGCTTGTCGCAGGCATCAATGCACTTCCCGGAAGGGCAAGGCCAAGGGCCTCAGCCATGATCTGCATGGTGGATGCAGTTCCGATAAAGGAACAGGCGCCGCAGCTCGGACATGCGTTGTGTTTTGCCCAGTTTAAGCGTTTCTCATCGATCTCACCGCGCTCATACTGGGCGCTGTACATGCCAAGCTGTTCCAGAGTTAACATCTCCGGACCTGCATTCATGGTTCCGCCCGGAACAACAACAGCCGGAATATTCACGCGGAATAAGCCCATGAGGTTTGCCGGCATTCCCTTATCACAGCTTGCGAGATATACGCCTGCATCGAAGGGAGTCGCGTTCGCGTGGATCTCGATCATGTTTGCGATCATCTCACGGCTTGCAAGGCTGTAATTGATTCCATCGGTTCCCTGGCTCTCGCCGTCACAGATATCGGTGCAGAAATATTTCGCGCCGTGGCCGCCTGCCTCGGCGATTCCTTTTTTTACTTCATCTACAATGATATGGAGATGTCCGCTTCCCGGATGGCTGTCACCTGCCGTGCTTTCGATGATGACCTGCGGCATCGCAAGCTCTTCCGGCTTCCAGCCCGTTCCGATTCTTAACGGATCAAGCTCCGGTGCAAGTTTTCTCATTTCCTGACTCTTCAGACATTTCATGATATTTCCTTCTTTCTTTGTGGGGTGTTACTCGTTATTGAGCGAATGATATCTTTTATTGGAACTGTTTTTCAATTTTGTTCTTTTTCTGCGTTTCGAATGCACCGCAGCTTTAAGCTGCGTACCTGCATCTTTCTACTACGCAAAGAATGAAATTACAAGTGCTACAAGGAATCCGGTCACGCCGACTAAGGTCTCCATGATGGTCCAGGTTTTCAGGGTCGTCTTCTCGTCGATTCCCACGAGGGATCTTACCAGCCAGAAACCGGAATCATTGAAGTGGGAGCATACGGTGGAGCCGCCCGCTACTGCCGCTACGGTACATGCCAGATATAACGGGGACAGCTCGCTGATTCCCGGAAGCGCCGCAACGATACCTGCCGCCATGGTCATGGCAACCGTCGCGGAACCGACACTGATACGGACAAGGACTGCGATGATAAATGCAAGGACAACGATCGGAAGATTCATGGATGCAACCGCGTTTCCGATCACATTTCCGAGACCGGAGTATTGAAGCACATAGCGGAGCACGCCGCCGCAGGCGGTAACGAGAAGGATGAGACCGGTCGGCTCTAAGGACTTTGTCATAACCTTCTCAAGCTCTTTCATCGTGTAGCCATGCTTTAAGCCAAGACCAAACATGGCCGCCAGAGTCGCGAGTAACAGTGCTACGAACGGCTCACCTAAGAACTCGAAGACCGGAGCAACACCGGCTAATGCCGGAACGACGCCGCAGATGGAGTCCAGAATGATGAGCACCAACGGGATCAGGATGATCCCAACGATCAGCCAGAAGCTCGGAAGCTTGGACTCATCGATCTCTTCCTGATTTGCCACACTCTCCGGTACCGGAACATAAAACTTCTTACCACAGATGGATCCCCATACCGGACCGGCTACGATCATCGCGAAGATTCCGCAGAAGATTCCGACTAAGATGACCCAGCCAAGATCTACATTTAACATCGTTGCTACGAGAACCGGACCCGGTGTCGGCGGAATGAACGCATGTCCAACCGCAAGTCCCGCAAGAAGCGGAATCACATAGTGAAGAGAGGAACGCTTTGTCTTCTTTGCAAGGGAGAATGCTAACGGGATCAGAATGATCAGTCCTGCATCGAAAAATACCGGCATCGCGATCACAAGGCCTGTGATTCCAAGCGCCCACGCGGCCTTCTCGTCACCGAATTTCTTTACCATCGTGACGGCGATCGTCTGTGCGCCGCCCGAGACCTCCAGGATCGCGCCGAACATGGATCCTAAGCCTACAAGCAGGGCGATTCCTTTTAACGTGTTTCCAATTCCATCATTGACCGCCGCGATAATATCTTTCGTCGGCATTCCCGCAAGAAGTCCGATGCTGATCGCTCCGATCAGGATCGCGATCATTGCCTGCACATTGAATTTAATGATCAGGACGAGCAGGATCACAAGACCGATCATTGCTGCCAGGACAAGGCGGGTCGGGTTGAGTACAACTCCTTCAGACATAGTGGATTTACCTCCCAGTGTATTTGTTTTGGTTGTTCCGCGCAAAGATCCGTATCATACCCCGAACCGGACTGCTCTGCGCTTCATGGTTTCATTCCGGAAAAACAGTTCACGTTTTGACTTTCCTGTTTTCCGTTTTCATCAGACATGTCAAGCCGTTTAGCAAGTTTTTTGATATATTTGTCTGATGTCTTATGTCTATGTGCTTAATCTACCATTTTTCTGTGGCATTTGCAATACTTGTCTGATGTATTTTGCCTTTTCTCTTTTTCGCACAAAAAAAGCAGGGGAAAATTGTGCATTATTTTCCCCTGCTCCTGACATTCTTATTCCATTTGAATCGCTTCTACTGTTCTTTCTTCTCTTTTGTCTCGCCCTGCGTCTCATAGGCCGTCCGACGTCTCAAAAGCTCCTGCCTGTTATCCGTCAGATGCATCACCATGGCACACCGCGCCCCTGTGGAATCATGATTTGCGATGGCTTCCGTGATGGCCCGGTGGGTCCTGATCGTCTCTGTCCGCAGTGAGCGCCTCGTCAAGTTTACAAAGGTATTGATTCCCGAATTGATGATCGGGATCAGGGACTCCATGACCTGATTCTTGCTGCACCGGGCGATCCAGGTGTGGAACTCGATGTCCTTCGGCATGTGATCCTTGTCCGCCAGATACAGTTCCTCCGTCTCCTTACACAGCCTCTTTAATGTCGCGATATCCTCGTCCGTCGCATAAACTGCCGCCTTAGCGGCGATCTCCGGCTCTAAGATCAGGCGGACGTCAAAGAGATCCAGCGCCAACTTAAACCTGTCATGGAGCTTTGCGTTAAGCCTTAACGGATCATCCTCCGCAGGCGTCAGACTGCTGACATACGTTCCCGCTCCTCTCCGCACCTGCAGAACTCCTTTCGTCACCAGACCTTTTACCGCCTCGCGGATCGTGCTTCGTCCCACCTCAAACATCTCCGCAAGTTCAAACTCGTTCGGAAGCCGGTCTCCCACCTCCAACGGTTTCTCTTTTATATACTCTAAGATCCGGTCCTCGATCTGGCTGCCCAGAAGTTTCCGGTCATCTTTTTTCTTCGTCTCCATAGTTTCCCCCATGTTCTGTTTCAAGTTGTCTGATGTCTTTATTATACGGAAGATCAGATAGGCTGGCAAGCTGTTTTTTCCAAATGACCGCAAATACTAAAAAAATCCCGCACACAGTCCGGATATTATCCAGAATCTGTATGCAGGATCAGAATCATCAGATGAAATGCACTTTACAGCTCATCCTTCACATATCCGGCCACATTATAGGCATGGTCGGAGATACGTTCCAGATTGCTTAAGATATCTAAGAACACAACGCCGGCGGACGGGTTGCACTCGTTCTTGGAAAGACGCTCGATGTGCTTGTCGCGCATCTCCTCCTCGAGAGTATCCACACGGTCTTCCAGCTTGCTGACCTGACGGATATCCTCCATTCCGCCATCCTGACGGGCAGCGACTGCATGGTCCACAGCTCCGATGGCCGCGCTTGAAATCTCTTTGAGATCCTCGATCCCGGTCTCTGAGAAAGCGAGTCCATGTTCCTTCAGGTACTGTGCCGCCTCCGCGAGGTTTTCCGCATGGTCGCCCACACGTTCTAAATCGCTGATGCTGTAGAAGAGGTTGCTGACCTGAACCTTCTGCTTCTCGTTTAAGGACAGGTTGTTGACCTTAATGAGATATTCGGTAAGCTTCTTATTTAAAATATCGATCTCTGCCTCGTTCTTAAAAACCTCATCAAGACATTCATATTTGTTTTCCACAAGGACGCTTGTTGCAAGCTTTAAGTTTGCAAGGTCCATCTTACCCATATGAACGACTTCCATCACACCGACTTCAAGGGCAAAGGTCGGGGATTTGAAGATACGTTCGTCGAGAACCGGAAGCTCGTCCTCCTTTGTTTCCTTCTTCGCCTCTTCCTCGCCTGTCTCACGGACGATCAGACCGGAGAACGCAACGAGCTGTTTCGCGAACGGGAATAAGAGCAGGGTGTTCGTCACGTTAAAGAATGTATGGAACACCGAGATCTGGAAGGAATTGATGCTGCTCTGGGCAATATCCGGGCGCATCATGGAAATGATATACATACCGATTCCGAATACGATCGCACCGAAGCTGTTGAAGGTCAAGTGGATCACAGACGCACGCTTAGCGTTGCGGCTTGTACCGGCACTGGATAAAAGCGCAGTCAGGCAGGATCCGATATTCTGTCCAAGTGTAATATAAATCGCGGCATTTGCGGATACCACTCCACTCATCGCCAGAGTCTGTAAGATACCGACAGAAGCGGTGGAGCTCTGGATGATCGCAGTTACAAGGGCACCTACAAGAATACCGAGGATCGGGTTCCTTCCGAGTACCGCAAACGCCTTCGCAAAGATCGGGGCATCCGTGTACGGTGCTACCGAACCTGACATGAAGGTCAGGCCCACAAACAGGAGGCCGACACCGATACAGATCTCACCTGCCAGACTCTCCTTTTTCTTCTTGGAAAACATCAAAAAGGCTGCACCGATGGCAACTACGAGCGGTGCGAAAAACGACGGCTGCAAAACCTTCATCGCATCCCCCAGAGAGTTTAAGGAAACCATCCATGCGGTGATCGTTGTACCGATGTTCGCGCCCATGATGACCCCGACTGCCTGGGTCAGATTCAAAATTCCGGCGTTTACGAAACCAACCACCATGACGGTTGTGGCTCCGCTGCTGTGCAGGATCGCGGTGATCAGAGCGCCAAGACCGACTGCCAGAAGTCTGTTGTCCGTCACCATTCTCAGGAACTTGTTCAGCTTACTTCCCGCCGACTTCTGCATGCCGTCACCCATGATGCTCATACCGTAAAGGAACATGCCCAGACCGCCGAGGAAGCTGAAGATACTTTCCAGATATCCGATATTCATAATGCCTTCTCCATTCTCTTTTGTCGCTGCCTGTTGTCTTAACACGGCGGCGTGGCAAAAGCGCAGTTTCGATCCGATTCTGCAAAATTTGCCTTCGTGTTCCATCATATCATAGAGCACACGCTTTTTTCAATTATAAATATAATATTTGTAAATTTTAGGTAAAGAATACAAAATGAATTTCGAATTTTTAGTGAATGTCCCGTTACTTCTTCAGAATCTTTATCGCTTTCTTTACATCCTTATGGAAATCCTCCCATTTCTCCGGATAATCCACAAAATATTTCGGGCAGATCTTTCCCGTCACGTCATAGTGGCGGATCACGTCATCCGGCTTCAGATCAAATTCCACACAGAGGTACGCGCATAAGTTTACAAGCGTCTGATATGTACTGTCATAAAATTTTCCGGTCTCATCCGGGTGGCAGCACTCGATGGAGATCGTGTCACTGTTGCGGTTGTTGGATGCGTAGGCCACCTCATTTAACGGGACGCACTGGACGACCTCACCTTCCAGACCGATCACAAAATGGCTGCTGACAGAGGTGGTCTTCGAACCTGTCTGGTCCTTTAATCCCTCAAAATAATTCCGGTTTTCCAGAGCGGTGCTGCAGGGATTTGCGACATAGTGTACCACGATGCCGTTTACTTTCTCAAGTGGGATCTGCGGCCGTGAGTACTCATTCGGGGTCAGTAAATTCACATTCACATACTCCGGAACCGCCACATCCGCCGGATTTACCTGTTTCCTCCCCGTAAGCTTCTTTGTCACGAGCACAGCCGTGACGATCACGGCGATCACGATCACGGCGGCCAGTCCGCCTACGATCATGCGGCGGGTCCGCTCCTGCTTTCTTCGTCTTCTCCGGTTTTCCTCCCGCCGGATCCTTCGCTCTTCGATCTCATCTCTGTATGACATTGTTCTTTCCTTTCTTCTATATATAGAATTGTGATGTCTATTCCGCAGGTCTATGCACTTACTGGGCTGACCGTAAGAAAACCTATGCCGGAAGTCAAAAATCCCATCGGCACAGCCGATTTGGAATGGATTTTTGCGCGTAACCGCGAGGACACTGAACCGTTACATTATAAAAGCGTAAAAATATTCTTCTCAAATTCAATCAGCCCGTCTTTTTTCATCCTGGAGAGCTCCGCAGACAATGCGCTCCTGTCCACCGCGAGATAATCCGCGAGCTGCTGGCGGTTAAAGGGGATTCCGAAGGTCTTTTTCTTCTGTTTTTCAGACTCAAAGGACAGGTACGCCATCACCTTTTCCCGGATGGACCTCTGTCCCATGTGGTCGATCTTCCGCGTTAGCATGAGATTTTTCTTTGCCATAATATAAAGAAGGTTGTGGATCAGGCGGTTGTGGTGGGTGCAGGCAGAAGGACAGGTGGTCAGTACCCGTCCTGTATCTAAAAACAGGATATGGGAAGGTTCTGCTGCAATGGCTGATACCATAAGGGGTTCCCCGGGAATACAGGCATAGCTTTCCGCAAAGGCAAAGCCGGGCCCCACGCTTTCCAGAACACTTTTATTGCCCCAGACATCATCATTTTCAATCTGTACCCGGCCGGTCAGCACCAGTCCGATATTGTGGATGACATCTCCGGCATGAAAGATGGTCTCACCTTTGTCATAATCCCGTTCCTCTGTGCCAAGACACTGGAGCATAACATTGATCTCTTCAGGGGGAACATCTTTAAATAAGGGTGCATTTTCCAACAGTTTATAATCCATTTTCTCTCCTTTTGTTGTCAGAACAACATACATTTGCAGGTGATTGTAGTATATTCCTTATATAATGTCAAGGAGGTACAAAAATGATACGCAGGATCGTTCATATTGATGAAGAAAAATGTAATGGCTGTGGACTTTGTGCCCAGGCCTGTCACGAAAGTGCCATTGGAATGGTTAATGGCAAGGCTAAATTATTAAGAGATGACTATTGTGATGGTTTAGGAGACTGCCTTCCGGCCTGTCCGGCAGGTGCCATTTCCTTTATAGAAAGAGAAGCAGCTGCATATGATGAGGCAGCAGTACTTGAAAATAAGAAGAAAAAGGCAGCAGCGGCCCATCAGGCTCCTGCAGGCGGATGTCCTGGCACCCGTATGCGCCAGATGAACCGCAGAAGCGAAGAAACAGCTCAGGAAGGAGAAAATACTTCCAGTGCAGCACCAGTTACTTCCCAGTTAAGCAACTGGCCGGTACAGATCAAGCTGGCACCGATCAAGGCA
>ERZ837380.4000-NODE-4000-length-12977-cov-2.806686_pt1 | contig 12977 bp, 9 predicted proteins | sample MGYA00519685_ERZ837380 | MGnify/ENA primary metagenome ERZ837380 (study PRJEB31850, sample SAMEA3708817) | human gut metagenome | biome: human gut; feature: human-associated habitat; material: faeces | place: China | collected 2014 ...
AGCCGAAAAAGTCCCTCTGGTTTTTCGCCGGACTGTTTCCTCTATATAGACGGCGCCGGTGCGCCGTTCGTTCCCTTGTATCGGAAAATAATTCCGTGGAAAAGGTGCCTCAGCGCGCGAGGATGGCCTGCAGGGCAGGCTCGAGCTCCGTCGTGTCGAGCGATTCGACGCGGCCCGCATCGCAGGCCTCCGCCACGGCGGGGGCGATGGGCAGGCGCGCGAGCACCGGCAGATGATAGGCCTGCGCCGTCTCGTCCAGATGACTCTTGCCGAAGATCTGATGGCACTTGCCGCAGTCCGGGCAGCGGAAATAGCTGTAGTTCTCCACAAGGCCGATGACGGGCACATGCATCATCTCGGCCATGCGCACGGCCTTGGCCACGATCATGGAGACAAGCTCCTGCGGCGAGGTGACGATCACAATGCCGTCCACCGGCAGGGATTGGAAGACCGTCAGGGGCACGTCGCCCGTTCCGGGAGGCATGTCGACGAACAGATAGTCGACATTTTCCCACACGACGTCCGTCCAGAACTGCTTCACCGCGCCCGCAATGATGGGGCCGCGCCAGAGAACAGGGTCGTCCTCGTGCTCGAGCAGCAGGTTCACGGACATGACCTTGATGCCGCTTTCGGTACGGGCAACAATCGCGATCAGCTGCGAGAAATCGTTCATGAGCTCAGCGACCGCGTGAACATCGAACTGTCCGGCGGCGTGCGCGATGACGCTTCGTTGGACGCGGCCCTTGAGGCCGGTGCCGCCCGAGTGAACATCGGCACCGCCGCTTTGGAGAATCCGGATTGGACCGCTTCGGTCATCAAGAAGTACGGCGACCGCGTGGCTGTTGGTCTGGATGTGCGCGGTCACACACTGGCGGCGCGCGGCTGGACGCGCGAAGGCGGCGACCTGTTTGAGACCATGAAGTTCCTTGACTCCGTGGGCTGCTCGCGTTACGTGGTAACCGACGTGGCTAAGGACGGCATGATGTCCGGCCCGAACATTCAATTGCTGAGTGAAGTCGCTGAACGCACCGACGCCAAGGTCACGGCTTCCGGTGGTATCTCCAAGCTGGACGATTTGCGCGCCATCAAGGAACTGGCTGAAATTGGTGTTGATTCTGCCATCCTCGGCAAGTCCCTCTATGCACGTGCGTTCACGCTCCAGGAAGCGCTTGAAGTAGCGAAGTAGGCAAAGGACTCGCCTTAGCGAGACTGTTAATCTACCTTCGCTCAGCTATCGCTTCACTCAGACCCCTCCTACGGACAGCCCAATGGGCTGTCCGCTTAACGGCTCAGCAAGGGAGGTCGCCGGATTTGAGGAGCTTTTTGAAGACGGCGTAGTCTTCATCATTCTGTTCGGCGTAGCTGACGGCGAATGAGGCGATGGCCTGATCGAATTCGTCGGTGCCACCCATGTAATTGGCGATCGCAATCGAATCGCCGGTGCGGGCGTGGGCGTGCGCCAACGACCATGCGCACATGCGTGACAGATCGCTCAATCCCGAAGCGTTGAGATTGTCGATATCAATCGACCCCTTGCCATTCCACAACTGGCGCACGTAATAGTCGCGCGGTCGGCCATCCTCGGCCATAAAGCTCGACCAACCCAACAGCACATCGGCCGTATTCTGAATCAGCTTCTGCCCCTGAACCACGCGCTCACCGTGCGTGGCGTACGGCGACGCGCCGCAGTAATGCTCGAGCACGGAATACGTGGCCTCCTTCATCTGAATCATCATCGGATCGTCGATATCACGCGCGATCCACACCGACGTCCACGCGCGCTGGCCCACCGAGCCCACGCCCACCACCTTGCGGGCCGCATCCTGATAGCGCAAATGATCGAACACCCAACGGCGATCGTCGTACAGGGAATGCCGGTAGCTCTCGAACAGCGTGTCTATACGTGCCTGCAACGCATCCAAGTCGGCGTAATCATCCAGCTGATTGATCGGCACCAGCTCGGGCGGATTGGATTTGAACCTGAGCTTGCCGCTCTCATAACGGCACAGTTTGGCCGCCGCCGCGTCGTTATCCTTCAGCAGCGCCTTCATGGCCGCCTCGCGCAGCACACGGCTGCGTTTGGAACCGGTGGTCTCGAAGCGGTCGAGCGTCTCCTCCACGTCCAGGTGCTCGTACCACGCGTCAAGGTAATCCATTTCGGAGAACCACTTCATGCGTGTGCGGTACGTGTGTACGCACTGGACCACGGCGGCGCGACGGTCCTTCTCCTTGATTTTGTTGGCGCGTCCGCAGATCTCCACCGAGGCGGCGAGACGTTTCAGATCCCATTCCCACGGGCCGATAGCGGTTTCGTCGAAATCATTGATATCGAACACCAGACGGGCGGAAGGGGAGCGGAAAATGCCGAAATTGCCGATATGCGCGTCGCCCACGCACTGCACCGGAATGCCAGTGACTGGCGTGGAAGCCAGGTCATTGGTCATGATGAGCACGGTGCCCCGGTAGAAGGTGAAGGGGCTGGCGCTCATACGCTTGTAACGCAGCGGAATCAGATCCGGTACGCGAATCGCGGACTGCTCCTCCAAAAGGCTGATCGCCTCACGCCGGCCCTCCTTGACCTTCCAGATGGCATGTGCGTCCAGCGGCGCCTTGGTACGAGTGGCGATGCCGGCGCGCGAACGGTCGCGCGGGTCGGTGGCCTGCGTCCAGCTGGTCACGTCGACGGGCGGATTGGCGGATGGGGTGAGATGATCTTCGCTCATAGTCACTACCATAGTGCCGTGCCGGCATGGGCCTGAACCATGCCTGACATGCGGACCGGGGCATGTTGATGAAATCTCGCGACTCGCAGGTGACGAACAGTGAGATGTTAACGCCCTTCGTAACACGGTTATGGAACGATAGGCGACTATGGATAAACAGCAGGAGTTTGCGCTGCGCACGGTCGAAGAACGCGACGTGCGCTTTATTCGTCTGTGGTTCACGGACGTGTTGGGAACACTGAAGTCCGTGGCGATTGCTCCGGCCGAACTGGAAGCCGCGTTTGAGGAGGGTCTCGGCTTCGACGGTTCCGCCATCGAGGGCATGACCCGCGTGTCCGAAGACGATATGATCGTTCAACCCGATCCCTCGACGTTCCAGATCCTGCCGTGGCGCGGTGGCCCGCAAGGTACCGCCCGCATGTTCTGCGACATTCTGACCCCGGACGGCGAGCCTTCGCTCGGCGATCCACGTCACGTGTTGAAGCGCACGCTCGCCAAAGCCAAGGACAAGGGCTTCACGTTCTACGTGCATCCGGAAATCGAGTTCTACCTGTTCGAAAGCCAGGACGACTGGTCCAAGGCCCCGACCCCGATCGACGAGGGCGGCTACTTCGACCACGTGCCGCGCAGCCCAGGCATGGACTTCCGCCGTGCCACCGTGAACATGCTCGAGCAAATGGGCATCTCGGTGGAATACTCGCACCATGAGGCGGGGCCAGGCCAGAACGAGATCGATCTGCGATACGCGGACGCGCTCACCATGGCCGACAACATCATGACATTCCGTACGGTGGTCAAGGAGATTTCCTTGGAGCGTGGCATTCACGCCAGCTTCATGCCCAAGCCCCTGGCCGACGCGCCCGGTTCCGGCATGCACACGCACCTGAGCCTGTTCGAAGGCGATTCCAACGCCTTCTACGAGGCCGGTCAGGAGTTCAACATGTCCCTGACCGCCCGCCAGTTCGCCGCCGGCATCCTGTACCATGCGGCCGAAATCTGCGCGGTCACCGACCAGTACGTCAACTCGTACAAGCGCCTGTGGGGCGGTAACGAGGCACCAAGCTACATCTGCTGGGGCCACAACAACCGTTCCGCGCTGCTGCGTATCCCGCAGTACAAGCCGGGCAAGGGCAACTCCGCGCGCATGGAGTTCCGTGCGCTCGACCCGGTGGCCAACCCATACCTTGCCTACTCGGTGCTGCTGGCCGCCGGTCTCGACGGTATCGATAAGCAGATGCAGTTGGGCGAGCCTACCAGTGATGACGTGTGGGAGCTCACCGACGGCGAACGTCAGGCTATGGGCATTCAGCCGCTGCCGCGCTCGCTGGACGAGGCGCTGAAGATCATGGAGAAATCCGACTTCGTGGCCGACGTGCTCGGCGAACACGCCTTCGGCTACTTCCTGGACAACAAGCACCAGGAATGGGAGGAGTACAACCAGCAGGTCACGCCTTACGAGCTGAAGAAGTATCTGCCGAAGCTGTAATCGCAAGCGTTGCACATGTGCCAAACCCCGTCGATGATTGGTCATCGGCGGGGTTTTCTATGGCGTGTCGTGGTGGTGGGTAGTGGGCAGAGGTGGGAATAACGTTGTCGCTGAGTTGATACGAAAAAACGATTGACATAACCGACGAATCAGCTTGTAGTACGAGCGAGAGCACTCAAGAGAGCACTCAAGAGAGCACCCATGACGAACGCACCTGCGAACACCGCGCGCACCGGCCGGCACTTGGGTGGCCGATACCTTTGGTTGGCGTGTCACCTTTGCCTTGGTCTCGGTGCTCACCGCCGTGCTGATGGCATCGATGGCAGTGTCTCTGCCACGCAACTCGCATCCGGCGAAGATCGGTTTCCTGAGGCAATTCCGCCTGTTCTTCGACCACCGCATCCAGCTCGGCGTGGCGGATGTGGTCTTCGGCGCAGCCGCCTCCTATGTCTTCTACACGTATCTGACGCCGATCATGCGCGACGAAGTTCATGTGCCGGAACAGTACCTGAGCGTCGGACTGGTGATTTTCGGCGCGGCATGCCTGTGGAGCAACCTGTACGGCGGCAAGCTGGCCGACAAAGGTCATGGCGTGGAACCATTGACCCACATTCGACCGATCTACTGCGTGCAGGCCGTCTGCCTGTGTCTGCTGGCTTTCGCCTCGCTGCTGGCGGTTGGCGCCACGACCCTGCTGCGTCCATACGTCGAACGCTGACAGTGTTGGCCGAGTCCAATCGGACAAGACCGGTCAGCTGCCGTTATCAGCTTCGCGGCGAACCGAACCAGCTGGTGTAGATAAGCGCGAAGTTGCGGTTGCCATAACTGGAGCAGGAATCGCCGGTACCGTTGCCAGCGGCCAGTGCGGCGATGTTCGGCTGGTAGGGCGTATAGATGTAGAGCAGGGCGGTCGCCTTGTTCTCGATATACACTTGTGCGCCGCCGCATGCCGCGTTCGGATGATATTGGATGTAGTTGAGATTGTGCGCCGTATACCCGTACTGTTCCTCGTGCTCGAGATAGTAACGGTACCGCTTGGCCGCGCCATACACCTGCCGAAAGAATCCGGCATAGGCGGGATCGCAGTCGGCGGTATCCGGACAGTTCAACCCCATCGCCGCCATAAGCTGATAGTCGCTGGGATCGACGGCAGTGACCAGATGCTGCTCCTTCTGCATCACGGTGAGCAGCACTTTCTGGCTCACCTTGCAGGCGCGGGCCGACTGGTCGATGATTGCCGCCGCCGACTCGCCTTTGGTGCCTGTATAGTCCGCGCACAGGCCTTCGCCTGACTCGTTCGATGTGTCGAAGGTCATCGCGGCCAGCGAGCCACCTTGTGTGTCCAAAAACGATTGGACTTCGGCCTGACTCATCGCCGAACCGTTGAAGAACTGACCATCCGAAATAATATTGCCCGGATTGAAATCGTATGTTCGCGTCAGTTCCAGCTGTGCCGCCTCGGCTGCGCGAACCTGTGCCCGCCAGTTTGTGAAACGAACCAGCCCGGCCACCAGCGCTACGACAACGACCACCGCCACCGTGGGAATCAGCACCATCTTGATACGGGTCGGCCAGTTCGCCTTACGCCAGGAACGCTTCAGAGCATTGATCGGACCGTGCCTACGATTGCGTTTCCTGTTCCGATTGCCGAGGCGTCCGCGCACTTGCCCACGCTGTGATGACGGCTTGCGCGTGCGCTGGCGCGTGGCCTGGCGACTTGTTTGCCGTCCGGTCACGCCAGCGCTTTCTTGATACGGTTGAGCGAAGCCGGCCCCTTGGTGCCAAGCTCCTGCGCCCATAGGGACACGTAGAACTCTTCAAGCATCCAACGGGCCTGTTCGGCCTGCTTCATCAATGCCTCATGCTTCGGGCCGGCCGGCTCCGCCTTGGCACGGGCCAACGCCTTATCAACCACCTGACGGGCCTCGTCGGCCTGCCAAGCCCACTTGACATCACGGTTCTTATCGGTTTTCGCCTTATTGAGTCGGCTCAGATCGGCTCTCAAATATCGGCTCAACGACTTCAGCGCATCCGGGGGAGTGCGCCCGATGAATCCGGGGTAGACGAGCGTGGCGATATGGTCGCGAATCGACTGCAACACCGAAAGCATCGGCAGATCAGCCTTGCCGCCAGTGGCCTTGTCGACCTCGGCATAAGCCTTGAGCACGGCGATCACGTCATGCGCCACCTGATAGACGGTGTCCTCGTACACTTCGCGCACATCGAGCACCGCATTGGCTAACGCCTCATCGTCCGAGAGCCTGTCGACATTCGGCATCAGCCGTTTGACCGTGGCCAGCTGCAGGTCTTCGACCAGATCCTTGGTGGACTTGTACGGAGCAGAAGCCAGCATCAACGCCTCGGTACCCAGCCAGCGCGACGAAATGCGTTCGGCCGGCAATCGCAACGCATCCAATGCGCCACGCCAGAGCATCGTGGCCCGGGACTCGGTGGTGGCACCCGCCTTATGCAACAGGTTCGCCTGACTGACCAGCTTGCCCTGTTCTCCAGCCTGATCGGCCTGCTTCTTGACCATTTGACGGGCCGACGCCTCCGCCTGCGCGGCGAACTTGCGTTGCAGCGCCTTCAGATCCTTGGACACACCCAGCACCTTGATGGGGCCGACCATGCAGTTTTCCAGCACGGTCATATTGTTGCCGGCGTCCACGAGGGTGCTTGCCGGCCGGCAGTTGCTGCTCCACCGAGAACGTGACTCTGAGATACGGGGAAAGACGCTCGACCAGTTCCGGCCCCAACACTTCGGGATGAATCTGCGCACCCTTGGTGGCGATGGCCGCCTTGGTGAACACATGTGCCAGATCGGGCCAGCCAACGGTCGTGCCATCCTCATCCACCGGCGGCAGATTCGGCTTCTGCTGTGAGCCCGAGCCCGGCAGATCCGGGTAATGCTCGTCGATCCAGTCACGAATCGCACGCGCGGCATCCGGGGCCGGCACGAACTGGACGCGCAGCTGCTTGGGCAGCGCCTTGATCATCGACAGGATCAGCTCATCCAACAGACCCGGCACATTCCATGTGAACTGGTCGGGCGTGATACGCGAGAGCGCCTTCAACGGCACATGCACGGTGACGCCGTCGGCCGGGTCGGCCGGATCGTACACGTAGCTCAGACGCAGGTCGATGGGTTGGCCGTCCGATCCGGTCGTATGCCAATGGTCGGGGTAATCGTCCAGACTCACCGAATCGCTGGATGCCAGACGCTCCACCTTGGCCGGGTCGAAATCAAGCAGATTCGGCTGACGGTCATGCTCGGACTTCCACCATTTCGCCAGATCGGCCACGCTGGTCACATCGTTGGGAATGACCGCGTTGTAGAAGTCGAACAGATCCTCGTCGGACACGGTATCCGCCAGCTGGCGGGTGCGGCTCGCATCATCGGCGGCATCCTCGAGAATGTCGCGGTTTTTGCCCACGAAGTCGTCGTAACTGAAACGCTGCTGAATATCGCCCTCGACCAGACCCTGGCGAATCAGGAAGTCGCGCGCCTCAAGTGGATTGATGCGTCCCCACTGCACGGCACGGTCCTGTACGATCGGCAGACCATACAGCAGCACGCGCGCGGTGGCCACAGCCGAGCCACGCGAACCCGACCAGTGCGGCTCCGCATACGTGGTGCGGGTCAATTGGCCGGCCAACGGTTCGGCCCACGCGGGGTCGATGGCCGCCGAATAGCGGGCCCACAGGCGAGAGGTTTCCACCAGTTCGGTGCTCATCACCCATGACGGGGTCTTCTTGGCCACGGCGGAAGCGGGGAACAGGGCGAAACGGGTGCCGCGTGCGCCCTGATAATCGTTCTTCGACTGCTTCTGGGCGCGTTTCATCGCACGGGCGCGCGCCGAACCGGTCAGCCCCGCGAAATCGGAGGCCTTGGGCTCGCGCACCACCTGCATGCCCATCATCGACAGCAATCCGGCGAGCATCGACTTGTGGATGCCGTCCGCATCCCACGCGCAGCACAGCGAATGCGCGGCCTGCTGATTCAACGGCAGCTGGCGGATCTCCAAGCCTGGGCGGGAGGCGGGCAGCGGGTCGCCGACCTTGAACTTCAGCTCCTTGCACATCTGGCGTAGCTGGGAGACGAGATCTTTCCACTGGCGCATCCTCAGCCAGCTGAAATACTCGGTTTTGCAGATACGGCGCAGCGCGTTGTTGCTCGGGTCGCCGTCTGCTTGGAACACGCGGTCCCAGATATTCAGGGCCGTCAGGAAGTCGGAGGTCTCATCCGCATACCGGTTGTGGATGCGGTCGGCATCCTCACGCTTGTCGTCCGGGCGTTCACGTGGGTCCTGCAAGCTCAGGAACGCCACGACCACGAGCACCTGGGCCAGAAGATTCGGCGAACCGGTTTTCGCGGCCTCGATAACCATACGTCCCAGACGCACGTCGATGGGGATGCGCGCCAGCTGACGACCGGTATGGGTGAGCGTCACCTCGCCGCGCTTGCGGCCGATGGCCTTGAGCTCGGTGAGCTCATTGAAACCGTCCGACACGGCCTTCATATCCGGCGGATCGATGAACCCGAAGTTCGTGACGTCCTCGGCCGTGCGGGCCACGCCCACCGACAGCATGTGGAGTACCACGGCACCCAGCGAGGTACGCAGGATTTCCGGCTCGGTGAAGCGCGGACGGGTCTCGTAATCCTCACGCGAATACAGGCGGATCGCGATGCCGTCGGCCACACGGCCGCATCGGCCGGACCTCTGGTCGGCACTGGCCTGGCTGATCGGCTCGATCGGCAGACGCTGAACCTTTGCGGTCTTCGAATACCGGGAGATACGGGCGGAACCGGGGTCCACCACATACCGGATACCGGGCACGGTCAGCGAGGTCTCAGCCACATTGGTGGCAATGACGATGCGCTGGTGAAGGTGCGATTCAAACACCTTATGCTGGTCGGCGGCGGACAGTCGCGCGAACAGCGGCATGATCTCGATGGCATCCGGCCGGCGCATGTCGTCGGCGCGCGGGCCGTAATGATGCCGCAGTGCGGCCTCGAACTCGTGGATGTCGCGCTCGCCGGAGGCGAAGACCAGAATATCGCGGGGACCGCGCTCGTGGGAGGAGTGAATCACCAGCTCGGCGCAGGCTCGAGCCACGGCGGTAGGCATATCGGTGATGCCGTCATCGGCATAGGAGGCACCGGACCGGCCGCGGGGCCGGTCGGAATCGGATTCCGCGATGGCGCTGGCCAGCTCGTCGTAATCGGCGTCGCCGGGGCGGGCGCCCACCGCGAATCCCGGCACTTCGCGCATCAACGCGGGCGCGGTGCCAAGCGGCTCGTAGACCACCTGCACGGGGAAGGTGCGGCCGGAAACCTCGATTACCGGCACCTTCTCATGCAAGGCGTGCTCGAAATGCTCCTGGAACTTGACCGAATCGATGGTCGCGGAGGTAATGATGAGCTTCAGATCGCGGCGCTGAGGCAGCAGTGCCGTCAGATAGCCGAGCAGAAAGTCGATGTTAAGACTGCGCTCATGCGCCTCGTCGATGATGATCGTATCGTATCGGGTGAGTTTCGGATCGCGCTGGATCTGGGCGAGCAGAATACCGTCGGTCACGACCCTCAATCGTGTGCCGGGCGAGCTTTCGTCGGTGAAACGCACCTGATAGCCGACCTCGTCACCGAGCTTCACGCCCATCTCCGAGGCGATACGTTCGGCCACCGTGCGTGCGGCGATACGGCGAGGCTGGGTGTGCACGATCTGCTTGCCGTGCGTGCCACGGCCAAGCTCAAGCAGGATTTTCGGCAGCTGTGTGGTTTTGCCCGAACCGGTCTGGCCGGACACAATAACGACTTGGGAACGTTTGACCGCGCTGGCTATCTCATCACGCGCGGCAGATACGGGAAGTTCTGCGGGATACTCATATTTCATGACGAACTTCAATGATACGGAAGCCCTTGGAGCTCGCGTATTTGCTCGCAGTGAACCCCTCGCCGAGCGCATCGTCCAGCCAGGGGATCAGCGAATCGGAACCGAGATTCTTCTGCACTACGAGATAGGCGGCACCGCCCACCTTGAGCTTCGGCAGCCAAGCCATAAGCAATGTATGCAGCGCTTCCTTGCCGACTCGGATCGGTGGGTTCGACCAAATCACATCAAACGTGAGGTCGCTCGGCACCGTCTCGCAGAACGCCGGCTGGTTCTCGGCAGGCAGGGGAGTGCTGGACTCGTCCACCTGAGCCGTATGAATGTTCGTGTGGCCGTTCGCCTGTGCGTTGGCATGGGTCAGGTCCACCGCGCGCTCGTTGACATCCACCGCCCACACGTTCGCTTCGGGCGACTCAAACGCCAATGTCAGGGCGATAGGGCCCCAGCCGCAGCCCAAATCCAGAAAATCGCCGGTAAGCGGCGGCTCGGGCGCATGCTTCAGCAATACCGACGTACCGAGGTCCACGCGCGAGCCGGAGAACACGCCGTTCGACACCTGAGCGGTCGCCTCATGGCCGCGCAACGTTACGTTCAATGTGCGGCGCACATCCTTCGATGCGGGTTCCGCAGAGAAATACTGTTCTGCCATGGTCGCTCCATTTCTGCGGGATTCGCCGCTCTCGTATGCCGACCTGTATCAGCCGGCCTATGCCGGTACGTGCCGATCTATGCCAGCATGTCACCTCATGTGATGATAATAAAGGACCATAGAAGAATCGTGAACCATTCCAACCAAACGAGGCGCACTTGACCGACAACACCCAGTACACCGACATCAACCGCGGCAACAACGACGTTACCCCTGAAGGTGTGCTGGCCGAGCAGTCCGAAGTGTTGCTCGACGACAGCCAGCGCGCGACCGGCTGGCATGAGGACGCCAACCAGGAATGGGAGGAGCGCGAGGCCCGCAACGAGCTCAAGCATGTCGCCGGTCTCGGCGAGCTGCAGGACGTCACCGAAGTCGAATACCGCAAGGTGCGTCTGGAACGTGTGGTGCTCGTCGGCGTCTGGTCGTCCGCCGTCACCACGCAAGCCAAGGCCGAGGAATCATTGAGAGAGTTGGCGGCGCTCGCCGAAACCGCCGGTGCGGTGGTATGCGATGGTTTGCTGCAGCATCGCTCCAAGCCGGATGCAGCCACGTACGTTGGTTCCGGCAAAGCCAAGGAGATTGCCGGCATCGTGGCGCGTGAGGAAGCCGATACGATTATCGTGGACGACGACCTGCCGCCGTCACAGCGCCGTGCATTGGAGGACGCCGCCAAAGTCAAGGTGGTGGATCGCACCGCGGTGATTCTGGACATCTTCGCCCAGCACGCCACCTCGCGTGAAGGTAAGGCGCAGGTGGAGTTGGCGCAGCTCGAATACATGCTGCCCCGACTGCGTGGTTGGGGTGGTTCGCTGTCCCGTCAGGCCGGCGGTCGCGCGGCCGGCGCGGATGCGGGCATCGGATCGCGAGGCCCGGGCGAGACCAAAATCGAAATGGATCGTCGTGTAATTCGCACGCGTATCGCCAGACTGCGCCGTCAGATTCGTGAGATGGCCCCGGCACGTGAGGTCAAGCGCGGTTCACGCCGTCGCTTCGGCCTGCCCACAGTGGCCGTGGTCGGCTACACGAACGCCGGCAAATCCTCGTTGACCAACCGTCTGACCGGTTCGGCCGAACTGGTGGAAAACGCGCTGTTCGCCACATTGGACACGGCCGTGCGCCGCGCCAAAACCCGCGACGGACGCGCTTACGCCTACGTGGACACGGTCGGCTTCGTGCGCCGCCTGCCCACCCAGCTGGTCGAGGCGTTCAAATCCACCCTGGAAGAGGTGGCCGAGGCCGACGTGATCCTGCATGTGGTCGATGGCTCCCACCCTGACCCGTTCTCTCAGGTCGACGCGGTCAATGACGTGTTGGCGGACATCGAAGGCACGGCCTCGATTCCGCGTATTCTCGTATTCAACAAGGCCGATCAGGCGGACGAGGCGACTCGTGAACGACTCGCCGCGCTGCAGCCAGATGCGTTCATCGTCTCCGCCTATACCGGTGAGGGATTGGACGAGCTGCGTACCGCGGTCGAAAGTCTGCTGCCGGTCCCGCATGTGCATGTCAACGCTCTGCTGCCGTATACCGCTGGCTCCCTGATCTCTCGTGTACGCGAATACGGCAAGGTAGACAAGGTGGAGTACCGCGATGATGGCATACAGCTTGAAGCGGACGTTGATGCCCATCTTGCCGCTCAGGTGGTCGAACAGTCCATTGACTAACGTGATAAACATCACAGTATATTCGTGAGCGCTAACAACCGTTGAAAACATTACCATACGGTTGTCAAACAGGGTGGTGTGCCGGTAGCAAAACGTCTTAGCGGGTTTATAGAGTGAAGACGTTAGTTACAAGGCCTGCCATTCATCAGCAGACCGCCTTTGAAGAGAGGTTCATCCATCATGGCGGAAACTACCGTTAAGCCCACGAAGCTTGCTGTTATTGGTGCCGGTGCCGTTGGCTCCACCCTCGCCTTCGCCGCTGCCCAGCGTGGCATCGCTCGCGAGATCGTGCTTGAAGACATCGCCAAGGAGCGCGTGGAAGCCGAAGTGCTCGACATGCAGCATGGCTCCAGCTTCTACCCGACCGTGTCCATCGACGGTTCCGACGATCCTGAGATCTGCCGCGACGCCGACATGGTCGTCATCACCGCTGGTCCGCGTCAGAAGCCGGGTCAGTCTCGTCTTGAGCTCGTTGGCGCTACCGTCAACATCCTCAAGGCCATCATGCCGAACCTGGTCAAGGTGGCTCCGAATGCCATCTACATGCTCATCACCAACCCGGTC
>ERZ837380.4013-NODE-4013-length-12934-cov-2.705412_pt1 | contig 12934 bp, 16 predicted proteins | sample MGYA00519685_ERZ837380 | MGnify/ENA primary metagenome ERZ837380 (study PRJEB31850, sample SAMEA3708817) | human gut metagenome | biome: human gut; feature: human-associated habitat; material: faeces | place: China | collected 2014 ...
AGACTTTTTTGATCGCGGTCGCTTCCCGTGTAACAGGGGGAAAACCGTCCAGGAGCAGGGAAAAGGGCAGGAGAGAGCCGCGTCAGCCGGGTAACAGCTAAAACGCGGCGTTTCGCGGTTCAGGAAATGAAGTTCAGCCCCTGCTTTAACACCAGATCGCAGGCTTTGGTTTTCACCTTTTCTGCCAGCGGAGTCGTTCCGATGTTATCCAGATTGAGTTGCTGACCATCTTTGGTTTTCAGCAAACCCTGAATGCCATCCAGATAGTTGGTGTCTTCTTTTTGCTCTTCACTGTTCAGGCCCAGCTTTTCCAGCACCTGGTTCTTGATGTTTTCGGCATCGGTTACCGACGCCAGCTTTTGCTTCGCGCAGTATTGCAGAATGCCTGCGGCGTTGTTCATGTTATCTGCGCTTAAGGCCTGGTTCCCGCTGCTAAGCAAGTTAGTTAATGACGCGAGCGACCAACCGCCTTCCTGTGTCGTGCTGTTTTGGTTGCCAAGTTCGCTGGCGGCGCTGGAGAGCGCATCTTTCCAGGACGCAGCATGCACCCCGGTGGAAATTAATGCGCTGGCGGCAATGGCACAGCACAGAAGATGTTTAACAGTTTTCATCATCATTACTCAAGGTGGAATTGTGTCGCAGTATACCGCCAGAAACGGGGATTAATACTCTTTACCTGTTACACGGCTACGGTAGCTATCCCAGTTGAAGATCACCCACAAACTGTTACCCAGGCGCATACGGTCCATCACGCGTTCGCCCAGCAACTTGGTCATCTCTTCCATATTACTGTTGGTCAGCATCCCGGTTGGGCGTTTGGAAGAAGAGCGGCGATCGACGATCTGGTTGATGATCACTTTTTCGTATTTCGATTCGGTTTGCACGCCGATCTCATCGATCACCAGCAGATCAACATTGCTCAGATCGTTAAGCAGTTGTTCTTCGCTGGTACCGCTATTCCTGAAGGTATCTTTCATCGCCGACATAATATCGGCCACGGTGATAATCAATACGGATTTACCGCGTAGCAGCAGCTCGTTGCAGATTGCCGCCGCCAGATGGTTTTTGCCGGTTCCTGGCTTACCAGAAAAGATGAAGCTGGCGATGTTGCCGTCAAACTCTTCGACATACTGGCGCGCTTTGCTTAACGCATTCATCTGCCCTTCACACTCAACGCGATAGTTCTCAAAGGAGCAGTTCTGATGCAGTGGACGAATACCGGAGCGGTTAAAGGTGCGCTGCATTTTCATCGCCCGATTTTCACGTTCGAGAGCGGCGGAGCGGATCGCCCCTTGTTCTTTCTGCCAGGCCAGTAGTTCTTCACCCGTTTTGAAAGCAGGTTTGATATGGGCAGGCATCATTTTTTGCAGGCGTTGCATCAGGTCGCCAACGTTTTTCATCGTTACCCTCTGAATCCTGGTGGAATTTGGCTGTCAGGTTCGCTGACCGTATTCACATCTCGTTTCGGCAGTCCGCCGTTGCTGGCACGGCCGATTTGCAGGCTGCGCGCCAGTTTTTGTTGCCACTGTACATGGTGAAAGACTTTACCTTCCGCCTGCCAGTAGGCAATGAATGAGGCCAGTTCTTCGGTGGTCACCGGCTCTCTTAGCGCCACGCCCCATAGCGCCGCCAGGCGGATAAAGTCGGCATCGGGTTGCCAGTCCGGATACATGGCGAATTTCCCCATGGGTACAGCTACGGGAGCAGCTTGCGGTTCCTGATAGAGTTGATCGTCCAGAGCGACATCGCTTCCCGGACGCGCCAGCTTTTCTTCCAGCGCCAGCAGTTCAGCCAGGCGTGCAGGCGTGACGGCATAAAACGCCGGGGCATTGTTAGCAAATACGGCAACCACACCGCCTTCAGCTTTTGCCAGAACGGTTTGGTGATCGTGTACCAGGGCGTCAATACCAACGACGTCCGGGGTCAAAACTCTGGAAGACATACTGTTTCTCAAATATGGAACGATGAACGAGAAGGGAGATAACTTTTATAGTAACACATGGAGGAGAGGAGGCTGTCTCTCATCCGTGTGCTTTAAGCGAGGCAATTTTATACGCGAGGGCGCTTGCGGTACAACCATAATCCAGGAATGGAAAGACCGATGGATAACGCACCAACAATCGATGAAGCTGTAAGAAAGTTGGTTAACAGGGTAATCATCAATGACTCGCTGTAACCTAACTGGCTGATTTTTACCGCCGAAATCATTGCGGTATAAGCCGATATGCCAGGGAACATAGGAATAACAGCCGCCACGGTAAACACTTTCGGATGCGCCAGATACCAGCGCGACCATTGAATACCAATGGTGCCGACCAGCATAGAAGCCATAAAAGTTGACCACTCAATATTCAGCCCGCTGGTCATTAAGATCATTCGTGAACCATGACCAATCGCGCCAAGCAGCGCACACCAGCGTAACGCCCGAACGGGAACGTTGAACACCATCGCAAAGCCGACCGCAGGAATGGCGGCGAGGATCATATCCTGCGCCAACGCTAACAGAAATTCGATCACACCCATCCGCGTAGCCCCCAAATCGTCAGTGCCATCACCACGCCGACGCAGGTAGCCAGTGTCAGCAGACTGGCAATCGCCCAGCGTGCCAGTCCGGTATTGATGTGGCCTTTAAACATATCGGCGACGGCATTAATCAACGGAAAGCCCGGCACCAGCAGCAGAACGCTGGCGGCCATCGCGATGGTGGGGGTATTGCTGAAAGTAGGGAGTTGCAAAAGCAATCCGGAAATGGTGGTGGCGGCGAAAGCGGTAAGGCAAAAGTTGATCTGTGGATGAAGATGACGTTGTGCCAGCAGCTGGCGGATATACATCGCGGCCGTACTGGCAAAGAAGGTGATGACGGCACCATCCCAGCCACCTTTATTGAGTTTACAGAAACAGGCGCAGGAAAGGCCAACCATTAAGGCTACCAGCCATCTTGGGTAACGTAATGGCTGAATTTGGCTAAATCGTTTCTCTACGCCTTTGTAATCCAGCAGATGGTGCTCCGCCAGAATCACAATGTGCTGGACTTCAGTCACCACATGCATATTAATGCCGCGATCTTGATTTTTACGTGTCGATGTCAGGCATTGCCCATCTTTAATGGTTGTCAGCACTATGGCGTTCGAAGAGATAGAACTTTCGACGCTGTCCATTCCCAGCGCCCGACCCAGTCGTGAGGAAAGCTCATCAACCAACGCGCTTTCCGCACCATGTTGCAAAAGAAATAATCCACACTGGATACAAAGCCGTGTTACGGCTCGCTGTTGCTCAGTTTGCATAACTCGCCCTTTGTCATAGACGTGCTGCGTATTGTTCAGATAATGAGAATCCATTTGTATCATGAAGCACGGTAGTTTTGCGGTAGGTTAAGATCAAAATTGCGCTGATTAATCCTGGTTATCGGGACAAGCTCGGTGATAAAAAGGGAATTATCTCTCGCCGCAAACAAATTATCACATGAATATTATCACTATAATGAATTTATTCTTTAGCCTTTACGAATCAGGATAAAAGATAACTGGGCGCGTTTTTTAATTTTTACAAGTTAAAACTATCAGATTTTATTGAATAAATATTGATTGTGTGATTTTGCATTCTGCGGGAAGGGATATCAGTTAATTATAAATTAAATGAATGAGAATTCTGTTTTTCATTAAGTATTTCTAACAACTTAATGTAGATATTTTAAATGTCTCCAGGCTATTTCACTAGGTTATCATTTGATGCTAACCTTCTGACACATGCAGTGGAGTTGTTGTGCAGCAGGAGTATGCTGATATGAAAGTGAATGCTAAGGATAATTTATTCGCTTAATCTATTAATTTGCTGGAAACATTTAAGGAATGAATATCCTGAATAAACCATCATGATTTTTAGACAGTGGATGTGGAGGAAATATGTTGCCAGGATGCTGCAAAAATGGAATTGTTATCAGTAAAATACCTGTTATGCAAGCAGGGTTAAAAGAGGTCATGAGGACTCACTTCCCTGAATATGAAATAATATCCAGCGCCTCTGCGGAGGACCTTACCTTATTACAATTACGTCGTTCCGGATTAGTCATTGCTGATTTAGCCGGTGAAAGTGAAGATCCACGTTCTGTTTGTGAACATTATTATTCTTTAATCTCACAATATCGGGAAATTCACTGGGTTTTCATGGTGTCACGCTCCTGGTATTCCCAGGCAGTAGAACTGCTCATGTGCCCTACGGCGACGTTATTGTCTGATGTTGAACCCATTGAGAATCTGGTCAAGACCGTACGTTCCGGTAATACGCACGCAGAGCGTATCAGCGCCATGCTGACCTCTCCGGCAATGACTGAAACTCATGATTTTAGCTATCGCTCCGTCATTCTCACTCTTTCAGAGCGCAAGGTACTGCGGCTATTAGGTAAAGGATGGGGCATCAACCAGATAGCTTCATTGCTTAAGAAAAGTAATAAAACTATCAGCGCCCAAAAAAACAGTGCGATGCGTCGACTGGCAATTCACAGCAACGCTGAAATGTATGCATGGATAAATAGCGCGCAGGGTGCAAGAGAACTTAACTTGCCTTCTGTTTATGGAGATGCCGCAGAATGGAACACAGCCGAATTAAGAAGAGAAATGTCGCACTCATAGAAAAATGCGTCATGAGCAGTATCGGTATTGAGAGTTTATTCAGAAAGTTTGCGGGTAACCCTTATAAGCTCCATACCTATACCAGTCAGGAGTCATTTCAGGATGCCATGTCGCGGATCTCGTTTGCGGCGGTCATTTTTTCTTTTTCTGCCATGAGAAGTGAACGCAGAGAGGGATTATCTTGCCTGACTGAACTGGCGATTAAGTTTCCGCGTACCCGACGTTTAGTTATTGCGGATGATGATATTGAAGCTCGGCTGATCGGTTCATTGTCGCCATCACCGCTGGACGGTGTATTAAGTAAAGCGTCAACGCTGGAGATTTTTCATCAGGAACTCTTTTTGTCATTAAATGGTGTACGTCAGGCGACCGACCGACTGAACAATCAGTGGTACATTAATCAAAGCCGAACGCTAAGCCCGACGGAGAGAGAAATATTGCGCTTTATGTCGCGTGGCTACTCAATGACACAAATTGCCGAGCAGCTTAAACGCAATATCAAAACGATCCGTGCACATAAATTTAATGTGATGTCGAAACTGGGCGTCAGTTCTGATGCAGGGTTGTTGGAGGCCGCAGATATTCTGTTATGTATGCGGCATTGCGAAGCAAGTAATGTGTTGCATCCCTATTAATTTGCATGATGCCGGGTTTACTTCCCCGGCAGTGCTTTCATTTCAGCGTACAATCGCCACATTGCTGCACATCCGGTAAGCGATAACGCTGGCAGCAAGTGCGGCGCACCAGCAGGCCGTCGCGCAGCACCACGGTACGCCAGAGTGGATTATCTTCACCGTTCGTGAGCGTTTTCTCAAAAAAGAGGGCATGGCGCAGCGATTCAACCGTCGCCTCGCCGAGCAGCTGTTTCATCTCAGTCAGATACCAGTTGATCAAATAACCGGTATTGCTCCAGATAAGTTTACCGTTAATCTCTCCCGTTGCTTCTAGTGCCTGCACAACCGGAACAAGCGCCTGGCTGATTAACGTTTCCATTCGCTGCTGCGGCGAATGTAGTGTTGCGTTTTTATCTTCACACACATCGACCCAGAAACAGGCGGCGCGTCCGGTTTCGTGAAACTCAACGTGGAAATGTTCCGGCGTCACATCTAATGCTTTTTCCTGCGTCAGCAGCGCCAGCATTAATGGTGGCACCATCAGGCCGATATACCATTGTGCCCACAGTGAGATCAGCGGCTTGTTCTCGCGGATCATCGTTGGTTGGTTGCGGTAGATATGATCGGAATAGACCGCCAGTAGGGAACTTAGCGTATTCGGTGATGACCATTGCGCCAGCGTCATGGCGCGAAGCGGGGCGGGTTCATCCAGACGGATAAACTCCAGCAAATGTTCACGATGTTCGGCGATCGTCGCACGTACGGCTTGTGCAAGCCCAGCATCCTGTGGCTGGAGATGCGTTCGCCAGATGATATCTTCATAGAGCGGTGCGGAACGATAGGCCATAATCGGGATAGTAATCTAAATGATAATGATTGCTAATCCTAGCGATAGGTTTACCCGATAGCAAGGGATTTCTCTGGCTTGCAAATGATAAAAATTATCATATGATATTAGTTATCATTATCAATGAAAGAGATGAAACCATGTTGCAACGTACGCTGGGCAGTGGCTGGGGAGTGTTGCTGCCGGGATTGCTGATTGCAGGGCTGATGTATGCGGATTTATCGCCGGATCAGTGGCGGATTGTCATTCTGATGGGATTAGTATTGACGCCTGTGATGCTGTATCACAAACAGTTGCGGCATTACGTTTTGCTGCCATCGTGCCTGGCGCTTATTGCTGGCATCATGCTGATGATAATGAATTTGAATCAGGGATGAAAAATCAGGGAAGAAACAAGAAAGGAAGTAAAGATAATTGGTGCGAGGGGGGGGACTTGAACCCCCACGTCCGTAAGGACACTAACACCTGAAGCTAGCGCGTCTACCAATTCCGCCACCTTCGCATACCATCAATTCTTAAAAAGAATTGCTACCACGGAGGCGCATTCTAGTGGTTTTCAGCTTTTCGTCAATAGTTAATTATCGCCGGAGGTGTAATTGCTGGAAAAATGTCCATCAGGAAACTAACGTGCAGGTTTTGTAGGTCGGATAAGGCGTTCACGCCGCATCCGACACGGTATTTGGGTGCAGATGCCAGATGCGACGCGGGCGCGTCTTATCTGGCCTACGAAGGGCTAACGTGCAGGTTTTGTAGGTTGTATAAGGCGAGCACGCCGCATCCGACAAGGCTTGCGGCGGGATACTTAACCTTTCTTCGCCTGGCGGGTCATAATGGCGCGATACACCTTGAAGCGCCCGGTTTGCGCGATCACTTCATGGAAGCCAAATGTCTCATCCAGCACGTCCGGATAAGGCAGGAAGGCGTTCGCTACAATTCGCAGCTCGCCGCCGCTATTAAGATGACGCACCGCGCCGCGAATCAGCGTTTGCGCCGCATCGAGGCTGGTTTGCATCCCATCGTGGAACGGCGGGTTGGAGATGATCATATCAAAACGACCTTTCACCTCGGAAAAGACGTTACTGGCAAAGACTTCACCTTCAACACCGTTGGCCGCAAGTGTTGCGCGGCTGGCTTCTACCGCTGGCGCAGAGACATCGCACAGAGTGAGACGAATTTTCGGCGAATGGCGCGCAAAGGCAACAGAAAGCACGCCCGCGCCACAGCCGACATCCAGCACTTTACCTTTCGTGTGCGGAGTTAACGTCGAGAGCAGTAACTGGCTACCGACATCCAGACCGTCGCGGCTAAACACGCCCGGCAGCGTTTTGACCGTCAGGCCATCCACGTTATATTCGCCCCAGAATTTATCCGCATCAAATTCCGGCTGTTTTTCCAGACGACCAAAATAGAGGCCACAGCGACGGGCGCTGTCGACTTTATTCAACGGCGCATAATCTGCCAGCATCTGTTCGGCGCTGCGCACGCCGCTGCGGTTCTCGCCAACGACAAAAATATCCGTGCCCACCGGCAGCAGAGAAAGTAAATTCATCAACTGGAACTGGGCTTCCGGTTTATTCTTCGGCCAGTAGTAGATCAGCGTATCGCAATCTGCGACGTCATCTGCCGTTGCGACCAGACTAAAACGGGCGTTATCCCCCATCTGGCGGCTTAACACCTGCCAATGGTGGAATTGCTGGGTATGAGCACGGCTGGCCGCGGTATCTAAACGCGCGGGCAGGTCATCCTGTAAGTCTCCGGCAAACAGAATACGGCTTTGTTCGAAATCATCACTGTGACGCAGCAAGACTTCACTTGCCGGGGTAAATGCAGACATGGAATGCTCCTCAATTGATACTGGCGGCGATTATAGCCATATGTTGGCGCGGTATCGACGAATTTGCTATATTTGCGCCCCTGACAACAGGAGCGATTCGCTATGACATCCCGACGAGACTGGCAGTTACAGCAACTGGGCATTACCCAGTGGTCGCTGCGTCGCCCTGGCGCGTTGCAGGGGGAGATTGCCATTGCGATCCCGGCACACGTCCGTCTGGTGATGGTGGCAAACGATCTTCCCGCCCTGACTGATCCTTTAGTGAGCGATGTTCTGCGCGCATTAACCGTCAGCCCCGATCAAGTGCTGCAACTGACGCCAGAAAAAATCGCGATGCTGCCGCAAGGCAGTCGCTGCAACAGCTGGCGGTTGGGTACTGACGAACCGCTATCACTGGAAGGCGCTCAGGTGGCATCACCGGCGCTCACCGAATTACGGGCAAACCCAACGGCACGCGCCGCGTTATGGCAACAAATTTGCACATATGAACACGATTTCTTCCCTCGAAACGACTGATTTACCAGCGGCTTACCACATTGAACAACGCGCCCACGCCTTTCCGTGGAGTGAAAAAACCTTTGCCAGCAACCAGGGCGAGCGTTATCTCAACTTTCAGTTAACGCAAAACGGCAAAATGGCGGCGTTTGCGATTACGCAAGTGGTGCTGGATGAAGCTACATTGTTCAATATTGCGGTCGATCCTGACTATCAGCGTCAGGGATTGGGAAGGGCGCTGCTGGAACATCTGATCGACGAACTGGAAAAACGCGGCGTGGCGACGCTATGGCTGGAAGTCCGTGCCTCAAACGCTGCCGCCATTGCACTGTACGAAAGTTTAGGCTTTAACGAGGCGACGATTCGCCGCAATTACTACCCCACCACGGACGGTCGCGAAGACGCCATCATCATGGCGTTGCCAATCAGTATGTAAGACAAGGTGGAATAATGAAGTGGGACTGGATTTTCTTTGATGCCGATGAAACGCTGTTTACCTTTGACTCATTCACCGGCCTGCAGCGGATGTTTCTTGATTACAGCGTCACCTTTACCGCTGAAGATTTTCAGGACTATCAGGCCGTTAACAAGCCACTGTGGGTGGATTATCAAAACGGCGCGATCACTTCATTACAGCTTCAGCACGGGCGGTTTGAGAGCTGGGCCGAACGGCTGAACGTCGAGCCGGGTAAACTCAACGAAGCCTTTATTAATGCGATGGCGGAAATCTGTACGCCGCTGCCGGGAGCGGTTTCTCTGCTTAACGCCATTCGTGGCAACGCCAAAATCGGCATCATCACCAACGGTTTTAGCGCCTTGCAACAGGTGCGTCTGGAACGCACGGGCCTGCGTGATTACTTCGATTTGCTGGTGATTTCCGAAGAAGTTGGCGTTGCCAAACCGAATAAGAAAATTTTCGATTATGCGCTGGAACAGGCGGGCAATCCTGACCGTTCACGCGTGCTGATGGTTGGCGACACTGCCGAGTCCGATATTCTCGGTGGCATCAACGCCGGGCTTGCGACCTGCTGGCTGAATGCGCACAATCGCGAGCAACCAGAAGGCATCGCGCCCACCTGGACCGTTTCTTCGTTGCACGAACTGGAGCAGCTCCTGTGTAAACACTGATTGCCTCCCCCCCGTTGATGGGTAAAATAGCCGCAATTTTTCGTTTTCAACAAGCGCGGCGCGATGCCGCTTACTCAAGAAGAAAGAATTATGACGTTGTCTCCTTATTTGCAAGAGGTGGCGAAGCGCCGCACTTTTGCCATTATTTCTCACCCGGACGCCGGTAAAACTACCATCACCGAGAAGGTGCTGCTGTTCGGACAGGCCATTCAGACCGCCGGTACAGTAAAAGGCCGTGGTTCCAACCAGCACGCTAAGTCGGACTGGATGGAGATGGAAAAGCAGCGTGGGATCTCCATTACCACGTCTGTGATGCAGTTTCCGTATCACGACTGCCTGGTTAACCTGCTCGACACCCCGGGGCACGAAGACTTCTCGGAAGATACCTATCGTACCCTGACGGCGGTGGACTGCTGCCTGATGGTTATCGACGCTGCAAAAGGTGTTGAAGATCGTACCCGCAAGCTGATGGAAGTTACCCGTCTGCGCGATACGCCGATCCTCACCTTTATGAACAAACTTGACCGTGATATCCGCGACCCGATGGAACTGCTCGATGAAGTTGAGAACGAGCTGAAAATCGGCTGTGCACCTGGCCGATTGGCTGCGGCAAGCTGTTTAAAGGCGTTTACCACCTTTATAAAGATGAAACCTATCTCTATCAGAGCGGTAAAGGCCACACCATTCAGGAAGTCCGCATTGTTAAAGGGCTGAATAACCCGGATCTCGACGCTGCGGTTGGTGAAGATCTGGCGCAGCAGCTGCGTGATGAACTGGAGCTGGTGAAAGGCGCGTCTAACGAGTTCGACAAAGAATTGTTCCTTGCGGGCGAAATCACTCCGGTATTCTTCGGTACTGCGCTGGGTAACTTCGGCGTTGATCATATGCTGGATGGCCTGGTGGAGTGGGCACCTGCGCCGATGCCGCGTCAGACTGATACCCGTACTGTAGAAGCGAGCGAAGACAAATTTACCGGCTTCGTATTTAAAATTCAGGCCAACATGGACCCGAAACACCGTGACCGCGTGGCGTTTATGCGCGTGGTATCCGGTAAATATGAAAAAGGCATGAAACTGCGCCAGGTGCGCACCGCGAAAGATGTGGTGATCTCCGACGCGCTGACCTTTATGGCGGGAAGCGTATCCGGGAGATATCCTCGGCCTGCACAACCACGGCACCATTCAGATCGGCGACACCTTTACCCAGGGTGAGATGATGAAGTTCACTGGTATTCCGAACTTCGCGCCGGAACTGTTCCGTCGTATCCGCCTGAAAGATCCGCTGAAGCAAAAACAGCTGCTCAAAGGGCTGGTACAGCTTTCCGAAGAGGGCGCAGTGCAGGTGTTCCGTCCGATCTCCAACAACGACCTGATCGTTGGTGCAGTTGGTGTGCTGCAGTTTGATGTGGTGGTATCGCGCCTGAAGAGCGAATACAACGTTGAAGCAGTGTATGAGTCAGTCAACGTTGCCACTGCCCGCTGGGTAGAATGTGCGGACGCGAAGAAATTCGAAGAGTTCAAGCGTAAGAACGAAAGCCAACTGGCGCTTGATGGCGGCGATAACCTCGCTTACATCGCTACCAGCATGGTAAACCTGCGCCTGGCGCAGGAACGTTATCCGGACGTTCAGTTCCACCAGACCCGCGAGCATTAATTCTTGCCTCCAGGGCGCGGTAGCCGCTGCGCCCTGTCAATTTCCCTTCCTTATTAGCCGCTTACGGAATGTTCTTAAAACATTCACTTTTGCTTATGTTTTAGCTGATATCCCGAGCGGTTTCAAAATTGTGATCTATATTTAACAAAGTAATGACATTTCTGACGGCGTTAAATACCGTTCAATGCGTAGATATCAGTATCTAAAGCCGTCGATTGTCATTCTACCGATATTAATAACTGATTCAGAGGCTGTAATGGTCGTTATTCATCACCCATCGCTTTTGTGATGGCGACCATTGACTTCTGTAGAGGGTGAAGTCTCTCCCTATTCAGCAATGCAACCTCGTGTTGCCAGGCTCAAATTATGAGCAAACATACAGGAATAAATCGATGACTATGACAAGACTGAAGATTTCGAAAACTCTGCTGGCTGTAATGTTGACCTCTGCCGTCGCGACCGGCTCTGCCTACGCGGAAAACAACGCGCAGACTACCAATGAAAGCGCAGGGCAAAAAGTCGATAGCTCTATGAATAAAGTCGGTAATTTCATGGATGACAGCGCCATCACCGCGAAAGTGAAGGCGGCCCTGGTGGATCATGACAACATCAAGAGCACCGATATCTCTGTCAAAACCGATCAAAAAGTCGTGACCCTGAGCGGTTTCGTTGAAAGCCAGGCTCAGGCCGAAGAGGCAGTGAAAGTGGCGAAAGGCGTTGAAGGGGTGACCTCTGTCAGCGACAAACTGCACGTTCGCGACGCTAAAGAAGGCTCTGTGAAGGGCTACGCGGGTGACACCGCCACCACCAGTGAAATCAAAGCCAAACTGCTGGCGGACGATATCGTTCCTTCACGTAAAGTGAAAGTTGAAACCACCGATGGTGTGGTTCAGCTCTCCGGTACCGTAGATTCTCAGGCACAAAGTGACCGTGCTGAAAGTATCGCCAAAGCGGTAGATGGTGTGAAAAGCGTTAAAAATGATCTGAAAACTAAGTAATTCGTCGTAATTCGTCCTCCCGAACTTTGTCGGGAGGCGCGATGTGCACCACACTAAAAATATCGCATTGAGTGATTTTCACGCTCATATCAAGCGGTGACATTAACTATGGTAAAGGAGACGCTTATGTTTCGTTGGGGCATCATATTTCTGGTTATCGCGTTAATCGCCGCCGCACTTGGGTTTGGTGGTCTGGCCGGTACCGCTGCAGGCGCAGCTAAAATTGTCTTTGTCGTCGGGATTATTCTGTTCCTGGTGAGTTTGTTCATGGGCCGAAAACGACCCTAGATTTCAGACCATTAAGAAAATTTTATCCAAAGCCAGTCCAGCGGACTGGCTTTTGCGGTTTTAGCGAATAATAAATTGCGTTACTTTGTCATTCTTTCACAACAAAAACAGGAAGGCAGAGGTGGGGCAGCGAATACCTGTAACGCTTGGTAATATTGCGCCGTTGTCGCTAAGGCCGTTCCAGCCTGGACGAATAGCTCTGGTGTGCGAAGGCGGCGGACAGCGTGGAATTTTCACGGCTGGCGTGCTGGATGAGTTTATGCGCGCGCAGTTTAATCCTTTCGATCTTTATCTCGGCACATCTGCCGGGGCGCAGAACCTCTCGGCGTTTATCTGCAATCAGCCCGGTTACGCGCGCAAAGTCATCATGCGCTATACCACAAAACGCGAATTTTTCGATCCATTGCGCTTTGTCCGTGGAGGAAATCTTATCGATCTCGACTGGCTGG
>ERZ837380.4028-NODE-4028-length-12896-cov-2.934585_pt1 | contig 12896 bp, 5 predicted proteins | sample MGYA00519685_ERZ837380 | MGnify/ENA primary metagenome ERZ837380 (study PRJEB31850, sample SAMEA3708817) | human gut metagenome | biome: human gut; feature: human-associated habitat; material: faeces | place: China | collected 2014 ...
AAAAGAATTCAAAAAGATGCGTCAGAAAATCCGGGCATCAATTATCTTGTCTTAGTACCGGATCAGTTTACATTAGAAACCCAGAAAACATTAGTTTCCCTCAATGGAAATAAGGGGATTTTAAATATTGATGTGCTTAGTTTCCACCGTCTGGCATACCGTGCCTTTGAAGAGGTTCCGGCACTGCGTCGAACGGTTTTGGAAGATATGGGGAAAATCATGATTTTGTATCAGGTATTTTCCAAAAAGAAAAAAGAAATGCTGTATTTTAAACGTGGGTTAAATGCGGCGGGGTTTTTGGATGAATGTAAATCCCTTTTGTGTGAATTGGCGCTGTATGATGTGTCGGAAGAAGCATTGGAAGAACTTATGGAGAAAGTCGGAGAGGACTCACTGCTTGGCTTGAAACTGCATGATATCCGTCTGGTGTATCAGGCATTTACAGAGCGGATGGGCGATACGTATATGATGGCAGAGGAACTGGTGCCACAGCTTACACGGGTAGTTTCCTCACTTGAGATGATGAAACACTGTGTGGTCTGTTTAGATGGTTTTACCGGTTTTACACCGACACAGTATGAACTTTTGCGCGAAATTTTAGGGGTATGTGAGGATATGTACATAACGGTAACAACAGACCGCACCGGATACAGAGACCGTGTGTTTTCCATGAGTGCTGATACGATACGTCGTCTGACGCAGATGGCAGGAGAACGAGGTGTCCTTGTAGAGGAGCCGGTTATTACAGGGGCTGGCAGGGAAAAAATTCCTTACCGGGTAGCGAAAAATGAGGAACTTGCCTTTATGGAAGAGCGGTTATTTACCCATGGGCTTAAACCGTGGGAAAAAGCACCAGAGTCAATTCACATTACGATGTGCCACAGGGAGCGTGATGAGGTTTCCTATGTGGCGAGACGCATTTACTGGCTGATGAAAGAAGAGGGGTATGAGCCGGAAGACATTGCGGTTGTGACGGCAGATGAAGCGGCTTATGAGCCGTTGTTAGTGCAGGAGTTTGAAAAACTTGGAATCCGATACTTTTTGGACAGCACGAAAAGCATCGGGGCAAATGCGATGGCTGAATACCTCTTAGCCTTTATTCATATGGTGCAGCAGAGACTTGATTATGAGAGCACGTTCCGTTTTTTACGCTGTGCCCTGTCACCGCTTACAAGAGAGCAGACAGACTGCCTGGAAAACTACGTGATAGCCAGAGGATGCCGGGGGATGGCAGCCTATCAGAGTGAATGGGAATACGCAGTTTCCGGACTGGATTTACTGGAGGTCAATGAATACCGGAGAACTTTTGTGAATTCTATTGCGGAGACGCTGCAGGCATTAAAAGGCGGTAAAAAGAGTGTTCGTGAATTTACGGAAATTTTCTATAGATTCGTTGAGAAGAACGGAATTTATGAGCGCCTTCTTGCCATGAGCGAGAATTTTGAAAATGATGGAAAGCTTATTTTAGCGAGAGAATATAAGAGCATTTACCGTCTGATGATTCATCTGTGGGATGAGTTTGTGGAACTTCTCGGAGATGAAATTGTCACATTTAAAGAGTATACACAAATGTTAGAGGCCGGAATTTCAGAAGGAATTGTTGGGTTTATTCCGCCAACGGCTAAGCAGGTCATGATTGGCGATGTGACAAGAAGCCGTTTGAAAAATATTAAGGTTCTTTTTTTCCTTGGTGTCAATGATAACTGTATTCCGAAGGCGAAAGGGGCACCGGGGCTTTTGACTGAGCGTGAGAGGGAGCGCATGGAAAAAGAGGGCGTAACATTAGCACCGGATGCGGAAAAAGAATCGTATAACGAGCAGTTTTATTTGTATTTAGCACTTACGAAAGCGTCTGAGCAAGTGATTCTTACCTATTCGGTTATGACGTCAAAGGGAGAGAGCAAAAGACCTTCCTATCTGATTAACCGTGTCAAACAGGTATTTCCAAAGCTTGTTGCAGAAAAAGAGGAAAGTGATACTTCTTATGAAAAAATTATGGGAAGTGACAAAGGGAAAAGTTATTTGATTTCGCATCTGGCGGACGGCACTTATGCAAAGGACGTTATCTGGTGGGAAATTGCATCCCATTATGAAAAGAAAACGCCCGGTATTTTAAAAGATTTGCTGCGGATTCGGGAAAAACGCGCAGGAAGTAATTCGCTCAAAAAAGAAGCGGCAAAGCGGTTGTTTGGTGGCATTTTGTATGGAAGCGTGACAAGATTTGAGCAGTATGTGCAGTGTCCGTTTGCGTTCTTTGCGCACTATGGACTTTTACTGAACGAACGGCAGCAGTACGAAATCAGCAGTCTTGACCATGGAAATTTATTCCATCAGGCGATGGAACATTTGTCACATGAACTGGAACAAAGGAACAAAAACTGGCAGGATTTAAGCGAAGAAGAGGCGGTTTTACTGGCGGCTGAGTGTGTCGATGCCGTGGCAGAGCGCTACCAGGGCAGAAAATATTTTCAATCGAACCGAGTGTCCTTTATGTTAAAGCGGTTGAAAAATGAGGTGGTTCATTCGGTCTGGGCGATGTGGCACCAGATGCAGGAGGGCGACTTTGTGCAGACCTACACGGAAAAAGGATTCCGGGGCAATGACAAAGAGTGGGAATCGATGTGTATTCCGTTTGATGAAGATGCAAAAATCTGTCTTAATGGTGTGATTGACCGCGTGGATTTATGTTCTCTTCCGGGAGAGGAATTGATTAAGATTATTGACTATAAGAGTAGTGACTCGCAGGATTTGTCGTTAGCAAAGGTATACTATGGATTGCAGATGCAGCTTTTGACCTATCTGGAGGCGGCAAAAGAAATGGTTGAAAAGGAGCATAAGGGCAAAGAGGCGGTTCCTGCGGCGATGCTTTACTATGCCATTAAAGAGAAAAATTTGGATTGGAAGCCGGAGAGCGAAGAAGAATACGAAAAACGTGTTCTCGACAGCATGAAGTGCAAAGGGTATGTGAATGAGGAGCCGGAAATTATTGGGCATCTTGACAAGTCGGTAGTAAATGGCGGTGAGCTCATACCCGGACAAAAATCCGGTGTGGTTCCGGTGGCTGTTGACAAAAAAGGACTTTTGAAAAAAAATTCCGGAACACTTTCCACAAAGGACTTTGAAACATTGATTGCTCACACAAAGGAAAAAATGAAAGAATGTGGAAAAGCTATTCTAGACGGTAAAATCGAAGCTATACCATATGTGTATGAAGATAACGATGGATGCACCTATTGCCCGTATGGAAGTGTGTGCGGGCATGAGTCGAAAAAAGATGGTGTGCGTGAAATGAAAAAAATGAGTGATGACGAAGTATGGGAGGCATTGTATGGGGACGATTAATTGGACAAAAGACCAGCAACAGATTATTGATATGAGAGGCTGCAATATTTTGGTTTCGGCGGCCGCCGGTTCCGGTAAGACAGCCGTGTTAGTGGAGCGCATTTTTAAGCGGATTACGGACAAAAAAGACCCGGTAAATGTGGATCAGTTTGTTGTCGTGACATTTACGAAACTCGCGGCAGCCCAGATGAAAGACCGCCTGCGCGAACGTATTGAAGAAGCACTGGCAGAAGACCCGTCAAATGAACATTTGCTGCGGCAGGAGGGGCGTCTTTCGCTTGCACACATTTCTACCGTACATAGTTTTTGCAGTGAAATCGTAAAGCGGTATTTTCACCGGATTGGTCTTGACCCGGCTTTCCGCATGGGAACCGAGGCAGAGACAAGACTTCTTATGCAGGATGTTTTGGATGAATTGTTAGAGGAGGAGTATGGAAAGGGTGAAGAAGATTTTCTGGAACTGGCGGGGATGAGTGAGTTTAACCGCCGTGATGATGAACTGGGAAATCTGGTTGGAAGAATTTATAATCAAATGATGGGACAGCCGTTTCCGCTCCGATTTCTGGATGAGATGGAGGCATTTTATGATGTCAAGACGGTGGACGAATGGGAAAATTCAAGATTTATGAAAAATTTACTGGCTTCCACGAAAAATTTTCTTCAGGGAATACTTAAGGAATACAAGGCACTGAAAGATATTTGCCATGGACCAAACCAACCGCTGTTTTATGAGCCTTATCTAGATGAGATGCTGGCATTTTTGTCGGATTTGCCGGAGAACTCAGGATATGAAGAGTATCGCGCTTATTTTGGCAGACTTCCGAAACTTACAATCCGTGCACCAAGAGGCCTGACGGAAGAGGAAAAGGTAAATAAAGAAGCCGTTCGTTTAAGCTGCAAGGATGCTGAAAAACGCATGGTGGAATGGAAAGAACAGTATTTTGATAAAGAGGCAGAGGAACATCTTAATGATTTAAAGAATACGAGCCGGAAGATGAAGGCGTTATTCCGCCTGACCAGAAGGCTGCATGAACTGTTTGTGGCAGAAAAAAGGGAGCGGGGGATTCTCGACTTTAATGACTTAGAGCAGTTGACGATTTCGATTCTTTTACAAAAGGATGAGGAGAGCGGCGCATATGTCCGAACGGATGCAGCGAAGGAACTGGCGAATGAATTTGTTGAAATTATGATTGATGAGTATCAGGATAGTAACTATGTGCAGGATACGATTCTTCATGCGGTTTCGAGAGATGGGCTTGCCGGTGAAATGCCGAATATTTTTATGGGAGGTGATGCCAAACAGAGCATTTACCGATTCCGTGGTGCACGTCCTGAATTGTTTGCCGAAAAACTTTTGTCCTACAATAAAAAAGAGGGAACGTTATACCGCAGAATTGATTTACAGAAGAACTTCCGAAGCAGAGAAATTGTGTTAGAGAGTACGAATGAAGTATTTTCACGTATGATGCATACCGATATCGGCGGCGTGGAATACGACGACGAAGCCAAACTGCATTTAGGAAGTGATTTTGAAAATACAGACAAAAAAATTGCGAAAAATGTGGACGTCTATGCGATTTTAGGAAAGCAGAATATGGAGGCGGAGGGCACACTTGCAGCACTGAAAATTCAGGAAATGGTATCGGGGGAAACGCCGCTTTATGTGAAGGATAAAGAAGGGTACCGAAAGGCTGAGTATGGGGATGTTGTCATCATCGTCCAGACAAATTCACAGGGACAGGCGTATTTCGATGCACTGAAGGATTATGAAATTCCGGCAGTGATGGAGAAAAAGAGAGGATTTTTTGATACGAGAGAAATCGGTCTTATGGTTTCCATGCTTCAGGTGATTGACAACCCGCATCAGGATATTCCTTTGGCGGCAGTGTTACTTGGACCAATGTTTTCCCTGACTGAAGATGAACTTGCTGTTATCCGCATGGAAAATCGCACGGCAGATTTGTATGATGCCATTTTAACCTATGACAAGAGTGATGTTTTGTATGAGAAATTGCAGCACTTTCTCGAGACACTTTCATATTTTAGGAAGAAGGCGTCTTATGCGGCCGTCGGGGAAATTGTGCAGGATATTTATGACCATACAGGAATTTACGAGGCGGTCCGCCTAATGCCAAATGGTGTGCAGCGAAATGCGAATATGGACAGTTTGATGGCGATTGCTTGGGAATTTGATGGGACGACCTATCACGGATTGTATTCGTTTGTTCGTTATCTGGAAAAAATTTCACAGCAGACCGAGGAGATGGGCGAAGTAAATCTCTCAGGAGAAGAAGAAAATGTTGTGCGGATTATGACAATTCATAAAAGTAAGGGACTTGAATTTCCAATCTGCATAATCGGCGGCATGGGGCACGCAATTCATGTTTCGGATAAAAGCATCCTTACGATTCATCCGGATATTGCGATGGTAATGCCGGTTGTGGATAATGAAAAAAGGACAAAGAAGAAAACGATTTATACCCATTATCTCAAATACGTAAACGCCCAGGATGAACTTGGCGAAGCGATGCGTAAACTTTATGTTGCGATGACGCGTGCAAAGGAAAAATTGATTTTATTGGGATGTGCAAAGAATACGGATTCAGCGGCGGTAACCGGGGAAAACAGGCAGAAAATAAAGACCTTTTTCAATATGGTCTTGCCGGCGGTACATATCCGGACGGATTTATTTCATCTGGTAGAAGTCGAGACGGATGATTTGATTTTACAGGTGGAACATGGTATGGTACAAGAGACGGTAAAGGAGCAGGCTCTTTATAATTTTGACACAACCATCTGCTATGATAAATCCTTACAGGAGATGTATGAATGGATGGATGCGGCGGATGAGCCGGAGCCGGAACCGCTGCCGGTAAAAGTGTCGGTATCCGATTTGAAAATTCAGTCAATGGAAGAACTGGACATGGAAGATTTTACCATTCTCACACATGAGGAGAAGGAGGAAGAAAAGCCGGTTCCTGCGTTTATGCAGACAGAGACAAAAGAAAAATCGGCAAACCGAGGTGCTTTATACGGAACAATCTGGCATCAGGTGATGGCGGTAATTGATTTTGTAAATACGGAAGATGAGGCGCAGATTCGTAAAGAAGTAAAACGGTTAGTTGAGACCGGCAGACTTTGCGAAAGTGATACCGAGGTGTTAAATTATAGACGGCTGTCAGCTTTTTTTGACTCGACGTTAGGAAGAAAAATGCGACAAGCACAGAAGGAAGGGCGTCTTTACAGAGAGCAGCCGTTTGTTATGGGGTATCCGGCACGTGATTTGTTTGATGAACGCGGGGAAGATGAGACAGTTTTGGTTCAGGGAATCATTGATGGATATTATGAGACCGATGACGGAATTGTGCTCATGGATTACAAAACCGATTCGCTTAAGCCTGGGGATGAAAAAGTGCTTATATCGCGTTATCGGAGACAGATGGAGTTATACCGGGATGCACTGGAAAAAATGACAGGAAAAAAGGTGGTAAAATGCCTGTTGTATTCTTTCTCACTGAGTGAGACAATTGAATGTTAGGAGGATATTGAGATGATGTATGAAGGATTTGCCAATGTATATGACCATATGATGAATCATATTCCCTATGAGACATGGTTTGAAAATCTTTTGCAGTATTTGCACGAGAAGGGTGTTTTGAGCGGAAGAATCTGTGAACTGGGATGCGGTACCGGCGTAATGACGGAGAAATTTGCGGCTGCCGGATATGACATGATTGGTCTGGATAAATCGGTGGATATGCTTGCGATTGCGAAGCAGAAGCAGGAAGAGAGCGGTTCCGATATTTTGTATCTGCATCAGAACATGGAAGAAATGGAATTGGACGGCCCGGTAGATGCGATGCTCAGTGTGTGCGATTCCGTGAATTATCTGCTTCATGAGGAGGAACTGAATAAACTTTTTAGCCGGGTGAAAACGTATGTTAAACCGGGCGGTTATTTCATTTTCGATTTGAAGACGGCATACTGTTACCGAAACATCATCGGCAACCAGACATGGGTTGAGCAGGATGAGGAAGTCAGTTATATCTGGGAAAATTATTTTTATGAAGATCAGGATATTAACGAATATATGCTCACAATTTTTAGAAAACAGGCAGATTCCGAACTGTATGAGCGCACGGAGGAAGCGCATTACCAGCGTGCCTATGATATGGACACATTAAAACGACTGATTGAGAAAAATGGGCTTGCGTTGGTTTCTTTTCTGGATGAAGATATGAAACAGATGCCAAATGAAACCAGCGAGCGCATTTATGTAATTGTACAAGCATGAGAAGGAGAGATTCGATGAACCGGAAAGTCTTTTACACCATTTTAGGAATGACAATTTTATGTGGACTGGTGTTTTTTCACAGCGGTAATTCACTGGCGGCAAACCAGACGGGAATTGTGACGGCATCGTCATTGAATGTACGCACGGGGGCAGGTACTTCCTATGATATTTTACAGTATAACAATGCCAATGTTTTGTTGGCGAAAGAAGATAAAGTGACTATTTTGGAGAAATTGTCAGGCTGGTATCAGGTTAGTTTTGTAAAGGATAACACGACTTTGACAGGCTTTGTCAGTTCCAATTATATTGCGATTGAACAGGCGTCGACTGCGGTACCTGCACCGACAGTAACACCGGCATCTACATCAGAACCAACGATTACCTATCGCTATGAGACATCTTACCAGCCGGTTTCAGTGGGTGCAAAGGTGCTGAAAAAATCCAAGCTTTACAAAGCAAATGGAAAGAGTGTTTATAAGGTTGGCAGGAAAAAAATGTCGCTTGCAAAGGGAAAGAAAATAAAAGTAATTGGTGAAAAGACGCTGAAAGGGAAAAAATGGTTCCATGTTTCTTTTACATATAAAAAGAAAAAAAGAAAGGCATATCTGCAGAATAAATATGTGAAACTGACGGCGGGAAAAGGTATATATGCACAGATTTTCAATGTGAAAAAGGCGGCGAATATCCGTAAAAAGAAAGGAACCGGTTCAGCATATAAAAAGGTAGGCGGGAAAAAAGTATCCATTGCCAAGAAAGCGGCAGTTACGATTGTAAGTGATGTGGCAGTAAAGAGTACCAGATGGTATAAACTGCGTTTTAACTACAAGGGAAAGACCTATACCGGATATTCCAATGCGAAATATGTAAAACTTGCAAAGAAACCGGTGACGAAAAAAGTTGCGGTAGTTGCCATGAGCGATGCGCAGTTTGAGCAGGCAATGAAAAATGAAGGATTTCCGGAATCGTATAAACAGAGTTTACGTGCACTTCATTCGGCATATCCGTATTGGCAGGTTAAAGCCTATAAAACCGGTCTTGACTGGAATACGGCTGTAACGGAGGAATCGAAAACGGGTGTGAACCTGATTTCCAATGCGAGAGCAAAGGCATGGAAGTCAACCGAAAAAGATGCATACGATGCATCTACCGGCAAGTGGAAGGTATTTGACGGAAGCACATGGGTTGCTGCATCGAAAGCTGCGGTGGCATATTTTATGGATCCCAGAAACTATTTAAATGATCGAAGTATTTACATGTTTGAGTTACTGGAATATCAGTCGCAGTACCAGACAAAATCCGGTGTCAATACAATTTTGTCCAACACACCATTTTACAACAAGAAGTTTTCCTATACGGATGTCAACACCGGTGCGGCGAAAACGATGTATTATGTGACTGCATTCATGGAGGCAGCGAAGATTAGCAAGGCAAGTCCTTATCATCTGGCTAGCCGTGTCAAACAGGAAGTCGTGACAAGTGCGACAACAACGAGTACGGCAGTTACCGGTACGGTATCTTCCTATCCGGGAATTTATAATTTTTATAATATTGGTGCGACTAGCAGCAGTACACCGGTGTTAAACGGACTGAAGTGGGCGAGTAATAAAAAGGCGGGTACCTATTTAAGACCTTGGACCGACCCATACCGTTCGATTGTCGGCGGCGCGCAGTACATAAGTTCCGGCTATATTGCCAAGGGGCAAAATACGTGTTATCTTGAAAAATTTAACGTGACAAGTTATAAACGCTATTCCCATCAGTACATGACAAATGTGGAAGCGGCGTATGAAGAATCGATTAAGACGAAAAAGGCATATGCCGGTATGATGGACAAATCTCCATTGGTATTTTCAATTCCGGTTTATGAAAATATGCCAGCGGCAAACAGCCCAATGCCCAAATAAAAAGGACAAGAAAGGGAAGGGACGATACGATGAAAAAAAGAATGACAGCAGGAATTATTTTGATACTTATGATGGCATTTTGTCTGCCGGTTACGGCAAAGGCGGCGAGCGGTTCGCTGCAGTTATCGGTACTGTCAGAGACGGTAAGCAAGGGAAGTCAGGTGACGGTAGTATGTCAGGTGGCATCTAGTGAGTCCTTTGCGGATGTTTCATTCCGTCTTTCCTATGATGATTCGATTTTAACTTTTCTTTCCGGTGGCAAAAAGGTAAGCGGCGGAAATGGCATGCTGGAAATTGCCTCCACGGGAAATACGGTCGAAGTGCCGAAAAAGACCTTTTCCCTGCAATTCAAGGCAAAGAAAAAAGGAACCACGATAATCCGGGCAGACGGAGATATATCGGTGACAAATGCAAGCGGCGAAAAATTTTCCGTGTGGAGTAACCAGGTGGCGGTTTCGGTTGTGAAAAAGAAGAAAAAGACGGGAAATACTGAGGTACAAACTACACCGAAGGCAACAAATGTTCCGGTAGTGACGGCACCGCCGGTAAAATCCAAAGAAAATCGTCTGAAAACGCTGAAACTTGACGCTGTTTCGATGACGCCGGAGTTTTCGCCGGAAGTTACGGCTTATGAGGCGACAGTAGATGCGAATTCGGATTCTTTGTATTATTCGTATGCGCTTCAGGATGAGAAAGCGAGAGTTTCGGTGCGTGGTGGCGAGAATCTTTCTGAGGGAAACAATGATGTATCGTTTGCTGTGACGGCGGAAGATGGCAGTGTGAGAGAATATAAAGTGATGGTTACGAAAGAAACAAAGGAAGAGACCGAGAGCCGGGAAGATGAGGCGGATACAACGCAGTCCATTGGATTTGTGGTCGAGCAGAAAGGGGATAAAAAGATTATCAAAAATTCTTATGAATTTGAGGTCGCAAATCCCGATGATTTAGAGCGGGTGCCGGAAGGATATATTCAATCGTCCGTTGTGCTTTCCGGTGTTACTTTGCCGGCTTTTACGATGGAACATGATTTGGATAACAATTATCTGCTCTTGTATCTGAAACCAAAAGGTGGGGATGCGGCACTTTATCAGTATGACCGCACGGAGCAGACGATTCAGAAATATACCGGAACGATGGTAGAACGTGTGAATAAGGGCGAAACGGCAGATGACAGTGGCTCATTTCCGATTTCTACGACAGTCCTTATGGCAGTGATTATTGTTTTGATAGTGACGGTATTGAGCCTTTTGATTGCCATGCTTAAGATGGCGATGAAGCGCCGGGATAAAAAAGGGAAGGAACTTGATTTTTAAGAGGCTATCTGTTATACTGCGGATAGAACAAAGGAGGAAATAAAAAATGTATATATCCATTGATTTTAACAGTGATGAAGCATTGTATCTCCAGCTTAGAAATCAGATTGTTTATGCGATTGTAAAGGCAGAGTTAAGAGAAGGGGAAAATCTTCCCTCCGTCCGCGATATGGCAGAGACGGTTGGGATTAATATGCACACGGTAAATAAGGCATATGCGATGCTCAGACAGGAGGGATATCTGCGTCTTGACAGGCGTCACGGTGCAATTGTGGCGGTTGATGTAGATGAAATTAAAGCACGCATGGAACTGGCGCAGACAATGGATTTGATTTTAGCACAGGCGATTTGTAAAAATGTATCGCGTGAAGATGTACACAAGTTAGTGGACGAAATTTATAACCAATATGAAGGATATCGAAATGGAGAATCATTATGAGTAGACAGTTTACTACGGAAGCAGAAAAAGCGTTGAATAAAGCTGCTAAATTTGCCATTCGTATGGGACAGAGGATTGTTGGAAGCGAACACCTTTTGTTTGGGCTTAGTGCGGCACCCGGTGTGGCAGCAAAAGTTTTAAAAGAAAATGGCATGGATAAAGAGCGGTTAGACATAGAAGTTCGTGAATACTGCGGTATGTCGGATGTTGTCGAAATGGAGCCTTTGCGGGGTGAGACTTCGCCGAAACTGGAGGCACTTTTACTGGCGGCGGCAGAGGAAGCCGGGAAAATGCAGTTAAAAGAGACTGGAACGGAGCATATGCTGTTAGCAATTTTAAAAGACACGTCATGTGTGGCGTATAAGATTTTGCTGGCGTCAGGTGCGCCGATTCAGAAGCTTTATACAGACATTATTCTCACGACCGGCGGTGATATGGTACAGGCAAAAAATGAACTGATTGCCAGCCGTTCCCGCAACAAGAAAAATTCGGGTACTCCGACATTAGACCAGTATGCCAGAGATTTGACGCAGTATGCAAAGGACGGAAAACTGGATCCGGTATTAAATCGTGACGATGAGATTGAGAGTGTGATTGGAATTCTCAGCCGGCGCATGAAAAATAATCCGTGTTTGATTGGTGAGCCGGGTGTTGGTAAGACGGCAATTGTGGAAGGACTGGCATCCCGTATTGTGGATGGTGCGGTGCCGGATACATTGGAACAAAAAAGAATTCTTACATTGGATTTGTCCGGCATGGTTGCCGGTTCGAAATACCGTGGCGAATTTGAGGAGCGGATTAAACGTGCCCTTCGCGAGACGAAAGCGGCAGGAAATATTTTACTTTTTATCGACGAACTGCATACCGTTATTGGTGCCGGCGGCGCAGAAGGAGCAATTGACGCATCAAATATTCTGAAACCGGCGATGGCGCGTGGTGAGATTCAGGTGATAGGTGCGACAACGAGAGAAGAGTACCGTAAGCATATTGAAAAGGATGCAGCCTTAGAACGCCGTTTCCAGCCGGTTGTCATTGAAGAACCATCTGCTGTTCAGACGATTAGCATGTTAAAGGGGCTTAGAAGCCGCTATGAGGAATTTCACAAAGTGGAAATTACAGATGCAGCCATTGAGGCAGCAGTCCAGTTGTCGGAGCGCTATCTGAATGACCGTTATCTGCCGGATAAGGCGATTGATTTGATTGATGAGGCATCTGCCAAATTCCATTTGCAGACTGTTTATGCACAGTCTGACCGCACACAGGAATATGAAAAAGAGCGGGAAGATTTGTATGAGCAGAAAGAGCAGGCCTTGATTGCCGGTGACTTGGAGCACGTGAGAGAGTTGCTTGCTGCGGAAAAGAAGTTAGAAAAGAAAATAGAAAAAGAAGAAGAATTAAAACAGGAACAGCGACAGAAAAAAGATAAAATTCTGCCATCTCACATTGCCCAGGTGGTTGCCAAGTGGACACACATTCCGGTAGAGCAGATGGAGGAAGCGGAAAAAGAGAGACTCAAAAAACTGGATGCCATTTTGCATGAGCGTGTCGTTGGACAAAATGATGCTGTTAAGGCTGTGGCTCGTGCAATTCGCAGGGGGCGCGTG
>ERZ837380.4038-NODE-4038-length-12872-cov-5.620426_pt1 | contig 12872 bp, 8 predicted proteins | sample MGYA00519685_ERZ837380 | MGnify/ENA primary metagenome ERZ837380 (study PRJEB31850, sample SAMEA3708817) | human gut metagenome | biome: human gut; feature: human-associated habitat; material: faeces | place: China | collected 2014 ...
TGCGGCTGTGCGTTCAAAATGCGCATAAACTCCTCGCCGGAGATCGTCTCTTTTTCGTACAGATACTGGGCAATTTCGTCCAGCTTGCGCTTGTTGTCGGCCAACAGCTGGTAGGCCTTCTTGTGTTCGGCCTGCACGATCTCCACGACCTTGGCATCGACCTGAGCCGCCGTCTGCTCGCTGCAGGCCAGGCTCGCGTCGCCGCCCAGGTAGGCGTTGTTCACAGTCTCCAACGCGACCATGTCGAAATCCTCGGTCATGCCGTAGCGGGTGACCAGTGCGCGGGCCAGCTTGGTGGCCTGCTCAATATCGTTCGACGCGCCCGTCGTGATGGAGTGGAAGATCAGCTCCTCCGCCGCGCGTCCGCCGGTCAGCGTCGCGATCTTGTTCAGGATCTCCTCTTTCGTCATCAGCGTGTGGTCGCCGTCCTCCACCTGCATGGTGAAGCCCAGCGCACCGGACGTGCGCGGCACAATGGTAATTTTCTGCACGGGGGCGCTGTTCGTCTGCAAGGCCGCCACCAGCGCGTGGCCGACCTCATGGTAGGAGACGATGCACTTTTCCTTATTGTTGAGGATCTTGTTCTTTTTCTGCGCACCGGCCAGGATCGTGTCCACGGCCTCCTGCAGGTCGAACTGGGTCACGGCCTTGCGGTGATGGCGCACAGCGCAGAGCGCGGCCTCGTTCACGATGTTAGCCAGCTCGGCGCCGGACGCACCGGGCGTCATGCGGGCCACAACACCAAAGTCACAGTCGGGGCCGAGCTTGACTTTCTTAGCGTGCAGGCGCAGGATGCTCTCGCGGCCCTTCAGATCGGGCAGCTCGACGGGCACGCGGCGGTCAAAACGGCCCGGGCGGGTCAGCGCAGGGTCCAGGGATTCCGGGCGGTTCGTCGCTGCCAGGATGACGACGCCCTTCGTGGCGTCAAAGCCGTCCATCTCCGTCAGCAGTTGGTTCAGCGTCTGCTCACGCTCGTCGTTGCCGCCAAGGTTGGAGCCGCCGTCACGCTTCTTGCCGATCGTATCGATCTCATCAATAAAGACGATGCAGGGCGCTTTTTCACCCGCCTGCTTGAACAGGTCGCGCACCTTGGACGCGCCCATGCCGACGAACATCTCCACAAACTCACTGCCGGCGATGGAGAAGAACGGCACACCGGCCTCACCGGCCACGGCGCGGGCCAGCAGCGTTTTGCCGGTGCCCGGAGGGCCGACGAGCAGCACGCCCTTGGGCATCTTTGCGCCGATCTCCTCATACTTTTTGGGGTTGTGCAGGAAGTCTACAATTTCCTGCAGGCTCTCCTTGGCCTCGTCCTCGCCCGCTACATCGTTGAATTTGATGCCGGTCTCATCGTCCACTACGTACTGCTTCGCGCCGGACTTGCCGCCGAACAGCATGGCGTTGCCGCCGGCACCGCCCATCTCCTGCATCTTTTTGGACGCCCAGCGGTTGACGAACCAGAACAGGATGATCATCGGCAGGAACGAGATCAGCAGGTTCAGCAGCGAATCCCAGATCGTGGGCGACTGATAAACCGTGCCGAACTCCACCCCCGCATCCTCCAGCCGGGTGACGAGGTTGTTGTCCTGCGCAATGGCGTTGGTTTTGTAGGAATTGTCGTTCTTGTCCACAAAGTAGATCTGCTGATCTTCGATCTGGACGGTGGCCAGCTCCTTGCTCTCCAGCATTTGCAGGAAGGTGCTGTAGTTCACGCTTTTCACGCTCGCCTGCATCACAGCCGGGAACAGGAAAATATTGCTTAAAATGACGATGGCCAGAATGACCGCGTAGCCGATCCAAAGTTTCTTTTTGGGGTCCTTCGGCGGCTGTGTCGTCTCTTTCATAGGGAATGCCTCCTCCTTATCTTTTGTAACTATTATAGCATGCTCCCAAAAAATGAACAGCGTGTGAAACAACTTTGAACGAACCGCAAAAAATCCCGCCGCGGCGGGCTTCGGCGGGCTTTCTCCACATTTTGCACAGGTTTTCGACATCTTTCCACTGTGGAAATGTGGAAAACCATGTTGAAACTGTGGAAAACCCCGTGCAAACCCACAAAATAGCACGATAGACAGGGTTTGTTGAAATGTGGAAAACCGGAGACAAACCCTCCCCTTGCAGGGGAGCCGCAGACTGTCGAAAAAGGTGTGCTCACCCCTTGGCCCCTTCGGGGCACCTCCCTCGCAGAGGGAGGTTTTTCGACACGCTGAGCCTCCCCTTGCAGGGGAGCCGGCCGAGCGAAGCGATGGCCTGAGGGGCTTTTCCCGTTCGCCCCAGTCACCAATTTTTCCGTCGATTTTTAAACAAATGTCAAAATTCCGTCCAAATTTTCCCGCATTTTGTAACAACTCGGAAACATTTGTCGTTATAATAGACAGTACACCCTTTCAAAAAACCACCCTGCCGGAAGGAGGCCCCGCTATGAATCCCATCATAAACCGCAAACAGGATATTCTGTATAAAGACCTTGCCGTTGACCTTACCGCCCACCGCGTATCCCGCGCCGGGCATGAACTGCTGCTGACCCCGCGGGAGTTTGCCCTGCTGGCCGTGCTTGTGACCCACTGCGACACAGCTTTAAGCCGCAGCCAGCTGCTCGAGGCTGCCTGGGGCTACGCCTTTATCGGCGAGAGCCGCACCGTGGACGTACATATCAACCGCCTGCGCCGCAAGCTCGGCCTGCAAAACGACATCCAGACCGTCTACAAGGTAGGCTACCGCCTGAACAGCGCCAACTGAAACCGCAAAGCGCCCTGCACTTTTTTACCGTGCAGGGCGCTTTTCTTCCTTTTCAAAAAGTTCCATATTCCCCGCCCGGCGTGTAGATCGTCCCATCGGGGCCGATGACCACATTGCTCAGCGTGTCCAGGCCGCCGTAGACGTCCGGGTCCAGCGTGACACACAGAGCGAAATCGACCTCGTCCGGGGCATAGCGCACGACCCGCAGCACACCGGAGGTATGCTTATATTCGAGCCCGTTCTCCGTGGTGGTCTGCTCCCAGCTGCCGTCCAGCGTTGTGTCCAGCTGGGTCAAAAACGCCTGCATCTGCTCCTCCGGTGTACTCTCTGCCGCGGGCAGTCGGTTGTCAAGGACGCTGACCTGCAAAAACGCGCCGTTACCGGGCAGATACATCAGCTCGATGCTCGTCTCATCGTCGATACTGTACATCTCGCCGCTTTCCGTCACCTTGTAGGCGTTCACCGTGTACATCTGGAAGCTCACAGTCTGGATATTGCCCGTGTAGCTGCACCCGTAGCACTGGACCTGCACGCTGCCGTTTTCCGGCTGCACCGGCCCGGCGTGGGCCTCGCCCTCGGCCACGCGGTCCAGCAGGTAGTCAAGCTGCTCCCGGCTGAGAAGGCCCCGCGTGGCGGCCTGCTTCAGCTTGCCGCGCAGTACGGTAAAGACATTGTCGGACCAATAGCTGTCCGCCCGATTGATGCCGCCCTGCACGCCGTAACGGTAGAGCGCCCCGGCCACGGGGTCCAGGCGTATCTCGTCGCTCATCACGCCGGGCAGGGCGGGCCGCGGCTGGGCCGCACGGCAGCGCACCGTCTGCCCGTACACGGCCAGCGGCGGCAGTGCCAGCAGAGCCAGGCTCACCGCGGCAATTTTTAAAAATTTATTGTTGCTGCGCTGCTTCTTCATGCTCTGCCTCCTTCTGCAATAAAATCGTCACTGTCGTGCCCTCGCCCACACGGCTTGCAAAGGTCAGCTGCGTGCCGAATGCCTCTGCAATTTGTGCGCAGAGCGCCAGCCCCACGCCGCTGCCGCCGTTGGCCCGGGCGCGGGCCTTGTCCACGCGGTAGAACGGCTCGGTCAGGTGGGGCAGCGCCTCCGCCGGGATGCCGCAGCCCGTGTCCTGCACGGTCAGCCGCCAGCATTCGCCCGCGTCGGTGCAGCGCAGGTGGACCGCGCCGTCCTGCGGCCCGGCGTGCCATGCATTCAGCGCCAGATTGCGCACAAGGTCCGCCAGCAGCACCCGGTCCGCCAGCACAACGGCCTCCGCGGGCGCGTCGCAGTCCAGCACCACATCCGGCAGACTGCGCACGGCATCGGCAAAGGCCGCGGCCACCCGCACGGGGCGCAGCACCACGCTGTCCGCCTGCAAGCCGTTCAGCGCCAAAAGCTGCTGGCTCAAACTCTCCAGCCGTGCGGACTCATGGTAGAGGGCCTCCGCCGCCGTGCGCCGTCGTTCCGCATCCAGCGTGCCGCCGCGCAGCAGGTCGGCGTAGCCGATCAGGCTGGTCAGCGGCGTTTTCAGCTCGTGGGTCAGGTCGGCCACAAAGCGGCTCTGGCGGGCGTTCAGCTCCTGTAGACGCTCATAGTGGTACGCCGCGACCAGCGCCGCCAGCGTGATGATCGCCTGCACGGCCAGCCAGCTGTACAAAAGCCGGTTCCGCGCGGCGAACGCCTCGGACGCATCCGCCGCCGTGACGACGGCCACGGGGTAGGAGTAGGGCGTGTTCAACACCCCGCCCAGCAGCAGCGTCTCCCCGCGCAGCAGGATGCCGTCCGTGGCCGCGGCGGCCTGCTGCACATCGGCGGCGGCCACGCTCTCCGGCAGGGCGCTGTAGGCGACGCCGCCCTCCCGCAACAGCGCAAACGCGGCAGTGCTGCTGCCCAGGATCAGCCACTGGCCGCGGGTGTACGCCTGCCCTACCCGGGCGCAGACCGAGTCGGCCCCGCTGCTCAGGTAGCCCGCGCCGCTCCGGGTATCGTACTCGGCGGCAAAGGCGTCCTCCAGCCCACAGACATTGCGCTGGTGCTGCAAAACCGCCTGTTCCTCCAGCGCGTCCAGCCGTTCCCGGAACGTCCTGCACGCCAGCCCGCCGCCCGCCAGCGCCATTGCCAGCGAGAGTGCAAGGACAGCCGTGTACATGGATGTACGCTTCATAAAGTCACCTCCTGCGGTTTCCCGGTTGTATGATTCATTTTGATTTACCGCCATGTAGGGGCCGGACATGTCCGGCCCGGCAGCCTTCCGCCATGACCCATCCGCGGGCCGGGCATGCCCGGCCCCTACCGTTCTGCCAGCAGCTTATACCCCACCTTCGGCACGGTCACGATCTTGTCCGCCCAGTCCAGCTTTTTGCGCAGCCGGTGGATGTGCAGATCCAGCGCCCGCGGGTTCGGCTCCGCGTCGGGTCCCCAGACCCGCTCATACAAAATATCACGGTAGAGCGCCTGTCCCCGCGCCCGCACCAGAACCAACAGCAGCGTAAACTCCCGCGGGGTCAGCTCCACCGCGCGCCCGTTTTGGGTCACGGTGCGGTTGTCCGGGTCTACCTCGGCATCGAACACCCGCAGCGTCGCCGCCCGCCGCCCGGTGTGGCGCAGAAGTCCCTCGACCCGGGCCAGCAGCTCCGCCGGGGCAAACGGCTTGACGATGTAGTCATACGCGCCCAGCTTCAACCCGCGCACCCGGTCCGCCACGGCGTTTTTCGCCGTCAGAAAGATGACCGGCGTGCCGGTTGGCGCAATGTAGTCCATCAGTGCAAAGCCGTCCACGCCCGGCAGCATGACGTCCAGCAGCACCAGATCAAACTGCTGCTTTTCCAGCAGGTCGGCGGCCTGCTCGCCGTCGCAGGCCAGCACAAGCGGCTGCCCCAGCGGCTCCAGCGTCATCTCAATGAGCCTGGCAATATGCGGCTCATCATCCACGATCAAAATCGGAAGCATCGCGTTTTCCCCCTTTCGTTGAGGCCAGTATAGCACGGCAGGGTTTCTGAAAGTTTTCCGCTGCACAAAAAGTAGGGGCCGGGCATGCCCGGCCCGCAGCTTTCCCATCAGCTCCATCTCATGGGTAAGCTGCGGGTGAGGCCTGCCTCGCCCCTACCCTTCGTTTTATTCCTCCAAAAACTCCCGTATCTCCTTCTCCACGGCCCTGACTTCCTCCTCAAACGCCCGGGCGCTCACGCGCAGCGCGCCGTGCCCCATGACGATGATCTGCTCCGCGCCGTCGCTGCTGACAACGCGGGTGCGGTGCTCCTTCGCCAGCTCGTGGGTCGCGCGCTCAATGTACATATCCGCCGTCTCGGCCTCGCGGGTGTAGACAACATACAAATTGTGGTACTGCTCCACCTCCCGCACGCCGCCGCGCACCTTGTAGGCGTCAAAAACCAGGATCGGCACACAGCGGCGGTAGCCCGCGTAGTTGCACAGAATATCCATCAGCCTGCGCCGCGCGGCGTCCAGATTGCCGTCGGCCAGTTTCCTTAAATCATCCCACGCAAAAATCACGTTGTAGCCGTCCACCAGCAGGTAGTCCGGCCCGGCGGGCACGGGCTTTGCGGGCACGGACGCCGCCGCAGGGGCCGTGTGCAGGGCCGCGCGGGCCGCCTTTTTCGCGTCGCCCGTCTCGCCGCGGCGCTTTATTTTTCCGTAGGTTCGTTCAAAAATTGCCAACAGTTCCTTGTCCTGCTCCAGCGTGCCGCGGTAGGCGTCGGCACGGCGGCGGCGCGCGTTGGCATCGTCCTCAGCGTCGGCTTCTTCTGTCGCCGTCTCGCCGTTCAGCCGCCGTTCCAGCCTGGTGGACAGATGTGCCCGGGCGGGCACCTCGTCCCATTTGACCAGATACCCGGCCCCGTGGGCGCAGAACACCGAATCCGCCGGGTTTTCCACATCCGCGTCGGGGTCATACCCCGCGGCGGAGACGATCTCGTCGGCGTTATGGCAGACGTCGTACCCGGCGGGCAGCACAGCCCAGCGGCCCAGCCCGTGGGTGTAGGCCGCGACCTCCCGCGCATAGCCCCGCGCCGTCGCCACAGGCAGACGGCCCGTCAGCCGCACCGTGCCGCCTGACGTCTCCGGTGCCTCAAAGCTGCCGCACATCCTCTGCACATCGGCCATGGCGCGGCCCAGCGCGTCGGCGGGCAGCTCCAACGTAAAATCATACCACGGCTCCAACAGCTGCACACCGTCCTTCGCCTCGGCCATCCGCAGGCCCTGCCGCACGGCGCGGTAGGTTGCCTGGCGGAAATCCCCGCCTTCGGTATGCTTCTGGTGGGCACGGCCTGCCGCCAGCGTAATCTTCACATCGGTCAGCGGCGCACCGATCAGCACGCCCGGGTGTGTGCGCTCGGCCAGATGCGTTAAGATCAGCCGCTGCCAGTTTTCGGCCAGCGTGTCGGGCGGGCAGTCCGCCGCCAGCTGCACACCGCTGCCCCGCGCCCCCGGCTCCAGCAGCAGATGTACCTCGGCATAGTGGCGCAGCGGCTCATAGTGGCCGATGCCCTCCACCGCCCTTGTCAGCGTCTCTTTATATAAAATGCCGCCCTCGCTGAACGCCACGGTCAGCCCGAACCGCTCCTGCAAGATCGTCTGCAAAATTTCCAGCTGCACCTCGCCCATCAGCTGGACGTGTACCTCGCCCAGGTCATCCCGCCAGTTAACGTGTAGCTGCGGGTCCTCGCCTTCCAGCGTTTGCAGCGCCTTTAATAAGGTATGGGGGTCGGCGTCACAGTCCACGCGGTAGTTGAGCACCGGCTCCAAAAGCGGCGTCTCGGCGTCGGATTCCGCGCCAAGCCCCTGCCCGGGCCGCGTACTGACCGGCCCCGCTGCGGCCACGACCATACCGGGCAGCGCCTCGCTGACCAGCCGGAATTTGCCGCCGTTGTACAGCCGCAGCGCGTCGGCCTTCTCGCCGCCGGGCAGCACATCTTTTACATGCAGCACGCCGCCCGTGACCTTCAGCCAGGTCAGCCGCGTGCCCGCATCCTCACTGATTTTGAACACACGCGCGCCGAATTCTGGCCACCGGGGCGGGGTGCGGGTCAGCGTCTGCAGGCCGCGCAGCAGCCCGTCCAGCCCGTCAAGCCGCAGCGCCGCGCCGAAAAACACCGGGAACACCTGCCGCCGCGCAATAGCGGTCTGTATCGTTTCTGCCGCTGCTGCACCGGTCTCAAGCACCTCGTTCATCAGCGGCTCGCTGCACAGAGCCAGCGCCTCCGGGTCGGGCGCGGCGGAAAAATCCACGCACCCGTCCCCGAACCGCCCGCGCAGCTCCCGCAGGCGCACGGCGGCGTCCGCGCCGGGCAGGTCCATCTTGTTGACAAATACAAACGTAGGTACGCGGTAACGTGCCAGCAGCTTCCACAATGTCTCGGTGTGGGCCTGCACGCCGTCGGTGCCGGAGACGACCAGCACCGCGTAATCCAACACCTGCAAGGCGCGCTCGGCCTCGGCGGAAAAGTCCACGTGGCCGGGCGTATCCAGCAGCGTCAGCTCGGTCTCGTCGGCGCCGTCCGCGGCGGGCAGCGTCAGCACGGCCTGCTTGGCAAAGATCGTGATGCCCCGCGCCCGCTCCTGGCTGTCGGTGTCAAGAAAGGCGTCCCTGTGGTCCACGCGCCCCAGCTTGCGCAGCACCCCCGCGCGGTAAAGCAGCCCTTCGGCCAATGTAGTTTTGCCGCTGTCCACATGTGCCAGCAGCCCGACGACCAGACGTTTCATACCCGTTCCCCTTAGCTTTCAAAAATCATGCCCCTATTGTACAATTTTTCTTGCCATTTGGCAAACGCTGTGCTATACTTATCCCAAATCCACCGAGGAAGGAGAGCACCCTCTTATGCGTTGGCAGTTTGGTGTTGTGTTCCAGAAAAAAGGAAACCCCTGACCTACTGACGCTATAAGTGTGCCCTTTTTTACCTCGGTAACGCTGTAAGTGTGCAGTTTTTGCGCCCTGTGGCTTTGCCGCGGGGCGCTTTTTGCTGCCTTTTTACATAAATTTAAGGGCACGTTTTCGTATACTATCACGAAAGGGTGTTTCCCCATGAATTTACAAAAACAGCTTCGCTGCGTGTATCTGCACGCATTTACCTCTACCCTGCGCTTCACCGACGCCGTCTGGGTCGCGCTGCTGGCGGCCCGCGGCTTTACGCTGGCGCAGATCGGCCTGGCCGAGGGCGTTTTCCACGGCGTCAGCCTGCTGTGTGAGGTCCCCAGCGGCATGGCCGCCGATTTGCTGGGGCGGCGGCGCACGCTGATCTTCGGCGGTGCGCTGGGCGTTGTCTCCGCCGCCACCATGGCATTTGCGCCCAGTCTCGCGTTCATCTGCGCGGGCATGGGGCTGAAAGCGCTGGGCTACAATCTGCTCTCCGGCACCACGGAAGCCCTGACCTACGACAGCCTGAAAGCCGCCGGACGGGAGCGCGACTACATTAAAGTTGACGCCAAAGCGTCAATCTTCATGAAGCTAGCCTCCGCCCTCGGCGCACTGGCCAGCCTGCTGGCCGGGGTGCTGACCTCGGCGGGCTACTACCTTGCGGACGCCGCGGTCAGCGCCGTCTCCGCCTTGGCCGCGGCCAACCTGACCGAACCTGTCGTCACCGACGAACAGGCCGCCCGCGAGAAGCACATCTTACAAGAATTGCCCGCCCGGCTGCGTGTGCACATTTTGGACAGTCTCGACTGCCTGTGCAGCAGCACACCGGCGCGGCGCATTATCATGGCCGACGCGGTCATCTCGCTGCCGTCCTACCTGACCTCGATGTTCGTCCAGCAGCGGCTGACCCAGCAGGGCTGGGCCATGGAATGGCTGTTCCTGCCGGGTCTGCTGGCTGGGGCCGCGGGCATGGCGGGCGCATCGCTGGGCCGCCGCCTGCACCCCAAACGGCTGCGCGCGCTCTATTTCGGCTGTGCGCTGCTCGTCGGCACGGGCACGCTTCTGGCGGGCGCGGCCCCGGCGCTGCTCTGCGCCGCTGGGCCGGTACTCGTGCAGGGGGCACTCTCCGTCTGGTTCCTGCACAGTATGCAGCGGCTCAACGACGCGATCCCCAGTGACCGCCGCGCAACGCTCATCAGCGTGGACAGCATGGCCTACAGTCTGCTGATGATCCCCGCCAGCCCGCTTGTGGGCCTTGTGGGCGACCTGACCGGCCAGGCGGGCGCAGGGCTCTGTGTACTGTGCGCACTTGTCGTCGTCAGCGGCCTTGCGGCAGCGGGCAAAACGCGCTATAATGAGCGCGGAGCATAATTACCCGATTTTTGTAGGGGTCGATGCTCGCATCGGCTCGCAACACAGGAGGCAAAATCCAGATGACATATAAAGAAGTTTTACAGGCTGCCCAGGGTCAGATGGGCCCCTGCCGCGCCTGCCCGGTCTGCAACGGCCGCGCCTGCGGCGGCACGATCCCCGGCCCCGGTGCCAAGGGCAGCGGCACGGTGGCCGTCCGCAACTTTGACGCCTGGCGCAATGTACGGCTGAACATGGATACCATCCATGAAAATTTTGAGCCGGACACATCCCTGACGCTGTTTGGCCGTAGCTTCAAATATCCGTTCTTTGCCGGGCCTGTCGGCGCCATGACGCTGCACTACGGCGACAAGTACAACGATCTGGACTACAACAATATCCTTGTCCCCGCCTGCGCGGCGGCTGGCATTGCTGCCTTCACCGGCGACGGCACGGACCACAAGGTCATGGAGGGCGCGGCTGCTGCCATCACGGCCTGCGGCGGCGCGGGCATCCCCACCGTCAAGCCGTGGGACAACGCCACGGTGGCCCGGAAAATAGCGCTGGCGCGCAGCTCCGGCTGCTTTGCCATGGCCATGGACATCGACGCGGCTGGCCTGCCGTTTTTACAGCACCTTGACCCGCCCGCGGGCAGCAAGACCGTGGAGCAGTTAAAAGAAATCGCCTTGGCCGCGGGCGTGCCGTTTATCTTAAAGGGCATCATGACCGTCAAAGGCGCGGAAAAGGCCATCGAGGCCGGTGCCGCGGGCATTGTTGTCTCGAACCACGGCGGGCGCGTGCTGGACGACTGCCCCGCCACGCAGGAGGTGCTGGCCGACATCGTCGCCGCGGTGGATGGCCGCGCCAAAATTCTGGTGGACGGCGGCATCCGCACCGGCAGCGACGTGTTCAAGGCGCTGGCCCTCGGCGCAGACGCCGTGCTGATCGCGCGGCCCTTCGTCACCGCCGTCTACGGTGCCGGTGCCGACGGCGTCGCCGCCTACACAGCCCAGCTCGGCAATGAGCTGGCCGACACGATGCGCCTGTGCGGTGCGCCCACGCTGGACGCCATCACCCGCGATATGGTACGGGTCATCAAGTAAAAAACGCAATAAAAAATACCATGTTTCCCGGTTGCAAAAACCGTCGAAACATGGTATTCTTTCTATGCCGTTTTATGCGGCGGGCACTGCACATACGGCAGGCGGTTGGTCTCTACCCTCCGAAAGGAGGTGAGATCATGCGTTTTACATTCACGTTTTATGTTGGTCGCAAGACTATTACATTGAGCATCGTTGTAAAAAGCAAGAACCGCCACTCTGCCAAGTGACGGTTCTTAGGTCTAACCTAATTACCCTAGCTTGAAAGAGACCAACCGCTTGTCGCAGTGCCTTTTTCTATACTTATTATAACGCTGTGCTGTCCCTTTGTCAAGCCGCAGCCTGCCGCCTCTCCCCTGCATAAATATTCTTTTTTCCGCAAAAATCCCCCAAACCTCTTGCATAACCCGCGGTTTTGCATTACTATTAAAGCATACCGCCGCTTTAAACCGGCAGCGTGAGGGATCTGTGCAAAGTATAGGAGGAAGTATCATGAAAAAATTCATCAGCACCGTTCTGGCACTCGGCATGGCCGCGAGCCTGGCCGCCTGCGGCGGCAGCGCATCCACGGCAGCTTCTACGGAAAGCACCGCAGCTTCCGCCGCTGAAGCCACTGCCGACAGCGACCTTGCCTACATCAAAAACAAGGGCAAAATGACCATCGGCTACACCGTCTATGAGCCGATGAACTACACTGACGCCGACGGCAATTTCACCGGCTTTGACACCGAGCTTGCCACTGCCGTCTGCGAAAAGCTGGGCGTGGAGCCCGACTTTGTTGAGATCAACTGGGACACCAAAATTGTCGAGCTGGACGCCAAGAGCATCGACTGCATCTGGAACGGCATGACCCTGACCGATGACATCATGGCCAACGCCGCCTGCACGAAGGCCTATGCCAAGAACGCGCAGGTCGTCGTCATGAAGGCCGATGCCGATTACAGCTCCACCGCCGACCTTGTCGGCAAGACCATCGTGGCTGAGGCCGGTTCCGCCGGTGAGAGCGCCATCAGCGAGGACGAGAGCCTCTCCCAGGCCGACTACGTCAGCAAGTCCGTCCAGACTGACTGCCTGATGGAGGTCGCCGCCGGTACGGCTGACGCCGCCGTGCTGGATCTGACGCTGGCCACCGCCATGATCGGCGAGGGCACCGACTACGCAAACCTCGCCATCAAGGACGAGCTGAACGCCGAGGAGTACGGCGTCGCCTTCCGCAAGGGCAGCGATGCCGCCGACGCCGTGAACGCCGCCTTTGACGAGCTGAAGGCCGACGGCACGATGCAGGCCCTGGCCGACAAGTACAGCCTGACGCTGGCCGACTGATGGGCGAGGCAGCAGTCATCTGGGGCCGCCTGACCGAGGCGTTCTGGCTCAACTGCCAGCTGTTCGGTCTGACTCTATTGTTCGCACTGCCGCTGGGGCTGGTGGTGTCGTTCGGCTCCATGAGCAGGCTTGCCCCGCTGCGCGGCGTCGTCAAAACGTTTGTCTGGGTCATCCGCGGCACGCCGCTGATGCTGCAGATCCTGGTCATCTACTTAGGGCCCGGCCTGCTGGGCTTCACCAGCCCATGGCCGTCCGGCGGCAGCGGGCGTCTGGTCGCCGCCGTCGTGGCGTTCGCCATCAACTACGCCTGCTATTTCTCGGAAATTTACCGCGGCGGCATCGAGGCTGTGCCCAGGGGCCAGACCGAGGCCGGGCAGGTGCTGGGCATGACAAAGACCCAGATTTTCTTCCGCGTCACGCTCCTGCAGGTCATCAAGCGCATCCTGCCGCCCATGGGCAATGAGATCATCACGCTGGTCAAGGATACCTCGCTGGC
>ERZ837380.4042-NODE-4042-length-12864-cov-11.934577_pt1 | contig 12864 bp, 8 predicted proteins | sample MGYA00519685_ERZ837380 | MGnify/ENA primary metagenome ERZ837380 (study PRJEB31850, sample SAMEA3708817) | human gut metagenome | biome: human gut; feature: human-associated habitat; material: faeces | place: China | collected 2014 ...
CACAATGCCGCATGCAGAAGAAACACAAACGCAGCAGCAGACAGATGTATCTGCTGGTCTTTCCATTAAAGCTCTCACTGCAAAGGCTGTTGATGAAAATCCTTATATGTCAAACGGAGATACTAACATTCATCATGACTGTTACAACACAGATACAACTGATGCCGTACTTCCGATTGGCATTTATCCAGAAATCAATGTTTCCTTTGAAAAAACAAATGCGAATGCCTCCCCGGCAATCTTTTTCGATTCTTATGGTCATGCCATAGTTCCTCTGCTTGGTGGTCTTGCTATCCGCGATCTAAATGCAGCACAAACTCAGACTATCGGATATTTTTCACCAACTCAGCACGATGGCGGCGGCTATGTCATCCAAAGCTCTTATTCCTTCGTAGATGAAAGCAACCGTATCGTATGCCCAACGAGCAACAACCATGTGCTTATGCTCAAGACAACTGATGATGAGGGAAATGTACTTCCTGAATTTGAAAAGGTTCTCGACATTGACATTAAAGCCGCTGCCGAAGCAATACTTGGAAAAACACTTGATCAAAACCTGCTGTCCGTTGTCTTTGATTATGACGGCAATCTCTGGTTTGCAACTGGTGGCTTTCGTATTTATCCAGATCGTGGACAACAGGGAGCCATCGGCTACATTTCCCGCTCTGCGATTGATGCGATCCTAAATAATGAGGAAGTTGATCTGTCTACTGCTATCTTTGTACATGAGCTTACTCCTGGAGAAGGTGCTGAAAACGGCATTGCATCCTCAAAAGACGGCGCTGTTATTCTGACCAATCAAAATTGTTATCTGCTTAAGGCAAACGATGGTGTCAATGTCGTATGGCAAACACCATATGCAAGTGTCGGTGCAAAGGAAAGCAAGGAAGGCGATGCGACCACCGGCGGCGGTCTTGCATGGGGCAGCGGATGCTCACCTTCTATGACAAGCAATCTCGTTCTTTTTACAGATAATCTAGATCCAGTCAATCTCATTGCACTCGATATGAAGACCGGCGAAACGGTTGCCAGCCTTCCAGTGCTTGATGAACTTCCAGAAGGTACGCAAGTATCTGTTGAAAATTCGGCGATTGTGTACGATAACAGTAATGGAACAGTAAGTACGATTGTCTGCAACTGGTTTGGTGCTGGAAGTGCCAATCTTGGAAATGCGGACAGTGATTCCTCGATTCAAAGCTATGCGAATATCTATGATGTGAACTGGCTGCAGCAGGGAAATAAAATGATTGCGCCGGGCGTAGAACGCATTGATACGATCAAAACAGAAAATGGTTATGAGATGCAAAGCATATGGTGCCGAAATGATCTGTCCGACACCTCAATGCTGAAATTATCGACAGCTACTGGATATATTTACGGCTATGTTCAAGATCTTGAGACTGGTATGTGGCAATATATTATTCTGGATTTTGAAACTGGTGAAACCGTCCTTTCTATGGATGTCTCTAATAAGGCTGGATATAATAATATGGCAATCGGTATGTATGCTGGAAACAGTGGCAATGCGCTGTATTGTCCGACTGGCTACCTCGAACTGCTCAGACTTCAGGATCGATTTGTCTATCTGCCTGAGATGCCATACCGAGAAGTGGATCTGGATCTGGCTAACCGAAATGTCCTTACTCAAGAACAATTTGAAGCAGATGGCGGTCAGGGCAGTGTTGCCGGATGGCTGAATACTGTAACCGTTGAAAATGTTCATCCATCCACAACAGTTGCGCTGCGCATGAATGGAATTTGTGGTGCTGCCAATGCATTTAAGCTGTATGCATATGATGCAAACCACGCCTTAACCGAAATTCCTACTGAGTTGTGGCACATCCAGACTGAATCAGGCGAAACACCTGACACATTATCGGCTGATACTCTGTATGAGGTTCATGTTATCGTCGAAGATAATGGTGCTTTTGATTTAAACGGAGTGGAAAAAGAGATTACCGTGTCTGTGGTACTTTCGGAATAATTATAAACCCTAATAACTGACAAAGAGCCAGGAATTTCCTGGCTCTTTGCTATTAACCTTGAACTATCACATTGAAATCCATCCGAATGCATTTGCAACGGAGCTAATAAGAATAATTGCTGCAAAGATTGGGCAGATGTACTTGATCATCACGCAGAAAATCTTCTTTCTGCGGAATGTTCCCTCTCCGTGCAAAACTTCTGCCTCGACTGCCTTGATTCCTGCTGCCCTTGACACAAGAAGACAGATCATGATCGCTGCAATCGGCATCATAACAGAGTTTGTCAGAAAATCAAAGAAATCAAGAAACTGCATTCCAATAATAGTTACATTTGCAAGCGGACCATAGCCAAGACAGGAAAGGCTTCCAAGTGATACCATAATCACTGCAAGTACAAGTGTAGCTTTTTTACGATTCCAGCCAAGCTCGTCCTCAAATGTTGAAACTGCACTCTCAGTAAGCGCAATAGAGCTTGTTACAGCTGCAAATAATACAAGCAAGAAGAACAAAATACCTGCTGCTGTTCCAAAGCCCATATTAGCGAATACCTTTGGAAGAGTGATAAACATAAGTGCCGGACCTGCCTGAAGTGCATCTGGATCTCCGCCGGAGAATGCAAATACTGCCGGAATAATCATAAGTCCTGCCATAATCGCAATCGCTGTATCAAAGATTTCTACATTTTTTGTTGAACCTTCAATAGACACATTCTTTTTCATGTAAGAACCAAATGTGATCAAAATACCCATCGCAATTGACAGTGAATAAAACATCTGTCCCATCGCTGATACGACTGTCATCCATGAGAAGTTTTCTACATTGGGAATAAGAAAATACTTCACACCTGCCATAGCGCCCGGTCTGCTAACAGAATATACTGCGATAATGACAGACAGCACAACGAGTACTGGCATCATAAACTTTGATACGCGCTCAATTCCATTTCGAACACCTGCAAAGATAATCGCCAATGTAATAAATACGAAAATTAAAAAGCAGATCTCTGTGGCTGCACCACTAGAAATGAATGAAGAAAAATATCCATCTGCTGCAACTGTCCCTGCATGTCCAGTCATATACTCAAATAAATATTTGATAACCCATCCTCCGATTACTGAATAATACGGCACAATCAGAATCGGGATGATTGCATTGATCCAACCGCCAAATGACAGCCATTTTGCTTTTCCAAAGCTGTGGAATGCACCGACAGGACTTTTTCCTGTCATTCGTCCTATTGAAGTCTCTGCAACAATCATACTGTAGCCAAAGGTCAGTGCCAATATAATATAAATCAGCAAAAAGATTCCTCCGCCGTATTTTGCTGCCAAATACGGAAATCGCCAGATGTTGCCAAGGCCTACTGAAGCACCTGCTGCTGACAAGACAAATCCTAACTTGCCGGAGAAGCTGCTTCTTTTTTTGTTTTCATGTTTACTCAAAACTTCGCCCTTCCTTTTCTATTTATAACGTTATTGCGCAGAATTTTACGCCATACCGTACCAGTATACACAAAAATACTTTACAGTGCAATGCTTACTTACGGATTCGTTACTTGTTCCACCATAAACTCATAAATCGCTTTACTTGTATAATAATCATAATGAAGTCCGTCCATTGTGGCAAACAAACCGCTGTCTAATCCGTTTTTGATATAGCCATACGCATCTATCACAGTCACCTTAGGATCTAGCATTTGTGTCAACGCCGAATTAAATGCCAACACCTCACTGTTTTTTTGCTCCCAATGTCCGTTGCACGGTCCAATTGTCATATAGTAAATGGGAATATCGTATTGCTGTACAAGACCATTTACATAATTAATGTAGTCGGAGGCGACATGAAGATCATTTACGCCAAACCAGATGACAAGCGCATCGGCTTCTTCAAGATGAGATACTGCATTAGGAATGCCAACTGCACGCATCCAGCTGCAGCCCTCGCCTCCCTTTGCCACTACAATGCTTTCGTTTGTATATCCTGTAAAGGTTGCTTCATCAATGTTATAAAAAACATGCTTTGGATACTCTGCTTCGTCATATATCTGTGAGCAGTAAAGACAAACAGTTCTGGAATCTCCTGTCAGCAAAATTTTTTTATCTCCCGCCAAGCGAATCGGCCCAGCGCTGCTGTTTGCCTCTTCAACTGTTACCGTTCCTGCCGGGACAGCTGTAAAGCCAACCGTTTCCTTTTCCTTATTCTCAACAGATGCCGACTCTTTTTCAGACAAATCTTCTTTCGTTGACATTTCCTGATTTTCGCTTGCCTGCACACTTTTTTCTTCTTGTACAGAATTCTCCTGCAAAAGAGCTTCATAAACAGGCTCAAGCTTTGACTCTACTGCCTTGCAACCGCCAATTGCTGTACAAAATGTAAAGATTGCTGCTGTCAAAATAACTTTTACTTTTCTTTTCATCCTAGTTGTCTCTCCTGATCTTTTGACCGTTTTGCCTGTTTTACTCATATTTTTGTACATCAGAGCGAACTGCCCAGCGAAACTTAGTTGAGCGTGCTCTTGGATTAGATGCACATTCCTTTGCAGACGGACGAATAACATCCTTTGCTATGTCACTGTAAATGCCTTCTCTTGCATAGTACTGGAATGATTTTTTTACCATGCGGTCTTCACCAGAATGAAACGTTAATATAGCAGCCTTTCCGCCCGGCTTTAATATATGAGGCAGCGCCTCTAAGAAAGAATCTAACACTTCAAATTCACTGTTAACATCAATTCGCAGCGCCTGAAATACTCGCTGACATGTCTTTTTTACAGCTTCCTTCGGATTTTCCGGCTTTGTGCGAAGAACGACCTGCTCTACAATCTCCCTAAGCTGACTAGTTGTCTCAATTGGCTGCTTCTTTCTTTTTGCTGACATTATTGCTCTTGCAAGCTCTTTTGCAAGCGGTTCATCTGAGTTTTCAAAAAGCATACCCTCAATCTCTTCTGCATCCATTTCTTTTAGACGCTCTGATGCCGGAACTCCTGCCTGCGGATTTAATCTAAGATCAAGCGGTCCTTCTTCGCGAAAAGAGAAGCCGCGCTTCGGATCATCGATCTGCATAGAAGAAACGCCAAGATCAGCAAGCACAAAATCAAGCTTTCCAGCCTTTTTTTCAATCTCAGCAATATTTGCAAAATTCATCAGACAAACATCCCATACATTCTCACCATAACCCTGATCTCTCAGACGCTTCTTTGTTTTTTCTGACTCAATCGGATCGACATCAAGTGAGTACAAATGGCCTTCACCCTTAAGACAGTCAAGAATCTTCTGTGTATGACCTCCATAGCCAAGTGTCGCGTCAACGCCTATCTGGCCTGGCTTCACATCTAAGAAAGATAAAATTTCTTCCACACAGATTGGTCTATGTGTTCCTGCCGGGGTGTTTCCCTTTTGAATGATATGCTCAGCCGTCTCTTTATATTTTTCCGGCTGCAGCTCCTTATATTTTTCCTCAAATTTTCTCGGATATTTTCCTTTATAACGCACACGTCTTTTGTGCGATGTCTGCATATCGTCCCCTGCTTGCACGTTTGGTGTGTTCTTAATATTTTCCTCTCTATTCTCTTCCATATATAATCAATTCCTTCCACTTTTATATTTCATTTTGTGATGCAATCTTTTTAATCGTACCACACAAAAAAACTTCTGTAAAGGAAGAAATCTGCGTAAAAAAAGACTGACCGGTTTTCCGGCCAATCTTTTTGATTTATTATTTTCTAAGCAAATAAAATACACTTCTGAAGAATCCCATGATCACGGCGCTGTATCCAGTGATTAAGAATGTCATAAATCTCCATTTTTCATTGAAGGAACCACCAATTACACCTCCTGCCACACATACGATAAATGCAATCGCTGTCCACAACAAAATATTGATTCCTACAAATATTACCTGCTTCATTGATTTTTCTATATCTGAATGATTAATTGCGTACCACATTGATGTCATTTTCATAATATCTTACCTCTCTTTCTGACACCAATATACTCCATTCAAACATAGCCTTCTATCTTTGTGCTGTAAATCAAATGTAAATTTTATGAAAAATCTGTTGCCTTGTTAATCGCAGTATTAGAGCTGCCATCTGCATCATCTGTATCTGAAGCATTTGCATTTTCTTCTTGCTCACTATCCTCATGCTCCTCAAGAGTTTCCTCTGCGTTAATCTCTGCAATAATATCAGCTGGTCTTTCTTCATCTGCCTCATCTTCTGAGAAATTAACAAATGAAAGATGATCAAGTGTCTCCTCTGCAATGCTTACACAATTATCAACAATTCTGTCTAAGCTATAAATGATTGCTGAATAATCTTCTGTCATAGACGCATCGCAAAGTCCCTCGTTGACACGCGCAATATGAGCACGCTTTAGCTGCTTCTGTGCCTTTCTCATCTTATTCTTTTTCTTTACAACGGTGCGGGCGCGATCTAAATCGCCATCCTTAACTGAGCGAATGGCACGATCAAACAGCTTTCTTGAGATTTCTATACAATCCTGCAGTTCTCCTGTTGCCACCTCTGAGAACGATTTTCCGCCCTGCGTAATTTTTTCATGAACACCTGCAATTTCCTCACAGCGGTCTGCAATACGTCCAATATTATTTGATACATACAAAAGACCTGCCGCCTGACCTGATTGCTGCTGCGTTAAATTTCCGCTTGAGAGCATCTTCGTTACATATGCAGCAAGATCATCTTCCATTCGTGCTGCCTGTCTGCGATATGTCTTGTACTGCTCTGTGGCTGCCTCGCTCTGTGTTTTGTCGGAAGAAAAGCTTTCCTTAAGTGCAGTCAAAAGCTTGCTGCCAACCTCTGCCATATGCTCTAACTCTTCTGATACAAGATAAAGTGCTGCTGCTGGCTGTGCAATCACGCCACTCTCCAGAACACTTACCGGACCATCGTCTCTTTGCTTTTCTGTTCCTCTTATAATTGTAGTAACAATCTTTACCATAAATGGAATAAGTGGGAGCCATATAAGCGTACAAACTATATTAAAGGTGGTGTGTGCATTAGCAATCTGTCTTGAGATAACATCAATCTCATTTCCCTTTGGTGAAATAAATTGAACGAAGCGTGCAAAAAATGGAAGCACACACAAGAATACAACACTTCCTGTGATATTAAAAATACTATGTGCAATAGCAGTACGCTTTGCATTTTTAGACTGTCCAATTGATGCTAAAAGTGCAGTGATTGTTGTTCCGATATTGTCACCAAGAAGGATCGGAATTGCACCTGCTAATCCCATTACGCTCGTCACACCATCTGGTCCCGGCTGAGCTGCAAAATTCTGCAGTACGGCAATTGTTGCAGAACTGCTCTGTACAACAAGTGTCATAATCGTTCCCAGTGCCACGCCAAGAATCGGAATCTCCTTTACCTTTGCCATCAAATCCACAAAAATTGCACTTGTAGCAAGCGGCTTCATTACACTTCCCATTATCTCGATACCTTCAAACAAGATACCAAATGAGAAGATTACAAGTCCAATATTTTTTAACTGCTCCTTCTTGCAGACAAAGTTCATCATAAATCCGATGAATATAAGTGGGTAAATATAATCGCTGATCTTAAATGCCATTAACTGTGCTGTCATTGTCGTACCAATATTAGCACCAAAGATAACAGAGATTGCCTGCGGCAGACTCATAAGTCCCGCACTTACAAATCCTATTACCATAACAGTTGTTGCGGAGCTGCTCTGCAAAACAGCTGTAACAAGTGCGCCTGCTAATGCACCCATGATCGGATTCTTCGTCAGGAAGCTTAAGATTTTTTTCATCTTATCTCCTGCTGTCTTTTGAAGTGCATCGCTCATACCGTTCATTCCATACAAAAACAGTGCGAGACCGCCCAGCAGACCAAACACGATTTTTACATTCTCATTCATGATTTCCTCCCCCGGTTTTCCCGGATGTACATTTTTGTGCAAAACCTATTTATAAGATTTTGTCAGGAAACTGCTGTATTTGATATCACCATTGATATCAAAAATAGGAAGACCTGCAGATTCGCCTGCTACAGCCTTCCTATTAAATGTACCCTGATATCAGAAATCATGCTATCAGCTCTATGTGAGTTCTATGTAAATTTTATGTAAAATCAAGCTTATTTTCTCTTCACGCGAAGGAAAACTGTTTTATCCACTGGTGTAAGAGCATTGCAGAAAATTGTATAGCCGCCTGCATTTGTCTCTTCACCTGAATAATGACCCTGAAACTCGTGCTCTCCAAAGCATGGACCAAATGACAAAATTTTCTCTCCTAATGCCAGTTCTACATCACCGCTTCGAACAATCATACCCTGTCCTGCTTCTGTCTTTAACCAGAATGCATCGTTTCGTAAAACAGTTCCTGCCGGGATGCAAAGCTGCAGACGAAGCGGAAGCTTCTCTAGCCCTTCTGTGTGAAGTGTAATCTCTAGACCGTCCTCATGCTCATGAACTGTTACCTTTGTTGTCAGTGTACGCGGAATCTTTAAGGATCTCTTTTTCTGATCCATCTGCCACCAGTCACTTGTATTAGGCTTTTCTTCCCACGGCTCATAATACCAGACATTAGCACTTGCTGTCAGTTCACATCCATCCTCAGTCTGTATTAACTGCTGCGCAACAAAGTTTCGCACCTCGCAGAAGCTCTCACCTATCTTAAAGCAAACATCCATTCCATTGACATTCACATACAAAAAGGCTGTTTTTCCTTTCAATGCTGTATATGCATAGTTTTCCCTTGCCACACGAAGCACACCTGAATCTGAGAAAAGCTTTCTATATTTCTTTATAAAGCCGCTTCCCTCTAATGTACACTCTGCCATCTGCTCATACAGCATCAAAAGATACAGGCAATCCGGTGCATCATCTCCTCTTGCGATACAGCTTCTGATAATCTGATGAGCTGCCCTTAAAAATTCATCGCGATGCTCACCTGTGACATTTCCTCTTGTTGCCATATACAAATACTGATGAAAATACAGATCAGGCCATACCTTTTTACCGCGATCCTGTCTTGTGGAATTTTGTGTAAAGATAGTGCCGTCAGGTTCAAAATACAGCTCCATCATATGAAGATTTCTCTCTGGATATGACAAATATTCCTTGTTCTTTGTCATCTCATAAAGATTGATCATTGCATCGTTGACAACGCAGTTATAGCCTCCTGTAGAGCGCTCTGCATACTCTCCGTCTGCATTTCCATCAATTCCTTCATTAAAATACTTTTCCGTGCGTGCTTTGCAACTCTTAGCAAATGATTCATCTTCGGCAAAAACATCTGCTGCCTGCATAAGTGCTGCGCAAATTGCCCAGCGATGATTTGGCGTGTGGAAACCGCCGTCGCGAATGGCTGCTGCTGCCTTTTTCATAATCGAAAGATATTTTTCCTGAAGTGAGTATGTATCCACATCATTTTCAAATTTTTTCATAAGGCGATATGTCTTATCCATCGGATGATAGCAAAATGCTGTGTCTGGTGCGGAATGGAAATTGCACACTGTATAGTCAAAGCTTCCGTCCTCATTTTGGTTTCGCGCAACAAAATCTATTGCCTGTTCCATTGCTGTTCTAAGTGTCTCATCCTTATAAAAGCGACTCTGCGGATACAAATACACAGACATTGCTGCACGCAGAGCAAACACGGTAGGCTTTACATCTACTACTAAGCCTTCCATACCGCCGTCTGCCAGAGTGCCCTCATCATGTACCTGTACCTTTAGAAAATGCTCGGTGATCTTCTCCGCCGAAACAAGAATATGTGCCATATAGCGTTTCATTTTAATGTTCTCCTTCGCTGTCTTTCTACGTTTTGTTTCTATTTATTATTTTTTCTTTGTCTTTTCCATCTGTTCATTATCTCTTAGACACAGACAAATTGAGTATAGCACATGCCTATCTGTTTTCAAGCATATATTCACAAAAAGCAGTTTTGCATAGTTCTAAATCGTTTCAAAAATTTAGAGGCAAACCACATCTTGATCTGCCTCTATCTTTCAATTTGTTTATATTTTAAATTTGCTTACTCTTCCACCATGCTTAAATTACACACAAATATACAAAATACGCCGCATAACCAAGCAACATCAAAATTCCGCAAGGCTTTCTAAGCTCTTTCTTTTTAATTGTTCCACCCCAAAGCAATACTCCACTGAGAACTGCAATGATTGTATCAATGATAAATTTACATTCAAATGGAACGGAGCAAATGAGTGCTGCTGTACCTATTACAAATAAAATATTGAAAATATTGCTTCCTACTATATTTCCTATGGCGATTCCGGCATTTCCTTTTCTTGCTGCCGTAACTGACGTTACAAGCTCTGGAAGTGATGTTCCAAATGCTACAATAGTAAGACCAATAAATCGTTCACTCATTCCAAAAAATCTTGCTATTTCTGTTGCACCGCTAACGGCAAAATCACTTCCCATTACTACCATAACTCCGCCAAGTACCATGAAAAGAAGACATTTCCATACTGGTATATCTTTTACATTCTCTTCTTCCTGCTCTGTACCCTTTTTTGACATAATATAAAGGTATCCGAGATAGAGCAAAAATAAAATCCAGAAAATAACGCCCTCCATAAATGTTATTTTGGAACCTGTAATTCCAAATATCATGAGTATCACTGTAATTATAAGCATAAATGGTATTTCATAATAGAACGTTGATTTTTGAATTGAAACATTCGTAATGACTGCTGTAATTCCAAGAATTATCAATATATTTAAGATATTACTTCCAACAATATTTCCGATTGTTATTCCTGCATTATTGTCTAATGCTGCCGTAATGCTTACAGCTGCTTCTGGCAAACTCGTTCCCATGGCAACTATTGTAAGTCCTATTACAAGCTGCGGTATTCCAAGCTTTTTTGCAATGCTTGCTGCTCCCTCCACAAACCAGTCCGCTCCCTTTACCAGCAGAAAAAATCCCACCAGCAAAATCAACACTTGTACCATCATACTACCTACCTCTTTCTTATTTTATTTGCAGCAGGTATAAAAAAAGAGACTCCTACTGCATTGCAGTAAAAGTCTCGCTGTTTCATCACTTTCCGAGTTATTTTTTAATAACTGTACTGACGAAGAAGTGCACCTATTTTGGTCAGCTACTCCCTTTTATTGGGTTCATTCTACCAAAGTCATTTTCAAAAGTCAACTACATATTTTTTATGCTTTCCACCGTGACAGGTGCCGTGGCTTTTTATCTGTCCCCATTGGTTCACAAAGCCGTAAAAGAGGGCACGCGCCTTTTGGCGCATGCCCTCTAACTATCTACACTATCTAATATTTTTTTATCCTTCAATTGCGATATGCTTCTTCTCTTCTACTGCTGGCTTTGCTTCCTTCTTTGCAACAGTTACCGTCAGCATACCATGCTCAAAGTGAGCCTTGATATCATCTTCGGTTGTATCCTTGCCAACATAATAGCTTCTCTGGCAGGAGCCTGCATAACGCTCTCTTCTTAAGTACTTGCCGCTCTTCTTATCTTTCTCGTCCTCGTCAAGACCCTTCTCGGCGCTGACTACCAGATAACCATCCTTAAGCTCAACCTGTACTTCATCTTTCTTGAAGCCCGGAAGATCAATCTCAACCTCATACTTATCGTCGAATTCCTTGATATCGGTCTTCATCAGGTTTGCTGCATGATGTCCGTACAGCTTACGCTCTGCGTTTTTCTCTGCTCTGTCATCTATAAATGGAAATTCAAAGAAATCATCAAAGAAATTATCACTAAAAATGCTCGGTACTAACATAATCAAAATCTCCTTTCAAATCACTCATCATTATTTTTCCAGTTTATTTTTCATCCGCAGCTTTGCTGTTTCCAAACTCCAGATTGGAGGTTCCTTGGAGAACCTGAAACATTCAACTTTTTTGTTCCTTTTGTTCTCTCTGTACCCCTCTCTTTTGTTCTAGCTGTACTATAGCACGTATTATTAGCAATGTCAAGAGGTGAGTGCTAATTTTTTGTGAAAATTTTGTGAACTAAGCCACAGGGACAGTAAAAAAGCCATTTTACCTGTCCCCAATGGCTTTCAGAACCTCAATGCCCTTGTTGATACCATACGTCATGAAATCATAGAACGGTATCGCCCCGGAGAGGATGACCCGCATCTGAAAACGCTGCAAGCCGCCCATGTAGATGACAATGATTATTTCAGTCATATCGCACTGGACGATATAAGCGCCATTATCCGGGATATACGGGAAGCACACAAGAACGACAGCGAGAGTGCGCCCCTGACTACCGTTGCCGATGAACTGCGGGAAAATCTGGAAGCAGTTGAAAACTTCAAGGGGAGCCGTCAGGAAAAACAGGCGTTCCTTTATTGTAAACAACTCGGTATCAATTACAAAAATCTTTCGGAAGAAGAATTTCGCTGGCTCATTCGAATTCTCCAAAAGTCAAAGAAAATGGGGACGCCGGTCAGTCAGAGAAAGAAGCGCAAATGAAAACTGCCGTTGCGGGAAGGAATGTTCCTGCAACGGCAGCGTCTTTTATTCGCCGGTATATGCAATTTCTATCTCATAGCCGCCGTTCTCATAGTAGGCGTGGGAAAAATAGTATCTTATTGTTATTTCTGAAATATAAAATTTGAATCATAAAACTTCTTTCCCTCTCAAATCCATTTTTACCAAACCAACTACTAACAATCCAATAAAAATTGCCGTGTCCACAAATAACAGTACAACAACACTTTTTACCACTCCGAAAGTAAAAAGTATGGAGAAGATTTCCACTGACAACACAATAAAACATATATAATTTGTCAAATACTCTGTTATAATTTCTCCATAATAATTGTTCATTTGCAATTTTGCATAGATAAAAGGTTTTAATAAATAACGGATTATGATACATATAACAGGACAAA
>ERZ837380.4052-NODE-4052-length-12828-cov-15.257575_pt1 | contig 12828 bp, 7 predicted proteins | sample MGYA00519685_ERZ837380 | MGnify/ENA primary metagenome ERZ837380 (study PRJEB31850, sample SAMEA3708817) | human gut metagenome | biome: human gut; feature: human-associated habitat; material: faeces | place: China | collected 2014 ...
TTGCAATAACAAGAAGAAGAAATACTCCAGACTTGTATGAAATAATGCATGTTTTGGGTAAAGCTAATGTGGAAAAGAGAATAGAATTAATAACAAAATAATATTAAAAAAGACTAATTTCAATTTATAAAAATTACGGCACAGTGCTCTTGGTAAGAGATCCTAACGGACTCCTAAAAAGGCGAGCTTGCCCTTATTTAAAAAATTGAAATTAGTCTTTTGGGTGTTGAAAAATCCCCTGCCAAAATGCAAATGCATCTAGCAGGGGATTGAAGGGAGTACATTGGGGCTAAGTTACCGTATTGGCAACATGAGGTTGGTTATTCGATGGCAGGCATCCAAGAACCGCCCATATCCTCAATGGCTTTCTTGACCAGAGAATCATAGTGAAAACTACCGGTCAAAGAGACGAGAAGTGCCTTTGCGTTGCCTTCAACTTTTTGGACAAGTACGTTAACGTATTTGTCCCCAATTGTGGCAAAAGCGACATCCCGATGCGCTGAATCTTCAAACAAGGCCATTCTGGCCCTACGAGGAGTACAAAGATTCAATGACATAAAAAATCCCCTTTCAAAATCTCCTCAAAGAGGAGTTAATATTGCTGTATTATATCACGGAATTCGACAAAATTCAACAAAAAATGCATTTTTTCTCAGATTTATTCAAATAAAAATAAGATTAGTATTATAAATAAAATATACTAACCTTAATTCGTAATAATTATCCAAAAAATCTAAATATAATTTTCAATATAATTCCACACATCTTCACTGTATATTTTTCTTTCTGCGGAAAATGGCAAGAATGTTAAATCTTTTAATGGGTTTAATTCTTGTTGTAAATCTTCTAGAACCCCAGAAACTTTAGTAACTGCTATTTTATCAGCCTTACTTGCGATGATTAGGCAAGGTGAGTTTGTGTTTATAATATATTGGTACATTAATCTATCATTTTCTGTTGGTAAATGACGAATATCTATTAAAAAAACTATTAATGAGATTTTTTTACATTTTGACAAGTATTCTTCAATAAAGTTTCCAACTTTAACTTGCTCTTGTTTTGACATTTTGCTATATCCATATCCGGGTAAATCAACGAAATAAAAGTTATTATCTACATTGTAGAAGTTTATTTGTCTTGTTTTGCCAGGCTCTGAGCTTGTTCTTGCTAATTTTTTTCTATTTAACATTGTGTTTATAAAGCTAGATTTGCCAACATTAGATTTCCCAACTAAAACAATTTGAGGCATATCGTTTTGAGGATATTGAGAAGGCTTCATTGCTGAAATTTCAAATTTAGGATTTTTTACTATCATATTATATGTTTAACCAGTATACAATACCTGATTTTCCTTTCAATTAAATTTTATAACCGTATAAATTATACCATACCGGATAATTAAAAACAATTAGAATCCACAGAAAAATGTTTGTATAGTTAATTCCAAAAGTAAATTCTAGTTTAGTTCTAAAAGTAGAATTTATTCTTATAGTCGAGCAAATGTTTGAGTTTACACAAATAAGTTTATAAAGTATAAAGAAGGAGGCAAAATTTGCCTCCTCGGTATGGTTTTATGCAACGTAGTGGTATGTGTTATTTGATGATGATGTCATGAACATCGGGGCCGATTCCAATATACATAACAGGAATCTCCAAGTATTCTTCAATGAATTCGATAAAATTTTTAGCGGGCTGAGGCAGAGAGTTGTAATCTGTACAACCAGAAGTATCCCAACCTTGCTTAAAACTTTTGTAAATAGGTTCACAATTCTCCGAGTCAATGGGAACATAGTCAATTGTTATCGGCCAATTGTGGGGTTGATTATATACATACGAAGTACATACTTTAATTTCACCCAATTTCCAGCCGATTTTTCCAAGGTCATCCATGTGCATTAAACACAATTCGGTGATACCATCTTGGATGACTGCATTTTTAAGACGGACCAAGTCGAGCCAACCAACTCTACGAGGGCTTCCATCAGCATTAAATTCGTGGCCTATTTTGCGTATTGCATTAGCGGTGCTACCAAATTGCTCTGTGTTAAAAGGACCTTCGCCGGCGCGAGAACAATAGGCTTTTGCAACCCCCAACACATCGCGGACGTAGACAGGACCTATTCCAGCAGCTGCCAAAGTTCCAGAAGTACTCGGACTCGAAGAGGTAACATAAGGGTAGTCACCCTGGTCTACATCCAAGTAAAAAGACTGTGAACCCTCAACTACTATTTTATCATCGTTGAAAAGTGCAGAATTAAGTATAGGTCGTTCATCACGAATGTAGGGAACAATCAAACTGCGATAACTTAAAATGCTGTCATCGATAAGGGCATGGATTTTCGTGATTGTGTTTTCAGGAGAAAATGCATTCAAAATCACATTGTCAATCTTGATAATGTGAGAAATGCGAGTGATAAGCTCCTGAATACTCAAGCTTGCAAAATCTATCATGCGAATGCCGATTCGGTTTACCTTATCAGAATAACAAGGACCAACTCCACTTAGGGTAGTACCTAATTTATTGGAGCCCTTCAATTCTTCGTGCATTTTATCCATGCTAATGTGGTATGGCAGAATGATGTGAGCCCGAGGACTGATAATTAGACGTTCGGGAGAGACTTTAACACCCATTGCCTGTAGAGTTTTTATTTCTGTGGCAAGGATAGATAAGTCAATTACGACGCCTGGACCGATAATACATTGAGTGTTTGGCAATACAATTGCCGCAGGAAGCAAGTGCAAAGTAAACTTTTGACCACCAATCATTACGGTGTGACCAGCTTTACTACTACCTGTTCCACGAACTGCAATGCACTCCTTAGAAACTTGGTGGGCAATCCGTCCTTTTCCTTCGTTTCCCCATTGAGTTCCAACAATAACGGTAACGTTAGCCATAAAACTAAACCTCCTTTATAGACAATTGTCATGTTAAAGTTACATAAAACGATACCGTCAAAGATTATATCACGGAAAGTGGGGAGAATCAAGGTATATGGGAGAAAAGCAAGAAATGTAAATGAAAATTTTAAAAAAATTTTTATAAAAAGACTAATTTTAATTTATAAAAATTAGTCTTTTTTTAATATAAAATATTATTTATTTTTAGGTTTTATTATTTCTGTTCCACCCATGTATGGACGTAAAACTTCTGGAACTGTTATGCTTCCGTCTTCGTTGTAGTTATTTTCTATAACTGCTATAAGCCCTCTAGGAGTAGCGACTACTGTATTGTTTAGAGTGTGAGGATAGTAGTTTCCTTTTTCGCCCTTTACACGAATCCCTAATCTACGTGCCTGAGCATCTCCTAAAGTTGAACAGCTACAAACTTCGAAGTATTTTTTTTGTCTTGGACTCCATGCCTCAATATCGCAAGATTTTACTTTTAAATCAGCTAAATCACCACTGCAACAATCAAGTTGTCTGACTGGAACATTCCAACTTCTGAATAAGTCTACACTTAACTTCCACATTTTATTGTACCAGTTCATTGAATCTTCTGGTTCGCATAAAACAATCATTTCTTGCTTTTCAAATTGATGAACACGGTATAATCCTCTTTCTTCTAAGCCGTGTGAACCAATTTCTTTTCTAAAACATGGAGAATAAGATGTCATTGTAATTGGAAGATCCGCTTTCTTTAAAATTTGGTCCTTAAATCTACCAATCATTGAATGCTCTGAAGTTCCTATTAAATATAGGTCTTCGCCTTCTATTTTATACATCATGGCATCCATTTCTTCAAAGCTCATAACACCTGTAACAACATCACTACGAATCATGAATGGTGGAATTGCATATGTGAAACCAGCATTAATCATGTAATCTCTAGCACATGCAAGCATTGCTTCATGAAGTCTAGCAATGTCTCCAATTAAATAATAGAAACCAACACCACTAGTACGTCCTGCAGATTCTTTATCCATTCCGTTTAATTTTTCTATAATATCTGCATGATATGGAATTTCATAATCTGGAACTTTTGGTTCTCCAAATCTTTGAACTTCAACATTTTCAGAATCGTCTTTTCCGATTGGAACTGATGGATCTATTATGTTAGGAATTTTCATCATTCTTTCTTTGATTTCACTTGCAAATTTTTCTTCTTTTTCTTCGTTTACAACAAGCTCATCATTAATAGCTTTAACTTCAGCTTTAATAGCTTCAGCTTCATCTTTTTGGCCTTCTTTCATAAGGCTACCAATTTTATCACTAAGAGATTTTCTCTTAGAACGAAGCTCATCTCCATGCATCTTGCAAGCTCTACTTTCTTTATCAAGAGCAATAACTTCATCAACTAAATGAAGCTTTTGGTCTTGAAACTTATTCTTAATGTTTTGCTTAACAACATCTGGATTTTCTCTTAAAAATTTAATGTCTATCATAACATACACTCCTTTTCGCCCATTAGGGACGCCCTTTCTTGGGCGAAATTTATTTTTATTATTCAAACTATAAAAAGACACCCCTATGCAAAAACATAAGGGCGAATTACACTTACGCCTTTTCAATGAAAACATTATATAACAAAATTTAGAAAAAGTAAATAAAATTGGGCTAATATGTAAAGAATAGATGATAAAATAAATTGTTTTGGAGGATATGATGAATCTTATTTTAGAATTTTTGAAATTTATAATTTTCTCTTTAGGAATAGTTACTATATCTAAATATATGCTTGTACCGGTTTTGAGAAAGATTTCCATTGCATTAAAATTAAGCCCAAAGGCTAGTGGAAATATAGCAGGATTTGCCACATCTGTACCAGAATTCTTAACAGTTTCTTTTTCTGCTGCTAGTGGACTAATTGGAACAAGTGTGTACAATATTTTAAGTTCAAATATTATCAATTTAATACAATACATTTTTGCAATTTATTTGAATAAGAATCAAAAATTTTTAAGGAATAGAGCAATTTTAATCGATATTTTTTTAGTTATTGCGACAATAATAATTCCATTAGTGCTTGCAATTTTTAATGTGACTTTAGGTATTACAAGTGTTGTAATCTTTCTAATTTTACTAGTTGTATTTTATTATATAAATCATAATGTACACAAAATTTATCTAGAAAAAGAAGATGAGAAAATAAAAAAAGAAGAGTTAGAAGAGGAAATAGAGGAAGAGAAAAAAATAAAAAGAAATAATTTAATTTTTTATTGGATTGCATTGCTAATAATTGCAGGGCTTTTATATTTTGTAGGAGAATTACTAAGCAACAGCCTTACAAATTTATGTAATACGTTTGGACTACCAGAATTAGTACTAGGAATATTATTAGGTTTTATAACTAGTATTCCAGAATTAATAACTTTTATAGAAGCACAACGAAAAGAAAAAAAGAAAAATACAGAAATGGCAAACAAAATTGGTGTAATAGAGGCTACAAACAATCTATTAACATCAAATTTACTAAACTTATTTGTGATACAGTCAATTGGAACTATTATTTATACAATTATTAGATGAACAAGAATAAATTGGAAAAAAATTAATATAATAGTAATAGATTGGGGGGATAATGCAATGTGGGGAAAACAGGAAGATAAAAACAGAGATTTGATAGTAAATATATTGAAAACTAAGATGGAACTAAATTTAAATATAAAGAATTATGAATATGCAGAGCAAGATCAAATTGATTATTTTTTATATCAAATAAAAGCAAATCAAGCAAGACTGGATTTTTTAATAAAGAAGGCAAAAGAGAGTAACATAGAATTAAGCAATATAGAAAAAATAAAATATGAAGCATAGAGTAGTGCGTATTTAAATACATTGTTGGGTATTATTAAAATAAATGACATTATAAAGTATCATATTTGTCCATGCACAAACATAGAATGTGATAACATTGAAATGGGGGAAAGCATGGACGTTAAAATGTTATTGGTGTATGTGGCGTGTATAATTGGAATACTTATAGTAGGAAAAATATTTATAATTCCAATAAAAATAATTACTAAATTGATAATAAATTCGTTTTTGGGGGCTGTATTGTTATATGTTATCAACATAGTAGGAACAATATGTGGATTACATATAGGAATAAATGTTATTACGTCACTAGTAGTCGGAACATTAGGAATACCAGGAGCAATGTTGCTCACGGTGTTAGCTATATTTATATGAAATAGGGCAATTTGGGAACGAAAAAAAACGCACTTTTTCATCTCCGCCAACGGAATGTATGGAATGCAAAAAAATTCGCCCCAAAAGGGGCGTCCCTCTTGGGCGAATGTGCAAATGTTTTATTCAACCGTTACTGATTTTGCTAAGTTTCTTGGCTTATCTACGTCTAACCCTTTGTTTTTAGAAATATAGTAAGATAATAATTGTAATGGTATTACTGAAAGTATTGGTGAGATTAACTCATTTGTTTCAGGTATATTTATTACATAACCAAAGTTATTGTTTGGCAATATTTGGTTTGTTATTATTAAAGTTTTTGCACCTCTTGTTATTACTTCTTGCATGTTGCTGATTGTTTTTTCTACTAGTTCTTTATTTGTAATTATTCCGATTACTGTTACACCGTTTTCTATTAAGGCAATTGGTCCGTGTTTTAATTCACCTGCTGCATAGGCTTCTGAGTGTATATAAGAAATTTCTTTTAATTTCAAAGAACCTTCTAATGCTACATTATAGTCAGTGCCTCTGCCTAAAAAGAACATATCTTTTTGTGTGTAAACTTTACTTGCAAATGTTTTTATTTCTTCGCAGTTATCTAGAACAGCTTCTATTTTTGAAGGCAAGTCTAGAATATCAGCCTTTAATTTTTCTAATTCATCTTTTGAGTAAGAGCCTAACAATTCGGCAAAGTATATTCCAAGCATTGCAATTAAACAAACTTGTGAAGTGTATGCTTTTGTTGATGCAACTGCTATTTCAGGGCCTGCATGCGTATAAATTGTGTAGTCTGCTTCTCTAGTTATTGTACTTCCGATTACATTTGAAATTGCAAGAGTTCTTGCACCATGTGATTTCGATAATCTTAATGCTGCAAGTGTGTCAGCTGTTTCACCAGATTGACTCACAAAAATACATAACGTTTTTTCATCAATTATTGGATTTCTATATCTAAATTCTGATGCTATATCTACTTCAACTGGAATTCTGCATAGTTTTTCTATTATTGATTTTCCCATTAAACCTGCATGCATAGCAGTACCACAGGCTACTATAAATATTTTATTTATAGATTTTAAATACTCTTTAGAAATTTCTATATCATCAAAACTGCAATTTTCTCCTAGTTTTAATCTTGAACCTATTGTTTCACGAATGGCGGTTGGCTGTTCGAAAATTTCTTTTAACATATAGTCTTCGTATCCATCTTTTTCGGCTGCAGAAGCATCCCATTCTATATTTTTAACTTCCTTATTGTGAGGAGTTAAATTCATATCATAAAAATTAATCATATCTTTAGTGATAAGAGCAAATTCATTATCATTTAAAAGATAAAAATCTTTAGTATATCTTAAAACAGCTGGAATATCTGATGCAACAAAGTTTTCACCATTTCCTTTTCCGATTACTAAAGGACTATCTTTCCTTACTACTACTAAATCTTCTGGATATAGAGAAGAGATTATTTCTAAAGCATAACTTCCTTTTAAATCTGAAACGGCATTCTTTACAGCTCTTAAAAATTTCTCGATTGTATTTTGTGATTTATCACTTGTAAAGTAGTAATCAATTAAATTAGGAACTACTTCTGTATCTGTTTGAGAAACAAAATGATATCCGTTGTCTGTTAAAAATTTTCTTAAATCTGCATAATTTTCAATAATTCCGTTATGAACAACTGCAAATCTATTTGAATTGTCTAAATGAGGGTGAGCATTTTCTTTTGATGGTTTTCCGTGAGTAGCCCAACGAGTGTGCGCAATTCCAACAGTTCCAGATAATTTATCTATTCCATCAAGAGACTCTAAATTTGAAACCCTGCCCTTTTCCTTCATAACAGTAATTTTATTATTTTCAATAGTTGCAATTCCAGCAGAATCGTAACCTCTATATTCTAGGCATTTAAGCCCATTTATTAAAATTTCTTTTGCTTTATTGTTACCAATGTAACCTACTATTCCACACATAGTAAACCTCCTATAAAATACATAACTTAATAATACCAAAGTAAAACACTTTGATTCAAAATATAATATAAAAGGCATAAAATAATTAAACTACTCAAAATTAACTCTGTTCTAACATCACTGCTAGGTTTTGCTAATTTATAAGGACCGTAGAGAGCCCTAGAGCATCCGCCGAATATTTCGATAAACTCTAACCTCGTCAACAGCACAAACGCTGTCCTGGCGCTAAAAATGAACTCCTTTCTTAATAAAAATTTTATTTTATGCTTATATGGATATAATATTACACTAAAAGGAAAAATGTATCAATAGTTTTGAACAAATAAATTAAAATACATTTACAAGTTTTTTAATTTAGTATATAATATGAAAAAAATAGAAAGATAAAAGGGGAAATTAAAATGAATAAACAAAAGAGATTTTTTATAAAGATAGGGATGGCAATTTCAATCGCAACTATATTAACATGTTCCACATCTTTTGCTAGCAGTAATGTATTAGAAAAAGTTGAATATACGGAAAAGTTTAAAAATTGGTTACAGCTAACAGAAGAAGAAAAACAAAAGACTATTATGCCAGACATGTATTATATTCCAAGTAGTTCCAAAAAGATATCTAACAATCCATTGCAAGATGTTAGAAGTACGAGAGCAAGTATGGCTAGCAGATTCAGTCTAAAAGACATAATTTCAGAGAATGTGAAAATAAGAAACCAGCAACAAACCAATTCATGTTGGGCCTTTGCTTCGTTATCTTCACTGGAAACAAATTTGGCTATGCAAGATTACAAGAAAGGAAATATCACGAAAATTTACGACTTTTCAGAGAGACATTTAGAATATGCTACAAGTAAATATTTTGCTAATAATGTGGAAAATAAAAAGGGGTATAATAGAACTGCTGGAGACGGAGGAAACTTCCCAATGGCACAATCATACTTAACAAACGGTACTGGAGCCATTACGGAAGATGAAATGCCATTCGAAAACAATGAAAATACAATCGACATTTCTGAGATACAAAATAAAAATGTTGTAACAGAAGTCGATGATATAGAAGTTTTCGAACCATATAGCGGAAAAAGCGATAGTGAAAAACAAAAAATAATGAATCAGATAAAAGAACATATTCAAAATTATGGAGCAGTATTTACTCAAATACACGGAGCGTCGTCTTCAATGTCTGATTACTCATGTTATAATAATGAAACTGGTGCAAAATATTGCAGCAATGAAAACTCACATCCAACAGATCATGCAGTGTCTATAATCGGATGGGATGACAATTACAGTATAGATAATTTTGCGAAAGATTCAAGACCTTCTTCAAATGGTGCATGGATTGTAAGGAATTCATGGGGAGATAAAGAAGAGTATACTTTATCGGATTTAAAAAAAGAAATATTTGAAAAATATAAAGATACATGTACATCAAAGGGATGGAATTCGTCTGAAGAAATACCTAATGAGGTTATAATCCAAATAGGTTATAAAATTGATGGTGAGAATGCTTACTATATTTATGGTGATAATGGATATATATACGTATCTTATGAAGATGCTAATGTTTCATCAGGTAAAAATTTTGGTATATCAAAGTCATCAAATAAAGTAAACTATGATAAGATATATCAATATGATGAACTATATGCTGCAAACGACATGTATGTAAACAATATGGAAATACTTCTTGGAAATATATTTAACAGAGATACTACAAATACAGAATATTTAACAAGCATTTCGATACATGCTCCAGAAACATATTGGGGAAAAGTATATGTAAATCCAAATGGTTCGAGTATGGCAAAAAATGATTTACAATTAGTAGAATTAGAAAATGGTGTTAGTGATTATATTATTGACGAAGGATACCATACAATAAATTTTAAAAAGCCAATTGCACTTACAGGAAATTCATTTGCAGTTGTGACATCCTTTACAGGAGTTGGTGCACCAGGTGAAACAAGAGCTTTAATTACATTAGAAAGCAAAATAGATGGGTATAGCAAATGGGATGATGTAAAAACAGAAGTAGGAAAATGTTTTGTTGCAGCAACGGATGATTTGGACAATGCAAGTTGGATAGATTTAGGAAAAATAAAAGAGATAAATGATTCATTTGAAAATGGTGATAGTACTATAAAGGCTTTTACAACTAAAGAATTGTATGACGGATCATTAAAAAATATAGAAATAGTAACTGCACCAAATAAAACATCATATTTTGAAGGAGAAAATTTTGATAAGTCTGGAATGGTGGTAAGAGCAAATTATAATAGCAAAGATGAACCAACAGTCACATTAAAAGATTCAGATTATAGTATTACAAATGGTACAAACTTGAAAGTTGGACAAAATAGTGTTACTATAACATTTAGTGGAAAAAGCGTAAATCAATCAATAAGTGTTGAAAAAAATAGTGTAGTAGACTTAAAAATTCAAACACCTCCTACTAAAACAGAATATAAAGAAGGAGAAAAATTTGATGCATCTGGAATGGTAGTAATTGCAACATATAAAGATGGAACTAGTAAGTGCATATCAAATTACACTATTACAAACGGAAGTAACCTAAAGGCAGAGCAGACAGGAATAACAATAACATTCGAAGGAAAGTCTATAACTCAGCCAATAACGGTAAAACCTAATGCGTTAGTGGATATTAAAGTAAAAAATTTACCAAGTAAAGTCAAATATGTAGAAGGTCAAAATTTTGACAAAACAGGAATTGTCATTGTTGGAACATATCAAGATGGAAGCGAACATGAAATTGAAGAATATACAATTGAACGTGGAGAAAAGCTAACAACAAGCCAAAAATCTGTAACTGTAAGCTTTGGAGGAAAATCTGTAGAAGTTGCTATTACTGTTGAGAAAAAAACAATTACAAATATTATAGTTAGTAAAATGCCAACAAAGACAAAATACATACAAAATAAAGAAGAAATTGACTTGACTGGTGGTAAGATAAAGATAGATTACAATGATAATACAAGTGAAGAAATAGATTTGAAATCAGCTCTAGTTAAAGTTGAAGGATTTGATAATAAGTCTCTTGGAAAAAATACATTAACAGTAACGTACATGGATAAAACTACAACAATAGAAGTTGAAATAATTCCAGAAGATGTTGCAGAAAATTCTAATTTTGATAAAATGAATGCAAATATAAATAGCATAAAATATTTTACGTTTTCTGATAAGAACCAGAAGGAATATGTAACGATAGATATGTTGATAGAAGGCATTGAAAAGAGTACAAAAAATGACAATTGCACATATTACTATTATTTATCAAAAAACAACAATGAAAATAATATTCAAAATTGGGTAAAGATAACAGAAAATCAATCTTCAAATGATAAATTAGAATTCAAGATAAATACAAAAGATATAAAAAATTATGAAGATTTAATGAGTTCAAAAACATTGTATTTATATGTAAGAGAAGTAGCTGTAAAAGGTGGAAACCAATCAGTATTTGTTACAAAAGGAATAAATATGGATTCTGATATTAAAGTAGAAACGTATTTAGATAATGTGAAAATAGAGAATAAAAATGATGACAACAAAAAAACAGATGTAAAAGATGATACAATGGCACCAAATGAAATACCACAAACAGGTGTAAAGAGTGTAATAATAATAATATTAGTAATAGGAGCTTTAGGATCAATCTTTTATATAAGATACAAGCAAATAAGTAAATATGTAAAATAAATATGAATGAACAAATGATTTTAACTCTGAAATAGTTAAAATCATTTGCTTTTTATAAAGGGAGAAATGTATGTTTGATATAGAAGCAGAACTTAAAAAACTGCCTAAAAAGCCAGGGGTTTATATAATGCACGACAAAAATGACAAAATTATTTATGTTGGTAAGGCTGTTGTTTTAAGAAACAGGGTAAGGCAGTATTTTAGAAAGAATAAGAAAACCAAAAGAATTCAAAATATGGTTGCGTTAGTCGACCATTTTGAGTATATAGTGTGCGATAATGAGGCAGAGGCTCTTATTTTGGAGTGCAATCTTATTAAGAAGAATATGCCTAAATTTAATGTGCTTCTAAAAGATGATAAAACATATCCATATATTAAAATTAATGTGAAGGCAGATTATCCAGATTTGTATATTACAAGAAGAATTTTAAATGATGGTGCTAAATATTTTGGACCTTATGCAAATGCTGGAAGTGCTAAGGAAATGATTGAGTTTATCAAGTCTAGATATAAGATTAGACAGTGTAGAAGTTTTAAATATAAGGATAGACCATGTTTGAATTATCACATAAAGAAGTGCATGGCTCCTTGCATGGGTTATATTAGTAAAGAAGATTATAGAAAGCAAATTGATGAAATTATTTCTATTTTAGAAGGAAAGACCGACAATTTAAAGAAAGAGCTAGAAAAGGAAATGCTAGATGCTTCTAAGAAAATGGAATATGAAAAAGCTCAGGAAATAAGAGATAAAATATTTGCAATAGAAAGAATCTCACAAAGACAAAAGGTTTCTAATATTTCTGAAAATGACATAGATGTAATTGGTTTAGCAAGAAAAGACGAAGAAGTTTGTATTGAGATGTTCTATGTTAGAAATAGTAAGATGATAGGTAGAGACCACTATATATTCAAAGGATTAGAAGATGAGGAAGATAGTGAAATAATTTCAAGCTTTATTAAACAATATTATATGGGAAGAACAATTCTACCAAATAAGATAATGATAAAAGAAG
>ERZ837380.4054-NODE-4054-length-12824-cov-4.873835_pt1 | contig 12824 bp, 8 predicted proteins | sample MGYA00519685_ERZ837380 | MGnify/ENA primary metagenome ERZ837380 (study PRJEB31850, sample SAMEA3708817) | human gut metagenome | biome: human gut; feature: human-associated habitat; material: faeces | place: China | collected 2014 ...
TGCCAAAGGCAATGCCGGATCTCATCCGAGGCGGGCCTTGCCCCCTCGGGCTCCCCTGCGGCTCAGACGCTCTTGGGATGGTGCGCCATTCGCTTCGTGAGGAGAAGGCGGGGGGTGCGGGGCAAATGCCCCAATATGCGAAAAAGGCTCGCCCAATCGGGCGAGCCTTGTTCGGTGCAATCATTGCAATTCACACAGCGCGGGTGACCTTGCCGCTGCGGAGGCAGCGGGTGCATGCGTAGACGTGCTGGGGTTTGCCGTCCACGATGGCCTTGACGCGCTTCACATTGGGTTTCCAAGTGCGGTTCGAGCGGCGGTGAGAGTGGCTCACTTTGATGCCGAAGCTCACGCCCTTGTCGCAAAACTGACATTTTGCCATTGGTTGAAGCACCTCCTTCTCTATTGTCTGCGAGAACAGCTTTCTCATAATAGCAGAAACCCCGGCCGATTGCAAGATGATTTTCACATTTTCTGCGCATTTTCCGCCCCGCGGCCGGAAAAAATGCCCGGCACGCTGCAAAAGCCGTTGCCAAATGCCGCCGCTTTGGGTACAATGGGATGCGGGGGAGCAGACGCTCCGCCCGATGGAAAACTTCTCCGCCGCCGCACCGGCGGCTTTGCCAGAAAGGAGGCGCGCACGATGGGCGCACCGCATTATACCGTCGCGCTGCAAAAGGTCGCCGCCGAGCAGGGACTGACCGTGCTGCACGCAGCCGCCGACTACACCACGCGCGAGATCCGCACGGCCGACGTCAACCGCCCGGGCCTGCAGCTGGCCGGGTTTTACAACTACTTTGACCCCGAGCGGCTGCAGATCATCGGCCGCGTTGAGAGCACGTATCTCGAAACGCTCACGCCCGACCAGCGGCGCGAACGCTTTGCGCAGTTCATGCACTACAACATCATCGGCCTTGTCATCTGCCACGGCATGGACCCGTTTCCCGAGTGCCTGGAGATGGCCGAAAAGTACGACCGCAACCTCTTTCTCGTGCGCAAGGACACGTCGGAGTTCATGGCCGACCTCATCGCCGCGCTCTCGAGCTATCTCGCCCCGCGTCTGACGCAGCACGGCGTGCTCGTCGAGGTGTTCGGTGAGGGCGTGCTCATCACGGGCGACAGCGGCGTGGGCAAGAGCGAGACGGCGCTCGAGCTCATCAAGCGCGGCCACCGCCTCGTCGCGGACGACGCCGTGGAGATCAAGCGCATCAACCGCACGACGCTCATGGGCTCCGCGCCAGAGATGATCCGCTACTACATGGAGCTGCGCGGCATCGGCGTGATCGACGCGCGGCAGATCTACGGCGTCGGCGCGGTCAAGCCCGAGACGCGCGTGGATCTCGTCGTGCAGCTCGAGCCGTGGGAGGACGGCCGGGCCTACGACCGGCTGGGCCTGACGACGGAATACTGCGAGATCCTCAACGTGCGCGTGCCGTGCGTGACGATCCCGGTCGGGCCGGGGCGCAACCTCGCGGTCATTCTCGAGCTCGCCGCCATGAACAACCGCCAGAAGGGCATGGGTTACAACGCGGCGCAGGAGCTCGCGATCGAGCACGACCGCAGCATTGACCTCGGCATCGGGTTCTGACCCGGAAAGGAACTGGAATATGACGAATCTGGACCCCATCGTCCGCGTGCTGCGCGAGCAGCTGCCGGAGCTGGAGATTTTGGAATACGAACCGATGCGCGCGCACTGCTCGTTTCGCATCGGCGGGCCGGCGCGCGCGCTCGTGCGCCCCGCGTCCGCGGAGGAGACGGCGGCCGTCTGCCGCATCGTGCGCGAGGGCGGCGCGCAGCCGCTCATCATCGGCAACGGCACGAACCTGCTCGTCACCGACGGGGAAGTGCACCGCATCGTCGTGCAGATGGGCGAGCGCATGGCGGACGTGGCGCGCACCGACGCGACGCACCTGCGCGCGGGCGCGGGCATCCCGCTCGCGCGGCTGGCGCAGGCGGCGCTGGGCTATGGCCTCGCGGGGCTGGAGTTTGCCCACGGCATCCCCGGGTCGCTGGGCGGCGCGGTGTCGATGAACGCGGGCGCTTACGGCGGCGAGATGAAGGACGTTGTCGTCTCGACGCGCTACCTGGACAGGGAGCTGAACCTGCGCGAGGCCGTGGGCGCGGAGCACGCGTTCGGCTACCGGCACAGCGTGTTTTCCGACACGGACTGTGTCGTGCTCGGCAGCACGCTCGCGCTCACGCCGGACGACCCGGCGGCCATTCAGGCGCGTATGCGCGACCTGAGCGAGCGCCGCCGCAGTCGCCAGCCGCTGGAGCTGCCGAGCGCCGGCAGCACGTTCAAGCGCCCCGTGGGCGGCTACGCCGCCGCGCTCATCGATCAGGCCGGGCTCAAGGGCTGCGCCGTCGGCGGCGCGCAGGTGAGCGAGAAGCACGCGGGCTTCGTCGTCAACCGCGGCGGCGCCACGTTTGACGATGTGCTGCGGCTCATGGACCACATCCGCAGCGAGGTGCTGCGCACGTCCGGCGTGGAGCTCGAGCCGGAAGTGAAGATCATCCGGGGGTGACGGAATGGAATTTCTGATCGTATCGGGCCTGTCCGGCGGCGGCAAGAGCCGCGCGGCCGACGTGCTGGAGGATCTGGACTTTTACTGCGTGGACAATCTGCCGGTGGCACTGCTGACGCGGTTTGCCGAGCTGTGTCTTGCCACGCGCGGAAGATATGAAAAGGTCGCGCTCGTGACGGACATCCGCAGCCAGGAGAGCTTTACCGAGCTCTTTGCCGCGCTCGGCGAGCTGGCAAACATGGGCGTGGATTACCGCATTTTGTTCGTCGAGGCGTCGGAGAGCGCCATCGTGCGCCGCTACAAGGAGTCGCGCCGGCCGCACCCGCTGCAGGCCGAGAGCGGCTGCTCCCTGCCCGAGGCCGTGCGCCGCGAGAGCGAGCTGCTCGCCCCCGTGCGCGAGCGCGCCGACTATGTCATCAACACGACGGGCCTCACGCTCGCCATGCTGCAAAAACGCATCTGCGAGTATTTTGCCGACGGCGGCACCCGGCGCGATATTCTGGTCAACGTCGTGTCCTTCGGCTTCAAGTACGGCATCCCGATCGACGCCGACCTCGTGTTCGACGTGCGCTTTCTGCCGAACCCGTTTTATGTCGAAAAGCTCCGCCCTATGAGCGGCATGGACGCCGAGGTGCAGGAATACGTCCTGCGCAGCGACGTGGCGAAGAATTTTCTCGCCAAGCTCACCGACATGATCGACTTTCTCCTGCCGCAGTACGCCGCCGAGGGGCGCTACGCGCTCACGATCGGCATCGGCTGCACCGGCGGCCAGCACCGCAGCGTGGCCGTGGCCAAGGCGCTGACGGATTATCTCGCCGCGCGCGACGCCAACGTCCGCCTGCGCAACCGGGATTTTCCCAAGACCTGAGCGGAGGCGCGCCATGTCCTTTGCATCCGATGTCAAAAACGAGCTGTGCCGCGTGCCGCTCGGCCGCCACTGCTGCGCCGTGGCCGAGGCTTACGGCGTGCTGCTGTACTGCCACACGTTCACGACGCGCGAGATCCGCATCGTCACGGCGTGCGACGCCTTTGCCGAGCGGCTGCCGAAGCTGTTTCGCCGCGCGTTCGGCGCGCACTTTGCCCTGCCGGCCGGGGAAAAGGCCGGCGGCCGCCACGTGCTGACCATCACCGACCGCGCCGCCATCGAGACGGTGTTTGCCGCCTTCGGCGCCGACCTCTCGCGCACGGTCGCGCACCATATCAACCTCGCCGTGCTCGAAAACGACTGCTGTAAGGCGTCGTTCCTGCGGGGGGCGTTTCTCGCCGGCGGCAGCGTGACCGACCCGAGCAAGAACTACCACCTTGAACTCATCACGGCGCACGCAAGCGTCAGCCGCGAGACGGCCGCCCTGCTCACAGAGCTGGGCTTTGCCGCGCGCAGCATCGACCGCGGCGCGAACACCGTGCTCTATTTCAAGAAGTCCGAGGCCATCGAGGACTTCCTGACCAAGATCGGCGCGCCCTGCGCCGCCATGGACATCATGTCCGCCAAGGTGGAAAAGTCCATGAACAACTCCATCAACCGCAAGGTCAACTGCGACACCGCCAACGCCGACAAGGTCGTCGCCGCGGCGCAGGAGCAGATCGACGCCATCCGCCGCATCGAGCGCGACTACGGACTCGACGTGCTGCCGGAAAAGCTGCAGAGCGCGGCGCTGCTGCGCATTGCCAATCCCGAGGCCAGCCTGGCCGACCTCGCCACGCTCTCGTATCCGCCGGTGACGAAGAGCTGTCTGAACTACCGGCTGAAAAAACTCATGGAATTTCACATGGACGACTGAAAGGAACGCACGATGGGGTTTGCACATCTGCACGTACATAGTGAATACAGCCTGCTCGACGGCGCCTGCCGCATCGGGCCGCTCGTCGAGCGCGCCAAAGAGCTGGGTCAGACCGCGCTGGCGATCACCGACCACGGTGTCATGTACGGCGCGGTCGCTTTTTACAAGGCGGCCGTCGCCGCCGGTATCCGGCCGATCATCGGCTGCGAGGTCTATGTCGCCCCGCGCGGCATGACCGACCGCGTCCACGGCGTGGACGATGCCTACACGCACCTGATCCTGCTCTGCCGCGACGAGACGGGCTACCACAACCTGTGCTATCTCGTGTCGGCGGCGTTCGAGCGCGGGTTTTACGGCAAGCCGCGCATCGACTGGCCGCTGCTGCACAAACATGCAGACGGCCTCATCTGCCTGAGCGGCTGCGTCGCGGGCGACATTCCGCGCGCGGTGCTGCGGGGAGATTATGAGGCGGCCAAGGCACGCGCCGTGGAGCTGCAGGAACTGTTCGGCGAGGGGAACTTCTACCTTGAGCTGCAGAACCACCACATGACCGACGAGGCGCGCGTGCGTGCGGCGCTGCTGCGCATCCACCGCGAGACGGGCATCCCCCTCGCGGCGACGAACGACGTACACTATATTAAAAAACAGGACGCCTACGATCAGGACGTGCTGCTGTGCATCCAGACCGGGCAGACGCTCGACAGCCCGGACCGCCTGCGCTTCCCGAACGACGAGTTTTACCTCAAGAGCGAGGCCGAGATGCGCGCGCTCTTTGACGAATATCCCGACGCGGTGGAAAACACGCAGCGCATCGCTGACCGCTGTCAATTTGACTTCACGTTCGGCCACTACCACCTGCCGCGTTTCCTGCTGCCGGAGGGGGAGACGGACGCGGACGCCTATCTCACGAAGCTGTGCGCGCGCGGTTTCGCCCGGCGCTACGGCGACCGGCCGGAGGTGCACAAGCGGCTGGACTATGAGCTGGACATGATCCGGCGCATGGGCTTTGTGGACTACTTCCTCATCGTGAGCGATTTCATCGGCTACGCCAAGGCTCAGCACATCCCCGTCGGCCCCGGGCGCGGCAGCGCGGCCGGCAGCGTCGTGTCCTACTGCCTGGGCATCACGGATGTCGACCCCGTGCAGTATAACCTCTACTTCGAGCGCTTTCTCAACCCCGAGCGCGTGAGTATGCCGGATATCGACGTGGACTTCTGCGTGCAGCGGCGCGGGGAAGTGATCGACTACGTGATCCGCAAATACGGCGCCGACCACGTGGCGCAGATCGTCACGTTCGGCACCATGGCCGCGCGCGCGGCCGTGCGCGACGTCGGCCGGGTCATGAACCTGACCTACGCCGAGACCGACGCCGTGGCCAAGGCCATCCCCGGCGGCATCAACACCACGCTCGACGAGGCACTGCAGCAGTCGCAGACACTGCGCGCGATGTATGACGGCGACGACCGGCTGCACCAGCTCATCGACACGGCCCGCGCCATCGAGGGGATGCCGCGGCACGCGTCCACGCACGCGGCGGGCGTGGTCATCACGGAGCAGCCGGTGTACGCCTACGTGCCGCTGGCGAGCAACGACGGCGCGCTCGTGTGCCAGTTCCAGATGACGACGCTCGAGGAGCTGGGGCTGCTGAAGATGGACTTTCTCGGCCTGCGCAACCTCACCGTGCTCGAGGACGCGGCGCGGCAGGTGCGCCGCCGCGAGCCGGGGTTCCAGGTCGAGCGCATCCCGCTCGACGATAAGAAGACGTTTGACATGCTCGCCGCCGGGCGCACCGTCGGCGTGTTCCAGCTCGAGAGCGCGGGCATCACGGCCGTGTGCATGGGGCTGCGCCCGCGCAGCATCGAGGACATCACCGCCGTCATCGCGCTCTACCGCCCCGGGCCGATGGAGAGCATCCCGCGCTTTCTCGCCTGCTCGGCGCACCCGGAGCGCATCACCTACAAGCACCCCCTGCTCGAGCCGATCCTCGCCGTGACCTATGGCTGCATCGTCTATCAGGAGCAGGTCATTGAGATCTTCCGGCAGCTGGCCGGGTTCTCGCTCGGCCAGGCGGACATGATCCGCCGCGCCATGTCCAAGAAAAAGGAGGCCGTCATCACGGCCGAGCGCGCTGCCTTCGTGCACGGCGACCCGGAGCGCGGCATCCCCGGCGCGGTGGCCAGGGGCGTGCCGGAGCAGACCGCCAACGACATCTATGACGAGATTCTCGCCTTCGCGAGCTACGCCTTCAACAAGGCGCACGCGGTTTCCTACGCCATCGTGTCCTACCGCACTGCGTATATGAAGCGCAACTATCCGCATGAATATATGGCGGCGCTGCTGACCTCCGTGCTCGACAACACGCCGAAGGTCACGGAGTACATCGCCGAGTGCCGCGAGCTGGGCATCCGCCTGCTGCCGCCGGACATCAACGCGTCCGACGCGGACTTCACCGTCGAGGAGGGTGACCTGCGCTTCGGCCTTGTGGCCATCAAGGGCGTGGGGCGTGGGCTGATCCAGGCGCTCATGCGCGAGCGGGAGATCGGCGGACCGTTCACGGCGTTTGACGAATTCTGCCGCCGCATGAACGGGCACGACCTCAACCGCCGCGCCGTCGAGAGCCTCATCCGCGCCGGGTGCTTCGACCGCATGGGCTACAAGCGCAAGGCGCTCATGCAGTCGGTCGACCGCGTGCTGGGCGGCGCGGCGAGCGAGAGCCGCATGAACCTCACCGGCCAGATGAACCTCTTCAGCGCGCCGGACGACGGGGGAGCGCCCACCGACACGACGCAGCTCGTGCTGCCGGACGTGGAGGAGTTCACGCGCGCGGAGCTCATGGCCATGGAGCGCGAGACGACCGGGCTCTACCTCACCGGTCACCCGATGGACGACTACCGCGCGCTCGCGCAGCAGGCCAAGGCCGCGCCCATGGGCGACATTCTCGCAAGCTTCCACGCCCCGGCCACGGCCGCGCACCGCTACCGCGACGGGCAGCGCGTTGTGCTCGCCGGTATCTGCACCGCCAGCCGCGAGCGCGCCACGCGCAAGAATACCCGCATGGCCTACCTCCAGCTCGAGGACGACGGCGGCAGCATGGAGGTGCTCGTGTTTTCGCCCGCGCTCGACGCCTGCCGTGACCTGCTGGCGCAGGAAAACCCCGCGCTGTTCGTCGCCGGGCGCATCTCGACGCGGGATGAATCCGACCCGCAGCTCGTGGCGGACAAGGTCCTGCCGCTGACGGAGCAGGGGCTCGAGACCCTGCGCACGCCGCCGCGCCGCGACCCGCCGCCGCGGCCCGAGCCGCCGAAGCGTCACCGGCTCTGGGTGCGGCTGCCGGATTCCGGGCATCCCGCGCTCAAGCGCATCGAGCTGATCCTGAAAATGTTCCCCGGCGACGAGCAGCTCGTGCTCGTGTTCGAGGACACCGGCAAGCGCGCCGCCGCCCGCTGCGTCGTGCACCCCGCGCTCGTCGAGGAGCTGCGCGAGCTCGCCGGGCCGGGCAATGTCGCCGTCACGGAGGAGAAAACCCGTTGACGCGCCGGGCATTTTATGGTATCATGAACGTTAATTTATCTCCCGACCGGATAGGCACCGGCCGGGGGAGGTATTCAGGAGTGTGATGATCCGCAATGGACGCTGGCCCTAAGCAGGATTTATGGAATCTTTTGCCTGTTATCATCGTGCTGCTCCTTGGTGCGGCCTATTTCGCCATCATGGAGACAGCGTTTGCATCCGCGAGCCGCATCCGGCTCAAAGCCGCCGCTGACCACGGCAACCGCCGCGCCGAGCAGGCGCTGTATGTGCTCGACCACTTCGATCAGGCGATCACGACGCTGCTGATCGGCACGAACATTCTGCACCTGACGATCGCAACGCTCGTGACCGTGGCCGTGCAGCGGCAGTGGGGCATGTGGGCCGTCACCGCCGGCACGCTCGTCACGACCGTGGTCGTGTTCTTCGCCGGGGAGATGCTGCCCAAGAGCATCGCCAAGAAATACGCCGAGCGGCTGGCCATGCGCACGGCGCGCTCGCTGCGGTTTTTCATGGTGCTCTTTAAGCCCCTGTCCGCCGCCCTCACCGCCTTCGGCAACGCCGCCGCCCGCCGCATCCAGAGCGAGCCCGCCGTGACCGTGACGGAGGATGAGCTGGCCGACATCATCGAGAACATGACCGACGACGGGGAGCTGACCGCCGAGCGCGGCGAGCTCATGAGCTCGGCCCTGTCGTTTGCCGACGTGCCGGTCGAGAGCGTCATCACGGCGCGCGTGGACGTCGCCGCCGTGGACGTGGACGATCCGCCGGAGGAGATCCTCGCCTACGTGCGCGAGCAGCGCCACAGCCGCCTGCCCGTGTACGCCGACAGCATTGATAATGTGATCGGCATCCTGCAGATCCGCAAATACATCAAGGCCTGCATCAAAGCCGGCGGCAAGGCCGTGGACGTCCGCCCCCTGCTCGACGAGCCCGTGTTCGTGCACCAGAGCACCCTCATCGCCGAGGTGCTGCCCGAGCTGAGCAGCCGCAAGGCAAACCTCGCCATCGTCACCGACAACTACGGCGGCACCCTCGGCATCGTGACCGTGGAGGACATCGTTGAGGAGCTCGTCGGCGAGATCTGGGACGAGGACGACGTCGTGGAGGAGTCGTTCGTGCCGCTCGGCGGCGGCCGCTACGAGGTCGATGCCGAGATGACTGTCGGCGAGGTGTTCGACCGGCTCGACTACACCGACCCCGAGGATGACGAGGAATTGCAGTATAAGCTGCTCGGCGAGTGGACGTATGAGCAGTTTTCCTACATCCCGCGCGAGCGGGAGGGCTTCCGCTATCACCGGCTCGACGTGCGCATTGCCGACATGAAGCAAAAGCGCATCGTCAAGCTCATCGTGCGCCTGCTGCCGGAGGAGACTGAGGCAGATGCGCCTGCGGACGCCGCCCCGGAGAAAGGGGGCGAGTCGGCATGAGCATCGTGTGGTATTTTGCCGCGCTCGTCGTGCTGATCGCGCTGTCGGCGTTCTTCTCCGCGTCGGAAATGTCGTATTCGTCGGCCAACCGCCTGCGGCTCGAAAACGCCGCCGAGGACGGCGACCGCCGCGCGAAAACGGCCGTCGGCATCCTCGACCACTTCGACCGCACCCTCAGCGCTATCCTCATCGGCAACAACCTCGTCAACATCGCGGCGTCGTCGCTCGGCTCCGTGATCGTCATCCTGCTCGCGGGCGAGCAGTGGACGTGGGTGTCCACCGTCGTGCTGACGCTGCTGGTCATCATCTTCGGCGAGACGATGCCGAAGATCGTCGCCAAGCAGAACGCCAACGGCATCGCCCTGCGCAATGCCTATATCATCCGCGCGCTGTCGGTCATCCTCTACCCCGTGATCTGGCTCGTCGTCGGGCTCGTGCACCTCATCACGCGCCCCCTGCACGGCGACACCGGCGACGGTGACCCCGAGGAGGCCGCCTCGCAGGAGCTGCAGTCGATCATCGAGACAGCCGAGGACGAGGACGTGCTCGACGAGGATCGCAGCGAGCTGCTGCGCTCCGCGCTCGACTTTTCCGACATCAGCGCGAGTGAGGCCATGACTGCCCGCGTGGACATGGTCGCCATCGACATCGATGACGACTGGGACGATATCGTGCGCATCATCGACGATTCGTCGTATTCCCGCCTGCCGGTCTACTCCGGAAGCGTGGACAACATCATCGGATTTTTGTACCTCAACCGCTTTTTCAAGACCATGATGGACGGCCGGCCGGACGACCTGCGCGCGCAGCTCATCCCGCCGTGCTTTGTGTACAAGACCACGCGTCTGCCCGACGTGCTGGCAAAGCTCCGCCGCGAGCAGAAGCACCTCGCCGTCGTCACGGACGAGTTCGGCGGCACGCTCGGCGTCATCACGATGGAGGACGTGCTCGAGGAGCTCGTCGGCGACATCTGGGACGAGAAGGACGTGGTGGAAAAGGAGGTCGTCGCGCGGCCCGACGGCGGCTATGAGCTCGACGGCGCCATGACGCTCTCGGACTTTCTCGAGCTGCTCGACTGGCCCGAGGACGCCCTCGACGACGCCGACAGCACCACCGTCGGCGGCTGGACGCTCGAGCGCTTTGGCACGTTCCCGAAGGTGGGCGACAGCTTCCGGTACGAAAACCTCACCGTCACGGTCCTCACCATGGACGGCCGCCGCGTCGAGCGCGTGCTCGTGCGGCCCGACCCGCCAGAGGACAGGGACGAATAACGCGTTCCGGCAAGGAAAATCCGGCCTGTGCAATTTTTGCACGGGCCGGATTTTTGCTTTCCTGTGTGAGGCATCTTGTGCCCAGAGTGGGAAAATTTGCCCAAGCGGCGCAAGATGTGGCGGTTTGTATCAGAAATCCGCTAGTGTGTGAAAGTTTTTGCACAGAAACGGATGGAAAGTTTCATTTTTGGCTTGATATTTGCACCTGAGACAGGTATAATGAACACATATTGAATCTTTTCAAGAGGAAAATTTCAAAAAGGAGAGAAACGACTATGAAGTTCAACAAAATCGTGGCGCTGGCGCTCGCCCTCGTCATGGTGTTTGCGCTGTGCGCCTGCGGCGGCGGCACCGACACCAAAAAGGACGACAGCAATTCCGCTGCCAAGGTCGATACCAACACCGTCTCCGTCGGCGCGGTCGTCATCGCGCGCGACGACGTTCCGACCGATCAAATCTATGCGTTCGTGTCCACCATCTTCAACAACCTCGATGCCATCGCTGCTCAGCACGGCAAGGGCGCAGAGCTGAACCTCGAGGCTGCCGCCTCGGTCAAGGGCGTGCCGTATCACCCCGGTGCTGCCAAGTACTTTGAGGAGAAGGGCATCAAGGTCGACGCGGTCAAGGACGGCGCCGGCACCGGCACCGCCGCTGCGCTCAACTTCGGCACCGGCGGCGACACCGGCACGTACTACGGCTTCGGCAGTGTGCTGGCCAACTACGTTTCCACCAACTCCGACTGCAAGGTCACGGCGCTCACCTCCGGCGGCTCTCAGGCCAACGTTGAGGACCTGACCAACGGCAACGTCCAGATCGCTTTCGTGCAGAGCGACGTCATGAACTACGCCTACAACGGCCAGCGCCTGTTTGAGAACCCGGTCACCGGCTTCTCCGTCGTTGCCCAGCTGTATCAGGAGCAGGTCCAGATCGTCACCACCAACCCTGACATTAAGACCGTTGCCGACCTCGCCGGCAAGAAGGTCTCCATCGGCGCAGCCGGCTCCGGCGTGTACTTCAACGCCATTGACGTGCTCAATGCCTACGACCTCAAGGAGTCTGACATCTCCGCCGTGTACCAGAGCTTCGGCGACAGCGCCGAGAGCCTGAAGGACGGCAAGATCGACGCCGCGTTCATCGTCGCCGGTGCGCCCACCACGGCCATCACCGACCTCGCCACCGCCGGCAGCGTCTACCTTGTCAGCCTCGACGACAGCCATGTGCAGTCCCTGCTTTCCGCTTCCCCGTACTACACCGCCGCCACCATCAAGGCCGGCACCTATTGATGCCTGACCCGGTGATGCGCCGCATCCCGTAAATGTTCGCTGCGGCGTCAGTACCCCTGACGCCGTAGTTTTTCCATTCTACCCGGAACGGAGGTTTCCTCTTATATGTCTGACACCAAAAAGCCCGCAGCTGCTGCGGAAGCCGCCTCTCTGCAGGAGGATATGGACGCCGTCATGCGCAAGTATGATCGCGAGTCTGCCACCCGCATCTGGGCGGGGAAACCCAAGATCGTCATTTCCGTCATCATGGCGCTGTTTTCGGTCTACTGCATCTGGTCGACCCTGTTCAGCACCGCCGCGCTTGAGGTGCGCCTGACGGCATTCCTTGGTCTGATCATCATCATGGGTTATCTGACCTACCCCGCCAGCAAGAAGCATGTGCATGCCAACCGCCTGCCGTGGTATGACATTGTCATCATGGCCATTGGCGCGGCTGCGTTTTTCTACTACTGCTTTAACTACGGTACGCTTATCAAGACGCTCACCAGCGCCGCCAAGATGACACCGTTTCTCATCGCCGTCGGCGTGGCCGGCATCCTGACGCTTGCCGAGCTCTGCCGCCGCTGTGTCGGTGTGCCGATCCTTGTGGTCGTCGGTGCGCTGCTCGTGTACACGTTCGTGAGTATGCTCAAGGGCGGCCAGACGTTTGATCAGGTGCTCGGCCGCGTGATCTACACGCTCTTTTTCGGCACGTCCGGCGTGCTGAGCACGCCCATACAGGTGTGCGCGAAGTTCATCGCCGTGTTTATCATCTTTGGCGCGTTTCTGGAGCGCACCGGCATCTCGAGCTTCTTCATTGATCTCGCCAATGCCATCGCCGGCTGGACCTCCGGCGGCCCGGCCAAGGTCGCGGTCATCTCGTCCGCACTGTGCGGCATGGTGTCCGGCTCTTCCGTCGGCAACACCGTTACCACGGGCTCGGTCACGATCCCGATGATGAAACGTACCGGCTACAAGCCCGAATTCGCCGGCGCGGTCGAGGCGGCCGCCTCGACCGGCGGTCAGATCA
>ERZ837380.4061-NODE-4061-length-12813-cov-4.800831_pt1 | contig 12813 bp, 6 predicted proteins | sample MGYA00519685_ERZ837380 | MGnify/ENA primary metagenome ERZ837380 (study PRJEB31850, sample SAMEA3708817) | human gut metagenome | biome: human gut; feature: human-associated habitat; material: faeces | place: China | collected 2014 ...
AAGATATGGTATCCCATTCCTGCAGGCATACGTCCATAAAAAAGGAGACTGCCTGGCGGTATAAACGGACAGTATCCATAAAGATATGGTTCAGCCGTTTAATCTTGACGGAATATGTCATACTTAATTTCATGCCGCAGTCTCCTTTCCAAAAATCGTTACGCCGTCAGTATGGAACATATTTTCAGACGGTATTTTTGCAGATAACACTTTTTGGTCACTTAAAGATAAAACATGGATCTTCTTAGATGTAAGAACGTCTGCACCCGCCTAACTCACGACTGAAGTCACAAGAATGCGGCGGATGCATCTTCAACTCTTAAAAACAATAAAAAAATCAGTCCTTTCAGACTGACGAATAATGTGTTATTTGGTTGATTTATGTGTTATGAAGATGTATAATAATTATGTATAACTATAGACCGAGAGCACCAGCTCCTCCGACCAAAGAATTGCTGATGCTCCTTTAACTCAACGATACTTACGTATCAATTCGTTATGTGTCTTATAAGGATTATTCTAATACAGGAAAGTCTCTCTGTCAAGATGTTTCAGACCATCTGCATATCAAAATCGTTTAAAAATAAGTCGCTTTGTCGATATTTTTCCTAAACATAACCGAATAAAACGTAAGACTATCTGTTGTTTTAGAAGGCAGGTGATGTTTTATGTCCTCTGATATACAACCATATGTATTAGATGAATTAGATGCTGTTATCGACCAAACAGTATCTGATATTGGTTTGTATACCAAAAATCCGAGTGATTTTACCAGAAACCGTAAGCTCAATGCTACGACTACTATTAAAGTCACTCTCAACATGTAGGGTAATTATCTGAATGCGGAATTACTGGATGCGTTCCCAAATCTGGATGAACGTATGACTGCGTCCGCCCATGAGCAGGCAAAAGGCAAATTAAAACCCGAAATCTTTGAGCATATCTTGAAGGAATACAACAAGACCATGCGTAAGCCTAAATTGTTGGATGGGAAATACAGGGTATTTGCCATAGATGGCTCGGATTTCACTCCTCCTTACAATCCCAAGTCCGCTTTTGTGATGAATGTGCCGAATGGACGACCTCGTAAGGATGGAGAACCTACAAAACCATATTGCTAAGTCCATGCAAATCTATTGTATGACATTGAGAACCGTACCTATCAGGATTGTATCTTACAACCCAAATCATCGGCAAATGAACGTAATTGTGCGATAGACATGCTAAAACGATTGAATTGTGGTAAATATATTGTGATTATGGACAGAGGTTATGACGGCTTCAATATGATTGAAACCTAAACTCACAAAGGATACGAGATGGGATTTTGAACAGTTCTGTAATGTAAAATGCCGTGTTGTAAAATTCCGTATCAACAATTCTGATACTGGCAGGGACGAATGGGAAGTTCTACTTACGAATCTTAACCGTTTTGAATTTTCCATTTCTCGTATGAATGAGATGCATCACAAGCGTTGGGATATCGAAACTTCATTCCGTGAGCTGAAATATGCTTTGGGCGGTATTAACTTCCACTCTAAAAAGGACGATTTCATCAAAATGGAACTCTTTGCACACTTCATTATGTTTAATACTGTAAGTCGCTCTATTGCCTGCGTATCGGCGCCACAGACCAATCACAAATATCCGTATGCGATTGATTTTAAGATGGCGTGTCTGATTGTACGAAAACACTATAGATTGCACAGTAGGAAACCGCCAGATGAGATGTTTATAGAAATATTAGCTTACACGGTGCCTGTAAGAACTGAGCGTTCTGATAAGCGAAATCTGAAACCGAAATCGGCGGTCTGGTTTGTGTACCGTGTAGCATAAGAACATTCGTGGCAGGAATATCGGTATTCCAAAACGAATAATGTAATTCCATATAGAATACCTTTATTTAGGCTGGCTGAGAAAATCCAGTCCTAAAAGTATGTCTATTTATTGGATTTATGCAAATAAAAAATGCCTACCGAAGTTTTTATACCCCGATAGACATTTCCTTTTGAGTTTGCAGTCCCTTAACTTAATGCCAGTTTTAAGATTTGCAGTTGTTTTAGGGTGTCAAGACCTCGAATGACTCTTATCTTAATGACATTGGTTTCCAGCCAGAGACCTTGTTTTCCCTTTTCCTACTGCGCGCCGCCATCCGTGATCTTTACAATCTCGGAGTCGATCATCGCCTTTAATGCCTGCAGTTTTTCTAATACTTCCTCGCGGTCCTGTTCCTTGTACTTTTTATCCGTGTTTAAGAAATCTTCCATTCGGTCGTAACACTGGTTGAATTTCTTTACGGCAGCCTTGGATGTGTACTTTTTCGGTTCTGCGGCTGGCTTTTCCTGGGTTGTTTCCGTCGCCCCGGTTTCCTGCGCATCCTCGCAGGTTTCCTGTACGCCGTCTTTTGCACCCGCCGTCTCTGCTCCTTCTGCTTTTGCCATGCCTGCTGCTTCCGCCTGCATCCGTCCGCAGACGGCTTCCACCAGTTCTTCGACAGAAAGAGGCTCCCCGTCGTGGTCCTTGACGACATCGATCAGCTCCTGCACCTCATCACGTCTGCTTACAATATTGCGCTCCTTCATTAATTCCATTGCATCCAGAATGAGGCTCTGTTTATCCTCGTCCAGCACGGACATAGAGGAACCCTGCGCGATCTGTAAGATACCATCCACTACGGCTTTCTGCGCGCGCTCGCCAAGTTTTAACAGGGACTCATATTTATAGATCGTACTTGGCTTGGTGCCGAACTCTTTTGCTAACTCTTCCCTGGTCTTCTGTCCGTCATAGGTGCCTTCCTCACGTTCCATTTCGATCGTTTTGCGGAGGTAATCGATCTGTCTTGCCGTATGGATCGCGTCTCCCTTTTTGATTGCGTCACGGCCGTAGATGTTAGCGCCCAGGAACAGGCGTCTGCGCAGGGTCTCGGATTCCGGATACGGATACACAAATGCCTTGATCGTTTCGTGTCCGAGCATCTGGAATGCCCTGGTACGTCTGGCTCCGGAATAAATCATATATTCCCCATCGCCCATATCCCAGACTTCAATGGCGCCCTTAAATCCGTTTGCTTTGATTGCGTTTGCCAGACGTTCGATGCCTTCCATACCAAATACGTATTCGTTATCCGGGTATTCCACCAGGTGGGAGATCTGGAGCATCTCCGTATCGTTCATCGTTGCTTTCTGATTTACCAAGTTCTTTAAGGCCAGGTTTCTGTTACCACGCATATCTCTCATAATCGTTTCTCCTTATTTTGTCTGCATTTTTCTCTGATCCTGTCATGCCTTACCGGCTTAACAGATAATTGGTATAGTTATCCTTCGGATCTGTCAGGTTCGGCAGGTGCTCATCCTCGCCGAGTTTTCCACATCTTCGTAAGACTTCCTCTGTCAGGTTGATATAGTCCTTTGTGATGCCGGAATTTCTCTTTAACCAGCACAATGGGCATCCGCACTCGCTTGCTTTTTTTGCGTATACATTCTGGCGGATCGTGGACTGTATAAAGGTATCGCCCAATGCCTCCATGGTTTCGTTGTAAAGGCTGATATAGTATGGAGTTGCCTGCATCATGGTAAAAAAGATACCGATGACGCTCAAATCTGGGTTTCTTTTGCTGCTGACAAGGAAGTTCACTGTGTTCATCAGCTCCCCGAATCCTGCAAGGCTGTAACTGTCCACGCTGGCTGGGACTAAAATATAGTTGACTGCTGCCAGGATGGAGATCGTTAACTCGCCCAGATGTGGCGGCAGGTCAAAGAGGATGTAATCATATTCATACATATGTCCCCTGGTACGTCGGATCTGTTCCAAGGCATGCGCGATTACCATGCCGCTTTCCTCATCGTCCGGGTCTTCTAATGGAGGCATGTCAAACATCATGGAATTGGCCGGGATCACATCAACACCACGCCACTTTGGTTTTGTTTTATCCTGGATCATGAATTTTGCTTTGATAATCGCATCATTGATACAGGATGGTCGCTCTGCGATGTCGCGCAGGGTTTTTGCATTTTTTAACATCTGTCCGCTTGTGCCGTACTTTCTGTCGTATTCGGAAATATTTTCGAATAACAGGGAGCTGCTGACGTTTGCCTGCGGGTCCGCGTCGATCACCAGTACTTTCGCGCCAGACTTTGCCAGGATTCCGGCCATATTAAATACGGTAGTGGTTTTCGCTACCCCGCCTTTCTGATTAAAGACGGCAATTTTCACTGGATTCTTCTTTGTCGTTGCCATATTTTTTCCTCTCTTCGTAAGTTTTGCCTTTCTTGAAACATCTACAGTATGGAATTCTTTTTTTACCGTTTTTTTTGCGGATAACACTTTTTGGTCATTTTAGCGTATTTTAAGGGTGTTCCCTGGGAACACCCTTCTATTTTAGCTGTTTTTGCATATTTTCGCAAGAAACATCCGAAAATCTTTCTGTTTTTGCGTTTTTAAGGGTGTTCCCCGGGAACACCCCTCTTTTTGCATTTACCTCGAATGATTTTTTTGCCCTTAGCTGGTAGTATTGGCGGATCGGTTGAGCCACCAGACGTGATACAATACAAACAGAACTTATCCCCGGCGGTCTTTTTCAGGCTGCACCGGGTCGTTCAGATAAATCACTTTTTGCGCCCGCCACATTTCGTCGATGGAAAAAATATGATTGCGCTTATTAAAGTCCTTGATCATCGCTTCTGTTTCTTCGGCAGAACACATTTTCTCCGTTCCATTCTTAATCACTTTATACATATTATAACCCCCTATTTCCGCTGAGTGCACTGACATCTTCCAATATTTTCAAATGTGCCAGTGCGTTTCTGATGCTCCACAGCGTATCGATTCGTTTTGCATCATCCGGATCCACGATAAGCTTTGCTGTGTCTTTCATGGATTTCAGCATTCCGAGTTCTGCCATATCCGCTTCATTTACAATTTCCCCGAATGGCATTCGCGCCGGCAGCTGACGCTCGATCTGCTTTCGGTATTTATTGACCAGCTCCAAACGCTCCGTCTCTACAGTTGGGTAAAAGACCCGGATCTGTGCTTCCCATATCTGTTTTCTGAGTTTTTCCTTGTCCTGGATGACCGCAGTCCCCGCATCCGCGATGGCCTGCAGGATTCCGTTTTCCGGGTCTTTCAAGATCTCCTTTGCGTGCTCGATGCAGGAAACGCATACTTTCGGATCTGTCCCGCTGATATTTGCTGCCAGTTCCGCAATATACTGCCTCGTGTCTCCTTTCAGCCGACTGTCGTTTAACAATTCCATGGCATACAGCGCCATGTCATATTGTGTGATTTTACTCTCCTGTTCCAACACCCCGATATTCTTTCTTCCTTTTTTCTTTCCTTTATAGGAAGATTCTACGATGAACACTGCCTTCTCATATTTTGACGGGCTGTCGGAATATTCAGCAATAAAATCCATGATCTTGTCATCCTCTGCCTTCTTATCAATCCCATATATCCAGATGTAATAATCCCCGATCGACGGGCCGCATTCCGCGGCAATGAATCTGGCATATCCTTCCTTTAGTGCGAAACGGTTCTGTCGTTCTTCCGGACAGTAATGCTCAAATAGGTATTTACCGATGTCGGCCCCCGTCTCTTTTATATTCAGTGGCAGGAAACATCTTAACCCGGATTCTTCCTGTACCTGCTGCATGACGTTTTCTCTAAATTCCTCCTCCCACGTCTGGGATGTTCCGTGGTGGATCGCGGTATGGCGTTCCTCTAAAAGTCTGGATACGGTTTTCTCTAGGAGATTTTTTGCCCCCGAGATTTTCGTCCACCAACATAATGCTTCTTTTGTCATAATGTCCCCTTTCATGGAACGCCGAAACGCATAATGCGTTCCGGCATTTGTGTGGTTGTTACTGCTCTTCCATGCACTCCATCAGCTTGTTTTCGATGTCCTCCATGGAATCGCCGAGCATCTGATAGAAATTGTAGCGGGAGAAGATGTAGCGTTCCGCATCCCCGACTGCCTTACGGAATACGTTTAACTCGCACATTTCTTCCATCAGCGCGCGGACCTCTCCGGTGTCAAGGTTTGCGATCTTCACGATGTCAAGGTCGCAGGCCAGTTTCCAGAGCTCCGCTGGGCTGTAACCGTCTGTACCATTACTCATGTACAGGTATGCCATGAGGTAAGCTAAGATGTGGTAATAGTTATCCTGTGCGTGGCGCAGGGTGATGAAGTACTTCTCACGGACTTCCTTCTGGAATTCCTCATCTGCCAGGACCTTCTTAATGTGGCGTTCAGATAACACATACGGCGGGGTAACGCTACGGTCATAGCCCGCATAATCCGGCTTTGCCAGGGCCTCCACGAGTTTTTCACAGTATAACTGGATCAGACCCGGGAAGTAGTTTGTGTTGGCGAGGATCGTATTGACGAGCGGCTCGGTTGTCTCGCTAAAGCGGAATCCGAGGTACCAGAGCGGTTCCTCGATCAGACTCTTCGCTTCGTTGTACTCGAACGGCTTGACCGTGATCGATCTTAACTGCGGAAGCACGCTGTTTCCTCCTGCCGCCGCGCCTTTCGTGAAGCGGATTACATCGCGGAGTCCAGCGATCACAAACTTGAAGCGGTTGCCCGGCATCTCCTGAAGTGCCTTTAACCTTGCGATCGGTGCGTATTCGTAATTTTTACAGTCCGCAATGAACGCGTCTGCCTCATCCATCATGAGCAGCAGATATTCCGGTGCATCATCCTTTGTGAATGCCATGCGGATGGCATAGGTTAAATCGTCCCAGTTATCCGTTTCGCTTTCCTCAGCCAGGATGCCGTTTGCGATGAGCATTCTGGAAACAGAGCGGGCTGCTTCCGCCACCTTGTTTAAGCGGATGTCCACCAGTACCGCACGGTCCCCATTCTCGTCATGGTCCAGTTCACGGGCTGCCATCTTTAAGATCGCGGATTTACCGAGCTGTCTGCCTCCGTAGATGATGTTTGCGCCGACCGGTGACTCGATCTCGGCCAGTTCCTTCTTTCTGCCGTTAAACATTTCCACGCGGATATCGGCGTTAGAGGACGGCAGGTACGGCTGGTAGGAAGCATACGGCACCGCAATCTGCATTAAGGCCTGCGTCATAACGGAGGTCTTACAGTTGGTCGCGAGGTACATCATGAGCGGCTGGTCAACGACCAGGACGGTCTTTCCCTGCATTTCCGTATGCATCCGGTGTGCGATGATGCGTCTTTCCGGCATCGGGAATTTGTGGGTCATCAGTACGATCGTATTCTTATTCAAGCCGTCCGCACAGATGGTGCTCTTTAATTCCCCTACGGTGTACTTGCCGTACAGGCACACAACGTGGAAAGATGTCTTTTCCGCCTCGCTTCCAAATACGGAGATCGGATGCTGATAGGCGTCCTTTTTACGGCTCTTTGGCGTCTGCAGGCGCACTTCATACGTATCGTTCTGTTTTCCTTTTACTCTTTTCACGAATGCGGTCTTAAATCCCATGAGTCCCAGGATTGTCTGGATTTTTTCTTCTCCTGCCTGGCTGTTTTTTTCTTTAATCCAGGCCGTGGCCAGTTCCGGTGTTTCTGCCTGCGCTTTCACATGCGCCATCCGGTACCAGGTCGGGAACGTGCGGATGAAGTCATCAAGAAAATCTTTTTCCATTCCGCTCTCCGCTAAGGCATCTGCGATGTCTCCGCTCTGTACGCGTCCGATCAGGTCTTCCGCCACCGTATAATTGTTCCGGTTGATCATAGCTTCGATCTGCGCCTTCATTTTATCGGAAACCTCATAACCGCTGTCTGGTTTCGTGACCCTGCGGAACATTTCTTCTACGGCGGCCTTGCGCTCCTCGGAATCCGTTACGATCTGTTTTCTGTAGGCGTTTACCAGACGGTAGAAATACCCATAATTTCCGGATTTACTGCAAGTTTTGTAGGACTCTTCCACGTCTGTTAAGATCTGTTCCTTCCTGCCGTCCAGGTTATCTAACATTCCGTACCCCTGGGCCAGTTCCAGGTCCTCTCTAAAGGAGTTCAGTGCGTATTCAATACCTCCGGATACTTTCGCGCTGAGGATCTCGCTCCGTGTCTCTGCGACCTGCTTCCCCATGCATTCTTCTAAAAAGTCGCAGATCTGCAGTGCGCTGCCGTAATCATGGTCATCTTCCTGTCTGGAAGTGATGATCTTTGTCATATATGCGTCCAGACCCTCCTGGTGTTTCTCCGCAGCAAAGGCGGTCATCCGTTCTGTTAAATCGAACCCATCCAGGATCCGGTGCCTGCGGGTGGTATTCGGCAGCAGGTTTTCATCCAGTGTGATGACTCCGGACGGGAGTAAGTTTATATAGAAGAATTTCCGTCTGTCCGCCGCTTCCTGGCTGCGTCCGTTAAAACAGGAAATGCAGTCATCCAGGACCATAACCAACGCCCCTGCGCCGACTCTTGCGGAGGCAAGATCCGGGTTTGACAGAATTTCTTTCTTGGCTGTCTGCGCCAGTTTCGTCCAGGCCTTCGTGTGCTGTTTGTAGATTTCGACGCTGCGGCTGTTGGTGCTTCCGGTCGCAATCCGGACAGCGTTTATCCACGCGGCAACACTGTCCACAATCTTTTCGATCTTCTTTGAAATGTTACTGCGGTATACCCCGTACAGCTTGCTGCTTGCCAGAGAAGTACGCATTAGCGTGGCTGCCTGCTTCCAGAGCTCGTCGATATAGTCGCTTAACTTTAAGTGGTCGATGTTTCCGGCTGCGACCGGGGACCCCTCCTTGATGAACTTCTCACGAATCTCTTCCGCTGCCAAGTCTACGCTCTCCCTGTCATCATTTTTTGCGAGATCCAGGATCTGTGCCAGGTCCCCATTTTTTGCGAACATGATCTGTCCCATATACATGAAACGCGGGTTTCTCTTATCTGTCGGCACATAATTTTCAATGTACTCGTTGTAATATTTTCCTGCTTCCTGGCTGCATTCCTTTACCGCATCCTCCCGCTTCGTGTTGCCAGCGGCGATGTCGGAGAAGAACCATGCGCCGTGAGCGTCCTGCTTGCGGAACTCCGTCATTTCATATAATAAGCTGTTGAATGCCGGGGAGGCGGTGCTGTCGGCATACCCCCTGGCCATATCGTAAATTCCCCGGATCCCGTGGTCCGTCTGTCCGGAATCCCCGCAGATCACACGCATGGCAGATGCGAGATACAACAGTTGACTGTTGGTATCTTCTGCACCTTCCTCAAAGGCTTCCGTGATCCCTACGGATGAATACGTATGGGAAACAGACGGCTCGTCCATGGCGAAGGATGCCATGCGGTATAACGGGCTTCCCGCCATGCCGGCCGCATCCAGGAACGGGAACAGCGCGTATGCGTTCTGGGATAAGCAGCACTTTAAGAACCGGGCTGTCTTTTCTTCCCGGATTCGGACCTCCTTCTGAGTTTCCGCTTTCTGGGTCTCTGCCTGCGGCTGTTCTGTGGGTGTTGCCTGGACGATCCGCTTTTCCTGTTTCTTTTCCTGTTTTACCGGTTTTTCCGGTTTCTTTTTCTCCGATGCCCGGGTTACGGATGATCCGGATGTTTTCTCCGGGCCGACCAGTTTCTGGGTGCCTTTAGTGCCCTGCGGCATCAGGGATTTTAACAGTTCACTTGCCGCAATAGCTGCAGACTGCGGTTTCGTCCTGTTCGGGGTTTTTGTGGACCGGACATGGCCTTTTTCCTGTTCTTTCGTTTCCGGTTCCTTCGTTTCCGGTTCCTTTGCCGTCTCCGGTATCGACCGATCTTCTGATTTCGCTTCCTTTAACTCTTCCTGTTCTTTTTCCTGTGAAGCTCCGGATGGGTCCGGCTGTATTGGCTCCTCTCCTAGCTGCAGGTTGCCTTCCTCTGCCCCGGCATCTTCTGGTATGGCAGTTTCCTTGGCATCCGCTTCGTGATGCTCCGTCCCCGTGCAGCTATCCATTAACAGCGCTGCGGCTTTTTCCGGGTCATCCGGCGGCAGTGCGACTGCCTGGTATTCCATATCGAGCGGCAGGTGTTTTAAGGTGCGTTTCATCGCCGCAGCCGCGGCTTTCGCAAGAACTTCGTCCGTTGCCGCACATACCATGGTAAAGGACGGGTCTTTGACCTTTGCGCCGAATAAGACCATATAGTGGCGGAACTTCTGGAAAACCTGCGCAGTGATTCCGCTTGTGTAGATCAGGATGTAATTCCGGTTTTCGTGACGGTGCATGATGAAGAACGCCCCGCCCATTTCCATGACGCAGATCAGTGCATCTTCCTCATCCTCCACATCCGTGGCCTTTGCACGGATCTTGTACGTCTCATAAAATGCCTCCAGAAACAGGCATTTGATGAGGCATGCGTATGCCTGTGAAGCTTCCTTGATAGTCCCGCGGACCCCGTTCAGACTGATCTTTTGGATGTACGGATAGGTGTTATCCCGGTAACCCAAATCCTGTAAGCTGCCATCCCCCCATCCTGAGCGGATACAGGACTGTTTGTCTGTTGCCACGTTATAAAGGACCAGGTCGCTGTCTTTCCAGGTCGTGCGTAAGATGATGCCCGTGTTGTAGAGCCTCTGGATAGCACCGCGGACGCGGTCCGGCGTTTCCCCTGTCACGAAAGATGCCAGCCGTTCCGTGATGGATCCCATCTGCCGGAATGCGGCCTGGTAGATCCTCAAGTTGCCATTGACCACGGAAAGGATCACCTTGCCTCCGAGCTTGATCCGGGACGGGTTCCCGACATTGGAGAGCTTTGTCGTAAAGGTCCGGTATGCGTCTTCCTTCACCGGCGGCACTGCTTCCGTCAGATCTTTTAACAGGTCGCGGATCTCGCTGATCTCCTTCTGGATGTCCATGACCGTGTATTCTGACATTCTGTCGCATTCCTGTTCCAATGCATCCTTCCTGCCCTGCAGTCCTTTCTCTGTGCCGCTTCCGGCATCACATTCCGGCTTTGTCTTTTTTATCTGTCTGTCTGTATCCACCTGTGCCGGTTCATCCTGTAGTTGTACTTCCGGTTCCTGTGCAATGGCAGTTTCTGCCTTTTCCGGTTCCTGCACCTGCTTCCGGTTCTCTTCCTCCAGGTTGAGGCTCAGCTGGCCTTCCGGTTCCGTCTGCCCGGTTGATTTCTTCCCACGTTTCTTTTTTGCGGATGGTATCTGCGTCGTTCCTGCTTCAGCTGTTTGTTCCGTGTTCCCGGCTGTTTCCGGCAGGGATTTTGGCATGATCGCAGAAAATACCTCCGGATACCGTTCCCTTATACCGGTATGGTCTTCCACGATCTTTCCTTCCCAGAGTGCCCCGATGAGCTCCGGGTCAAAGGAGCGGATCAGAAGCGGCATGTTAACACCAAATTCGCTCTGGCGTTTGCATGTGACGTCCATGGCGGACATAAAATACCGGTGTTTGGTGATATCCTGCCCCGGATCCTTCACCAGTGCGTCCTGTTCGCTTAGTAACGGCGGTGCCGCCTTCTGGTCTTCGGTCTTTAAGGATAAAAAACGTTCGATCACGGCTGCCTGCGTGCGCAGTTTCTTTAACTGGTCTTCCAGTTCCTCTTCTGCCCGGGCGATCGTTTCCGGCGCTTCCTTTCCGTATAGTTTTCCATATGCGATCCAGATCCGGTCCCCGGTGGTCCCGAGTCGCTCCAGTACGTCCCGGATGTCTTCTACTCGGATCGTCCGGACCAGGCGGTCTTTCGCCAGATCCTCCATGACCCCCTGGATCTTATCTTCCGTCTCCTTCATTAACTTTCTGTAATCAGATAGCGTCTGTTGCAACAGTTCATATTGGTTTTCCATCGCAATTCCCCTTTCTTTTGCATTTTTTATGCGATCTGTCATCAGTATGTGACAGGTTTTTTATTTATTTTTTTGCGGATAACACTTTTTGGTCATTCTGCCATGGCGATAAAAAAACAGCGTGTCCGGTCTCCCTTTCACGCTGTTTTCTTTCCCGTCTCGAATGGCTCATCCTACAGGCTTTCGGCCTGTCGGATGATCTCCGCCAGCTGCTCGGCGCACGCTTTTTCGCGTGCGATTTTACGCTGGCACCGGCGCTCCATGCGCGCTTTACGCAGGCGGCGCAGCCGACGCTTTCGGGCGTTGGTATACGTCTCATGGGCTAACAAGTTAAGCCCAATCGACGTTACCACGCCATCAATTGTCAACCACGCGCCTACAATAGCGTCCGCCATGCGCCATTCTGCAGCGTCCACAAGCCTACGCACGTTGTAGACGATGTGGGCTGCTTCGTGGGCGAAGCGATACGCTGTGGTTCGCATGGATCGGCGCACCTCACACAAAAACTTGCGTGAAAGTGGATCCCGCGTTCCATACACCCAAAATGCAATGGATGCAAGGAACAATAGGATCTGTAGCACACCAATTTTACTGGCGGCCACACACCACTCATAGACAAGTGTCATTCCCTGATTGAGCATATTTCCTCCTTCCGGCGCCTCTGTTGCGCCGCTGCTTTCCGGAAGCAAATTATCCGCGAAAGCAGTTTTAGCCCCGGCCATACGCTGGGGCATACCAAATCCTTTCGGTTCCCATCGCCGTAAGACGGACGTATGGGGAAACGATTCGGTTCCCAGCTTGTTGGACCGGCAGAGCACCCGGTTGGAAGATTTCAACTCTTCCAGGCTTTGCAAAAAACGCAGCAATGTCTGTCGCGTATGCCCTGCGCACTTTGCAGGTACTATACTCGATTCCTTGTCTCGTTTTTGCATTTACAGTATGTATGACAGATTTAATTTCGCTGATACGGTTTTTAGATCCCGGTTTTCTTTTGCGGATAACACTTTTTGGCAAAAAAACCTGCTAACAAAAGTCAAGTACTTTTGAGCAGGTTTTTATAAATGTT
>ERZ837380.4070-NODE-4070-length-12776-cov-4.447056_pt1 | contig 12776 bp, 10 predicted proteins | sample MGYA00519685_ERZ837380 | MGnify/ENA primary metagenome ERZ837380 (study PRJEB31850, sample SAMEA3708817) | human gut metagenome | biome: human gut; feature: human-associated habitat; material: faeces | place: China | collected 2014 ...
GGGCGACCATGTCCATCAGGCTGGCTCCTATCAGGACGCCAAGATCACCCACTTCGACTTCACCCACTTCAGCGCGGTCACTCCTGAGGAGCTGGCCCGTGTGGAGAAGATCGTCAACGACAAGATCTTTGAGGCCATGAACGTCACCGTCAAGGAGATGCCCATTGAAGAGGCCAAGAAGCTGGGTGCAATGGCTCTGTTCGGCGAGAAGTACGGCAAGGTGGTCCGCGTGGTTGATATCGAGGGCTGGTCCACCGAGTTCTGCGGCGGCACCCATGTCAAGAACACCGCCCAGATCGGCTGCTTCAAGATCGTGAGCGAGAGCTCTGTGGCCGCTGGCATCCGCCGCATTGAGGCTGTCACCGGCAAGAACCTGCTGTTCCGTGCAAACCTGCAGGAGGCTATGCTGCACACCGTGGCGAACACCCTGAAGGCCAACAACGTTACCTCTCTGCCTGTTCGTGCCGAGGCTGTCATGGCTGAGAACAAGGCGATGACCAAGGAGCTGGAAGAGATCAAGGCAAAGGTTGCTGCCTCCAAGGTGACCAGCCTGTTTGATAATGCGGAGGAAGTGGATGGCGTGAAGATCGCTTCCGCTTACTTCACCGGCACCACCGGCGACACCCTGCGCGGCATGTGCGACAGCATCCGTGACAAGGCTGTGAACCCCGTGGTGGCTGTGCTGGTAGGCAAGGCCGAGGACAAGATCACCATGGCTGTCACCGTCAACAAGCTGGCACAGGAAAAGGGCCTGAAGGCGGGTGTGCTGGTGAAAGAGCTGGCTGCCATCGCAGGCGGCAAGGGCGGCGGCAAGCCGGACTTTGCTATGGCCGGCCTGAAAGACGAGACCAAGATCGACGAGGCACTGGCTGCTGTCAAGGGCATCGTGGAAAAACAGCTGGGTTGATTTTAAATAAAACCGAAAGGAGCAATTCCCATGGAAGATTGTCTGTTTTGTAAGATCGCGGCGGGCGAGATCCCCTCGAAGAAGCTCTACGAGGACGATCAGGTGGTTGCCTTTTATGACATCGCCCCGCAGGCGAAAGTGCATTTTCTGGTCATCCCGAAAAAGCACATCTCTTCTGCTGCTGCACTGACGGAGGCCGATGGCGCGCTGCTGGGCCATGTGTTTGCCGTCATCGCCAAGCTCGCCAAGGAGCAGGGCCTCGACAATGGCTACCGTGTCATCTCCAACGTGGGCGAGGACGCGGGTCAGACTGTGAAACACCTGCACTTCCATGTGCTGGGCGGCGAGAAACTGCCCGTCTGAAATTGAAAGAGAGGGAATTGTTATGGCTGAGACTTATACCCTGCATGTTGCGGGCCTGACCCGTGAGCTGACCATCTGCAAGGTGAACGACCACATGGACATTGCGGCGTTCATCATGCTGGGCGACGCCGAGCTGACCGTGGCTGCTGCCACCGAGCTGCTGAAGAAGTGCCCGGATTTTGACATCCTGCTGACCGCTGAGGCCAAGGGCATTCCTCTGGCTCATGAGATGAGCCGCCAGAGCGGCAAGCCCTACGTCTGCGCGCGCAAGGGCATCAAGCTCTATATGAAAGACCCGGTGGTCGTGGAAGACAAATCCATCACCACCGAGGGCAAGCAGAAGCTGGTTATCGACCGCAAGGAGCTGGACGAGATGAACGGCAAGCGGGTCCTGGTCGTGGACGACGTCATCTCCACGGGTGGCTCCCTCAAGGCACTGGATGCTCTGGCAGAGCAGACCCAGTGCACCATCGTGGGCCAGGCAGCTGTCCTGGCTGAGGGCGATGCAGCGGAGCGCAAGGATATCATTTACCTTGAGCCGCTGCCTCTGTTCCTCCACTGATCGAATATGCGTCGGCCGCTCTGCGTCTTCTGCGTTGGTACGCTGGGGGTAGAGTTGGTGTGCGCGTTTTTGCCGCAAACGGGGCTTTTGCTGCCGTTTGCGGCATTTTTTGTGCCCGCGCTGCTCTGGTTGCTCTTTGGCAAAAACAGCCGGGGCTATGGCGTCTGCCTGCTGCTGGGGGCTCTGGCCGGGCTGCTGCTCACGGCTCATACCCGGCAAAAGCTGGACCGTGTCCACACCGCTTACGCTGATCGGGAAGTGACCCTGACCGCCGAGGTGGAAGAGGTGTCGGCCTCCTATTACCCGGGCGTCGTCCATGCGGTGCTGCGGGTGGAACCGACAGACGGTGAGAAGACAGCATTCCGGATGGAGTGTGTCTGTATGCCAAAGTGCACGGCCGGGGAGCGGGTGCAGGCCCGCTTTGCGCTGGAAGTACCAGCCCGGACACAGCAGCTTTCTTCCTATGCGGACGGCATTGCCCTGAGCGGGGAATATCTCTCAGGAATGAAGCACCTGGGCCCGAGTGAGAGCTTCCGGGCCAAAACGGCGCGGCTCCAAAGGCGGCTGAGCGCGGCTCTGCGCAAGGGGATGGCACAGGGCCCGGCGGGGGTGCTGGCGGCCATGGTGCTGGGTGACCGTACCCATCTGTCCAAAGACCTCCGCAGTGCCTACCGGGCGGCAGGTCTTTCCCATGTGCTGGTGGTCAGCGGAATGCATGTGTCCATCCTCTGCGGCAGCGTGTTTGTAAAATACCTGCCGGAAAAGAAAAAGCGGGAGCGCGGTTATGCCAGCCGGAGGCGGCAGGCGTTGTTCAGCGCTGCCATGGCCCTGCTGCTGGCCGGGGTCACCGGGCTGACGCCCTCGGTCCTGCGGGCGGCCACGGCGGTATGGGTCAGTGCGCTGGGCGTCTGGGTTTACGGCCCGCCGGATGCCCTCACCTCGCTGGGCGTGGCAGGCGTCTGGATGACGCTGGGCAACAGCTACGCCGTCTGTGACATCGGCTTTGGGCTCTCCTTTGCGGCGGTGCTGGGCACACTGGCCGGAGCGGAACTGGCCCGGAAAAGCCGCCGCTTCCCGCTGCTGCGGAACAGTGTGTGGGAGACGCTCTGCGTTTCGGCCTGCGCCAGCGCGGCCACTTTCCCGGTGCTGGTGCTCCGGGGGTTGAGTGCCAGCTTGTATGCGCTGGTGTCCAGTGTGGCCGTGCTCTGGCTGGTGGAGCCCATTTTACAATTGGGCCTTGTCACGGCTCTGTTTGGCTGCTGGCCCGCGCTGGCCCCGCTGCACCGGGTGTGCTCCCTGTGCGCGGCCACGCTGGCAGGGTGTTTGAACCGCTGGGCCCTCTGGGTATCCGGCTGGCCCGGGGCACAGATCTATTTTGACACTGCCTGCGCCGCCCTCATCTGCCTGCTGCTGTTGGGGCTGGGGTGGCTGGCGTACCACTGGCGTGTCCGGCCGCGGGTGGCACTGCCCTGTCTGGTGCTGACGGCGGCGCTGGCCATTGGTTTGGGGAACGTCCTGAACCGGGAGATCGTCCGGGTGGAGCTGGCCGGGAGCCGGAACGCTCCGGCCGTGGTCATCACGCGGGGAGAGAGCGCCGTGGTGCTCTTCCGGGGCGGCAGCAGTACCCAGCAGGCGGTGGAAACGCTGCTCACCCGGCGGGGCGCGCGGGAAGTGGAAATGCTGGTAGACCTGCGGATGAACCCGCGGACGCCCTGCACGCTGGAAGCCAGAGAGCGGATGGCAGCAGACGAGGTGCCCCGCTATACTACCCGCCGTGCCCACAGCAGCCCGGCAGAGCTGGAAGTGCTGCGAGTACAGAATGGCTGCATCGTCCGTATCACGGCGGCGGGGCGGCAGTTTGTTGCCCTGAGCGGGAGCGTCCCGTTGGCAAAGCCTGTCCGGGTTGACTGGCTGCTGGCAAGCCCGGCTCGCCCGGACGCGGTGCAGTACACAGACTGCCTGACACTGAGCAGTGCGTACCACTGGATGGAGGAAAACGCGGAAACAGAGACCGCCTCCTGCCTGGCGCTCCGCCCCGGCGGCGGGGAGCGGCTTTCGTGAGCGCTTTTCAAAGCGGGCGGAATATGATAAAATAGCACTTGACAAAACAAAAAGGAGGCCAGCCTTTTGGCAACCGAAACAAAACTCCGGCAGCTGGCAGAGCAGGGCTGTGCGGTCTACTATTTTTATTCCAGCGAGCGGTATCTGGTGCGGCGGGCGGTGGCGGCTGCGTCCCAGCTGCTGGCAGCAGGGGAGGACGAAGAGACCACCGTGCTGGACGGAGCGACCCCAGGCATTGAGCAGCTCATCATGGCGGCGGGTACCATCTCGTTTTTTGGCACCCGGCGCGTGGTCGTCCTGCCGGAGATCGACCCAAGCGCTTACAGCGACAAAGACCTGGACGAGCTCTGCGAGACGCTGGGCAGTTTGGAAAACGCCGTGGTGGTGCTGGGCACCGTGTTTGACCTGGAACGCAATAAACTCAAGCTGGGCAAGCGGGCGCAAAAGCTCATCAACCAGTGCAAAAAGCTGGGCTTTACCGAGGAGCTGGCCAAACCCAAGCCCTATGAGCTGAAAATCATGATGATCGAGCGGGCCAAGGAGCAGGGAACAAACCTGCCCGAGGGCGCGGCCGGTGCTTTGCTGGAGCGCTGCGGCGAGGACCCGTTTCTGCTGGAAAATGAGGTGGACAAGCTCTGCGCCGTTTCCGGCTACAAGACCGTTACCACGGCCATGGTGGCCGAGATGGGCACTGTCAGCCTGGAAGCAGACGTGTTTGAGATGATCCGGATGATCACGGCCAAAAACGCCACGGGTGCCTGCAAAAAAATGCAGACACTGCTCCGCCTGCAGCAGGAGCCCATTGCCATTACAGCGGCCATGATCGGCAGCTATGTGGACCTGTACCGGGTCAAGCTGGGGGCGGTCCGGCGGAAAAACTACAGCACGGTCTTCAAGGATTTCGGGTACAGGGGGAGCGATTACCGGCTCAAGCGCTCAGCGGAGACAGCCGCCCACTACACGCTGCCCCAGCTGGAAGCCTGTATGCAGGTGCTGCTGGAGCTGGATAAAAGTTTGAAAAGCCAGCCTGTGGACGACGGGGTGCTGATGGAAACGGCCCTCTGCCGTCTGGCACTGGCGGGGAGCAGCCGATGAACGAAGCAAATTTTGTACACACCAGCCGGGTGCTGATCGTGGAGGGAAAATACGATGCAGCCCGGCTTTCCCATTTGACCGACGCCATGATCCTGCTGACGGACGGGTTTGCGATCTATAAGGACAAAAAGCGCCAGCAGCTGTTCAAGGCGCTGGCGAAGAAGAACGGCCTCATTCTGCTCACCGACTCGGACGCGGCAGGGTTCCGCATCCGCAACTACATCACCAATTTAGTAGGGGCGCAGAATGTGGTGCAGGCTTATGTCCCGGCCATTCACGGCAAGGAGAAGCGGAAACCCCAGCCCGGCAAAGAGGGGCTTCTGGGCGTGGAGGGCGTGGACGACGCCATTGTGGTCAAGATTCTACGGGAAGCACTGGGCACGGAGGCCGATGCGGCAGCCCCCCGCCCGGAGGGACGGCAGATCACCTATACCGACCTGTACGATTGGGGCCTTTCCGGCACGGCAGGCAGCGCGGAGCGGAAAACAAAGCTCCTCAACGCGCTGGGCCTGCCGCCGCGCCTCTCCAAAAAGGAGCTGGTGGAGGCGCTGAACCGTCTGTACAGTTTTGAACAGTTGAATTCCATGCAAGAAACACTCTTTAAAGATGAAGAATAAGACGATTGAAAAACCCGGTAATCCGGCGGGGATTGTGCTATAATAGTAACATTATGCGCACTGGGTGTACGGAAACACCCGCAGGGCAAAAATCCGGCTGCACAAATCGGTGCGGCGGTGGAAGAAAGAGGAGAAAAATCATGGAACGAGAAAAACTCAAATCAAGACTTGGGTTTATCCTGCTTTCCGCAGGCTGTGCCATCGGCATCGGAAACGTATGGAAATTCCCCTACATGGCCGGCCAGGGCGGCGGCGGCGCGTTCGTGCTGTTCTATCTGCTGTTCCTGGTCATCTTGGGCCTGCCCATCATGAGCATGGAGTTTGCAGTGGGCCGCGCCAGCCACAAGAGTCCGGTGCGCGCCTATCAGGCACTGGAAAAGCCGGGCCAGAAATGGCACATCCACGGCTACTTTGCCCTCATTGGCTGCTACTTGCTGATGATGTTCTACACCACCGTGGCCGGCTGGATGATGCATTACTTCTACATGACGGCTGCGGGCAAGCTCTCCGGCCTGACCGCGGATGAAGTGGCAAGTGCCTTTACCGAGATGCTGGCAAGCCCCGGCATCATGGCGTTCTGGATGGTCGTGGTGGTCGTGTTCAGCATCTTTGTCTGTGCCCGTGGCCTGCAGAACGGCTTGGAGCGTGTGACCAAAGTCATGATGATCGCTCTGCTGGCCATCATGGTCATCCTGGCCGTCAACAGCCTGTTCATGCCGGGGGCAGCTGAGGGCCTCAAGTTCTATCTGGTTCCGGACTTTGCCCGCATGAAAGAGGTGGGCGTCGTCAACACGCTGGTGGGTGCTATGAACCAGGCGTTCTTCACCCTGAGCCTGGGCGTGGGTGCCATGGCCATCTTTGGCAGCTACATTGGCAAAGAGCACGCGCTGCTGGGCGAGTCCGTCCGTGTGGTGGTGCTGGATACATTCGTAGCCATTACGGCCGGCCTCATCATTTTCCCGGCCTGCTTTACTTATGGCGTGGACCAGACCTCCGGCCCCAGCCTCATTTTTATCACCCTGCCCAACATTTTTGCCAACATGGCCATGGGCCGGCTGTGGGGCAGCCTGTTCTTCCTGTTCATGGCGTTTGCCGCTCTCTCCACGGTGCTGGCCGTGTTTGAGAACATCATCTGCTGCGATATGGAGCTGATGCACTGGGACCGCAAAAAGTCCAGCTGGGTCAACCTGTTCCTCATCATTGCCCTCTCATTGCCCTGCGTGCTGGGCTACAACCTCTGGGCCTGGGATGGCTTTGCCATCTTCGGCGGCGCCGTGCTGGATCTGGAGGATTTCCTCGTCAGCAACCTGTTCCTGCCGCTGGGTTCGCTGGTCTACCTGCTGTTCTGCACCTCCCGCTATGGCTGGGGCTGGGAGAACTACAAAAAAGAGGTCAACACCGGCGATGGCCTCAAAGTGCACGACTGGATGCGCGGCTACCTGACCTACGGTTTGCCGGTCATCGTGCTGTTCATCTTTGCATTTGGCCTGTACGATAAATTCCTGGCGTAACCCGGCAGCCGGGGCCGCTGTAAATGACCACTGCCCCCTAAGAGGCGGCCCTCCTTCCCGGAGGACTGCCTCTTTTTGCTTCCACAGGAGGAAAATGACCATGTACATTCTGATATGTGATGATGAGCCCGCGGTGGCCCGGCAGGTGGAACAACTTGCCCGGCAGCACCTGGAACAGCGGGGCATCCCGGTGCAGTGCACCGTCTGCACCCGGGGCGAGGAGGTGCTGGCCCGGTCAGACCTGGCCCAGTACCAGCTGGCCCTGCTGGACGTGGACCTGGAGACCATGACCGGCATTGCACTGGGGCGGCGGCTCAAGCAGCAGAACCCGGAGCTGGTGCTGGTGTACATTTCAGCCTATCTGGAGTTTGCTCCTGAGGGCTACACGGTCCGTGCGTTCCGGTATCTCCTCAAGCGGGATATGGAGCGGATGCTGCCCAGCTGTCTGGATGCCGTGCTTGCCGAGCACAGCCGGGAGTGCCGGACGCTGCCCATCCGGCAGGGGCGGCGCGAGACAGAGGTACCGCTGGATCAGATCTATTATCTGGAGAGCGACCTGCGCAAGATCAATGTCTATGGTGAGACGCTCCACAAGCCACTCTGCTCCTACTACGGCAAACTGACGGACCTGCCCGCCTCCCTGCAGGAAGACGGTTTTTTGCGGGTCGGGCGCAGCTTTGTGGTCAACATGCGGTATATCCGGCAGATCAGCAATTATAAAGTGATGCTCCAGAACGGCGTGGAACTGGGCGTCAGCCGGAACGGCTATGCAGCCATTCGGGGCGCTTATCTGGAGTGGAAAGGGCAGTTCGGCGATGAGCTATGAGTTGAAGATGAAGCTGCTGATGCACCTGGTCTGCATCGTGCAGTGGGGCGTGTTTGCCCTCATCCACTGGGAGATGCTGGGCAAAGGCAAGTGGAAACATCCCTTTGCCTGTACGGCGCTGGCAATGTGCGGGATGCTGGTAATTTCGCTCTGGATCGATTTCGGCTTTTTCAATGCCGCTTCCATTGCGTTCAACGTGCTGTACCTGCTGGTGACATCGGCGTTTTTTGGCGGGACCATCCGCCAGAAGCTGATGTCCTGCATGGCCAACGGCGTGGTCTGCCTGCTGACGGAAAATACAGTCATATATCTCTATACCTATATAGAAGCGGTTCCGCCTGCGCAGGTGATCCGGCAGCCGCTGGGCGTTCTGCTCATGGCAGCGGCTATGCTCATCGTGGGTGGCATCACGGCTCAGATGGCAAAGCACTGGGGCCAGAAGCAGGCGCTGGAACCGCTGCAGCTGGTGGTTGCCATGTTCTTCCCGGGGGTGGTCGTGGTGCTCAACATGCTGCTGATGGTCTCGGGCGGCCGGTTCGACGCCACCCAGTTCAGCGTGCTGTTTACGGTGGGGCTCACGGTGGCGGTGTTGGTGCACCTGCTCTTTGTCCAGATGCTCAACGAGCAGGTGGTGCAGAAAAAGGATTCTCAGTACCGTGCCACATTGGAGCAGGAGCGGGCGGAAGCCCTGATGGAATCCTATACCACCCAGCGCCGCCTGACCCATGAGTTTGCCAACCATCTCGAAGCACTGAGCCTGATGCTCCAGCAGAACGACGTGGCCGGAGCCCGCGGCTACCTGACCTCCATCAGTAAGACCATCCAGATGAACAGTGCCATCCTCAACACCCACAACCCCCTGCTGGACGCTCTGCTCAGCAAAAAGTACGAGGAAGCAGCCCGGAAAGGGGTCATGATGTACTTTGACCTCTCAGACCTGAAAGACATCCCGCTGGATCGGACGCATCTGGTCATCGTGGTGTCCAACCTGCTCAACAATGCCATTGAGGCGGCGGCACAGGCGGCCCCGCCCGAGGTGCATGTCCGGATGAAAAAGACGGAGGGAGAGTTGGTGATCTCGGTGCGCAACCGGGTCAGACAGAATGTGGAGATCCCGGAGGGGCAGCTGCCCCGCTCCACCAAGCGTGAACCTGGCCACGGCATGGGGCTGGCCAATGTCTGTGCGGTGCTGGAGGCGCACGACGCCGAGTACACCCTCAGCTGCCGGGACAACTGGTTCCGCTTTACCTGTGCGTTCCCGACCAACGGAATATGACATTCTGAGATGCAGAATATGACAACTCCCGTGCAATGGCGGCACAAATCTGCTATGATAAAGGCAGTAAAGGCGATCTGAGCGGGAATGGCGCTTTGATTGCGGCCGGATTTTTCCGGGGCGTCTGCTGATGCATAAGGCCCTGCGATGCGTGTGTGCAGGGCCTCTGGCCTTTGCTTTCCGAAAGTCTGACGAGGCTCTTGGCGGCAGTCTGGGGATTGCTGTACATAGAGAACTTGACCGCTGTGTGGCTTGCGGCGGGCGGCACCGTGTGTGGGAACGGGGTGCTGCCCGGCGGGGCTATGTGGTTTTGCAGGTCAAGAGCTTCGCCGGGCTTTTTCTTTTTTACCGTTTTGTCATATTTCACGGTTTGTTTCTTGTTTTTTTACCGGGTGCATGGTAAAATTAAGATATTCTTGAACAAGAAAATTCACAAAACTTTAAATTTTACGGTTAAAATACCCGGAAAGAAAGTGGGCGGAGCAGATGCGAGACAAACGGGCCGGAAAGGCTGTGGCAGCGTTGGCCATGGGAATTGTGGTGGCCGCGGGTCTGGTGGCTGTGGGCGCAAAGGAATCCGGCCCCAGCCTGACGTATCATGAGCTGCTGGTGCTGGCCGGGGATAAGACTCAGGCGGCCTCTGCGGAGCAAGACCTGGAAGCAGCGTCTGGCCTGCCGGAAGCCATCGGGGAAGAAGCGGTCGCTGTCAGCAAGTTAAAAGAAGAGCTGGAAGAGATCGACGCGGAAAACAGCGCTTCCAGTGAGGCCATGCCGGAAGAGATGCCGGAGTCCGGGGTGGCTGCCTCGGAAGAAAGTGCCTCGGCGGAGAGCACCGCCCCGGAGGTTTCCTCGGCCTCGGAAGCTGCCGCGTCTTCCGTGCCATCCAGTGCGGCGGAATCCCATGCCGTGTCCGAAGCCGCCAGTGTCCCGTCCAGTACAGCGGCCAGCAGTGCCCCCACTGCAGAGGAACTCTGTGACCAGAAGGTTGCGGAGTATATCCGCCAGATCGAGCAGCTGCAGGCCCGCAGTGAAAAGCAGCTTTACAGTATTATGCTGTCGGCCTATAGCGAGTATATGTCTCACCCGGTGGAGGAGCGGAGCCTTGTGACGAAAGTGTCTGCGGTCCTCTCCAAGAGCGGGGAGCTAACGGCCGCCCAGAACCAGTGTGACGCGGAGTTTGCGCAGATCATGGCTGCCATGCGGAAGACCCTGCGAGAAAATGGCCGGGATGAGAGCATTGCGGATGAGGCGGAAAAAACCTATAAGCAGAAGAAAAACGCCCTCATCAAGGAACTGACCAGCCAGGCCTACAGCGGCGGCGACGGCAGCGGCCAATCCGGCAAATGGCTGGCCGAGCACGCCGATGGAAACATCGTGGACTGAGATGGAAATAAGAAAAACAGCGCCGCTGCGGCTCTGGGAGAATTTCCTGAGAAATGCAGCGGCGCTGTTTTGCAGATGAAACACTTTCGTGTCCTGAACTTCACGGAAATCGATTTACAAACCTGAAGAGATATATTATAATAAAATCGCTGTGTTTCGATATAACACAACCAAAGGAGGAAAACTTGGTGCTGGTTACTCTGATTGAGAGCGTTTACAATTTTTTGTGGGGAGATCTGCTCACTCTGCCGCTGGGCGGGGTGACGCTCAACCTCTCCCTTATGGTCATCCTGCTGTTTACGGCGGGCATCTATTTCACACTGCGCACCCGGCTGCTTCCGATGCGGCTGTTCCGGGATATGCTGGACGCTGTCTGCGAGAAAAAGCAGGGGAAGCAGGGCGGCCTTTCGTCGCTCCAGACGCTGGTGGTCTCCACCGCTACCCGGGTGGGTATGGGCAACCTCGTTGGCGTGGTGGCGGCGGTTTCCGTGGGTGGTGCAGGGGCCGTGTTCTGGATGTGGGTCACGGCGCTGCTGGGGGCGTCCACTTCCTTTGTGGAGTCCACGCTGGCGCAGAAATATAAGGAGCCTGATCCGCTTTATGGCGGCTGGCGCGGCGGCCCGGCATTTTATCTGCACAAGCTGGCAGAGCGCAAGCGGGGGAAGCTGCTCAAAAAATCTGTTGTGGCATCGTTGTTTGCAGTGTCTGGACTCATCTGCTGGTGCGGCATCAGCCAGGTTATCAGCAACTCGGTGAGCGAGGCGTTTTCCAATGCGTTTTCCATTCCGCCGCTGGTGACGACCCTTGCGCTTACCGCGCTGGCGGCAGTCATCGTCCTGCGGAAAGATGCAACGGTCAAGAGCCTGGATGTGATTGTTCCCATCATGGCGGGCTGCTATTTCCTCATGACGCTCTATGTTGTTTTCACCAATCTGCCGCAGCTGCCCGGCGTGCTTGCCCGCATTTTCTCGGAGGCATTTGGCCTGCGACAGGCGGCCGCTGGCGGCTTTGGAGCCGTGGTTATGAATGGCGTCAAGCGAGGCCTTTTTTCCAATGAAGCAGGCTCCGGTTCTGCTCCCTGCGCGGCGGCGGCTGCCGAGTGTGACGACCCGGTCAAGATGGGATTGGTGCAGGCGCTGGGCGTTCTGATTGATACCATCGTGATCTGCAGCTGTACCGCTTTTGTAATGCTGCTGGCTCCGGAAAGCGTGACCGCTGGGCTGCAGGGCATGAATCTGTTACAGGCAGCGATGCAGTACCATCTGGGCGGCTTCGGAGTGGTGTTCATTGCCGTCACGCTGGCACTGTTCAGCTTCTCAACGTTTATCGGGATTTTGTTCTATGCACGATGCAACGTGGCTTATCTCTTTGGCGACCATTGGGGCTGGCAGACCGCCTATAAGCTGCTGGCACTGGCGATGATGCTGGTGGGCGGTGTGGCAGCCTATACGGTCGTATGGGATTTGGGCGATATGGGCATCGGCCTGATGACCATTTTCAACATGATCGCTCTTTACCCCCTGTCCGGCGAAGCTTTGACCGCTCTGCAGGAATATGAGAAGAAAAAGCACCTGAAATAAAAATCACGGAAATAGAAGAAATAAAGACACCGCACCCTGCTCGTAAGATGCAAGCTAGGGTGCGGTGCCTTTTTTGCTGGAGGAAAATGAGAGATAGAGGGGCATTCGATCGGCTTAATTGCTGAAAAGTATAAGTTTGTCAGAAGAGAAGCACAGGAACTTATGAAATGAGAAACCGCTGATGGTTCAGAACGGATAAGAAATCAGACAATTTGTAAAGAAAGCTCAAGCTGATGCGATTTTTTTTCAGACAGTAATATAATGAGGACAAGGCGAAAACTATTGATTGTTGACGAGACACGTGATAAAATAATATGAGACTTAAAATGTGAAATAATGTCATTTGATAAAATATATTTATTACTGACAGGATAAAGCAAAATGTTAAATCAATTGAACGATACGTATGAATATTGAATACAAATTTCGTCAACAAATATTGTCAAATTTCTGAATTCGGAGACTTAAAATGAAATGACTGCACGGGAGAAAAGGAAAAATGAATGCGGTGAGTTTAGAGAATAAAACAATTTTAGTCACAGGGGAGTGTGAAATAATACGCGGCTGTCATAATAGGGACAAGGGTACGGCAGAG
>ERZ837380.4093-NODE-4093-length-12708-cov-3.001897_pt1 | contig 12708 bp, 8 predicted proteins | sample MGYA00519685_ERZ837380 | MGnify/ENA primary metagenome ERZ837380 (study PRJEB31850, sample SAMEA3708817) | human gut metagenome | biome: human gut; feature: human-associated habitat; material: faeces | place: China | collected 2014 ...
ACCCTGATTCATATAAGGGACATGTCGGTGATGTTGCAGGCGTTATTCGTGTTGCGGCAACAGGCAGAAAAAATACTCCGGACCTTTACGAAATACTGCAAGTGCTTGGTAAGGACGAAGTGATGAAGAGATTTGACGAAGCAATAGAAAGTTTAAGGGGATAAAGATATATGGAAGAAATATTCAGCTGAAATTTTATTGAAGAAGCAATAGGCAAAGACCTTGTGGAAAAAGTGTACGACCATGTACAAACACGTTTTCCTCCCGAACCTAACGGTTATCTTCATATCGGACACGCAAAGGCTATAAGCATAGATTTCGGTATGGCTGAAAAGTATAACGGAAAATGTAACTTGCGTCTTGACGATACAAACCCTACAAAGGAAGATACAGAATACGTTGACGCAATAATGGAGGATATAAAGTGGCTTGGCTTTAAGTGGGACAAGGTACTTTATGCGTCTGATTATTTTGACGATATTTATTCGGCGGCTATAAAACTTATCAAAAAGGGTAAGGCATATGTTGACGATTTGTCACCGGAAGAAATAAGGGAGTACAGAGGTACTCTTAAAACTCCCGGTAAGAACAGTCCGTACAGAGAAAGAACTATTGAAGAAAACCTTGATTTGTTTGAGAGAATGACAAATGGTGAATTTGCGGACGGTGCAAAGGTACTAAGAGCAAAAATCGATATGGCGTCACCTAACCTAAATATGCGTGACCCGATTATTTACAGAATACTTCGTGCACATCATCACAGAACAGGTGATAAGTGGGTAGTTTATCCTATGTATGACTTTGCACATCCTATTTCAGATACTGTTGAGGGTGTTACTCATTCGCTTTGCTCACTTGAATTTGAGGATCACAGACCGCTTTATGATTGGGTATTAAAAGAAGTCGGCTATGAACGCCCTTCAAGACAGATTGAGTTTGCAAGAATGAATCTTAACTATACGCTTACAAGTAAAAGACGTTGTCTGAAACTTGTTCGTGAAAATATTGTGTCGGGTTGGGACGATCCAAGAATGTCAACACTTTGCGGTATGCGCAGACGCGGTTACACACCTGAGGCTATTCGTGATTTCTGCGAAAGAATCGGTGTTTCAAAAGCAAACAGCGTTGTTGACTTTGCTTTGCTTGAGGCTTGTATAAGAGAAGATTTGAATAAGAAAGCACCGAGAGCAATGGCGGTTTTAAGACCGATTAAACTTATAATTGACAATTATCCTGAAGATAAGGTTGAACAGATTGAAGTTGAAGTTAATCCTGAAAATCCTGAAATGGGTAAGAGAACAGTAGAATTTTCGCGTGAACTTTATATAGAAGAAGACGACTTTATGGAGGACGCTCCGAAGAAGTATTTCAGACTTTCACCCGGCAGAGAAGTAAGACTAAAAAGTGCGTATTACGTTACTTGCACAAGCTGTGAAAAGGACGAGGACGGCAATATTATTGCTGTACACTGCACATACGATCCCGAAACTCGCGGCGGTGACTCACCTGACGGGCGCAAGGTAAAGGGTACAATTCACTTTGTAAGTGCCGCACACGCAATAGACGCGGAAGTACGTCTTTACGACAGATTGTTTACGGTTGAAAATCCGTCTGACGAAACAGGCGTAAATGACTTTACAGACAATCTTAACAAAGATTCTATGATAGTTCTTAAAAATGCAAAACTTGAAAGCAATTTGACAAATCTAAGTGTAGGAGATAAGTTCCAATTCCTTAGATTGGGATATTTCTGCGTTGATAAAGATTCAACACCTGAAAAGCCTGTTTTCAACAGAACTGTTGCATTAAAAGATTCATGGAAGAAAATTAATAAATAGAAAGAAGTTTTGAAAAATGGAATATACAAAATTTATGGCTGACAGAGTTAAGACGATGAAAGGCAGTGCCATTCGTGAAATGTTCAAGCGTATGGCTGATCCTGAGATTATCTCACTTGCAGGAGGAAACCCTGCGTCTGAATTGTTCCCGGGTGACGAACTTTCAAAAATTGCAGGCAAAATTCTTATGACAAACCCTACTCTTGCTTTGCAGTACGGTACAACAGACGGCTATCCGAAAATGAAAGACTGTGCAAGAAAGCGTGCGGAAAAAGTTAATTCAGTCGGTGAAAATGATGAAATTCTTATTATGACAGGTGCAAATCAAGGTATTGACCTTACTGCAAAGGCTGTTTTAAATAAGGGTGACAAGGTTATCGTTGAAAGTCCAAGCTTTATAGGAAGTCTTAATGCGTTCAGAACATATGAGGCTGAACTTGTCGGCGTTACTGTTGAGGCTGACGGTATGAATATGGACGAGCTTGAAGAAACTCTAAAGAATACGGACGGTGTAAAGATGATTTACACAATTCCTACATTCCAAAATCCGACAGGCTGTACAATGTCGCTTGAGAAGAGAAAGCGTATGCTTGAAATCGCATCAAAGTATGACGTGCTAATCCTTGAGGACAATCCTTACGGTGACTTGCGTTTTTCAGGTGAGGACGTGCCGACAATCAAATCGCTTGATACAGAGGACAGAGTTGTTTATGCAGGCTCATTCTCAAAAATTCTTTCACCGGGTATGCGTCTTGGATACATTGTAGCACCTGCACCTCTTGCGGAAAAAATTGAAATGCTAAAGCAGGTAAATGACGTACATACACCTATGATTACACAGCTTATGTGTGTGGAATTTATGAAGAAGTACGATATAGATAAGTACATTGCAAAGAACAGAGAACTTTACGGAAAGAAATGTGCTGCAATGGTCAGTGCAATGGAAAAATATTTCCCACAGGGTAAAGTTAAGTGGGTAGTGCCTGAGGGCGGTATATTCCTATGGTGCGAATGCCCTACTATCGAAGATATTACACCGATTGTCGATAAGTGCCTTGAAAAGAAAGTCGCTATCGTACCGGGTTCAAATTTTGCAACGGATATATATGCTCCGTCAAATATGTTCAGACTTAACTATTCATCGGCTACTATTGAAAATATAGAAGAAGGTGTAAGACGTTTGGGAGAAGTCTTGACAGAAATGCTTTAATCTGTGAAAGGAAGATAATAATGGAAGATAAGAAAATCATATTTTCAGGCGTACAACCGTCGGGAAATCTTACACTTGGAAACTATTTGGGAGCGATAAAAAATTGGGTTGACATACAGAAAGATTATAACTGTATATACTCAATGATGGACTTGCATACAATTACAGTCCGCCAAACTCCTGCTGATATAAGAAGAAGAACTCTTGAAGTGCTTGCTTTGTACATCGCTTGCGGAATTAATCCGGAAGAAACAATTTTGTTTATTCAGTCGCATAACCCAGCACACGCAGAGCTTGGCTGGGTACTTAACTGTTACACATATATGGGGGAATTGCAGAGAATGACGCAGTTTAAGGATAAGTCTGCACGTCATGCCGAAAATATCAATGCGGGATTGTTTACATATCCTGTACTTATGGCGGCAGATATTTTGCTTTACCAAACAGACTATGTGCCTGTAGGTAAGGATCAAATGCAGCATATTGAAATTTGCCGTGACATTGCACAGAGATTTAACTCGCTTTACGGTGATGTATTCAAAATTCCCGAAGGTATGCTTTCAAAGTCGGGCGCAAAGATAATGAGCTTGCAAGAGCCTGAAAAGAAGATGTCAAAGTCCGATCCTAACCCTAAGGGATATATTTCAATGATGGACGATATGAATGTTATCGCCAAGAAGATAAAGAGTGCGGTAACGGACAGTGAGGGTGTTATTGAATATCGTGAAAATGATCCGACAAAAGCAGGAATTAACAACCTTTTGAGTATTATGTCAGCCGTAACAGGCAGGAATATCGAGTCAATCGTAAAGGATTACAGCGGTAAGGGTTACGGTGACTTTAAGAATGACGTTGCAGAGGCGGTTGTTGAATGTATCCGCCCAATCAGAAATGAATATGATAAACTTATTGCCGATAAGCAGTACCTTATGGATATATGTCAAAGAGGTGCTGACAGTGCAAAGAGAATTTCACAGAGAACATTGAAAAAGGTGTATAAGAAAGTCGGCTTTGTGCTGTAATGGAGGGTAATATGTTAACTCGACAAGTTTTATTTATGATATTTGCATTCATCGTATCGTTCGCATTTACGTTTGCAACGACTCCTTTGGTAAGACGATTTGCTTTTAAAATCGGTGCAATAGACATACCGAAAGACAACAGAAGAATGCACAAAAAACCTACACCGCGAATAGGCGGTTTGGCAATTATTTTCGGATTTACGGTGGCAACATTGTGCTTTGCACAGCCGTCACGGCAGCTTTACGGAACGCTCGCAGGTGCGGCGATTATTGCCGTCATGGGCGTTATAGACGACTGCAAAAACCTGCCCGCTAAGCTGAAATTCGTAATTCAGATTATTGCCGCACTTGTGGTTGTGTTTGCAGGCGATATAAAAATCGATGTGTTCACAAACCCGAATTTCCTAAGCGACAATCCGTACTGGGTACTTCCTGAATGGCTTTCGGTAACACTTACTGTTATATGGATTGTATTCATAACAAATGCGGTAAACTTTATTGACGGTCTTGACGGATTGGCGGCAGGCGTGTCGGCGATAATGTCAATATCGCTTGTGTTTATATCGATAAGAGTGGGTGAATATTCGATTGCAATTTTGGGTATTGCACTTATGGGTTCGTGTTTCGGATTTTTGCCGTTTAACTTTAATCCGGCAAAAATATTTATGGGTGATACAGGCTCAACATTCTTGGGATTTATGCTTGCAACATTGTCTATACAAGGTGTGTTCAAGAGTTATGCGGTAATATCGTTTGCAGTACCGCTTTTGATTTTGGGATTACCTTTGTTTGACGCATTGTTTGCGATGATTAGACGTATATTGCGCGGACAAAGTCCGATGACTGCGGACAGAGGACACTTGCACCACAGGCTTGTGGATATGGGATTTTCCCAGAAACAAACCGTATTTATATTGTACGCAATAAGCGGTGTGCTTGGAATAACGGCTGTACTTTTGGCTGAAAGTGGCGTACTCAGAGCATTGCTGCTTGTAATATGCGTGCTTATACTTCTTTTGATTGGAAGTATGCTTGGAAAGAACAGTTATGTACATCAACATCAGGATAACAGAAATTTGACTGATGATAATGAAATTGACGTTGAAGAAGTTTCCGATAAAAAAGGTAATGAGGATAAGTAGGAAAGGATAGAGAAAAGTGAAAAAGTTAAAGGTTATGACAGTTTTCGGTACAAGACCTGAGGCAATCAAAATGGCTCCGCTTGCACTTGAACTGAAAAAATATGACAATATTGAATCAATCGTATGTGTAACGGCACAGCACAGACAAATGCTTGACCAAGTTCTTGAAATATTCGGTATAACACCTGATTATGACCTTGATATTATGAAGACAAGACAGAGTCTTATCGGAATAACAACAAGAGTTTTGGAAGGTCTTGACGAAGTTATTAAAAAGGAACAGCCTGATATTGTGCTTGTACACGGCGACACATCAACAAGTTTCGTTGCGGCACTTGCGGCTTTTTATAATCAAGTCAAGGTCGGACACGTTGAGGCGGGTCTAAGAACATACGATAAATATTCTCCGTTCCCTGAAGAAATGAACAGACAGCTTACAGGCAGAATTGCCGATCTTAATTTCTCACCGACAGAGCAAAACAGAAAGAATTTACTTAAAGAAAATGTTTCGGACGATATTATTTATATAACCGGTAATACGGTTATTGACGCACTTAAAACAACTGTCCGTGATGATTATAAGTTCAAGGATGAGTGCCTTAACAACCTTGATTTTGACAATAAGAGAGTAATTATTGTAACTGCTCACAGACGTGAAAATCTTGGTAAACCGCTTGAAAATATCTGTAATGCGTTAAAGCAGATTGTTACGGAATATGAAGATGTTGAACTTGTATATCCTGTTCACTTAAATCCGGCTGTTCGTGAAACTGCGTTCGGTATTCTCGGCGATATGGACAGAGTACATCTTATTGATCCTCTTGACGTTGAGGAACTTCATAATGCTATGTCGCGTTCGTTTATGGTTATGACAGACAGCGGCGGAATACAGGAAGAAGCACCGGCACTTGCAAAGCCTGTTTTGGTACTTAGAAAAGAAACAGAACGTCCTGAGGCTGTTGCAGCAGGCACGGTTAAAATAGCAGGCGTTGAAAAGGACGATATTGTTCGTCTTGCAAAGGAATTGCTTGACAGTGAAGATGCGTATAATAAAATGGCACACGCTGCTAACCCTTACGGTGACGGTGAAGCGTCAAGAAGAACTGTTGAAGCTATTCTTTACGCATTTGGTTACAGTGACAAACGTCCTGAAAATTTTTCAGTAAAATAAATATGAGAATGGGAAAATTTCATATAAGATAGGGGGTACCCCAATGCAAGATTTGCTGAATAAAATAGACCGTCTTTTGAAAGAAAAAAAATTTTTTGAAGTAAAAAATATTGTGAAAGATGAGAATGCCGCAGACCTTGCGGTGTTGTTTGATGAACTGTTCGGTGAAGTGTTCGGTGAAAAAACTGAATTTATGATTTTGTTCAGACTTTTGCCAAAGGATTTGGCGGCTGAAACATTTGCGCATATGAACAGCGATATGCAGAGCCATCTTATACAGATGTTTTCCGATAAAGAAATCAGAGATATTCTTGATGAATCTTTTATTGATGATACTGTTGATATAATCGAAGAAATGCCGGCGAACGTTGTTTCGAGAATTTTGAAAAACTCGACAACGGGCGAGCGTAAGGCGATTAATGAAATTCTGCGTTATCCGAAGGACAGTGCCGGAAGTATAATGACAATAGAATATGTCAGTCTGCATAAGGATATGACGGTATCGGAAGCTTTTGAAAAAATTCGTAAAGTCGGTGTGAATAAGGAAACTATTTATACTTGTTATGTGACCGAGAACAGAAAACTTATCGGTGTAATCACTGTAAAGGATTTGTTTATGGCTGATGAGGACGATAAGATTGTCGATATTATGGAAACGCATATTATAAGCGTTGATACACTTGAAGATAAGGAAATTGTCGGACATATGTTCAGAAAGTATGATTTTCTTGCGTTACCGGTTGTGGATAAGGATAATCGACTTGTCGGTATCGTTACATTTGACGATGCTATGGACGTCATTCAAGATGAAAATACAGAGGACTTCTCAAAAATGGCGGCTATTGCACCGAATGAGGAATCGTATTTCAGAACAGGTATTTTTAAACACGCAAAAAGCCGTATCGTATGGCTTTTGATACTTATGATAAGTGCAACGATTACACAGATTATAACGAATAGGTATGAAGCCGCATTTGCGGCAGTACCGCTTTTGGTTTCGTTTATGCCTATGATAATGGATACCGGCGGTAACTGCGGCGCACAAAGTTCTACTCTTATAATCAGAGGTATTGCACTTGATGAAATTCATTTTTCGGACTTTTTTAAAGTGGTGTTCAAGGAATTTAGAATTTCTATTATAGTCAGTTCGGTACTGGCTGTGGTAAACGGTGTGCGAATTTATATAATGTATCAGCATAAATGCGATTATCCGTTTATGCTTGCACTGACAATTGCATTGTCAATTATCGCAACAGTTATTTTGTCAAAGGTTATAGGTTCAATGTTGCCTATGCTTGCAAAAAAATGCCGACTTGACCCGGCGATTATGGCGACACCGCTTATAACAACAATAGTGGACTGTTGTTCGCTGTTCTTGTATTTTAATATTGCAACGATAGTGTTTTCACATATTGGAATTTTGTAATTATAAAGAGTGCCTATGCACTCTTTATTTAATAGAAAAGTAGAAGGAAAAATTATGGTGGTACGCAGAGCAGAAATAAAAGATATTGAGAAAATAAACGAATTGTTATTGCAGGTAGCTATGGTACACCACTATGGCAGACCTGATTTGTTCAAGGCAAATTGCCGCAAGTATAAAAATGACGAGCTTGTTGAAATCATAAAAGACGACAACCGTCCGATATTCGTTGCAGAAGATGACGGAGTTGTTATGGGTTACGCATTTTGCGTGATAACCGACCGTAAAGATGATAACGTTTTGACAGATATGAAGAATTTGTATATAGATGATTTGTGCGTTGATGAAAATATGAGAGATAAACACATTGGTACTGTCATTTATGATTATGTTAAGAAGTATGCAAAGGAAATCGGCTGTTATAACTTGACGTTAAATGTTTGGAGCTGTAATGAGTCTGCTCAAAAATTCTATGAAAGACAAGGCTTGAAACCGCAAAAAACAACTATGGAAACGATTTTATAATAGCAACAAAAAAGCAGAGCCTGTCGATGAACCGACCCCCAAAAGTTAGACCAAAAATCTAACTATTGGGAGGTCGGTTTTTTCATGGCAAAATATGGTTTTGAATTTAAAATGGAGGTTGTGCAGGCATATCTAAATGCTGAAGGTGGGTATAGATATTTAGCAAGTAAATATAACATTCCTGCAAAGAGGAGAATTGAAGAATGGGTACACGCATACAGAGAATTTGGTGAAGAAGGGTTAATGCGTTCGAGACAAAATAAGAAATATACTTTTCAATTTAAGCTTTCTATGGTAGAATTGTATCTATCAAGTGAGGTCTCATATCAGGAATTAGCACTATCACAAGGAATTAGTAATCCATCATTGATTGTAAAATGGGTCAATGATTTCAGAATTGCCGGACCTGATGCTTTGAGACCTAAAAAGAAAGGTCGTAAGAAAACATTGGATATAAGAGAATGTAAAAAGCCTTCTAAATATGACGGAGAAAAACCCGTGGATACAAGTGCCGAGCATGTCAAAGAACTTGAAGACGAACTACTTAAACTTAGAATAGAAAATGCATATTTAAAAGAATTGAGGAGACTGCGTTTAGAGGAGGAAACTCTTCTGAAAAAACAGCGAGAATTGTCCACAGTCTCCGAGGACAGTTCAAATTAAAAGACATTCTCGCAGTAGTCGGTTTTCCAAAGGCAACATATATGTATTGGCAAAAACGATTTGACAGAGAAAATCCTGATAAACAGTTGGAGGATGAAATCACTAAAATCCATATAGAAAACAAGGATTACGGTTACAGACGGGTATATAGAGAATTACGAAACAGAAAGATTTTTGTGAATAAAAAGAAAGTTCAAAGAATCATGCAAAAATTATGTTTCCAGGTCACATCATTTACTCGAAAAAGTCGCAGATATAATTCGTACAAAGGCAATGTTGGTAAAATAGCACCAAACAGAATTAACAGGCGATTTAATACATCTGTACCGCATCAAAAGATAACTACTGACACGACCGAATTTAAGTATTATGAGATTGACAACAAAGGCAGAATGGTAATTAAGAAATTGTATTTAGACCCATTTCTTGATATGTTTAATGGTGAAGTGTTAAGCTATGGTATAAGCAAAACTCCATCAGCGGCAAGTGTTTTATCGGCACAGAAACAAGCAATAGAAATAACATCTGATTGCCCATACAGAAGAACATTCCATTCAGACAGAGGTTGGGCATATCAAATGGGTGCATATTCCTCTGTTCTTAAAGAAAACAAAATATTTCAAAGTATGTCTCGGAAAGGAAATTGTTATGATAACTCTGTGATGGAAAATTTCTTTGGAATATTAAAGCAGGAAATGTATTATGGAACTACATATTACAGCTTTGAAGAGCTTAAAGATGCTATTGAAAGATATATAAAATATTACAACGAGAAAAGAATAAAAGAAAAACTTGGGTGGATGAGTCCGGTTGAGTATCGGCTCAACACCTTGGCTGCATAAAAATAGCGTAGCAGTCGTTAAAACTACTACGCTATAAAAAGTCTAACTTTTGGGGGTCACATCAAATATAATTTCCGCATATCTCTTTATTTTTTTTGTTCTACCCCGATTTTTTTTGCACATGGTCTTGTAATCTGCATTTTTCCAATATATAATATAGGCATAAATGGTTGTAGTTAAAGTGGTTGTAGTTAAGTGGTTGTGAGAGTTCTGTCCAAGGGGACAGTGCGCCCATAGCCGTTTTTTATTAGGAAAAACAATTAAATATTACGGAAACAAAACACAAGTATATTGCTTTTTAGCGTAGATTTGTGTTTTTTTCATATAAAAATTTAAAGTAAGGAGGAAAATGCAGAAATGAGGAAACTACCTCAGTTAGTACCGATAATCCATCATGATAAAGACATATTGCTGAAATGTTTTTCTGATACTCTTGTGTATCATAAAGAAAACGGCAAACGCAGCATGGTGGCTATCCGGTTCGGCGGGTATCCTGAGCAAGTCAGAGGTATGAGCGATGCTATGTACGGAGGAATTGCAGTAGAGGCTGAAATTGAGCAGCACCGTGTAATTATCAGTACACAGAAAAAGCAATGCCGCAGGAAGCTGTCACACGACGGTGTGTATGCAGAAGCTATGCTTATAGCTCTTGATGATGAAAAAAAGGATACGGAAGAGGACGAAGAAAAAAGAAAGGAGAGCATAAAACAAAAGAAGTACATTTTTTGTAAGGAAAATGATAGGGATGCGCTGTTTGAAGAAATTGATAAAAAGATTTCTGTACCACTTATTCCCGAATTTAAGGATTTCATCATTGATGAGCTTATCAAAAACGAAATACTGATACCGCTTGAAGTTTTGTCAATAGAACAGAGCTTTGACGCGTATATGCTTCGTATGCGTAATGATGAAAAGGACGTTATTGATATTGTGAACAGAGGTCTTGCTTCGGGAGCTATATCAATACCGAATGCAGACAAATCACAAAACGATTTCAAAGACATCAATTCAGTATCAAAATACTTGCAGGAATACGGAACTGTAATTGCAGAACGTATCAAAGATTCGTTTACTCCGTTGTATGATCCTGCAACAGAGGATATATGTCCGATACTGAAAGACATCAACAAATATTTGAAAAGCCATACGGGGTATGAGTTATATCCTGCTCAGCTTGCTGTGGCAGAAGCAGTCAAACGCAGGCTTGATGAAGCAAAGGTTGCAATGATAATTGCAGAATGCGGCAGCGGCAAGACCAAAATCGGCTCGGCATCGCTGGCGGCATATCAGAACGGTAAAAAAAGTTTTAATGTAGTGCTGTCACCATCACATGTTACAGGAAAATGGGTTCGTGAGATTTATGAAACACTTCCAAACACAAAGGCGGCTGTAATTCATAATATTACTGAATTGCAGGCGGTGTATAAGGATTACACCAAAAACAACAGTACAGTATATGTTATTTTGTCAAAGGAACGCGCAAGGGACGGATATATGAAGCGTCCAGCCGTGCGGTACTCCAGAGGAAAAGGCGCATATATATGTCCTGATTGCGGCGCTGTGATAATGGAAGAATTAAACGATGACGGTACTAAGTACAAAGTAAAAGTAAATCAATTCTTTTTTAAGAAAGAAAATAACAAAAATCATAAGTGTGAGGAATGCGGTGCGAATTTATGGACGGCATATAATCCTGATGACTATTCTTTACGTCATAATAAATGGGTGAAGATAGGCAATTACGGGTATGTGTACCGTGATTTTGCGTATTCGCATTTAGAAAGAACTAAGGATAAAAAAGTCATAGAAAAATTGAATGATATTATCTCTAATCCTGATATGATATTTCCGGCGCTCGGAGGATATAGACGCTATACTTTAAGCGGATATATTGCTGAGCATATAAAGGAAGTTGACGGACTTTTATGCGATGAATTACATCAGTACAAGGGCGACAGCGGACAAGGCAATGCAATGGCTAACCTTGTAGGATGCAGTAAGAAAGTCATCGGTATGACGGCAACTCTTGTAAACGGTTATTCAAGCGGTATTTTCTATCTGCTTTACCGTATTGCGCCAAATCTTATGCTTGCTGATAACAAGGCATACGATAATCCTACTGCATTTAACAGCGAGTACGGAGTTACAGAGGAAGTGTTCGAGGTTGAAGTCAGTGAGTACAACGAGAACAGCCGTTCGCGAGGTTCTAAAGTGCGTGAACGTCAGTTACCGGGTGTTTCTCCATTGGTATATTCAAGGTTTCTTATTGAATCGGCGGTGTTCTTATCCCTTAATGATATGGGTAAGGCTTTGCCTGATTATGAGGAAATACCTATTGAATTATCACTGAGTGATGAAGTTAAGAAGGAATATGACAGAATAGAAAATGCACTTGTCAGCATTATGCGTAATGATAGGAAAGCATCACAAAAAATTATGTCAAAATATCTTCAGCTTTTATCGACATATCCCGAACAACCGTATAATCAAGACCCTGTTATACATCCGATTTATAAGGATAAAGAAAATCCAATTATAACACCGAGAGATACAGCAGCACCAGAAGATTTAAGCGAAAAGGACTTAGCAACGCTTGATATTGTGGAGCGCAAGGTCAAAAACGGTGAGCGTGTTCTGATTTATACTAATTGGGTACGGCTTGATACACAGGAAAAACTAAAAAATCTGTTATCCGAAAAAGGATACATAACGGAAATTCTGCGTGTTAATATTCCGCCAGATAAGCGTGAAACATGGGTAGAGGATAAGGTCAGAAAAGGTATTGACGTACTTATAACAAATCCGTCGCTTGTGGAAACAGGCTTGGATTTGAATGCGTTTACAACGCTGGTGTATTACAATATCGGCTATA
>ERZ837380.4094-NODE-4094-length-12706-cov-3.098806_pt1 | contig 12706 bp, 10 predicted proteins | sample MGYA00519685_ERZ837380 | MGnify/ENA primary metagenome ERZ837380 (study PRJEB31850, sample SAMEA3708817) | human gut metagenome | biome: human gut; feature: human-associated habitat; material: faeces | place: China | collected 2014 ...
AAAAATATAAAGAAACATAAAAACGATGTGTTCCGATTAGCACAGTTAATCACAGCCAATGGGCTGCACACTCAGCGCAAGAAGTATTGAGAATTTGCTGGCAGTCGGCTATAATGAGATCGAGAACATATGCGTGCAGAGGGGGCGATGAATAGTCATCGACTGTGTGCATAAATAGGATTCATTTTGGGGGTTTTATGGGGGCTGAAAGCAAAACGAGGATGACAGAGGGAAGTATCTCTAAGAAGATTATTTTATTTGCCATACCATTGTTTCTGGGGAATCTGTTTCAGCAGCTGTATAATACAGCGGATTCCCTGATTGTAGGTAATTATCTTGGCAGCAATGCGCTGGCAGCAGTCAGTTCGTCAGGAAACCTGATTTTCCTGATGGTAGGTTTTATTAACGGTATTGCCATGGGAGCTGGTGTGGTAATTGCCAGGTATTATGGGGCGAAAAACAAGGATTATCTCCAGAGAGCGATTCATACAACCACAGCCTTCGGTCTGGTGGCCGGAATCACACTGACGGCTGCGGGAATGTATCTGGCACCGAAGATTCTGGTACTGATGGGAACACCGGCAGATGTACTTCCGGAATCGATTGTATATTTTCAAATCTATTTTGCAGGTTCTCTGGGTGTAGTCATGTACAATATTTTCGTTGGAATCCTGCAGTCGGTGGGGGACGGCCGCCATCCGCTGATCTATCTGATTATTTCCTCCTGTGTGAATGTGGTGTTGGATATCTTCTTTATCACAGGACTTGGCATGGGAGTGGGATCGGCAGCCCTGGCAACGGCTATATCCCAGTTTGTCAGTGCGATTCTCTGTATGGTGCATCTGATGCGGGTGAAGGAAGATTACCGGCTGGAGCTTAGGAGGATTCGTTTTGACAGACATATGCTGAGGCAGATTATTCAGAATGGTGTACCTTCCGGTTTCCAGAACTCAGTCATTGCCATAGCCAACGTGTTTGTACAGTCCAACATCAATGCATTCGGTAAAATGGCCATGGCAGGCTGCGGAGCTTATTCTAAGGTAGAAGGTTTTGCCTTCCTGCCGGTGACCTGCTTTACTATGGCGATAACTACCTTTGTGGGACAGAATCTTGGGGCAAAGCAGTATGACAGAGCAAAGAAAGGTGCGAAGTTCGGTATCCTCTGCTCCATCTCCATCGCAGAACTGATCGGTATCACCATATATACGGCGGCACCGGTGCTGATTGCAGCATTCAACCGTGATCCGGATGTGATACATTATGGGGTGATGCAGGCCAGAACCATTGCGTTGTTTTATTGTTTATTGGCATTTACTCACTGTATCGCGGCTGTACTCCGGGGTTCCGGCAATGCTGCCGTGCCCATGATCGTTCTGCTCTGTGTATGGTGTCTGTTCCGTGTTAGCTACATCACACTGGCAGTGCGTCTGATTCCGGATATCCGGGTCATATTCTGGGCATACCCACTGACCTGGAGCATCAGCTCCGTGATTTTCCTGTTTTTGTTTTTAAGGGGAAATTGGGTGTATGGATTTGAAAAAAAAGTGACAGGGAGGTAACCAGATTAATGAATTATGCAGAATGTTTAGAGCAGGCAAGAGGAAAAATGGGAAATTACTGCAAGGCCTGTCCGGAATGCAACGGAAGAGCCTGCAAGAATCAGATGCCGGGTCCGGGAGCCAAAGGAATCGGAGATACGGCGATTCGGAATTATGACAAATGGAAGGAAATCCGTGTCCAGATGGATACACTGGTGGAGAAACGTCCCATCGATACCTCTCTTTCGTTGTTTGGAAAGAATTTTCAGTATCCGTTTTTTGCAGGTCCGGTGGGAGCCGTGAATATGCATTACGGCGATTCACTGAATGATGTTTCTTACAATGATATATTAGTTTCTTCCTGCGCAGAGTTTGGAATTGCTGCTTTTACAGGAGACGGAATGGACAGCAATGTGATGGTGGCTGCCACGGAAGCCATCAAAAAGGCAGGGGGACTGGGAATTCCTACAGTGAAGCCATGGAATGTGGAGATGATTCGTGAAAAGATGGCGCTTGTCAAGGATGCAGGTGCTTTCGCGGCTGCCATGGATATTGATGCGGCAGGTCTTCCATTTTTGAAAAATTTCAATCCGCCGGCCGGAAGTAAATCAGTGGAGGAACTTCGTGAGATCGTGAAGGCAGCAGGAGTACCTTTTATTGTAAAAGGAATTATGACGGTAAAAGGAGCTTTGAAGGCTAAAGAGGCCGGTGCAGCAGCTATCGTGGTATCTAACCATGGAGGAAGAGTCCTGGACCAGTGTCCGGCAACGGCAGAGGTTCTGGAAGAAATAGCAAAGGCAGTGGACGGTTCCATGAAAATCTTCGTGGATGGCGGAATCCGTTCCGGTACCGATGTATTTAAGGCATTGGCACTGGGGGCAGATGCGGTTATCATAGCCAGACCTTTCGTCACAGCTGTATATGGCGGAGGCCGAGAAGGGGTCGAAGCTTATATTCAGAAGATCGGAAGTGAGCTTGCAGATACCATGGCTATGTGCGGAGTATCTTCCCTTGCTGAAATCACCCGCGACTGTGTGAGAGTGTAAAAAAGTAAACTATCAAATATAGCAAAAATTAGTAGAAAGGGTGAGTGATATGCGTTTTAATCGTGTATTTGTAATCGTACTGGATTCCCTTGGAATCGGGCCCATGGCGGATTCAGCCAGATTTGATGATGCCGGTGCGGATACGCTGGGGCACATCTCAGAAACAGTGGAACATCTGGATATTCCGAATCTGCAGAGATTGGGACTTGCCAATCTCAAGGCCCTTAAGCAGGTTAAGCCGGCAGAACATCCGGAAGGATATTTCATGGCGATGAATGAGGCGAGCAATGGTAAGGATACCATGACCGGTCATTGGGAGATGATGGGCATTCGGACAGATAAGCCATTTATCACATTTACAGAACATGGATTTCCCAAGGAACTGATTGACGAACTGGAAAAGCGCTGCGGCAGAAAGATAATCGGCAATAAGGCAGCCAGCGGAACGGAGATTCTGGAGGAGCTGGGTGAACAGGAAGTGAATGAAGGAAAGCTGATTGTCTATACATCAGCGGATTCTGTGCTTCAGATCTGTGGCAATGAGGAAACCATGGGACTTGAGACCTTGTATCATTACTGTGAGATTGCCAGAGAACTGACTATGCGGGATGAGTGGAGAGTTGGCCGTGTTATCGCAAGACCCTATGTGGGCAAAAAGCGCGGCGAATTCAAACGGACAAGTAACCGCCATGATTATGCTTTGAAACCCACCGGACCGACGGCGCTGAATGCCCTGAAGGATGCCGGATATGATGTGATTTCTGTTGGAAAGATTAACGATATCTTTGTGGGAGAAGGGATAACAGAAAGCAATCATTCCGACAGCAGCGTGCATGGCATGCAGCAGACCATCGATATCGCAAAGCGGGATTTCAAGGGACTTTGCTTTACCAATCTGGTAGATTTTGATGCGTTATGGGGACATCGCAGAAATCCAGTGGGATACGGGGAAGAGATCGAAAAATTTGATAAAAAGCTGGGAGAGCTTCTGCCGCTGCTCCGTGAGGACGATCTGCTGATTCTGACGGCGGATCATGGAAATGATCCAACCTACAAGGGAACGGATCATACGAGAGAGCAGGTCCCGTTTATTGCGTATTCACCATCGGATACGGAAAGTGGGAAGCTTGATACCAGTGACACCTTTGCTGTCATCGGTGCGACTATTGCGGACAATTTCGGTGTCAAGATGCCGGAGGGAACCATCGGAACTTCTATTCTGGATCAGATAAAATAAATGACATTGGACTTGAAGTTAAAAACAGAAAGGCGGCGATTATATGGTTGATTATACAGAAGGAACGGGAAAACAGTACCACACAGGAATCGGTCCGGAGGATATCGGCGGATATGTCATCATGCCGGGGGATCCCAAGCGATGCAAGAAGATAGCAGAACATTTTGAAAATCCGGTGTTAGTTGCGGATAATCGTGAATATACCACATATACGGGAACCATCGATGGGGTAAAAGTCAGTGTGACGTCAACCGGCATCGGTGGTCCGTCAGCGGCTATCGCTATCGAGGAGTTATCCAAGTGCGGAGCCCATACTTTTCTGCGTGTGGGCACCTGTGGCGGTATGCAGGAGGATGTACTGGGCGGAGATATCGTAGTTGCAAGCGGAGCTATCCGCATGGAAGGAACCAGCAGAGAGTACGCTCCCATTGAGTACCCGGCTGTTCCCCATGTGGATGTTATGAATGCCATGATCCGTGCAGCGAAGAATCTGAAGTTCCGCTGTCATGCGGGCGTTGTACAGTCGAAGGATTCCTTCTTTGGACAGCATGAGCCGGAGGTGATGCCGGTCAGCTACGAGCTTGAAAATAAGTGGCAGGCGTGGCTTCGGATGGGATGCCTGGCATCGGAGATGGAGTCAGCAGCACTGTTTATCGCAGGCAGCTTCCTTCGGGTGCGTGTAGGTGCCTGCTTCCTGGTTCTGGCTAATCAGGAGCGAGCGAAAAAAGGTCTGTCCAATGAACAGGCCCATGATACAGAGGCAGCGATCCGGACAGCAGTGGAAGCCATCCGTATCTTGATTCAGGAGGATGCGAAGAATGAATAATGAGAGGATAGAAACACTCATCGAGGAAGCATTCGCAGCACGGAAAATGGCCTATACACCCTATTCTCATTTTCAGGTGGGGGCGGCTCTGCTGACTGAAAAAGGCGGGATTTACCGTGGCTGCAATATTGAAAATGCGGCCTATACACCGACAAACTGCGCGGAACGCACTGCCTTTTTTAAGGCAGTCAGTGAGGGTGAACGCAGCTTCACAGCGATTGCAGTTGTGGGAGGCCCGGAAGGAGCTTCGGAATTTGACTGGTGTGCGCCCTGTGGCGTGTGTCGTCAGGTGATGAAGGAATTCTGCCAGGATGATAGATTTCAGATCATTCTGGCACGTTCCGTGAAGGAATATAAGGTCTATACACTGGCGGAGCTTCTACCGATGGGATTCGGACCGGATAATTTGCAGTAGGAATGCCGATTGCCTCATAAAGCTGGTATGCAGGTGTCAAAGACCCGCGCACTGTAATCTTACAGTTTCATTAATATAACTTAATATATTGGAACACCTTTTGACATTGCAAAAAAAACAGGGTACACTGTATGACAGGCGGGGATGGATTCACCATTTCCGCCTGTATTCAGAAGAAAAAGCGGACGCAGGTCCGATGAAAAATAGAAAAAGTGTGGGGAGTTTGGACGGATGGCTCAGAAAGAGTGGAAACGGGAAGAAATGAAACAGAATCAGGGAAGAACAGAGCAGAACCAGAGAAAAAAGGTTCAGAAAAAGACAGGGTATAGGGCAGTGCTGGCGGCCTCGATGTTTTTGATTGCTGCTTCGGCAGCCCTGTCAGCGTGCCAAAAATCACCGGCGGCTGAGACAACAGCGCAGACACAGGCGGCAGAGGAAACGGAGGGCGCGGTCAGCACGGCGCTCGGAGCGGCGGATCGGGTGCTGGAGGAGAATGGCATGCTGTACCTCAAATACCGCACGGAGATCCGTTCCCTTTCGAAGGAGACAGGCGAGATGAAGACGCTCTGCCAGTTTGACACGGGAGATGAAAACAGCACCTTCTGGGTCTACGGAGGCGGGCTGTATTTTGACCGGATACAGGCGGAGAGTGGCAGCACACAGGGCACGGAGTTTTATGGGCTGTACCGGCTGGATTTGGAGAGTGGTGTGGAAGAGCATTTAGCGGATCTGACGGATCAGCCGTCGGTGCTCTATGCGTCAAAGAACCGCCTGTATGTCAAGGGTTATAACATGAATGTCATTTATACGCTCGATGAGAATGGCAAAACAGCGGGAGAGTTGTCACCGTCAGACACGATCTACGGGGAGATTCCGGCAGGCTGCAGCGAGCTGTTTAATGGGATTCTTCCATATTATACGGAACAGTTTGGGTATATGCCGGTGCAGAATGAAACCTGCCTGGTGATTGCGGATGCGGACGGCAGCCATCCGAGGGAGATTTCGGATATTACGAATACATCGTCGGTGCTGTTTGCGAAGGACGCATTTTTTGCCCTGCTTCGGGATGGCAATGGAAATACGCAGTGTTACCGCTATGAGGTCTCTGACCCGGAGAAACGGACGCTTTTATATGAGACGGCGGAAAATATCAGCCTGGTGCAGTATCAGGACGGATATTTGTACCTGATGGAAAATCAGGCGTCCCAGATCAGCACGGGAAAGTATTCGTTTAAGCGGATTGCGGCGGATGCTAAGGCAGATGCAGCGGCAAATGCCGCCGAGGCGCAGAATGCGCTTTTTACGGTCGAGGAAGAGCCGGGCATGACGAATGATTTTTCTATGTATGGTAATTTTTATGTGACGGGAAATCAGGCATACTGCCAGCAGTTTAAGGATTACGGCGTTTATCTGGGCGAAAAAACGCTGGATGATGCGGCAGGCGGGGAAGTGACGTTGTTAGAGCCGGTTCTGTTCCAGTCTCCGATCCGGGAGCTGGGGCATGTCGAGGCGCAGTCGGAGACGTTAAAGAGTGCGGATGGAAGCCGGGAGCTGGGAAGTGTGTACGCAGAACGGCTGGTATTTGACGGAGAGGGCGATGCGGTCGAGGCGATGAACCAGACGATGCAGGAGCTGCAGGCGTCGGTTCTGTCGGCGGCGCGGACGGATTCCATGAATCTTGATACGGAGATGAGCATCGATACAGCGGAAACGGACGGATCGGAGGAAGAGGTACTTCCGCAGGAGGCGGATGCGGCGCAGCCGATCTATTCGATGGCGCTTACGATCGACGGAGATGACGCGATTACGTATCTGGATGATCATTATGTCTGCGTCCGTGCGGATGGATACGAATATACGGGCGGCGCACACGGAACGCCGTTCCGCCAGTATTTTGTCTTTGACCGGGAAACGGGGGCACGCCTGTCTTTGAGCGATGTGGTTGAGAATCCGGTGGAGGAGCTGCAGGCGAAGGTTGGTGCGGCATTCCGGGAGCTGGCGGAAAAGACAAATTTTGCCTTTGAATCACCGGAGGATCTGGAACATACGGTGGCAGACGGCATCAGCTACGAATCGCCGTTTTATCTGAGCGAGACGGGCGTGGTTTTCTATTATGCGCCGTATGAGATTGCATCGTATGCGGAAGGATTCCCGGAGGTAACAATTCCGTACAGCGAGTTAGAAATGCGGATTGAACTTAGCAAGTAGGAATTTTCTGAACTGAAAATTCCGTACGAAGTATTGAAGGCAGCAGATTTTGCCGATTTGGAATGCGAAGCATCGGCAAAATCCAGTTGCAGTTTGCACAAAGTGTGAACTGCAACAAATGCGGATTGCGCTTAAGTAGAGATCTTGAAGTTGAGAAAAAATCGCTTATAATACTCCATAGAAAAATAGTGTCGAACGAATCTGAAAGAATGGCACAGGATGAGGAGGAAGCAGCATGAAGACAGTTGTTAAGGAAAATGCGAACGGCGGCAAAGGACAGGTAGTTGTAAAATACATTCTGGATGACAATGAGTTAAATGCAAAATGTAAGATGTTTGCCGAGGTAACGATCGCACCGGGATGTTCTCTGGGCTATCATGAGCACCACGGCGAGAGCGAGACGTATTATATCATCAAGGGACAGGGCGAGTACGATGATAATGGAACGAAACGTCCGGTTACCGTCGGCGATAAGACCTTCACGCCGGATGGCTGTGGTCATGGCATTGCCAATACCGGAGATGAAGATCTGGTCTTTATGGCATTGATCCAGCTGGATTAAGAGTGAAGAACAAAACAGAAAAAGGTAACTGTTCACAGTAACCAAAAAAGGCGCTGGCACGGGAAGTGGTTCGATGTGTCGGCGCTTTTTGCCATATATGTCCGGAAAATGCCTATATGTTTAAGCGGAAAAAATTGGAAATCAAAAAAATAGTGGATCAAAGAAAGAAAAAGGAGGTGTGCCTGCGTGAAACTATTTCATCTTTCTGATCTGCATATCGGGAAAATGTTAAATGGCTATAGCCTGCGCGAGAGCCAGAAGAATGCGTTTTTGCAGATACTTAAATATGCGGAGGAAGAGAAGCCGGATGCGATTCTGATATGCGGGGATATTTATGATAAATCGGTCCCGGCGGGGGAAGCGTATACGCTTTTTGACTGGTTTCTGACCGAGCTATCCGGGCGCTGTCCGGGAACGGAGATCCTGATCATTGCGGGAAATCACGATTCACCGGAGCGGCTGGCGTATGGCGCATCGTTTCTGGCACGCCACCGGATCCATATCGCGGCGCTGCCGCCGGCAGATCGGACGGAGTATTTAAAGCAGGTCACACTTACAGATGAGTGGGGACCGGTTCATTTTTATCTGGTACCGTTTATCCGTCCGGGTCATGTGCGCCATTTGTTTGACACCAATGGTTATACCGATGCATTCCAGAAACTTCTGGCGCGGGAGACGATCCGGAAGCAGGAGCGCAATGTGGTTCTGGCGCACCAGTTTTTTGTCTGGAACGGTCAGAATCCGGAAACCTGCGATTCGGAGACGGCGGTGCTGACCTCCGGAGGATTGGATGCGATCGATGCGTCGGTGCTGGAACCCTTTGAATATGCGGCGTTAGGGCATATCCACGGGGCACAGAAGGTAGGGCAGGAGCGGTTTTGCTATTGTGGGACGCCGTACAAATATTCGATCAGTGAAGAACACCATCAGAAGGGGATCACGGTGGTGGAACTGGGAGAAAAAGGAAGTGAGCCGCAGATCCGCCGTCTGCCGATTCTCTGCCATCCCGATGTAAAGCGCGTGCGGGGGACACTGGAAGAACTCAAGCTGCTTTCAGATACGATGGAAAAGATGCCGGATGGAAGCGGACGCGCGGACGCGTATGTGAGCGTGGTCTTGACGGACGAAAAAGAAATGTACGATTTCCGGGAACGCCTGGAGGAGTTATTTGCGCATATTTTGGAGATCCGGGTGGACAATGAGAGGACGCGGAAACGACTGGAGGAAGAACCGGAGGAAACAGGGGCGGTGACGCCGTTTCAGGCATTTGCCTCTTTTTATGAGGCGGTGCGCCACTGCCCGATGACAGAGGAACAGGAGACGATTCTGGCGCGCATGGTGGAAGAGGCAGAGGAGGAGGAACGCGTATGAAACCGAAGCTGCTTACAATGTCGGCGTTTGGCTCTTATGGGGGCGTGACGCAGATTGATTTCGAACGGGCAGGGACGGGATTGTTCCTGATCACGGGCGATACGGGGGCAGGCAAAACGACAATCTTTGACGCGATCTCGTTTGCGCTCTACGGGGCGGCGAGCGGCGCCGGGAGAGAGGGCGCGATGCTTCGCAGCCAGTATGCACCGGAGGACGCGGAGACCTGGGTGGAACTGACGTTTGAGGATAAGGGGCAGGATTATACGATCCGCCGCAGTCCGGCATACACGCGCCTCAGTAAGCGGAAAAATAAGGACGGCGCATACACGGCGACGAGTGTGGCGCCGAAAGCGTCTCTGCTTTTGCCGGATGGAAGTGAGATGTCCGGCCGGATCCGTGAGATCGATGAGAAGATCCGGGCGATCGTGGGCGTGGACCGCGATCAGTTTTCGCAGATCGCGATGATCGCGCAGGGCGAATACATCCGTCTGCTCCATGCATCCTCCAAAGAAAGAAAAGAGATATTTTCGCGCATTTTCCATACCGGGATCTACGGTAGAATCCAGCAGAAGCTGCGGGAGGCAGATCGGACGCTGTATGGAAGGCTGGAGGATAACAAGACCCGGTGCGAGGAAGTTATCCGGCAGGTGACGGTTCCCAGGACGGAGGAGGCGGTAGCTGCGGAGTGGGAAGAAAGATGGCAGTCTTTGAAAGAGCGGTACCGGACAAATGGAGCGGAACTGCTTGCATTTCTGCATCAGTTGTCGGAGGAAAGCCGGAGGCTCGAGGAAGAGGCGGGGAGATTGGAAGAGCATGCAATCCAGAATCTTGCCGCCGGACAGAACCATCTGGAGCTTGTGAAAAAGGAAAAACGGGTACTGGAAGAAAAGAGCCGTTTGGAAGCATTTGGACGGGAGATGGAGGCTAGGCGCCGGGAAGCTGCCGCAGCCTATGAGAGCCGGAAACCGGAGCTGGAGGATCAGATCCGGCGGATGCAGGATGCGCTTCCGCTCTATGCGGAGCAGGAGAAAAAACGGCAGGCATATGAAACTTTGGAACATCAGCGGACGGCTCTGACCCAAAACCTGAAAAAAATGCAGAATCAGCTGGAAACGTGCCGTACACAGGAAGAAATACTTCGAAACCAGGAGCGGGAGGCGGTAGAGGCGCGCGCTGCCCTGGCAGAATGCCGGGGACGGCGGGAGCAGATGGAACGGCGCCAGGCGGTTTTGCAGGAGTTAGGGAAATGCTGTGAAGCGGAGCGGACATGGAGAAAGTCACTGGAAAAACGCCAGGAAAAATTTCAGGCAGCCGCGCGGGCGTACCAGCAGTCAGATCAGTTGTATCAGGACGCGTCCTGCCGCTTTCTGGCGATGCAGGCGGGACTTCTGGCGGCAGAGCTGCAGGAAGGAAAACCGTGCCCGGTCTGCGGCTCGCTGGAACACCCGGCTCCCTGCCGTCTGGAGACAGAGCCGATTCGGGAGGAACAGGTAGAAGCGCTGCGTGCCGGGCGGGATGATGCCGATCAGAAGCAGAGGACAGCCGCTGAGGCGTGCCAGGAGGCGCAGATCTCGCTGGAACATGAGAGCAGACGGCGGATAGAGATCCAGGGAAAACTGTACGGCCAAAATCAGGACAGCCCGGCAGCCCAGCCGGATGCGGATGCTCTGGAGAAGGAGCTCCGGCAGATGGCACAGGAAATCCGGCGATGCAGGCAGGCGGAAATCACTTATACTGACCGGATTGCCATGGAAGAAACGATCCGGCAGAAACGGGAGGCGAACGGAGCCGGACAGAAGAAGCTGGAAGCTGCGCTGGAGCTTAAAAGAAGTGAGGTGCAGCAGGCGGCGATCGAGAGCCAGACGAGACGTAATGAGCTGGAGGAACTCTCGAAGCGGCTGGAGTGGAAAGACAGCCGGACACTCCGGGTGGAGCTTGAGAAGCGCAGCCGGGAGCTGGAAACACTTGCAGAGGCGGTGACAGCGGCTGATAAGAAAGCACAGGAGTGCCGGGAAAAATGCCGGGAGCTGGAGGGAAGCTTATCTTCGCTCCGGGAACATATGGAAGCAGATTCGGAAACAGATCCGGAAGAAAAAATCCAGCAGGCGATCCGGCACTGGGAAGAGGAAAAAACGCGCTGGTCGCGGCTTCACCGGGAACATATGTCGGTGCGGACGCGCAACGAGGATGCATATGCGGCACTTCGGGTGTATCTGCAGGAACGGGAGCAGCTTGACCGGGAAAAACAGCAGATCAGCGAGCTTTACCAGACGGCGGACGGAAAACTGAGCGGCGCGGCGCGGATCGATTTCCAGACGTATGTACAGCGCCAGTATTTCCGCCAGATGATACAGGCAGCTAACCGCCGCCTGCGCCGGATGACGAAAGGAACCTTTGAACTTCAATGCCGCGGTCTGGCCGATCTGGGAAAACAGGGAGAAGTGGGACTTGACCTGGATGTCTACAGCTTTGTGACTGACCGGGTCCGGGACGTCAAAACGCTGTCCGGTGGAGAATCCTTTCTGGCGGCGCTTGCGATGGCGCTCGGCATGGCGGATGTCATCCAGAATGCGGCAGGCAGCGTGAAGGTGGATGCGATGTTCATTGATGAGGGATTTGGTTCCCTGGATGAGGAATCACGGACGCGTGCGGTTCAGGTGCTGCAGGAGCTGTCCGGAGGAAGACGCCTGATCGGCATCATTTCCCACGTGACGGAGCTGAAAGAGGAGATGGGACACAAGCTGGTGGTAAAAAAAGGAAATGGTGGAAGCCAGGTGCATTGGGAGATAGAAGATTAGTAGGACGGCGCAGAGCCGTTGTGTGACGAAAGAAAAGAGGCTATTTACATATGACAATCGTAATTCCAGGAATGGTGACGATATCGCTCTTATCTCTGTTTTACTGCAGTATGCTGCCGGAGACGGGGCGGAAGGCGAGAATGCAGGCATTTGAGCGGCAATACATCGCCCACCGGGGATTTCATGACAACCGGGGTGAATGTCCGGAAAATTCGCTCCCGGCGTTTGAACGCGCGATCCAGATGGGATATGGGATCGAGCTGGATGTACAGCTGACAAAAGACGGGGTTCCGGTCGTATTTCACGACTGGGATCTGAAGCGGGCGGCGGGCGTTGACCGGAAGATACGCGACTGTACCTTTGAAGAGCTGCAAAGCTATCGTTTGTTTGGTTCATCCCAGACGATACCAGCCTTTGAGACAGTGCTTGAGCTGGCGGATGGACGCACACCGCTTATCATCGAGCTGAAAGCGGAGATTGTCCACCGGGAGCTGTGCGAGAAATGCGCGGTGCTTTTAGACCGTTATCCGGGTGAGTACTGCATCGAATCGTTCAGTCCGCTGGCACTCGGCTGGTTTAAGCGCCATCGTCCAAATGTTTTGCGCGGACAGCTTGCGACCAATCACCGCGGCGAGGGATTGAAAACGCCGGTCATTGTGCGGGAGATGCTTACATACTGTATGCTGAACGGATTTTGCAGACCGG
>ERZ837380.4097-NODE-4097-length-12699-cov-2.479674_pt1 | contig 12699 bp, 8 predicted proteins | sample MGYA00519685_ERZ837380 | MGnify/ENA primary metagenome ERZ837380 (study PRJEB31850, sample SAMEA3708817) | human gut metagenome | biome: human gut; feature: human-associated habitat; material: faeces | place: China | collected 2014 ...
CCTAGAAGCAGTATGCCCCGAAATGCTTGCGAATACTCATGGAATTCGGTATAATAAATACGATACGTTAAAAAAGCAGAAAATCCAGATAGGAGGTACAACAGATATGGCAGTCATTCGACCATTTCAATGTGTAAGACCTGAAAAATCAAAAGCAGCAAGAGTCGCCGCTTTACCATATGATGTATATAATCGACAGGAGGCAAAAGAAGAAGTCCTTCGTGAGCCGATGTCATTTTTAAAAATTGACCGTGCAGAAACCAGTTTTGACGATTCGGTGGACACCTATGCACCGGAAGTTTATCAAAAAGCAAAAGAATTGCTCGAAAAAGATATTGCGGACGGTGTTTATATAAAAGACACAGATTCTGCGTATTATGTATATGAACTTGTGATGGATGGACGTTCACAGACGGGAATTGTTGCCTGCGCATCCGTGGATGATTATGTAAATGGCGTAATCAAAAAACATGAAAATACAAGAGAAGACAAAGAAATTGACCGTATTACACATGTGGATACGTGTAATGCTCAGACCGGGCCAATTTTTCTTGCGTACCGCAGTGAAAAAGTGATTGATGAAATTGTGGCGAAAAAGCAGAAAGAAGAGCCGATTTATGATTTTACGGCGGTGGATGGAATTACACACCGCGTTTGGAAAATTGCGGAGGCAGAGGACGTAGAAAAATTAGAAAAAGCGTTTGCGGATATTGAAAATATTTACATTGCAGATGGACACCACCGTGCAGCTTCGGCGGTGAAAGTCGGATTGAAACGCAGAAAAGAAAATCCGGGTTATACCGGGGATGAAGAATTTAATTATTTTCTGTCGGTGCTTTTCCCGCATGACCAGTTGATGATTATGGATTATAACCGCACCGTAAAAGATTTAAATGGATTAAGCAAAGACGCTTTTTTGAAAAAAGTGGCGGAATGCTTTGAGGTAAAAGAAGAAGATGGTGCCGTACGCCCGCAAGAGAAGGGCGAAGTTGGAATGTATCTGGACAAACAGTGGTACCGCCTGATAGCAAAACCAGCGTTGTTTGAAGGAAAAGATGCGGTTGGTTCACTGGATGTATCGGTGCTACAGGATTATCTTTTGGGACCGGTTCTTGGTATTGGCGACCCGCGTACCGATTCGCGGATTGATTTTATCGGAGGAATCCGCGGACTCAAAGAATTGGAGCGTCGGGCAGATAACGACATGAAAGTTTCATTTTCCATGTATCCGACATCCATTACGGAACTTTTTGACGTGGCAGACCAAAAACTTTTGATGCCGCCAAAATCAACGTGGTTTGAACCGAAATTACGCAGTGGATTATTTATTCACGAAATCTAAGGAGGAAATTTTAATGGATAAGTTTTTTAATTCGGACAATGTGGTAATGCGCACGCTCAGCAAAATTTTTGATATTGGCTGGCTGACACTTATTTATCTCGTGTTTTGTATTCCGATTGTTACCGTGGGAGCAGCAACGACATCGCTGTATTATGTAAGTGCCAAAGTGCTGCGCCACAACCGCAGTTATGTTTGGCGTGAGTTTTGGCACAGTTTTAAGACAAACTTTTTGCAGTCCACAATTGCGTGGGTTGTAACGGCAATTATCGTGGTGCTTCTTTGGCTGAACATGAATATTGTAGCGGAGACCGGCGGTGAAAAAGGAGGGTATCTGATTGGTGCGTATTACGCCCTTTTGTTTATCATTTTGTGTATCAGCTGTTACATTTACCCAATTATTTCACGCTTTGGAACAAAATTCTCGCAGATTCTGCGTTTGAGTTTATATTGCGCGTTCCGTCATTTTCTGCATACACTTTTGATGCTTGTGATTCTGGCGGCAACGGTAGCACTTATCTGGTTTGGCATGGTGACAAACGTGGTGCTCATTTTCATTTTTGCGCCGGGTGCTGCTTCCCTTTTGTACACGTTCCCAATGGAGCATGTCATGAAAAAATATATGCCAAAAGAAGAGAAAAAATACACAGAAGATGGGGAAGAAATTGTAGCTTGGTATAACGAGTAAAGAAAAGGGAGAAAATTATGACAAAACAATTAGAAGACTATATGCAGTGGCCGGAAATTGAGGCGCTTATGTATGCCGAGTGCGGCAGACCGGAGACGGTTCTTGGACCGAAGCAGGTGGACAAAAGCCATGTGCTTATCACGGCATTTGAACCGGAGGCAGATTCGATTGTCGTTTCCGGTGAGGATTTAAAAAAAGAATACAAAATGACAAAAATGGACGAGACCGGGTATTTTGCGGTATTGATTCAGGCAAAAAAAATTCCTTCGTATCATTTTGTCTTGAAACAGGGGAAAAACAAAATTGAAAAAACGGATGCCTATGCAGTGGACTCTTTGTTTGACGGCGTGGACATGACGCAGTTTAGCAACGGGATTCATGATACTGTTTATGAAAAACTGGGTGCTCATCCGATGACAATCGAGGGCGTGAAAGGAACGTATTTTGCAGTGTGGGCGCCGGAGGCAAAGGCGGTTAGCGTCGTAGGTGATTTTAACGACTGGCAGGCAGCGAGAAATCCGATGCGCTATCTGGAGGCAGCAGGAATTTACGAGTTGTTTGTTCCGGGTGTAAGTGCCGGAGATTTGTATAAATATGAAATCTGGGGCGCGGACGGAAAGCGTGTGATGAAGGCAGATCCGTACGGCAATTATGCAGAGCGTCGTCCGGCGACGGCAAGCATTGTATGGGATTTGAATAAGTATCACTGGAAAGATGAAAAGTGGCTTACCGAGCGTAAAAAATGGAATGCGAAAAAGGAGCCGATGCTTGTTTACGAAGTGGCGCTTGGCGCATTTAAAAAGCCGGCGGATGCCGAAAAAGAATTTTATAATTACCGTGAACTTGCTCCGATGATTTGTGATTATTGTGCAGAGATGGGTTACACGCATGTGGAACTGATGCCGATTATGGAGCATCCGTATGACGCATCGTGGGGGTATCAGGTGACCGGTTACTACGCACCGACTTCCCGCTACGGTACGCCGGATGATTTTATGTACTTTGTAGATTATCTGCATCAGCATGGACTTGGTGTGATCCTCGACTGGGTACCGGCGCATTTTCCAAAAGACGAACATGGACTTGCCCGTTTCGACGGCACTTGTCTGTATGAGCATTTGGACAAGCGTCAGGGCGAACATCCGCATTGGGGCACGCTGATTTACAATTATGGAAGACCGGAAGTAATCAATTTCCTCACTGCCAATGCGCTGTTCTGGCTGGAGCGTTTTCACATTGACGGACTTCGGATGGACGCAGTCGCTTCGATGTTGTATCTCGATTACGGCAAGGAAGATGGCGAATGGGTTGCCAATGTTTATGGCGGAAATGAGAATTTAGAAGCCATTGCATTTTTACAGAATTTGAACAAAAAAATTCATGAAAGAAAAGACGGAAGCTTTTCGATTGCTGAGGAATCTACAGCGTGGCCGCAGGTGACCGGTCCTGTCAAAGAGGGCGGTCTTGATTTTGATTTGAAATGGAACATGGGCTGGATGAATGATTATCTGGAGTACATCCGCACGGACCCGCTGTTTCGTAAAGGGCGTCATGGCATGCTCACTTTCAGCATGATTTACCAATATTCGGAAGATTTTATGCTTGTCTTGAGTCACGATGAAGTCGTTCATATGAAAGGCTCCATGTTTACGAAAATGCCGGGAAGTATTTCGGATAAATTTGCTACACTTCGTCTGACGTACGGTTATATGGCAGCACATCCGGGCAAAAAACTGATTTTTATGGGTCAGGAATTTGGGCAGGAAAGAGAATTTTCGGAAAAACGGGAACTTGACTGGAATCTTTTGGATGCCGTAGATGGAGAAATGTCGGATAACGAGAGACTGCGCCAGTATGTCAGTGTCCTCAATTCGTTTTACCTGGCACATCCGGCGATGTATGAACTGGATGCACGTCCTGCCGGTTTTGAGTGGATTAGTACATTGGATGCAGACCACAGTGTAATTGCTTTTTTACGAAAAAGCAAAGACGAAACACTTTTGGTTGTCTGCAATTTTACTCCGGTTTCTTACGATGAATTCCGTATTGGTGTGCCGTTTGCCGGAAAATACAAAGAAATCTTTAACAGTGATGCGTCCGAATACGGCGGAACCGGATTTGTGAATCCGCGCGTAAAACAGTCCAAACGCAAGCACTGGGATGGCAGAGTAAATTCGATTGAGTGTCGTTTGGCGCCACTTTCGATTCAGATTTTTTCCTGTACGAAAGTTCCGTCAAATGCCGGACGCAAAAAGAAAGAGAGATAAATCATGGAAAATGTGATGCAGCAATTGGTTTCCTATGCGGAACAGCTGATTCCACGCGGGATGGATTTCCTTCTTTCCATCGCCGTTGGAATCCTGGTATTCGCGGTAGGCTCAAAGCTGATAAAAAAGCTATTGAAAATTGTGCGGCGTTCGATGGAAAAAAGAGAAATGGACCCCGGTGTTATTTCCTTTTTTCTCTCGGCATCTAAAATCACGCTGTATGTATTTTTGGTAATTATTGTGGCGCAGATTTTCGGATTTGCCGCAAGTTCGATTATTGCAATTGTTGGCTCTGCCGGTCTGGCAATCGGTCTCGCCCTTCAAGGCAGTCTTGCCAACTTCGCCGGTGGTGTCCTGATTTTGATTATGAAGCCGTTTTGTGTCGGTGATTACATCATTGTCGGTGATGTGGAAGGCGTTGTTCAGAAGATTGATGTGGTTTACACCACGCTGACAACGGCTGATAATCGTGCCGTCATTTTACCAAATGGAAAACTGGCGGATTCTAACATTGTCAATGCAACAAAAGAAGACCGCCGCCGTGTGGATATTTCAGTTGGAATTGCTTATGACGCGCCGCTTAATCTGGCAAAAGAAGTGTTGATGAAAATTGGTGAGAGCCAGAAAGACAGACTTCCTGACGAACCAATTCGCGTTGTCGTTTCAGAGCTTGGCGACAGTGCCGTGATTTTGCTGATTCAGCTCTGGGTGAAACCGGACGATTACTGGACGACTCGCTGGGCAATGACCGAGCAGATTAAGAAGTCGTTTGACGAAGCCGGTATTTCCATCCCATTTCCACAGATGGATGTGCATATGGTATCAACAAAAGAAAACTGAATAAAAATCATTTGAATGACCTCGTACTTTGGAAAGTGCGGGGTTGTTTTTTATGGAAATGTTTTTTTGTGTTGAACTTGTTTGAGTAATATGTTATAAATAAGTTAGGTGGGAAGTTTATTGGACAGTTGGATGTGGTAGGATGGAGTCACCGAAAGGGAAGAAAACCTTTGGAAACTATAAAAATATCAGTTATTTGAAAAAGGTGGAAAGGTGGCGGTATGAATGATAGAATATTTATTCTTAGATATTGAATGGAATGCAAAAAACAATTCAAAGAACATATCCGATTGGGAGCCGGTTCAGGTGGCAGCAATCGGAGCAGATGCAGATTTAAAGGCAGAAAAATCATTTGCCAAGCGGGTAGGTCTGAAAGATATTGAGGCCCTTACAGAAAATACTTGCAAACTAACCCATGTGCAAAGGAAAGAAGTGGCTGTGGCAAAACCAGCAAAGGAAGTGTTCGGAAACCTGAAACAAACATTTTCCAAATTCTCATTTGTTGTTGTCTGGTCTTGGGAAACCTATCAGATATACCGTGAGACTATGAAACGAGAGGAGATACAGCTACCGAAGCATCGAGTTATATTGATGCAGGAAATTTTGCAAACGATAGCGGTGGAAGAAAAGAATCCAATTGGTTTTGAAGCGGCTCTCAGGCAGGCAAAAGTTTCGTATCGGCCGTGGATGCTGCATTACTCCAAATATGATGTTTCTTATCTGTACGAGCTATTTAAGAGTATGTATATAAAATACGACGGGCGGACGAGGGATGATTTATGTGCAGTGAATCCGATTACCCGAAAAATACATCAGAGTGACTGCCGGGATGCAGCAGGAAAAAATGCGGTTGAAATGCAGGGAGCAAAAAAGTTTGTCTTTTCTGGGTATAAACCCTGCCGGTGTTGTTTTTCAAAAGACCAATGGCAGCGTTTTTATTGGAAAAAGCCAAGTAAGGAAGATAGAAAGCAGCAAAAAGTGAAAAGATTAAGGCTTCTTCCGCTTACTGATAATAACATTGAGAAAATCTGTGAGGCGTTTGGCTTTTCCTGTAATTTCATTGCGGATATGGTTTCCATCACCACGGCAGCCAGTTATTGGCGGATTTATCTGGATGATGATAATGTGCGGTATGTCATGCATGCAAACTTTCGCGTCAATCGTTCGACCGCTTCCAAGCGTGGTCGTATAAAATGCAACCAAGGCTTTCACAATCAGAATTTGAAAACCCATAATTTTTATGATGTCGTGCAATATATTTATCATCATGACAAGAAGATGATGCGTGCAAAGAAGAAAAAAATTGATGTGCTTTTTGAGAAAATAGAAAAGGAGTTGGCAGAACAATAAATAAAAAATAAAATGCATAGTAGTAGTGGATATAGAAATATTACAAAAAGTTACATATTTTTTGACATCATCTTTGAAGTGTGATAATATTGGCGTATAAAGCGCTGATGGGGATAGGTAAATAGGAATGGATGAATCCCTAAAACGCAGGAATGTGAGTTGGGGATTTTTTTGATAAGGGTAAGCAAAGGCAATAAAAAAAGACCCTAACGGTCTTTTTAAATCCACACAATGTGGGCAAAATGCAATTTCGGATAAATCCTTATTTGAACTCACCTTGTAAATTACAAGTCTATTGTAGTATTAGTTGTGAGTTTTGTCAACCAGTTTTTGAAAATTATAATTGAAATATAATTATAAAAATAAACAGAAAAGGAGAAATGCTATGAAGTATTATATTGGCCTTGATATGGGCACGTCGAGTTTGGGATGGGCGGTTACAGATGATAAGTACCGGCTTTTGAGAAAAAAAGGAAAAGACATGTGGGGTGTTCGCTTATTTGATGAGGCGGATACAGCTGCGGCAAGACGAACTAATCGGGTGGCGAAACGTCGCAGAAACAGGGAAAAAGCAAGAATTGGGTATTTGAAGGAGTTATTTGCAACAGAGATTGAAAAGATTGATTCCGGCTTTTATCAGAGGCTGGATGACAGCAAATTTTGGAAAGAGGATAAAACGGTACAACAAAAATTTGCTTTATTTGCGGATACAGGGTATACCGATGTTGATTATTACAAAGAGTATCCAACAATTTTTCATTTGAGAAAAAAATTACTTGAATCGACAGAACCGCAGGATGTAAGATTGGTATATTTAGCAATTTTAAATATATATAAACATAGAGGACACTTTTTGAATGCCAATTTAGATGAGAACGGGAATGATGATTTTGCGGATATCTATGCTAATTTTGTGAAAATGGCAAAGGATGTTGTTGATATTGACTTTTCACAGGATATTTCGGATAATTGGCTGCGCGAAACATTATCTTCTTCTGAATTATCCAAGACTGGCAAGCATTCAGCAATTATTGAGCATTACGGAATTAAAAAGTCAGCAGAGAAGAAAAAAGTTGAAATGCTAAAACTTATCTGTGGATTAAAAGGGGTTCTTTCCAAAATCTTTGAGGATACAGAATGGGAAGACGAAGATAAAAAGTTTAGTATATCTTATCGAGATAGCAATTACGATGAAACAAGTCAAAAGGCAGAAGAATTATTAAGTGAAAGTGCTTATGAATTGTTTTGTACGATGAAACAAATGCATGATTGGAGTCTGCTTGCTAATATTATGAAAGGGGAAGATGGAGAGTATAAATATTTATCCTTAGCCAGAGTTGCAGCATATGAGAAGCATCAAAAAGATTTGAAAATCTTGAAAAAATTATATAAAGATAATGATTTGAAAAAATATAATGAGATGTTCCGCATTATGAACCAAAGTAATTATAGTGGGTATGTAGGTTCTGTTAATTCAGATAAAGATAAAAGAAGGCGAGGAGCTCAATGCAGTAGGGACGATTTATTTAAAAAAATAAAGGAAGATATCAAAGATTTTGCTGAAACTGCAGAAAAAAATTATGTGTTAGAAGAAATTGGCAAAGAGAATTTTCTCCCAAAACAGCTTACAGCTTCCAATGGTGTGATTCCGAACCAGATACATAAAAAAGAATTGAAAAAGATTCTTGAAAATGCGGAAAATTATTTGCCATTTTTGAAGGAAAAAGATGAAAGCAATCTTACTGTTAGTGAGCGAATTGTTAAGATGTTTGAATTTCAGATTCCATATTATATTGGACCAATATCTCCAATTGTCAATGGAGATATGAAGTATAGCAAGAATGTATGGTCGGTTCGTAAAGAAGCTGGAAAAGTATACCCTTGGAATTTTGAGCAAAAAATAGATACGGAGGAGTCGGCTCAGAGATTTATCTCCAGAATGGTAAAACACTGTACCTATATAGGAGGGGAAGAAGTTCTTCCAAAAAATTCACTTTTGTACGAGAAGTTTATGGTACTAAATGAATTAAACAATTTGCGGATTAATGGAGAAAGAATCTCAGTTAAATTAAAGCAGGACATATATGAGTATTTGTTGAAAAAGGAGAAAAAAGTTACCAAATCAAAACTTATAGAATTTTTACAGACACATGGAGAAGTGGAGCCTCAGGATACACCGGAAATTTCTGGTATAGATGATGGGTTCACAAATAAAAGAGCAAATTACTGTAAATTCTGTAGGCTTTTTGGAGTGGATACGCTGACTTATGAACAAGAAAAAATAGCAGAGCAGATTATTTTTTGGTCGACGGTATACGGTGATACAAAGAAGTTTGTGAAGAAAAAAATACAGGATAATTACGGCGATGTGTTAAGCGATAAACAGATTGCGCAGGCTGCAGGATACAAATTTAAGGATTGGGGACGTCTTTCAAAGGAACTACTGAAAGTTGAAGGGATAGATAAGAGCACAGGGGAGGAGTCTACGGTCATTCAGAAAATGTGGAGTGATAATTATAATTTAATGGAACTTATTGAGAGTGATAATTTTAGCAGAATATTGAGGAAAGAGCAAAAGTTATAGATAAAACACTTTCCGAAATTGTTTATGAGGATTTAGACGAATTGTATATTTCGGCTCCGGTCAGAAGAATGACTTGGCAGACAATTTTGGTTTTGAAGGAAATTACAGAGGTGATGGGTGAAGCACCTGCCCGTGTGTTTGTGGAGATGGCGCGTGATCCAAATGCTGAAAAGAAAAGAACAGAAAGCCGTAAAAATAAATTTCTTGCTCTGTATAAGAATTGCAAGGAGGAAGAACGTGAATTATACAACCAAATCAATAAAAGAGATGAAGCCGATTTCCGGAGTAAAAAGCTGTATCTGTATTATACGCAAAAAGGGCGTTGTATGTATAGCGGAGAAAGAATTGATTTGGATGATTTGTTTAATGATAATTTGTATGATATCGACCATATTTATCCACGTCATTTTGTAAAGGATGACAGCATCGACAATAACCTTGTTTTAGTAAAAAAGGAGATTAATGCTCATAAAAGTGATGGTTATCCTTTGGCGGATGGAATTCAAAAGAAATGCCGTGTTTTTTGGAATGAACTGAAAAGTGGTGGATTTATTACTGCTGAAAAATATGAAAGATTAACAAGAACATTCGAATTTACGGAAGATGAGAGGGTTTCATTTATTAACAGGCAGCTTGTAGAAACGAGACAAGGAACAAAGGCAATTACTGATTTGTTTAAAAAGACCTTTCCACAAGCGGACATTGTTTATGTGAAGGCTCCAAATGTTAGTGCATTTCGTCAAAAATATAAGTTGTTAAAATGCCGTAATGTGAATGATTTTCATCATGCGCAGGATGCCTATTTAAACATTGTGGTGGGAAATGTATATCATGTGAAGTTTACTAAAAACCCGTACAATTTCATCAGAGAATATAAAAAAGCACCAGAGAAAAATCCATATCATATGGATAAGATTTTTAATTATCCGGTTGTTCGTAATGACGAAGTCGCCTGGCAGACGAAAAATGATGAAAGTATTACGATGGTTAAGAGTATGATGAAAAAGAATACACCATTGGTTACGAGAAGGAATTTTGAAGTACATGGAGCACTGGCAGACCAGACAATTTATGGCGCAAAAGTTGCGGAAAAAGCCAGTGGAGTAGGATATGTTGGTGTTAAAACATCAGATGAAAGATTAAGTGATACTTTAAAATATGGTGGCTTTAGAAAGATGACAGGGGCGTATTTCTGTCTTGTAGAACATACACAGAAAAAGAAGAGGATACGAACAATTGAAGCTGTTCCATTGTATCTGAAGCATCAATTAGATACAAAAGAAAAGTTAGAACAGTATTTCGTGGAATCATATGGGTATGAAAATCCGAATGTGAGAATAGAAAAAATAAAAATGTATTCATTGATAAAAGTGAATGGATTTTATATGTATCTCACAGGGCGTTCGGGAAATAGATTGATTGTATGTAATGCAGTGCAAATGGTTTTGCGGCAAGAGTGGATGATGTATATAAAAGAGATAACCAAGGCAATTGGAGCAGAATTTACAGATGAATATATAGAAAAGAAAGGAACAATAAGCAAATCTAAAAACAGGCAGTTATATGATTTGCTTTGTGAGAAACATTTGAATTGTATTTATAAATTGCGTCCGAATCCGGTTGGGGAAAACTTGATAAAAGGGAAGGAAAAATTCGATAAGCTGTCAATTTTAGAACAGATATATGTGCTGTTGCAAATATTGCAATTGTCACAACTTATTAATCAAGGGGCTAATTTGGAATTAATAGGTTTTTCAAAAAATACTGGTAAAACATTAACAAGTAAAATCATTTCAAATTGCAATGAAATTAAACTTATCAACCAATCCATAACAGGTCTATACGAAAATGAAGTTGACCTGTTGACAATATGAGTTGGCGGACGGTTGTAATATCTCATACTGCTAAATTGGACTATCAGATTGGCTATCTGGTAGTCCGAGGGCAGGAGACAATAAAAATTCATTTAAGCGAAATTGGTATATTAGTTGTAGAAAGTACAGCTGTTTCCATGACTGCATATTTGTTAAGTGAACTTGTAAAAAAGAAAATCAAAGTGATTTTTTGTGATGAAAAGAGAAATCCGTCGTCAGAATTGATTTCTTATTATGGAAGTCACGATACAAGTGTGAAGATACGGAGACAAATGGAATGGAGTAGAGAGGAAAAAGCTACTTTGTGGACTGAAATTGTTTCGGAAAAAATTCGAAAGCAGGCAGAACTTTTAGAGCAGTACGGGAAAACAGAAGCAGAATTATTATATCAGTATATAAATGAAATTGAGTTGGGAGATGTTACAAATCGTGAGGGACATGCTGCAAAAGTGTATTTTAATGCATTGTTTGGCAAAGATTTTACGAGAACGGAGGAGTGTCCAATCAATGCAGCACTCAATTATGGCTATGCACTAATACTGTCATGTTTTAACCGAGAAATTGTTTCTAATGGCTATATAACACAAATAGGATTATTTCATGACAACATGTTTAATCCTTACAATTTATCCTCAGATTTGATGGAACCATACCGAGTTGTAGTAGACCGTATGGTAAGGGGACGACGTTGGAAAAAGTTTGGGTCAGAAGAAAAGCATGAGATGCTTCAAGTGTTAAATCAAGAAGTGATTCTAGAAAGGAAAAAGGAATGTGTTATTAATGCAATTAAAATTTATACAAAAAGTGTTTTTGATGCATTAAATGACAAAGACATTTCACTGATAAGGTTTTATCGGAATGAGTTATAGGTATATGAGCGTAATTGTAATGTTTGATTTGCCAGTATTAACCGCACAGGAAAGAAGAGATTATACCAGATTTCGCAAGCACCTTTTGAAAAATGGTTTTCTTATGATGCAGGAAAGTATTTATTGCAAGTTGGCACAGAATACAACGGCAGCAGATGGTATTGTGGAGAGTATTCGAAAAAATAAACCGGAGAAAGGGTTAATTCAGGTAATGAAAGTGACAGAAAAACAATATTCAAAGATTGAATGTATAATTGGAGAAAAGCAAAATGAAGTTCTGGATTCAGATGAAAGGTTGATTTTTTTATGAAGTTAGTGTGTGCAAGCTTTGGATTAGAAATGGAATTGCTTGAGAATTATGTGACAGTTTTGGTTGTTGAAAATGCAGGTTATCTAACAGAAATTGTTAGTAGTTTAAAGAAACAATCAGAAGGATCAGAAGGAGAGGAGGGGATTTTTGTTTTAGCTGAGAATGATAAAATTGAAAAAATTGATAAAAAGCTTGCTTTAGTTATAGACCCTTTTTCTATAAGCATCAATGAGCGAAAAATAATAAATAAATTATATACTAAGTTAGGTGAAATTGCACCAGATTATTTTGAGGATAAAGCGAAACTTACAGAGGATGCTATTGTACTTTTGGATAAACTTGTGCTTGCTAGTCCATTTGCAAATTTGGTTTATGATTTGGATTATAATTGGATGGAGCTGTTTAAAGGATTTAATGTTCGTTTTGAAGAAATGGCAGTAACACTTGTTGAAAAGTTAGTTGAGTACATGCATATTTTAACAAATTTGCTAGGGATAAAGGTGTTGTGTCTGGTTAATATTAAGGCTTATTTAAATAAACAAGAATTAATTGAATTGTATAAAGTGGCTTTCTATAAT
>ERZ837380.4104-NODE-4104-length-12673-cov-5.379379_pt1 | contig 12673 bp, 9 predicted proteins | sample MGYA00519685_ERZ837380 | MGnify/ENA primary metagenome ERZ837380 (study PRJEB31850, sample SAMEA3708817) | human gut metagenome | biome: human gut; feature: human-associated habitat; material: faeces | place: China | collected 2014 ...
GGTCAACGAGATGGTCAACAACTTCATCAAGCCCGGCCTGGAGGACCTGTGCGTCTCCCGGACCAGCTTCACCTGGGGCGTGCCCGTGGACTTCGACCCGGGCCATGTGGTCTACGTGTGGATCGATGCTCTCTTTAACTACATGACCGCCCTGGGCTTTGAGAATGACCGCTATCACGATCTGGAGAAGTTCTGGCCTGCGGATGTACACTTCGTGGGCAAGGAGATCGTCCGGTTCCACTCCATCATCTGGCCCGCCATGCTCATGAGCTTAGGTTTGCCCCTGCCCAAGAAGGTCTTCGGCCACGGCTGGCTGCTGCTGGACGGCGGCAAGATGTCGAAGTCCAAGGGCAATGTGGTAGACCCCTATGTGCTGGCCCAGCGCTTCGGCGTGGATGCTCTGCGGTTCTTCCTGCTGCGGACCTTCCCCTTCGGCTCCGACGGCAACTTCTCCAACGAGGCTTTGATCTCCACCATCAATGTGGATTTGGCCAACGACCTGGGCAATCTCGTCAGCCGTACCGTTGCCATGGCCCAGAAGTATTTTGGGGAACACCTGCCCGCCCAGCAGGCGGAGGACGGGGAAAAGGACGGCGAGCTCCTTGCCATGGCCTCCTCTCTGCGGGATAAGTACGAAGAGCAGATGGAGAAGTACGCCTTCCAGAACGCCCTGAATGAAATCTTCAAGGTCATCTCCCGGGCCAACAAGTATATTGACGAGAACGCCCCCTGGGTGCTGGCCAAGGACGAGGCCCAGAAGCCCCGGCTGGCAAGCGTGCTCTACAACCTGCTGGAAACCGTCCGCATCTGCGCTGGGCTTCTGCAGCCCTTCATGCCCGACACCGCCGCCGAGATCGGCAAGCGGCTGGGCGGCGCGGACCTGAGCTGGGACAGCCTGAATGCCTTCGGCACCCTGCCCCGGGAGGCCGCCACCCTGGCCGGTCCCGCCCTGTTCCCCAGAATCGACATGGAAAAGGAGCTGGCCGAGCTGGAAGCGCTGAACAAGCCCGCCCTGCCCCCCCTGGAAATCGAGCCCTACACCCAGGAAAACGTGGACTTCGACACCTTCTGCAAAAACGAGCTCCGGGCCGTGAAGGTCAAGGCCTGCACAAACGTCAAGAAGAGCGACAAGCTCCTGCAATTCACCCTGGATGACGGCACCGGCACGGACCGCCAGATCCTCTCCGGCATTGCCAAATACTACAAGCCCGAGGAGCTGGTGGGCAAGACCCTGGTGGCCATCACCAATCTGCCCCCCAGAAAGATGATGGGCCGGGAGTCCGCCGGTATGCTGCTCAGCGCCGTCCACAAGGAGAACGGCGAGGAGAAGCTGAACCTGGTCATGCTCTCCGACGCCATCCCCGCCGGCGCAAAGCTGTGCTGACGCTGTTCGCTGAATAAAAAAGTCTGCCTTGGAAGGTCAGGTTCCTTTCGAGGCAGACTTTTTTCGGCTTGTCAGAATTTTCAGAAAGCCGCAAGTGAAACACGCAAGAATTGCGTATTTTTAAAAAAATTTTTACGCAATTCTTGCGTGTTTTCAAATTTCATAATACGCAGCTTCAAAGTGAAATGCCGCTCAATACTCAATTCCCTTTCGCGCCCGCACCCCTTGATCAAAGGGGTGCTTTTCTTTGCGCATCTCGGTAACGTAGTCCGCAAGGTCTACAAGCGTCTGGGCAGGGTTCCGGCCGGTCAGGACGATTTCCTTTTCGGCTCCCCAGGCTTTCAGATAGGCAGCCACCGGCTCCATGGGGACGATCCCCCGGTTCAGGGCGGAAATGACCTCGTCCAGCACCAGCAGGTCCGCAGCCTTTCCACGCTCCAGCAGTTCCAGAAGGTAGGCCGTATAATCTCTGCGGGCCTGGTCCTTTTCCGTATCCGTCATATGGACATAGCGGCCCGGCACCGTCTGGCAGTGGATGGCTGTCACCCCGGGGACGGTTTTCAGGATTTTGATCTCCCCGGAGCTGCCGTTTTTGAAAAACTGGCCGATGAGCACCTGTTTGCCCGCCCCTGCCATGCGCAGGGCCAGGCCCATGGCCGCCGTGGTCTTGCCCTTGCCGTCGCCGCAATAGATATGGACCATGGTTACACCTGCCGATTCAGGACCTTGTAGACAAAGTCCATGTCCATGCCCCTGCGGACCGCATCGGCCAGGATGTCGTACTGCTGCTGCTTGTAGGCATCCAGATCGAAGGTCTCCGCCTCCTCCGGGTTCAGGCCCTTCCGGCGGCACAGGTCCGCAACGATGGCCTGGGCAATGCCGCCCTCGTCAAAAATGCCGTGGATATAGCTGCCGTAGACATTTTCCCCTACGGAAATGGGGGGGATAGGCGTTTCGCTGCGGCCCATGTGGATTTCATAGCCCTTATAGCCCAGGCCGGAGAGGCTGTGCAGGGGACCTGCCACCGTTGGCAGCACCCCCTCGGTCTGCCGCTGGACCTTGTCCCCCCGGAAGACCGTATCCATGGGAAGCAGGCCCATGCCCTTTACCTGGGTAATGCCCGCCGCCTCCACCCGGTCCGGGTCAGAGACGGTGGCGCCCAGCATCTGGAAGCCGCCGCAGATACCGAAGACAATGGCGCCCCGGTCGTGGCAGTGGAGAATGGCCGCCTCCAGGCCGCTCTGCCGCAGCCACAAGAGGTCTGCGATGGTGCTCTTGGTGCCGGGAATCAGGATCAGGTCCGGCTCTTTTAAGTCGTCCGGCCGCTCGATGTAGCGCACGGACACATTGGGGAACCGCTCCAGAGGGCTCACATCCGTGAAGTTGGAGATGCGGGGGAGCTTGATCACCGCAATGTCGATGGCTTTCCGGCTGCTTTCCCGGGTGAAGCGGGTGGACAGGCTGTCCTCATCGTCAATGTCCACATGGGTATAGGGGATGACCCCTGCCACAGGCACGCCGCAGATTTTTTCCAGGATATCAATGCCCGGCTGCAAAATAGCCCGGTCTCCCCGGAACTTATTGACAATGGTGCCCTTGATGCGCTTGCGCTCCTGCTCCTCCAGCAGGGCGATGGTGCCATAGAGCTGGGCGAACACGCCGCCCCGGTCGATATCGCCTACCAGCAGCACCGGGGCATCCACCAGCTCGGCCATGCCCATATTCACAATGTCCTGCTGCTTCAAATTGATTTCCGCAGGGCTTCCCGCGCCCTCGATGACGATGATGTCGTTTTCCGCCGCCAGGCCGTTGTAGGCCTCCAAAATCTGGGGGATGAACTCCCGCTTCCGGCGGTAATACTCCATGGCCCGCATATTGCCCATGGCCACGCCGTTCACGATCACCTGGCTGCCCACATCGGTGGTGGGCTTTAAGAGAATGGGGTTCATGCGCACATCGGGCTTTACCCCCGCCGCCTCCGCCTGGACCACCTGTGCCCGGCCCATCTCGCCGCCGGCCTCGGTGATAAAGGAATTCAGGGCCATATTCTGGCTCTTGAAGGGCGCCACCCGGTAGCCGTCCTGTTTGAAAATCCGGCAAAGTCCCGCCGCCAGCAGGCTCTTGCCCGCATTGGACATGGTGCCCTGGATCATAATATTTTTTGCCATGTGTGTTCCTCCTTTTCTCCTAACCTTCCCCTGCGGGGAAGGGGGACCGCCGCAGCGGTGGAAGAGGGGCGTTGCGGAAGAGAGCGGTAAGTAGATTGCGCGCTTTTCCAACCGCTCTCGCTCAAAACGCCCCTCTTCAGTCTCGCTGCGCGAGCCAGCTTCCCCGAAGGGGAAGCCTTTTTAGCGCCTCCAGCAGCTTTTGGTTTTCCTCCGGCAGCTTCACGGCTACCCGGTACCAGCCCTGCCCCAGGCCGATGTAATTGGCGCAGGCGCGAATCTGGATGCCCATTTCCAGCAGGGGCTCCCGGAGCTCCCGGTCCCCGTGGAACAGAATGTAGTTGGTCCGGGAGGGGATGACGTCAAAGCCCAGCTCTTCCAGCCCCGCCGCCAGGATGGGGCGCTGGGTGTAAATGCAATCATTGGCCTTTTTCAAAAAATCCACCTGAGAAAGGGCCGCAACCCCCGCATTCTGGGCGGGGACGGACACATTCCAGGGCTGCACCTGCCTACCCATGGTTTTCAGCAGATTCTCATTGCCCGTAAGGCAGTAGCCAAGCCGCAGACCCGCCATGCCATAGCTCTTGGTAAAGGCCTTCAGCAGGAGCAGATTTTCCGTGCTGCCCAAAAAGGGCTTCATGCTTAAAGCCTCTCCCCCCTGGGTCAGGTCCAGGAAGCACTCATCAATGAAGAGAAAAATATCTCTCCGGCGGCAGATGTCCAGAATTTTTTCCATCAGGGGCCGCCCGATCACCTGGCCTGTGGGATTATTGGGGTTGCAGAGCATGAGCATTTCCCCGTCAAAGCCCTCGAGCACGCGCAGGAATGCTTCCGTCAAGGCGAAGTTGTCCTGCCGGTTCAGCAGATAGTGCGCTGTTTCCGTGCCGAAGACCTTCAGGGCCGTTTCGTACTCGCTGAAGCAGGGAGACAGGACCATGGCCTTTTTCGGCCGCAGGGCCATGCAGCAGGAAAAAATCAGCTCCGCCGCGCCGTTGCCGCAGAAAACCTGCTTTTCGGGTACCTTTTCAAAATCCGCAATGGCAGAAACCAGTCTGCGGCAATAGGGATCTGGGTAGCAGCGCAGGGCCTCTGCGCTCCCCGCTACCGCGTCCTTCACGGCCTGGGGCGTTCCGTAGGGGTTGATATTGGCGGAAAAATCCAGATCGATTTTCCGGGCGTACACTTCCCCGCCGTGGGGGTTGGGGGTTTCGTAGAGCATGTTGCGTTCCTCGAATCTGGTAGAATAAATAAGGCCCGATGTGTTATGAGTTGACAGTGTACAGTTGACAGTTATGGTGTCCCTTCGGGACGGTCTGAAAAATATTTTGATTCATTTCCGGAGGAAATTCCCAAACTGTCAACTGTCAATTGTCAACTGTCAACTTATATCGTCTGCGCCGCCAGGCACAGCAGGAGCATGAGTCCGGTGGTTCCATACATGAGCTTGCAGCTCAGAGGAATGTCCTCCGGGGTGATCTCCCGCAGGGCGTCGCCGATGTACTTTTTCTTGTGCAGAACGCCGTGATACCAGGCGTCCCCGGCCAGACGAAGGCCCAGAAGACCGGCGCAGACGGATTCGGTCTGGGCGGAATTGGGGCTTGCGTGGTTGTAGCGGTCCCGCTTGAAAATTTTCCAGCCGTTTTTGAAATTCAGCTTCAAAATGCCGCCTGCCAGCAGCATGACAAGGCCGCTGAGCCGGGCGGGGATGTAATTGAACACATCGTCCAGCTTTGCCGGAATGCAGCCGATGTTCTTATAGGGCATCTCCACATAGCCCAGCATGGAATCCATGGTGTTGACCGCCTTATAGGCAAAGGCCAGGGGCGCGCCCCCCAGGGCAAAATAGAGCATGGGGGCGATCACGCCGTCGGAGCAGTTCTCCGCCACGGTCTCCACCGCCGCCCGGGCCACGGCCTTGTCATCCAGCGCCTGGGTGTCCCGGCCCACGATCATGGAGACGGCGTAGCGGGCATCTTCGATCGTTCCGGTTTTCAGGGCGGTATAGACCTTCATGCTCTCGGTTTTCAGGCTCTTGGCCGCCAAAACCTGCCAGCACATCACGGAGCTGACCGCCAGCCGCAGCCAGGGGCTGACCAGGCCGCAGAGATACAGCAGCCCCAAAGGCACGCAGAAGCTCGCTGCCACGGTGAGCACCCACAGAATCCCCCCGGCGGTCATCTCCCCTGCCCGGGTTTTGGGAAACAGCTTCCGCAGTCCCTTTTCCAGGGCCGAGATCAGCTTGCCGATGAGCACCACCGGATGGGGAATGCTGTGCGGGTCTCCCGCCAGGCAGTCCAGGAGAAAGCCCAGCAGGAGGGAGAGAAAAATTTCGTTTCGCATATGTTGTCCTTTGTTATATGAAATCTGAAAAAGCTTCCCCTTCGGGGGAGCTGGCTCGCGTCAGCGAGACTGAGGAGGGGCGTTATGGGCGAGAGCAGTAGGTAATCCCCGCACAAGCTGCAAAGCGAATTGCAAACCGCTCTCGCTCGCAACGCCCCTCTTCCACCACCGCCTGCGGCGGCGGTCCCCCTTCCCCGTGGGGGAAGGTTTCTTTACTTCCCGTCAAATGTAAACAGATAGATGGGATTCTGGCCCTGCATCATGGAATAGGGGCCTACCTTGTGGGCCTGGGCTGCGGTGAGGGTGAGGATCTCGGCGGGGTGCAATTTACTCAGCCGGGTCAGCTCAGCCACGGTTTCCAGGGCCACCGCCGCAGCCACAATGCGGCAATGGGGGTTCTTGTCCCAGCAGGCATTCAAAATGGCCTCCATATTGCCGGAGCTGCCGCCGATGAAGGCGTGCGTAGGAGCCGGCAGGTCAAGGCAGGCTTCGGGGGCCAGGCCGGAAACCGCCGTCAGATTGGCAGCATGGAGCCGCCTGGCATTCTCCTGCAGCAGCGCCAATGCTTCCGGCTTTTTCTCCACGGCATAGGTGTGGCCCAGGTCCGCCTGGAGGGCCATCTCAATGGATACGCTTCCCGTGCCCGCACCAATGTCCCAGCAGACGGCGTTTCGCGTCAGCGCCAGCTTGGACAGAGCCACGGACCGCACCTCGCACTTGGTCATGGGCACCACGGTGCCGTCGGCATGGCTGCCCCGCTGGAAGGCGCTGTCCGGCAGGCCGTGGGTCACGGTGCCGAAGCCGCCGCCGGTGAGCAGGGCCACGCTGAGTTTGTCGAAGTCCTTCCCGGCCAGCTCCGCAGCGGTGCCCCGGGTGATTTTCTCCTCCGGGTAGCCCAGGCGCTCCCCAACGGCCACGGAAATCTCTCCCAGCCCCGCTTCAGCCAGGCTGGCGCAGAGCTTCTTCATGCCGTCCTGGCCGCCCACCAGGGCAAACACCTTGGGGTGCCGCAGCACGGCGGCGGCAGCGTCCCCCTCCCTGCCGTGGAGGCTCAGGCAGAATACATCCTCATAGGATACCCCCAGTCTGGCGCAGAGGCACTGCAAGCTGGAAAGCCCCGGCTCCAGATGCACCTGGCAGTTATGCAGCAAGGGCAGCAGCTTTTTCGTGCCGCTGTAGAAGCCCACGTCCCCCGCCATGACCACCGCAAAGCGGCCGCACTCCGGATGGGCAGCAATGGCGTCCCGGATGGCCTCCGGGGCAATGGCGGAAATTTTCAGCTGTCCGGGGGCGGCCACGGCCTCCAGCATCCGGTCCGCGCCGATGAGGCAGTCCGCCTGGGCAATGGCCCGGGCGGCGGCGACGGTCTCATGGTCCCGGTCCCCGGGGCCGATGCCCACCACCGTGACCTGGGGGGTCATGCGGAAATCAAACCGCTGCTGCAGCAGGCGCACGGCCTCGCCGAAGCTGACCCCCGGGGCGCTCTCCGGGCGGCCGATGACCAGCAGGGTCACCCCCGCCTTCTGGGCGGCGGAGACTTTTTCAAAGAAGCCGCCCTTGCTGCCGGTCTGCTTGGTCACAAGAATCTGGGCATTGCAGGCGTGGAGCATGGCAACATTCAGCTCCTCCGGGAACGGCCCCTGGACCGCATAGATATGGGCGGCGGGCAGCCCCGTCTCCCGGCAGGCGGCCACACTGGCCTCCACCGGCAGCACCCGGGCATAGACCCGCTGGGCGTAGTCCGGCAGAGCCGCATAAGCAGCCAATTCCTTGCTGCCGGTGGTCAGCAGGATGTTGCCCGGCAGGGTTTTCAGCATTTCCACAGCCTGGGCGGTGGAATCCGCAAAGAGGCACCCCTCCGGCAGGCCGCCGTCCCGCAGCAGCCGCAGATAGGAGGTGCCGGTTTTCTCACAGGCAGAGCGGATATTTTCCGTTACAATGGGGGCATAGGGATGGGTGGCATCAATGACGCAGTCAAACTGCCGCTGCCGGAACAGCTCCTCCATCTGACTCTCGTCCAGCCGCTGGGCGGACACCTCCACACCGGGGATCTCCTCCAGCAGCTCGCCGCCGTATTCCGTGGCCGCGCAGGCGAGAATCTCCGCCTGCCCCGCCAGGCGCTCCACCAACTGCCGCCCGTCCGCCGTTCCGGCGAATACACAGAGCTTATACATCCCGGTAGCCTCTGGGGGTCACCAAATTTCCATCGATGACCTTTGTCATAGCGTTGCCCACGAACACGGTGCAGAACATGTCCGCGTCAAAGTCCCGCAGCTCCTTGAGCGTGAGAACGGTCTTGCTCTGCCCCTGCCTTCCGATGTTGCGGACCACGCCGCAGGGCCGGTCCTCGGGCAGGGTTTTCAGCAGCACATCGCAGGCCTTGGCCAGATGGTCAGGCCTTCCATGGCTCTTGGGGTTGTAAATCACAATGGACAGGTCCGCCTTGGCGGCACAGTCCAGCCGGGTGACGATTTTTTCCCAGGGGGTCAGCCGGTCGGACAGGCTGATGACCGCAAAGTCGTGGGTCAGGGGTGCTCCCAGCACCGCGCCGCCGGAGCAGGCAGCCGTGAGCCCGGGGACGACCTCCACCTCTACGCCGGAATTCTCCCCCAGCAGCTCATAGATGAGGGCCGCCATGCCGTAGATGCCGCTGTCGCCGGAGCAGATCATGGAAACGGTCTTGCCATTTCTGGCCTCCTCGATGGCCATACGGCAGCGCTCTGCCTCCTGGGTCATGGCAGTGGACAGGTACTGCCTGTCCGGATACCGGTCCTTCACCAGGTCCACATACACGGGATAGCCAACGATCACCTGGCTCTCCTGCAGCGCCCGGTCTGCCCGGACGGTCATATTCTCATAATTTCCCGGGCCAATGCCCACAATATACAGTTTCAAAAGGATACCTCCCATTCTTTTTCGGAAATTGCAACGGTCACACCGTTTTCGGCGGTTTTCGGAACGATGATTCTCCCGCCCTCTGCCGCCGCGGCACGCTCGCAGACATTGTCCACGCCGGTGACGGAGCTGACAAAGGCCGAGGGGGTGAACTGCCCGGGAACGGCCTTTAATTCCCCGGCGGAATAGAATTTCACAGGAATGCCCCGGTGACCGCAGAAGGCCAGCAGCCCGGGCTCCCCAGCTTTTAAGTCAATGGAGGCCGCCCCCCGGATGGCCGCCCGGGAAAGGCCTTTTTCCGCCAGCACTCTGGAAACCAGGGCCTCTATGGCCTCCTCCGGGGTGTTCTTCCGGCAGCCTAGGCCCAGGGTCAGTACCTTTGGGGTCAAAACCAGGGTTTGCCGGAAGGGCCTCCGGGCATGGGTGCCCACGTAGATGCCAAGCTCCCCTTCCTCGCCTTTTACAAGCCCGGCGGGGAGCTTTTCCGGCAGGGGGCAGTCGGCGCAGATGGGCACGTCCCCTTCCAGTATGGCGGCGGACACGGCCTTGGCCAGGGCCATGCTGCCGATGTGCAGCCCCTGCCCCTTTGCCCAGGCATCCACGGAGAACTTGCCCTCCACATCCGTGGCCGTTGTCACAATGGGCTGGGCGCCGATGGCGGCAGCCAGGGAAACTGTCAACGCGTTGGCCCCGCCGATGTGGCCGGAGAGCAGGGAGATGACGTAGGTTCCCCCCTCGTCAATGACGAGAACCCCCGGGTCTGTCTTCTTGTCCTTCACCCAGGGGGCAATGCCCCGGACGGCCATGCCGGTGCTGCCGATGAACACCAGCTGATCGCACCAGGAGAACAAGTTCCCCACCGCCTCCGTCAAGGGCGGACGGTAGACTTCAAAATCCGGTTCCCCGAATTTCTCCATGGTCATCATCCGGCATTCCGCCGGAGAAAGGGCCTGCTTTACCCTTCTTGCCAAACAGCATCCCCGGCGGGTAAAAGCCAGAATGCTCAGTCGCATTTCGTTGCCGCCTCGTGGAAGGGCCGCTCATAGCTGGGGTCATAGAGGAAGGACTTCTGGTACTTCTCGCCCATGCAGTCGCCCACAATGATCAGGCTGGTGCGGGTCAGGTCGTTCTCCGTCACGGTCTTGTGCAGAGTATCCACGGTGCAGTGGTAGATGCGCTCATCGGGCCAGCTGGCCTTGAACACCACCGCCACAGGGGTAGACCCCGGGTAGCCGCCCTCCAAAAGCTCCTTTTGCAGCTCTTCCGTGAGCCGGGTGCTGAGGTACAGGCACATGGTGGCCCGGTGGGCCGCCAGAGAGCGGATGCTCTCCTTTTCGGGGACCTTGGTCCGGCCGGTCTGCCGGGTGATGATGACGGTCTGGCTCACATCCGGCAATGTAAACTCCTGCTTCAAAGAGGCCGCAGCCCCGCAGAAGGCGCTGACGCCGGGGGTCACATCGTATTCGATGCCCCTGGGAATCAGCTCGTCAAACTGCTCCCGGACCGCGCCGTAGATGCTGCTGTCGCCGGTATGGAGCCGGACGGTGGTCTTGCCCTCGGCCTCTGCCTTGACGATGACGGCGGTGGTCTCCTCCAGGGTCATCTTGGCGCTGTTGTGAATCTCGCAGCCTTCCTTGCAGTAGTTCAGCAGCTCCGGATTTACCAGAGAACCGGCGTAGATCACCACGTCCGCCTCGCTCAGGAGCTTTGCCCCCCGCACCGTAATCAGATCCGCCGCGCCGCACCCGGCGCCGACAAAATGTACCATATTGTTGCCTCCTATATATTTTGAGAAATTGCCTTCCCCTGGGGGAAGGTGGCCCGCCGTAGGCGGGTCGGATGAGGGGCGGAACGCAGAACCAGTAAGTAGAAATCTCTGCAGTTATGTTCTATCAAGTAAGAATAGAATTGCTTTGGCTGGCTCTGCATTGGTTCTGCCTGCCGCCCCTCACAGGTGCGGGCTGCGCCCTGCCAGCTTCCCCGGAGGGGAAGCTTAGAATTCTCCCGATCAGTGCTTCCGTATTTTCCGTCCTGCCCAGCAGCCCGTACTCCTTGGAGAACATGGCGCAGCCGATTTCCATATCTCCGGCGCGATATTGCAAATGAAAGCGGATGCGCTCCATGAGCCGCAGCAGGACCTTTTCCTTTCGGTCCCCCAGCAGGCGCAGGCAATCGTCGCAGCTGACGCACTCCAGCATGGCCCGGATGGTGTCTGCGTCCACCCCCTCGGCCCCGGCCATGGCGGAGAGAATCTCCGTGCGGCAGTCACCGTACTTCGAGTGGGTGTTCATCATGCCGCCCCCCAGCTTCACCAGCTTGCCGATGTGGCCGATGAGCAGCGCGCCCTTAAAATCCAGCTCCTTGCAGATATCCAGAGAGGTTCCGATGAAATTGGACACCTGCACGGCGGTTTTGGGGTCGATTTTCAGGCTGTCCCGGATGAAATCCGAACCGTAGTTGCCGGGGGTCAGCAGCACGTAGTCCCCCTGGGTTCGCTTCTGCCGCAGCTCCACCCGAATGGTGTCCACCAGGGCCTGCTCGCTCATGGGCTCCACAATGCCGGTGGTGCCGAGAATCGAGATGCCGCCCACGATTCCCAGCCGGGGGTTGAAGGTCTTCTTCGCCAGCTCCTCTCCCAGGGGAACGGAAATTTCCACGGTGAAGCCCCCGGGGTAATCCAGCTCCCGGGCGATTTCCAGCAGGTTCTCCCGGATCATGGCCCTGGGCACGGAGTTGATGGCCGCATTGCCCACGCTCTGGTCTAAGCCTGGCTTGGTCACCCGGCCCACGCCGAAGCCACCGTCAATGTCCACCCCCGGGGACGCTTTCAAAGCGACCCTGGCAAAAATCAGCGCACCGGCGGTGACGTCCGGGTCATCCCCCGCGTCCTTGGCAATGGCACAGGACACAAAATCCGCTCCCCGGGTGATTTCCTCCACATGCAGCGTCAGATCGATCCCTTTGGGGGTGTGCAGGCCGATGGTTTTCTTCTCCCGGCCCGTCAGCAGCATCCAGCCCGCCGCCTTGGCGGCTGCGGCGGCACAGGAGCCGGTGGTGTAGCCCAGGCGCAGCTGCTTGCCGTCCTTTACAACAAACTGTTCCATTATCTTGTGATCTGGTAGAGCATGGCGTTGCAGATGGCGGCGGCCACATTGCTGCCGCCCTTCCGGCCCCGGGCCACGATATAGGGGGCAAGGGCCGATTCAATGATCTCCTCCTTGCTCTCCACCACGTTCACAAAGCCCACGGGCACGCCGATGATCAGCGCCGGGTGCAGCTTGCCCGCCTCCATCAGCTCCTTGATGGCAATCAGGGCCGTGGGGGCGTTGCCGATGGCAAAGATGCAGGGCTTCTCCAGCTTTGCCGCCTTTTCCATGGAGACGATGGCCCGGGTAATGCCCCGCTCCTTGGCCTCTGCGGCCACATCCGGGTCGGACATGAAGCAGTGCACCTCTCCGCCCAGCTTACCCAGGATGGTCTTGTTGATCCCGGCCCTGGCCATCTGGGTATCGGTGACGATATCGCAGCCCCCCCGCAGGGCGGCAATGCCCTTGGCCACGGCCCCTTCGGAGAAGGTCAGGTTTTTGGCATAGTCGAAGTCGGCAGAGGTATGGATCACCCGCTTGACAACCAATTCATTCTCCGGGGCAATGGGCGTATCCCCCAAAAGCTCCGTGATGATCTCAAAGCTGCGCTTTTCGATGTCCATAGGTTTGATAATTTCCAGCATTTTTATTTCTCCTTTTTTGCTCTCTTTGGCTCCCCTGAAAGGGGAGCTGGCTCGCGTCAGCGAGTCTGAGGGGTTTTGGCTTTTCGAAGCGAAAAGCCTCCGCTGGAAGCGGAAATACAGTCCCAGATATGCACAACCCCAGTATTTCGCCTACGGCGT
>ERZ837380.4113-NODE-4113-length-12647-cov-4.725619_pt1 | contig 12647 bp, 14 predicted proteins | sample MGYA00519685_ERZ837380 | MGnify/ENA primary metagenome ERZ837380 (study PRJEB31850, sample SAMEA3708817) | human gut metagenome | biome: human gut; feature: human-associated habitat; material: faeces | place: China | collected 2014 ...
AGCGCCGGCATCATGCTCGTCCTCGTCGTCCTCGACGCCATGGTCGCGCTCATCAACTGCGCCGGCGGCTCCGCCGCCTTCGGCCGCTGGGCCGAGACCCACATCAAGACCCGCGCCGGCGCCATGTTTGCCACCTTCCTGCTCGGCGTGCTCATTTTCGTCGATGACTACTTCAACTGCCTGACCGTCGGCTCGGTCATGCTGCCCGTCACCGACCGGCACAAGATCTCCCGCGCCAAGCTCGCCTATCTTATCGACGCCACGGCCGCGCCCGTGTGCATGATCGCGCCGATCTCCTCCTGGGCGGCCGCCGTGTCCGGCGTCGTCGAGGACTACAACGGCTTTGACCTGTTCGTGCGCGCCATCCCGTACAATTTCTACTCGCTGCTCACGTTCGTGTTCATTGTCGCGCTCATCCTCATGAAGTTCGATTACGGCCCGATGCGCCTGCACGAGATGAACGCCCGCTTCAAGGACGATCTCTACACCACCGGCGACCGCGCCGATGCCAACAGCGATGCGATTGAATGCAACCAGAACGGCCGCGTCATCGACCTGATCCTGCCCGTCGCCGTGCTGATCGTGACCTGCTTTGCCGGTCTGGTCTATGTCGGCGGTTACTGGGACGCTGCCGGTGATTACTACCACGACTTTGTCGGCGCCTTCGGCAACACCGACGCCTTCGCCGCGCTGCCCTGGGGCTCGCTGATCGCGCTCGTGTTCACAATCATCTACTTCATGTGCCGCCGCCTCATCAGCTTCAAGGCCGCCATGGACTGCCTGCCGAAGGGCTTCATCAACATGGTCCCCGCCATCACGATCCTGACCTTCGCCACCTCGCTCAAGAACATGACCGGCCTGCTCGGCGGCAAGTACTTCGTCGCTTCCGTCATGAACTCCGCGGCCGGGTCGCTGTTCAGCTTCCTGCCGGCGATCATCTTCCTTGTCGCCGGTGTGCTGAGCTTCTCCACCGGCACGAGCTGGGGCACGTTCGGCATCCTGCTGCCGATCGTCACCTACGTGTTCGACCCGACGAGTGAGCTGTTCATCATCGGCGTGTCCGCGTGCCTGGCCGGCGCCGTGCTCGGCGACCACTGCTCGCCCATCTCCGACACGACCATCATGGCCTCTGCCGGTGCGATGTGCAACCACGTCAACCACGTGTCCACGCAGCTGCCGTATGCCGGCACCGTCGGTATCATCTGCTTTGTCAACTACATCCTGGCGGGCTTTATCCAGAACGTTTATATCTGCCTCGCCATCGGTGTGGTGCTCGTGGTCGCGGCCCTGTTCGTCATCCGCGCCATCACCGCCAAGAAGCCGCTGCCCGGCTTCGAGGACGTGGCCTGAAAGGCATAAAAACCGCAATTTTGCGCGCCGCCTCCGGAGATTCGGAGGCGGCGCTTTTTACCCTTTTTCCCTGCTGCAAAAAGGCTTGACCTTTGACAGAGAGTGTGGTATAGTGAATCTACCTGTCAGTCGAGAGGTTCCCTTTTTATGCCCTTTCGGCTCATACAGGGAGGCAATCACGTCCCGACAGGGACGAAATCAATAAGGAGGTGCCGAAAAATATGGCTAAAGCTGGATCCCGCGTCAAGGTGACGCTCAGATGCGCAGAGTGCAAGCAGCGGAACTACAACACCATGAAGAACAAGAAGAACACTACCGAAAAGCTGGAACTGAGTAAGTATTGCCCCTTCTGCCGCAAGCACACCAAGCACGTTGAAACCAAATAAGACTTTCGAAAGGACGGAATGATTCATGGCTGATAAGAAACCGGAAAAGAAAGAAACTTCCACCGAAGCCGTCAAGAAAGTCGATAAAAAACTCCCGTTTTTCAAACGCATCGGCAAATGGTTCCGCGACATGAAGAGCGAGCTCAAAAAGGTCGTGTGGCCGACGCCGAAGCAGACGGCAAACAACACCGCAGTCTGCCTGGTGGTCATGTTCGTCTCCGCACTGGTTCTGTGGGGCTTCGATTCGCTGGCCGATCAGGGTGTGCAGCTTCTGCTGAAGCTGGGTGGATAACATGTCTGAACTTGCAAAATGGTATGTTGTCCATACCTACTCCGGCTACGAAAACAGCGTGGCCGCAAACATCCTCAAGGCTGCGGAAAATCGCAAAATGCAGGATCTGATCCAGGAAGTCAACATCCCGATGGAGACGGTCAAGGAAATCACCGATTCCGGTGAAAAGACCGTCGAGCGCAAGGTCTTTCCGGGCTATGTGCTCGTGAAGATGGTGCTGACCGATGAGAGCTGGCATCTCGTGCACAACGTGCGCGGCGCCGCGGGCTTCGTCGGCTCCGACGGGAAGGCGATCCCCCTGACAGAACAGGAAATTTACGACCTCGGCGTCGAGCATCACGAAGTGGTGGTCGGCTATGAGCTCGGCGACTCCGTCAAGATCACTGACGGCCCGCTCGAGGGCTTCATCGGCACGGTGGACGAGCTCGAGCCCGATAAGGATCGTGTCCGCGTCGTCGTTTCCATGTTCGGCAGAGAGACACCCGTCGATCTCGAGCTTGATCAGGTCGAAGCAATCAAGGATTAAAATCTTACAAGAAAGAGGTGCTTTCAAGTGGCACAGAAAATAGTTGGATACGTCAGATTCCAGGTTCCCGCCGGCAAGGCAACGCCGGCTCCCCCGGTCGGCCCCGCGCTCGGCCAGTATGGCATCAACATCGGCCAGTTCACCAAGGACTTCAACGAGCGCACCAAGGGCGACATGGGCATGATGATCCCGGTCGTCATCACCGTGTACGCCGACCGCAGCTTCTCGTTCATTACCAAGACGCCCCCGGCAGCCCTGCTCATCAAGAAGGCCTGCGGCATCGAGCATGCTTCCGGCGTGCCCCAGAGAGATAAGGTCGCGACCATCAGCAAGGAAGACCTGCGCAAGATCGCAGAGCAGAAGATGCCCGATCTCAACTGCTCCAGCATCGAGTCTGCTATGAGCATGATCGCTGGCACTTGCCGCAGCATGGGCGTTCTGGTCGGCGAATAAGCCGTCAGATTCCGCTCCCTGATCGTGGGAGGATCATCCATCCGACGAACCACTTTATTAGGAGGAAACTGAATTGTTCAGAGGTAAAAATTATAAAGAGAGCGCTAAGCTCATTGATAAGCAGGCTCAGTACGAGCCGCAGGAAGCCTTCGAGCTCATCACCAAGACCGCCAAGGCCAAGTTCGACGAGACCGTCGAGCTGCACGTGAAGCTGGGCGTTGACTCCCGTCACGCCGACCAGCAGGTCCGCGGCGCCATCGTCCTGCCCCACGGCACCGGCAAAGTCACCCGCGTGCTCGTCTTCTGCAAGGAAGAGCAGGTCCAGGAAGCACTCGACGCCGGTGCCGATTACGCCGGCGGCCAGGATCTCGTTGCGAAGATCCAGGGTGAGAACTGGTTCGAGTTCGACACCGTCATCGCTTCTCCCAACATGATGGGCGTCGTCGGCCGTCTCGGCAAAGTGCTCGGCCCCAAGGGCCTGATGCCGTCCCCGAAGGCCGGCACGGTCACGCCGAACATTGCCAACGCCATCAAGGAAGCCAAAGCCGGTAAGATCGAGTACCGTCTCGACAAGACCAACATCATCCACTGCCCGATCGGCAAGGTCAGCTTTGGCGCTGAGAAGCTCACCGAGAACTACAACGCGCTCATCGGCGCGATCATCAAGGCCAAGCCGGCCGCCGCGAAGGGCCAGTACATCAAGTCCTGCGTCACGGCGTCCACCATGGGCCCCGGCATCAAGATCGTCACGAAGATCTGATCGCCTGACAGCAAAACACCCCGCCGTGAGCGGGGTGTTTTTTGCGTCTGCATCCCTGTGCGGACGCGGACGGAAAAGCAATCGTGCAAGGGAAATATGGGTGGCGGCAGCTATGCGCAGACAGAAGAAAAACCGAATGACGAAAGACACGATCCCGGAGGGTTTCAGCGTGAAGCTCGCGCTGGTCGATCTGATACCGGTCGTATTTTTCGGCCTGTCCGCCGTGAGAGTGGGCAGCCTTTTTCACAGTGCGCTCTTTATAGCCGGGGCGGCGCTCTGTCTCGTTTCCGGCATTGTGAAGGTGCTGTGGAAGGGGATCGTGGCCGTCTCCGGGCGGAATGTTTGGCCGCTGTTTGTGCAGATGCGCGTGGCCATGCCGGTCGGGTTTGCGCTGCTGCTGGCGGCGGTGATCGCCGGCCGGGCAAGGCTGAGCGGTGCGGCCATCCTCGCCGGGGTGACCGGCTTTCCGGCGTGCATTTTCTTTGGGCTCGGCGTGCTCGGCATGGCGCTCATGACGGTGTTTGCGTTTCGGCTGGATTCTGGCGACCCGCGCTCGAACTGGCTGGAGCAGGGCGTCAATGGGCTTGCACAGCTGTGCTTTTTCATTGGCCTGTGCCTGGTGTGATGTGCGCACGCGCAAAAGCGCCGCGGCATCGCCCGAGATTGGAAGCAACGGAGGAATCGACAATGCCCATTACGGTACACATTTATTATCGTGGGGAACATGGCGCTGCGCGCCGGTTCGCGCAGGAAATGCTGGCGAGCGGCACGGCCGCGGCCGTGCTGTTCGCGCCGAGCCATGTCCTCCTTTCGTATCAGAACGCAAAGTGAAAAGAGCCCGGCCCGCGGAAACTTCCGCAGGCCGGGCTCTTTGTTTTCAGACGGGTTACGCACGTTTGTGCGTGAGCTCGTTTGTGATGGCGAAGCCGAGAAACAGCACGACGCCGACGATCTGCACCGGGGCGAGCGGCTCACCGAGCAGCAGCACCGATATGAGCACGGACACGATGGGGTCGAGATAGCTCAGCAGCGACGACTCCTGCCCCGGCAGCGCCCGGATGGCGGAGAAATACATGCAGTACGTCAGACCTGTGTGTACAAGGCCGACGATGAGCAAATTCACCCACCCGGCCGCGGACATCACGCCCGGGTGAAAGCCCGACGTGAGCGCGACATACGGCGCGAGCACCAGAATGGCCGCGAGAAACTGCACGAACGTGCGCTCGAGCGCCGGAACGCCGGTGATATACTTGTTGAGCAGGATGACGGCGGCATAAAACACCGCAGCGCTCACGCCGAAGCAGATGCCGCGCACGTCCGACGCGCCGCCATACACGCTGCCGGAGCCGATGATGAGTGCGACGCCGAGCGTGGACATGAGAAAGCAGACGAACTGCGTGCGCGTCATCCGCTCGTGAAACAGCAGCGGGCACAGCGCCGTGACGATCACGGGCGCGAGATAGTAGCTGAGCGTGGCCAATGATATGGTCGTGTATTGATACGCCTCGAACAGCAGCATCCAGTTGATGCCCATGGCCGCGCCCGAGGCCAGCAGCAGCCAGAGCGACTTTTTGATTTCGCTCAGGCACAGCCGTCTGCGCGTGACGAGAAAAGACAGCAGCAGAAACACGGCTGCGAGCCCCGCGCGACAGAGCGCGAGCTCGGCCGAGGTAATCTCAATCCGGCGCACGAACAGGCCGATCGTGCCAAACACGGTCATGGACACGATCAGGCCCAGCCGCGCGCGGCCGGTGCCGGTGGGAGTGGTTGTCGTTTTCATAGGCGCCTCCGAGAAAAGAAACTGAGGTCTAGTTTAGCCGCTTTGCCCGCGCGCGTCAATGCCCCCCCGCGCCGTGCCTTGCGGGGCTTGACGTGGGGCGCAGATGCGGTAAAATAATGGTATCGAGATACCGGGAGGGGATACGCATGGAGCTCAAGCCGGGCTATGACACACCGGAGGCGGTGCGGGAGCTGTTTGCGGAGTACACGCACATGCTCGTCGAGAACGACCCGCATTTTCAGGTCTATCTCGACCTGCAGCATTACGACGCCGAGGTCGCCGACCTGACGAAAAAGTACGGCATGCCGGACGGGCGGCTCTACGTTGCATGGTGCGATGGGCAGCCGGCCGGGTGCATCGCGCTGCGCCGGCTGGACGGCACGACGTGCGAGCTCAAGCGGCTGTACGTGCGCCCCGCGTTTCGCGGCCGGGGCATCGCCGGGGGGATGATGCAGCGCATTCTCGATGATGCCCGCGCCATCGGCTACACGGTCATGCTGCTCGACACGCTGCCGTTTCTCACGAGCGCGATCCGGATGTACCGCGCGCTCGGGTTTTACGACATCCCGCCCTACAACGACAGCCCGCTGGACACGACGATCTTCCTGCGGCTGGACCTGTGACTTTACGCAAATTTGACGCGCCTGCCGCTTGCCCGGCGGTGGGATGCGTGGTAAGCTGAGAGCAGAAGCAAGGATAAGGAGAACGGACATGGAAATGATCGATTTCAACGCGAAAAAAGGCTTCCTGTGCGATATGGACGGCGTGATCTATCACGGCAACCACATCCTGCCCGGCGCGGCGGAGTTTATCCACTGGCTGCAGGATACGCACAAGGAATATCTGTTTTTGACCAACAACAGCGGCATGACCCCGCGCGAGCTGCACCAGAAGCTCGAGCGCATGGGGCTCGACGTGCCGGAGGAGCACTTTTACACCAGCGCGCTGGCCACGGCGGCCTTTCTGGCCGACCAGGCGCCCGGCTGCTCGGTGTACGCCCTCGGCGAGGCGGGGCTGCTCAATGCGCTGTATGACCGCGGCATCACCATGAACGACGTCAACCCCGACTATGTCGTCATCGGCGAGGCACGGGCCTACTCGCTCGACACACTCACGAAGGCGACGAATCTCGTACTCGCGGGCGCGAAGCTCATCGGCGCGAACTCCGACACCTGCGGTCCGACGGACGAGGGCATCGCCCCCGCGTGCCGCGCGCTCATTGCCCCGGTCGAGATCGCCACCGGCAAGCAGGCGTATTTCTGCGGCAAGCCGAACCCGCTCATGATGCGCACCGGCCTGCGCATGCTCGGCTGCCACTCGGGCGAGGCCGTCATGATCGGCGACCGCATGGACACCGACGTCATCTCCGGCATGGAGAGCGGCATGTCCACCGTGCTCGTGCTCAGCGGCGTGTCCACGCGCGCGACATTGGACGAATTTGCCTACCGGCCGAGCGTCGTGCTCGACGGCGTGGGAGACATCCCGCGGCTGGCGCAGTAGGGGTGAGTGTGCCTTGGCACCGGGCATAGCGAGGCGGATGAGGTGTTTCCTGACGATACGCACCATGACAATTCCGTTCCTGCATCCTCTTGGCCGGAACTGTGTCGAATGCGGCGGAAGTGCTGCGGTTTCCTCCGGTGGCACCGGTAATACGGTGCGTGTCAAATGACACCTCATCCGTTGCGGCGTGCCGCCGCGCCACCTTCCCCTCAAGGGGCAGGCTTTCGGCGGCAGCGCAGACCCCGCAAGCGCGCAGAAAAGCCAGCCGCGGCGAAGGCCGTGGCTGGCTTTGCTATGTTTTTATTCAGCGCTGCTTGCTCAGCGCTTCTTCTTATTGCCGAAGATGCCGCTGCGGCCCTCGCTGACCGATTCGTTCATCGCCTCGGCATAGGCGCGCAGGCGCTCCTTCTGCTCGGCCGTCATGTTCTTCGGCACCGTGACCGTGATCGTGACGAACTGGTCGCCGCGGCCGCCGCCCTTGCTCTGCAGGTATGGGATGCCTTTGCCGCGCAGACGGAACACGCTGCCCGGCTGCGTCCCCTCAGGGATGGTGAGCTTGACGCGGCCGTCGATGGTCGGCACCTCGATCTCGGCGCCGAGCGCCGCCTGCGCGAACGTGACCGGCATCTCCATGAGCACGGAGTTGCCGTCGCGCTCGAAGAGCGGGTGCGGCTTGACAAAGACCGTGATGAGCAGGTCGCCCGCCGGTCCGCCGTCGAGCCCGGCATTGCCCTTGCCGCGCAGATTCAGCGTCTGGCCGTCGTCAATGCCGGCCGGGATCTTGACCTTGATGGTCTGATTCTTGCGCACGGCGCCGCGGCCGCCGCAGCGCGGACACGGCTGGTGGATGATCTTGCCGTGGCCGCCGCACTTCTTGCACGCGCCGCTGGTCTGCACCACGCCGAACGGGGTGCGCTGCGTGGTGCGCACGCTGCCGGTGCCCTTGCAGTCCGGGCAGACCTCCGGCGTGGTGCCGGGGGCACAGCCGGTGCCCTTGCAGTCCGGGCACTGCTCGACGCGGCCGACGTTGATCTCCTTCTCGCAGCCGAATGCCGCCTCTTCAAAGGTGATATTCAGGCGCACGCGCAGGTTTTCGCCCCGGCGCGGGCCGCTGCGCTGGGTCTGTCCGCCGCCGAAGCCGCCGCCGAAGATATCCCCGAAGATATCCCCGAAGCCGCCGCCGAAAATGTCGCCAAAGCCGCCGAAGCCGCCGAAACCGGCGCCGCCGGGGCCGCCGGCGGACGGGTCGAACGCCGCATGGCCGAACTGGTCATACTTCGCGCGCTTGTCGGGATCGGACAGCACCTCGTAGGCCTCGTTGATCTCCTTGAAGCGCTCCTCGCATTCTTTATCGCCCGGATGCAGGTCCGGGTGGTTGGCCTTGGCCAGCTTGCGGTAGGCTTTTTTGATTTCGTCCTCGGATGCGCTTTTTTCAACACCGAGCACTTCATAATAATCTCGTTTTTCAGCCATACATGAACCTCAACTGTCTATGGATTCCCCCCGCGCGGGGGTCAGAAAGCTCCAAATGCGGGCGCGCTTGTTCGGCGCGCCCGCGTTGCTTTGCCCGTGACGGGGGCGGGGTGTTTACTTCTTGTCGTCGTCAACGACGGTGTAGTCCGCGTCGTAGTACTGCTGGCCGTTGTCGCCGCCGTTGCCGCAGTCGCTGCCCTGGCAGTTCGGGTCACAGCCCGGGTTCGCGCCCGGCTGGCCGCCCTGCGGGTTGGCCTGCTGGTACATCTTCTCGCTGAGCTTGTAGAACACCTGCGTCAGCGCCTCGGTCGCGGCCTTGATGGCTGCGGTGTCGCTGCCCTTGAGGGTCTCCTTGAGCTCGTTGAGCTTGCTCTCGACTTCGGCCTTCTCCACGCCGTCGACCTTGTCGCCCAGCTCCTCGAGCGTGCGCTCGGTCTGGTAGACCATCTGGTCGCCCTGGTTGCGGGTGTCGATCTCTTCCTTGCGCTTGGCGTCCTCGGCGGCGTACTGCTCCGCCTCACGGACGGCCTTCTCCACGTCCTCCTTGGACATGTTGGTCGAGGAGGTGATGGTGATGTGCTGCTCCTTGCCGGTGCCGAGGTCCTTGGCGGAGACGTTCACGATGCCGTTGGCGTCGATGTCGAACGTGACCTCGATCTGCGGCACGCCGCGGCGGGCCGGGGCAATGCCGTCGAGCTGGAAGCGGCCGAGGCTCTTGTTGTAAGCGGCCATCTCGCGCTCGCCCTGCAGGACATTGACCTCAACGGAGGTCTGGTTATCGGCCGCAGTGGAGAACACCTGGCTCTTCTTGGTCGGGATGGTGGTGTTGCGCTCGATGAGCTTCGTGCACACGCCGCCGAGGGTCTCGATACCGAGGGACAGCGGGGTCACGTCGAGCAGGACCACACCCGCGACGTCGCCACCGAGCACGCCGCCCTGAATGGCAGCACCGTCGGCCACGCACTCATCGGGGTTGATGCCCTTGAAGCCTTCCTTGCCGGTAAGCTTCTTGACCATTTCCTGCACGGCCGGGACACGGCTGGAGCCGCCGACGAGCAGGACCTTCGTCAGGTCGGACGCGCTGATGCCGGCGTCACTCATGGCCTGACGCACCGGGCCTGCGGTCTTTTCGACGAGGTGGGCGGTCAGCTCATTGAACTTGGCGCGCGTGAGCGTCACGTCCAGGTGCTTCGGGCCGGTCGCGTCCGCCGTGATGTACGGCAGGTTGATGTTCGTGCTCGTCACGCCGGACAGCTCGATCTTCGCCTTCTCGGCAGCTTCCTTCAGGCGCTGCATGGCCACGCGGTCGCCCGAGAGGTCGATGCCTTCGCTCTTCTTGAACTCCTGCACGAGGTAGTTGGTGATGCACTGGTCAAAGTCATCGCCGCCGAGGCGGTTGTTGCCGGCCGTGGCCAGCACTTCGATGACGCCGTCGCCGATCTCCAGCACGGAGACGTCGAACGTGCCGCCGCCGAGGTCGTAGACCATGATCTTCTGGTCGGTCTCCTTATCGAGGCCGTAAGCCAGCGCGGCCGCCGTCGGCTCGTTGATGATACGCTTGACGTCGAGGCCGGCGATCTTGCCGGCGTCCTTCGTCGCCTGGCGCTGCGCGTCGGTGAAGTAGGCCGGCACGGTGATGACGGCTTCGGTCACGGGCTCACCGAGGTAAGCTTCCGCATCCGCCTTCAGCTTCTGCAGAATCATGGCGCTGATCTCCTGCGGGGTGTACTTCTTGCCGTCGATGGTGACTTTATAATCCGAGCCCATTTCGCGCTTGATCGAGCTGATCGTGCGGTCCGGGTTCGTGACGGCCTGACGCTTTGCCACCTGGCCGACCATACGCTCGCCGGTCTTGGAGAACGCGACGACGGACGGGGTGGTGCGATGGCCTTCCGCGTTGGGAATGACGGTCGCTTCGCCGCCCTCCATGACGGAGACGCAGCTATTGGTAGTGCCAAGGTCGATACCGATAATTTTACTCATAATGATTTCCTCCTGTATTGAAAGCAGATTGTGTATACAAATTTAGAATGGAATCAGTTTGCGACTTTCACGACGGAATACCGCAGGACGCGGTCACCGATGCAAAAGCCCTTTTCAAACTCTTCCACGACAACGCCCACGCCGTAGGCATCATCCTCGATGTGCATGACGGCGTTGTGGCGGTTGGCGTCAAACGGCTGGCCGACGGCTTCAATCGCCGTCACACCGAGCTGGGTGAGCGCGGTGTTGTACTGGTTCATGATCCCCTCGAGACCCTTGCGGGCGGGGTCATCGTCCGGGGTCTGCGCCAGGGCGCGCGACAGACTGTCGTACACCGGCAGGAACTTTTTGAGCGTGTCGCAGCGGACGTCCGCGTAGATCGCTTCGCGCTCGCGGGTGCTGCGGCGGCGGTAGTTGTCATATTCGGCGAGCAGGCGGAGGTACTTGTCTTTCTCCGCCGCGAGATCGGCTTCGATCTCCTTTTTCGTCTCTTTCTTTTCCTTGGGTTCCTTTTCCTTTTTGGCTTCCTTCTTGTCGGCCTTCTTGACCGGGATCTCTTCGGCTTCGGCAGCCGGAGCGGCCGTGTCGGTCTTTACGGCTTCAGCGGCCGGTTCCGTTTCCGGCGCCGTCTGCTTCGGGTCGTTCGTTTTCGTGCTCATCTGTATCGTCTCCCTTAATGATCAGCTTGTTGTCCAGCCCGGGGGGCGGAAGCGTACCGCCGCCGAGCAGCTTGGAAAGGCCGGCCGCAATGAAGCTGAGCTTCGCGGCGACCTTGGAATAGTCCATGCGCGTCGGGCCGACCACACCGATCAGACCGCGCATATTTTCGCCTGCGTCATACGTTGCGAGCACGACGCTGCTGTCGCGCAGCTCCTCGGCCACATTTTCCGGGCCGATGAGCACGCGCACCTCGTTGTCGCCACCGAGCTGCTCCATCGGGATGTCGAGCAGGTTGCTGCCGTCGGACAGGTAGCTCATGAGACGGTGCGCCTTGTCGGGGTCGCGAAACTCCGGCTGGTGCAGCAGCTGCGACTCGCCGACGAGGTACGTCTGCGCGGTGCCCGCGCCCGTGAGCACCTCGATGGCAAAGGCCGCGATCACGGCCGTGATGCCGAGGTTATCCTGCGCGGCGCGCTCCGCCGAGCGGATGAGCACCGGAGTGATATCCTGCTCGCGGACGCCCGTGAAGTGGGCGTTGAAGACGGTGGCGAGCTTCTGGATCATGCGCTCGTCGGCCGAGACCGGCAGGTGCACGAGCTTGTTTTTCACCGTGTCGTCGCTCAGCAGCAGCACGATGATGAAGCTGTTCGCGTCGAGATAAATGAGGTCGAAGCGGCGGATCGTCACGCCGGCGCTCGTCGTGAGCGTCACGGCGGGGTAGTTCGTCAGCTGCGAGGCGAGACGGCTCGCGTCCGTCATGAGCTCGCCGCGCTGGTGGCGACCCGTCAGGCTCTGCGTGATGGCCTGCGTCTCTTCGGCGGTGAGGTCCTTGTGCTCCATGAGCTCGTTGACGTACATCCGGTAGCCGAGCGGCGTGGGAACGCGGCCCGCCGATGTGTGCGGCTGCTCGAGATAGCCCATGGCGACCAGCTCCGCCAGCTCGTTGCGGATCGTGGCCGAGGAACAGCCGAGGTCCGCGCTCGCGGCGATGGCCTTTGAGCCGACCGGTTCCGCCGTGCGGATGTATTCCTCGATGACCGCGGCAAGTATTTTCTTTTTGCGGCTGCTGATGTCCATGATCTCCTCCGCTGGCACTCGGAGTTGCCGACTGTTGGCACTCCCGGCCTTCGAGTGCTAATTTACACCCCGCCGGCCGGAAAGTCAAGTGCTTTCTCTATATTATTGATAGATTGTTCATAATTATTTTCGCGGCTGCTGCCGGGGCGGAAAACCGGCGGTTTTTCGGAGAGAAACCGGGTACGCGGAAGCGGAAAATGCGCATTTTACAATCATTAAGGAACCTGCTGGGATGCGCGGCGCGTGAGCGTGGACGCTGCAATTTCAAGCCTTCTCCTCAAGGAGAAGGCATCGCACGGTCTGACTGCTCCGATAAGACAAAAACATTGCCGTAAGGCGATGCCTCCCCTGTGTAAGGGGAGGTGGCACGGTGCTTTGCACCGTGACGGAGGGGTTGCAGATACCGG
>ERZ837380.4116-NODE-4116-length-12641-cov-5.094549_pt1 | contig 12641 bp, 10 predicted proteins | sample MGYA00519685_ERZ837380 | MGnify/ENA primary metagenome ERZ837380 (study PRJEB31850, sample SAMEA3708817) | human gut metagenome | biome: human gut; feature: human-associated habitat; material: faeces | place: China | collected 2014 ...
GCTAAACATCCTGAACGTATTAATGGACGTCCGTTATTCTTATGGCATGGAACTGCAGATGATAAAGTACCATACGAATTGAATAAAGAATTTTATGAAATAACTAAAGATTTAATTTATAATCCAACAATATTGCAAATGAAAAAATATAAGCAACATTATGACACTGATTGTTATGACCATTGTCTCGAAGTAGCTTATTGGTCTTATCTTTTTTGCAAAAAACTTAATTGGGATTATATATCGGTTGCAAGAGCAGCAGTTTTGCATGATTTATTTTTATATGATTGGAGACATTCTAAAAAAATGTTAAATGGTTGGCATGCATTTAAGCATCCACAAATTGCATTAGAAAATGCCTTAAAAATTTGCAATCTTAATGAAAAAGAACAAGATATTATCTTAAAACACATGTGGCCTGTAACATTTTTCAAATTTCCTAAATATAAAGAAAGTTATGTTATAACAATAACAGATAAATTAAGTGCATTAAAGTCGTTTTATGAATACTATCAATCTCATCTAATGAAAAAGAAATTTCTTAGATATGCTTACATATTTTTTGCGTTTTCGATTTTCAAACTTAATATTTAAAATGTATATTTCCTACATATTTGTAAATAATATGTAGGAATATTTTTTCATTGAAAGGATTTTTTATATGAACAATACAAGAATAGGAAATAAAGAAGCTATAGCATTATTAGTAACTATTACATTTAATCTTATAATTTTAAATGTTGCAAAATCAATTATAAATTTAACTTCTTCTGCTTCATTGCTAAACATACTCTATATAAGCATAATTGTAATATGCTATACATGTTTGATTTGCTATTTTCTAAAAAAGTTTCCAACATTTGATATAATAGATATTTCAGATTATCTTGGTGGAAATATTTTAAAATGGATTATCGGAATTGCATATATCATATATTTCGTATTTTGGTCTGGAATATTATTGCATTTATTTTCCTCATTTTTGCAAATTATATATTTTCCCATGTCTAAACTTTTTTACATTATATTAATATTTCTGATATCTGCTGTTTTATCGTGTAGTATGAAACATAATGCAATATATAGAAGCATTTTTATATTTTTTCCTTTTTTAATTGTTAGTACTTTAATTTTATTTTTAGCAGATATTCCATATTATGAGGTTGATAAAATTTATCCGATTTTTGGAAATGGTTTATTTACAACATTTATTAGCGGTTTGGCAAATATTTTTGCATTTCAGACACTTGCATATATTTACTTTATGCCACCAATTCTAAAAAAGCCTGAAGATATAAAAAAAGTATCTGTCACAGCAATTATACTATCGGCAATATTCCTATTACTTAGTGTCTCCACAATACTATTCATGTTTAGTGGCTTCGTAGAAACTGATGAATTACTCCCATTGTATTCTGCTACCAAATATGTAAAATTCGGTTCCTTTTTTAGAAAACCTGATTCAATATACTTGCTTATTTGGATAATTGCTTTTATGAGTTATTTAGGAATTACCTTAAAATTTTCAACTAATATTTTGAAAAAAATCACTCATTTTAAAAGTGCTAATTTTCTAAGTTTTTTAATTGCTATTTGCATTTTTTGCGTTAGTTTATGGCCCAAGAATTATGCAATTTCCACATATTATTCAAACATAGTGTATAAATATTCTTTCTTTACTTTAGTAATTGGAATTAGTTTTATAGTATTACTTTTTGCAACTATAAAAAAAGCTATCAGGAGGTGGTTATCACGAGTAAAAACGCATTAAATATCATAATTTTTCTAATTTTACTAGCTATATTTATAAGTGCTTTTTCCAATTCTTATACTTCGCACAATTTAACCAATCTAGCTTATGTATTAGCTCTAGGAGTTGACGTTGGTGAAAATGCAGACATAAAACTCACAGCTCAGTTTACTAGATCTGATTCTTTTTCACCAAATAGTGGTTCTTCTGATGAATCAAATAATCTTATCTTTGTTTCTGGCGAAGCCGATTCTATTTACGGATGTTTGAATTTATTAAATAGTTATATGGGAAAAGAAATAAATTTAGCACATTGTGGTGCCGTAATTTTTTCTGAAGAATACGCAAAAAATGGTATTTCCTCTGAAATTTATAGTTTACTTAATACAGAAGAATTCAGGCCTACTACAAATCTTATAATTAGTACTTGTCATGCATATGATTATCTTTCAAATTTAAAACCAAATCTTGAAAAAATAACTACAAATTATTATGCAACTTTTTCAATTACAAATAAGTTTACAGGATATTTTTCTAATTCAACAGTTGGTGAATTTTTTAATACTCTTTCTGTAGACTCTTGCGACGGTACTGCAACCTTAGGCGGTCTTAATGATAGTGCTCGTAATAAACAAGAGTCATCTTCTGGTTCAGATGATCCTTCTGAATATATTTCATCCGAAAAGAATGAAAATATTATAACAAATCCTGATAATTTAACTGCTGGTTCAAGCTCTATCCAAGGCAAACGTGGTACAGAAAATATTGGCGTAGCTGTTTTTGATAATGATAAATTATGTGGAGAGCTTACGGCCACAGAAACTATATGCCATCTTTTAATAAAAAATAATGTAGGTTCATTTATAATATCTATTGACAATCCTTATGATAAAAATAAAAAAGAAAAAGTAGAGCTCAACATTGTTCCCTCAAAAAAATCCAAGTTCACTGTTGACATTGATAACAATGTTCCTAATATTTATCTTGATGTAAATGTACAAGCTTCTATCTTAACTTTAGAAGAAAATATTGAATATGAAAAAACTTCTACTTTAGATAAATTTTCTACGGCTACCGAAGATTATCTTAAAGAAGAATTAAATAATTATTTTAATAAAATCTCTAAAGAATTAAATACAGATATTGATTGTTTCTCTAACAAAGCTCTTTCTCATTTTAATACAAAAAATGAATGGGAAAATTATAATTGGAAAGAAAAATTTCCAACAGCTAATTTTCATTTAAATGTAAAAGCAAATGTAGTCTCTGGTCAAATGATTACAAAAACATAAAAGTGGCATTATTCTATTAAGCCACTTTTATTATACTTCTTTAAATCCTTTTCCAAGTACTTCCCTAGCATTTGTAATGACTATAAAACATTTTTCATCTATTTTTTTAGCCAAATCTTTTATCTTTGCAGTATCATTTCTCGAAGCTGCACATATTAATACTAATTTATCTTTACTTTTATACATTCCTTTTCCGTAAAGTCCTGTTACCCCTCTTTTAACTTCATTGCTGATTTCTTTTGCTATTTCGTCATTTTTATCTGAAATTATAAATAACAATTTTGTATAATATACTCCTTCAAATATTATATCAATCATTTGCCCATATAAATAAATAGCAATTGCAGAATATAATCCAATTTCAATATGTTTAAAAAATAATACATTTAGAGAAATTATAACTATATCCATAATTATCAAATATTTACTCATAGATATATATGGATTATACCCTTTTATTACTGTTGCTACTAAATCTGTCCCACCAGTAGATGACCCTACTTTTAATATAATTGCTGTTCCTATTCCTATTAAAGCTCCACCATATATACAAGCTAAAAATCTATCTGTAGTTACAGGCGGATATTTGTCAAATATATCTATAAAAATTGATAAACTAATTGTCCCTATTAATGATTTTGCAAAAAATTCCTTTCCCAGTCTATATCCTGCTAATATAAATAATGGGATATTTAAAGCCATTATCATCGCACCCATGGGAATTTTTAATAAATAATATGTTATAGTTGCAACACCTGATAAGCCTCCTGATGACAATTGATTTGGCAATAAAAAAGCTGATGTTCCAAATGCCATTATTGCTGCCCCTAATATTGTTCCTGATATGTTTATTATTTCATTTTTTACATTAATTTTGTTCATAAAAAAATCACCCTTATTACAATTATTTGTAATATCGAGTGATTTTATTCTAAATAACTATCTTTTCTCCTGTTTCCGGATTAAAATATTCGTCAATATTTTGTGGTCCTACTTTTAGTATATCTGTAAAATCATATATATATTCTGGAATATCTCCACCTGAATATTCTCTATTTGTTTTTATAATTATTGGTTCTACATTTTCTTCAAAATCATGAACTGTCATTTCATAAGTATTTCCTTTTGTTGTACATTGTAAATATGTCTGTCCTAAACCGCTATCATCTGCTGCAAATACATAAATATTATAATTTAGTATATAGAAATTATCTGAATTTTGATATGCAAGATGTTTTATATTTTCTATTTCCTTTTTTATTTGATTAATTTTCTGTTGTTTAAATGTTTCAACTGCTATATCTTCTTTTCCCGTAACTACAAGCATATTTACATCTATAAAATAATTACTTTCTTTCTCATAATCTGAATATTGATATGTTTTTCTATAATCTTCTGCTAAAGTATATAAATTTTTATTTCCTATATCATTCTTTTCATAAATCGATTCATTAGTTAAATATCTGTTATATATTGCAATATAATCTGAATACTCCTGCATATTTATGGTTATTAAAGTATCATTATCATATTGTATAAATATTTCAGTTGGAGAAAAATAAAATTCTGTTATTTTACCTTTTTTATATTTATCAATAATTAGTGCCACATCATCTTCAACATCTCCATAATTTGATACAACCATATCACCTGATAAATTGTTTTGCAAATTTCTTTGTACCAAACTATAATATGAAGATTTTCTTAAAATCTCTTCTATGGGTGCATTTGAAGTAAATAATTTATCAAATGTTATTTTTTCTCCTGTTGTCAAATCATAATTTAAGAATTTATGACCTTGATAAAATCCATCCCCATTATCATCTATTTTAGAGGTATAATCAACTGAAAATGAAAGTACATTCGCAAAATTTGAATAATTAGTCGTATTAACAAACACATTTAAAACTTTATCTAAATCACTTATCTGTTCTTTATATGAGTTAATCGCAACAACCTCAAGTTCCTTATTAATTTTGTTCTGCATATCTGCATCTTTTAGTCCATCAATTTGACAAAAAGTAATTTCAATTTTTTCTTTTGTAGCCCTTTTTTCACTGATACTTAAATCGTTTTGATTATATGTTCCCTTTAAATTGACTCCCTTTACTGTATCTTCTTGTAAACGCGCTTCTTCTTTTTTTGCTCCTTCTGTTTCATCAATTTCTATATTTTTATATATTATTGCTCCGGTTGTTATTGCAATGCAAATTAAACAAAAAACTATTACAAAAATTACTCTAGCCTTAATAGTTTTGAACATAGCCCGCCTCCTTTGCAACATTCTGACCTCTTTCAGATTTCATTGCATTTAGTAATTTGCGTGCATCACTATTTTGTTCTTCATCTTTTCTAATAACCGCATAATATGCTGTTTGTAAACTATATAGCCCACTTTTTATATTTTCATATGTAGGGTCTACTCCATTTACCCCTAATAATTTCATCTTATCTTTTGTATACATTGTTGTAGCATAATAATAGTATGAATATCCAATTGCAGTTTTTCCATTTGTATAATCTGAAATGACATCAACTATATCAGACATTGTTTGCGAAATAGTTTCAGTTGTTGGGTCCATCATCTTTTTTCCTTTCATTACTAATGACAACATTCCTGATTGACTTCCAGAATTAGCAGGTCTTTGATATGCTACTATTCTTTCATTATCTCCTCCTACATCTTTCCAGTTTTTAATATTTCCTGTATATATCCCTTGAATTTGTTCCAATGTTAAACTTTCAACAGGATTTTCTGTATTTACAAAAAATACAAATGCATCTTTTACAATAGGCACTATTTCTAGTTCAACACCTTTTTCTTTAGCCAATTTTTGTTCATTATCTGATGGATATGTTACTAATATTAAATCTGTGTCTCCATTTATTAAATTAACATACGCATTGTGAGTTTTTGAATGTGTTACATCAACATCTTTTATATCTGTTCCTGTAAAATCTGCCTTGAATGCTTCTGCAAGTGGTAATGTAACTGTTGAACCATCTATTCTAGGATATGTTTCTAATGAAAAAAGTTTTTCTTGGTTTTGTATAGCCTTTTTCTCTTCTGGGTCTATTATAGGTTTTGTTTTTTCTTTAGTAAAATACACAAATCCTAGCACACACCCCACGACAACTAATATTCCAATTACTATTAATAATATATTTATTACTCTTTTGTTTTTCTCCATAAAATTCCCCTTTTACTTATAATCTTCTAAAAATTCAGGATATTTCTCTAGTACTTTTATCTCTAGCTTTCCAGGTTTTATATTTTTATCCTGTTTAACAATTAAGTCTAATGTATACATATCTTTAAGTTTTTCTATATTTTCTCTTTTATGTCCAATAACATTATTTGCATCTTGTGGATTAACTGTTACTTCTACTTTCTTTACTTTAACATTTAACTGTTTTATTTTAGCAAGAATTGTATCACACCATAAACCAGATTCTACTAATTGTCTAAATGCTGGATGATATGGACCTGCTACAACTTCGCTTCCTTCTATATTAGGGTCAGTGATTTCGTCCGTATTTTGCAATCCAACTCTTATTACATCTATTCCTTTTTGATTAAACATAGATACTAATTCTTTACATGTTTCAACCGCTTGTACAACTGTTAGTGGAGTATACTTACCTTCTAGGTATTCTTTTTCTAATCTAGTATTTTTTATTACTAGCACAGGATATATTCTAACCATTTTAGGTCTTAATTTTATTAGTTCTTTTGCTGTATTTATTTCATCAATTCTTGTGCTTTCTGGTAAGCCTACCATCATTTGATGTCCTAATTTGAATCCGCGCCATCTAATCATTTTAGAAGCTTTTTTTACATCTTCAAATGTATGACCTCTATTTGCTCTTTTTAAGATATAATCATTTGCTGATTGCACACCTAGCTCGATTGTTTCTACTTTGTATTTTTTTAGCCTTTTTAATATCTTTTTATTTATATAATCTGGTCTAGTTGATATTCTTATTGTATCTATCTTTCCAGCTTTTATAAACTCGTATGCTGTTTTTAAAAACTCTTCTTGTTTCTCTTCTTCTATTCCAGTGAAACTTCCTCCAAAAAATGCAACTTCTTTCTTAGCTTCTTTATCTTTAATATTATCTAAGTAAAATTCTATAGTTTTCTTTACATCTTCATTTGTTATCATTTTTTGCTGCCCACTTATTGACCTTTGATTGCAAAATATACAATCATTTGGACATCCTAGATGTGGTACAAATATTGGAATTATATAGTGTTTTTTCATTCTATCACCTCTTTATTTTATATTTTGTAGAGCTTTTCTCGCAGCTTCCATTTCCGCAAGTTTTTTTGATTTGCCTTCTCCTACAGCTAGTTTTTTACCATTATATTCAACTTGAGCTTCAAATGTTTTATCATGGTCTGGTCCTGTTTCGTTTATTATTGTATATTTTATTTCTACTTCACCATGTTTTTGAAGTTTTTCTTGTAAAACTGTTTTATAATCTTTTTGCCCAACATGTTTACTTGCTACTTCGATTGGTTCTTTTAAATTTTCTATGATGAATTTTTTTGCTTCTTCTAAACCTCCATCCAAATATATTGCAGCAATTACTGCTTCTACACTGTCTGCCAAAATTGCTGGTCTAACTTCTTTGTTTGTTGTCCTTTCAGATTTTCCAAGATACAAGAAATCACTAAAGCCATGCATCTGCGCTATTTTGTGTAAACTTGTCTCACACACTACTGTTGCTCTGACTTTAGTCATTTCTCCTTCTTTTAAATTTGGATAATTATTATATAAATATATACTTGAAACAAATTCCAAAATGCTGTCACCTAAGAATTCTAATTTTTCATTACTTTCAATTCCGTGTTCATATGCATATGATGTATGTGTTAATGCCTTTTTTAATAATTCTTTATCTTTAAATGTGTACCCAATTTTTTCCTCTAAACTTTTCATAACAACCTCCATATTTTTATAGATATATTATATACTATTTTACGTTTTTTTCAAGTTTTTTCGCCAAAAATCTGTGTAGAAAAAAAAGAACGAATTCCTTTCGTTCTTAAACAATCTATACATTTTCTTTTATGTAGTCAACTACATCTCCTACTGTAACAACTTTTTCTGCATCAGCATCTGGAATTTCTATATCAAATTCTTCTTCTAATGCCATTACTAATTCTACTATATCTAATGAATCAGCTCCTAAATCATCTATGAATGATGCTTCCATTGTAACAGCTGTATCTGCAACTCCTAATTGCTCTACAATTATTCCTTTTACTTTTTCAAAAACTTCTTCTGAACTCATTACAAGTTCACCTCCTCTCATGTGTCAAATGATATTCATTTTTAATAATCAATTTCACCTGTAACATTTATATTATATGTTCTTTGTTTTGTCAAGCATATTTAAAATATTTTTTTATTTTTATACTACCCATTCGGTAATTTGTTTAAATCTCTTTAATTTCAAGCATTTCCGCTCTTTTTTTCAAACTCTTCTATCATTCTATCTACTGCTTTATTCTCTACAAATTTCTCTGCTTGTTTTATTGTAAATTCAAATAATGTTTCATCACTACTTCCATGTGCTTTTACTACAGGTTTTTTTACTCCTAAAAATAGAGCTCCACCATATGACTTATAGTCCATTGTCTTTTTAAATCTATTTATAGCTGGTAAACATGGAACTGTACAGATTTTCGATATTAGATTTTGCGTTAAACTTTCTGTTAGTGTTCTCTTTACGAATTTTCCCAATCCTTCTGTTGTTTTTAAAAAAACATTTCCTGTAAATCCATCTGTTACTATTGCATCTACCTTACCTGAAAAAGCATCTCTTCCTTCAACATTTCCTATAAAGTTTACCCCTAATTCTTCTGATTTTTCTTTCAATAATTTATAGCTTTCTTTTACTAATTCATTTCCTTTAGTTTCTTCTGTTCCGATATTTAATAATCCAATTGCTGGATGTTCTATTCCAAATGTATTTCTTAAATATATTGTAGACATCTGAGCAAATTGCAATAAATTAATTGGCTTACAGTTTGTGTTTGAACCAGAATCTATAAGTAATAATTGACTTTTGTATGCTGGTAGTATCCCTGCAAGTGCTGGTCTATCTATTCCCTTTATTCTTCCTACAAGTAATGTTGCACCTGCTAATAAAGCACCTGAATTTCCAGCAGAAATAAACACATCTCCTTCTCCATTTTTTAACATCTTAAATCCTACAACCATTGAAGAATCTTTTTTGTGTTTTATTGCCACTGTTGGTTGATCTTCCATTTCTATTGTTTCTGTAGCATTTTTAATTTTTAATCTTTCTGATACTTCTTCTATTTCCTTACCTGTAAACTCTTTTACTTTAGCTCTGATAATTTCTTCTTTACCTATTAATGTTACATCTGCTTTTATTTGAGTTATAGCTTTTATTGCTCCTTTTATGTTTGCATCTGGTGCATTGTCTCCACCCATTGCGTCTAGTAATATATTCATGTTTTTTTTCATACCCTTTCCTTTATATTTATGATTATTCATGATGTTTCTATTTTATTATTGTTTTATTAAAATTGCAATAGTTTTAACAAATTTGCTCAAAAAAAGAAACACTTATGCAGTGTTTCTTATCTATCATCTCCACCTTTTGTTTGTGTATTAGCTTGAGTTTGGACCTGACTTTGAGTTTGTGCTTTAGATTGAGTTTGAGCTTGACTTTGAGTTTGCGTTTTAGTTTGTGTTTGACCATTGCTTTGTTCTTGTTGTTCTATAACCCTTATTCTCTCATTAAATTCCTTAATCTTACTATTTATTGTCTTTTCATTTCCTTCTGGTAATTGTGCTGGCTCTTTTTTTGCTGGAAGAAATTTTCCAAATGCTTTTTTTATAAGACTTGATTGATATTCACCCGTTACTTCCATTAAATCAGCACTTTTATCTGCAAACTCTGCCAATTTATCTCTATCTTTTCTAACCCAAGGTAAAAATGCACCTTTTGACATGTCTGTTTTATCCCATTCTATTGGTAATGCAACTCCTAGAGCTTTTTTATCATTAGATGATACAGCTGATATTGCATTTAATACATCTTTACTATGTAAAGTTCCTCTTTTTAGCCCTTCTTCAAATGCATATGCAAGTACTGGATTTAAATTTATTGATTTTAATAATTCTTCATTTATCATCTCGATATTTAATTTTTCAGCTAAGTCAGCATAAACATCTGGAATTTCACGATATTTCTTATTAGATGCATACTCTATTGGATGGCTTACAAATTTCTTTATTTTTCTAGCAATAGTTCCGATTCTTCCTCTTTCTTCATATTTTCTAAAATATTTTTTAGTATCTCCAATTGAATATGAATTTCCTCTTTCATCTTTTAATTCAATTTTTCTACCTATAATTAATTTGTCTGTATTTTGCTCAATTTTTCTTTTGGTAGGTACTTGTTGTGTTGATGTTGGTGTTTGAGCTGATGTTGGGTTTTGAGTTGGTGTTTGGGTTGGTGTTGGTGTTTGAGCTGGTGTTGGTGTTTGAGTTGGTGTTTGAGTTGGTGTTTGAGCTGGTGTTGGAGTTTGAGTTGGTGTTGGTGTTTGGTTTGATTTATCTAATTCAAATAATTCTTTTAAGTTTTTGGTTACAGTTTCTCTACTCCATTTCTGCATTGGTTTTAATTTTTCCTTCAATTCCCCTAGTCTTATATATTCTTCCTTTCTTGCAGCGTCATCCAATTTTGATTCACAATCCTTAATTTGTGATTTTAGGTTTGGTATCAAAACCTCTTTACGTCTTTTATAAAGTACATCATCTGGATTTATTCCTTCTTTTTCCCAAATTAAAATTCCTTCTTCTTGATTTTGTAATTCTTTTTCAAGTCGAATTTTTTGCTCTTTATATTTATCTTTATTTTTATTATCTTCATCAAGTTCAACTCTTCTATTTTCAATCTTTTGTATCCACTCATTTATTTTTGTATTTTTAAGCTCATTTACTTTAGCTTCTAATTCTTTATTAGTCTTTTCTTTTTCATCTTTAATATTTTTTTCTTCTTCTTTTAAATCTTCTTCTTCTTTTTCTTTGATTGGCTTATCTGATGGGAATATGTCTTCTCCCCATTTTTCATTAAATTTTTCAACTTTCTCTTTATGTTCATTCTGCTTATTTTCTATATCTTCTAGTTCTTTATCATAATTATCAAATTCTTCAAGGTATTTTTTAAATTCTTCTATCATTTCCTCTTTAATCTTCATACTTTTTCCTCCATTTTCATTTTTTTAACACTATTTTAATTTTAGCATATATATCATTTTTTGTCAAATATTATGTTAATGTAATATTTTTTTAATATTATTGTAACACTATTGTAATATATTTAGTCGAAAAAAAGAAGCCAATTTCTTGACTTCCTTCTATATTAATTCATTTATTATTCGATAATATCAGCAACAACACCTGAACCAACTGTTCTACCACCTTCACGAATAGCGAATCTTAATCCTTTTTCGATAGCGATAGGTGTGATTAATTCGATTGTCATTGATACGTTGTCACCTGGCATAACCATTTCTGTTCCAGCAGGTAATTCGATAACACCTGTTACGTCTGTTGTTCTGAAATAGAATTGTGGTCTGTATCCGTTGAAGAATGGAGTATGTCTTCCACCTTCATCTTTAGTTAAAACGTATACTTCTGATGTGAATTTTGTATGTGGATGAATTGTTCCTGGTTTACATAGTACTTGACCTCTTTCGATGTCTTTTCTATCAATACCTCTTAATAATGTTCCGATATTGTCACCAGCTTCAGCTTGGTCTAATAATTTTCTGAACATTTCTACACCTGTAACAACAGTTTTTCTTCTTTCTGTTGTTAAACCAATGATTTCAACTTCGTCAGAAACTTTAACAATTCCTCTTTCTACTCTACCTGTTGCAACTGTTCCACGTCCTGTGATTGTGAATACGTCTTCAACTGGCATTAAGAATGGTTGGTCGATTGGTCTTTCTGGTGTTGGGATGTAGCTATCAACTGCATCCATTAATTCTTTCATTGGAGCATATACAGGATCGTTAGGATCTGTAGATGTGCTTTCTAGAACTTTTAATGAAGAACCTTTGATTACTGGAATTTCATCTCCTGGGAAACCATATTCTGATAATAAGTCTCTAACTTCCATTTCAACTAATTCTAATAATTCTGGGTCATCAACCATATCACATTTATTTAAGTAAACAACGATGTATTTAACACCAACTTGTCTAGCTAATAAGATGTGTTCTCTTGTTTGTGGCATTGGACCATCAGCTGCTGAAACAACTAATATAGCTCCATCCATTTGAGCTGCACCTGTAATCATGTTTTTAACGTAGTCAGCATGTCCTGGGCAGTCAACGTGTGCATAGTGTCTGTTATCTGTTTCATATTCAACGTGTGCTGTGTTGATTGTGATTCCTCTTGCTTTTTCTTCTGGAGCTCCATCGATTTGATCGTAAGCTTCGAATTTAGCTTTTCCTAATAATGATAAATATTTTGTAATAGCTGCTGTTGTTGTTGTTTTACCATGGTCAACGTGTCCGATTGTACCAATGTTAACGTGTGGCTTTG
>ERZ837380.4119-NODE-4119-length-12637-cov-3.575743_pt1 | contig 12637 bp, 10 predicted proteins | sample MGYA00519685_ERZ837380 | MGnify/ENA primary metagenome ERZ837380 (study PRJEB31850, sample SAMEA3708817) | human gut metagenome | biome: human gut; feature: human-associated habitat; material: faeces | place: China | collected 2014 ...
GTTACAGCCTACCGGTGTTCGAAGCCGGACCCTTCAGCCACTTGGGTACTTCTCCATATATTTTTACAACATCATCATTCTAGCCGAAAAATCTCTAATATGCAAGCGAAAATTTTACAGTCACTTGTACATATTTTTAAAATATTATATAATTCTAGTTAAATGATGGCTGCAGAGGGCGCAGCACAGAGAAGGAGGACTTTGGGATGAAGAGAGTAGGTATGCTGACCAGCGGCGGTGACTGTCAGGCACTGAATGCAGCGATGAGAGGCGTGGCAAAGGTGCTTTATAACAGCACAGAAGACGTTGAAATCTATGGCTTTCAGGACGGTTATCAGGGACTGATCTACGGAAAGTTCCGTCTGATGACGTATGACGATTTTTCGGGTATTCTGACAAAGGGCGGCACAATCCTTGGCAGCAGCCGTACTCCTTACAAGCTGATCCGTGAGCCCGGCGCAGACGGTGTCGACAAAGTGGCGGCGATGAAACAGACCTATTATAAGCTGCAGCTGGACTGCCTGGTAATCCTCGGCGGCAACGGCACACATAAGACAGCGAACCTGCTGCGTCAGGAAGGCCTGAACATTGTAACGCTGCCCAAGACCATCGACAACGATCTCTGGGGAACGGATATGACCTTTGGCTTCCAGAGCGCGGTCAACATTGCAACAGACGCGCTGGATTGCATCCATACGACGGCGGCATCCCATGGACGCGTATTTATCGTAGAAGTTATGGGACACAAGGTTGGCTGGCTGACCTTAAATGCCGGTATCGCGGGCGGCGCGGACATCATTCTGGTCCCGGAAATTCCTTACGATATCGACAAGATTGTGGAAAAAATCAACGAACGGCATAACCGCGGCAGCAGATTTACAATTCTGGCAGTTGCAGAGGGCGCGATCTCCAAAGAGGACGCCAAGCTGTCGAAAAAAGAATATAAGAAAAAACTGGAAAACTATAAATATCCTTCGGTTTCCTACGAGATCGCAGAGCAGATTCAGGAAAAGAGCGGCATGGAGGTTCGAGTAACCGTGCCCGGACATACCCAGAGAGGCGGAAGCCCCTGTGCCTATGACCGCGTATTCGCCAGCCGGCTCGGATCAGAAGCAGGCAGGATGATTCTTGCCGGGGAATACGGCTTTATGGTGGGCTACAAGCACCGTGAAATCGTCAAGGTTCCGCTGGAAGAGGTGGCAGGTAAGTTAAAAATGCTCGATCCCAACGCATCCATCGTCAGAGAGGCGAAGATGATGGGCATCAGCTTCGGAGATTAAAAGACAACGGACGGCGCCGCGTACATTGCGTGACGCCGTCTGCTTTGCGGAGAACATAAGGAGGTTCGTCCATGTCCTACACGGCGATGTATCGACGGTTCCGTCCGACTACCTTTGAAGAGGTCAAGGGACAGGATGCGATTGTCACAACACTGAAAAACCAGATCCGGTCGGATCGTATCGGTCATGCCTATTTATTCTGCGGTACAAGAGGTACCGGTAAAACGAGTATTGCGAAGCTTTTTGCAAAAAGCGTCAACTGCGAGCATCCCGTGGACGGAAGCCCCTGCGGGGAGTGCGCATCCTGTAAGGCGATTGCAGAAGGCAGAAGCATGAATGTAGTAGAAATAGATGCGGCATCTAATAACGGCGTCGATAATATCCGTGAAATCGTGAATGAAGTGGCATATTCCCCGACGGAAGGAAAATACCGCGTTTATATCATCGACGAGGTTCATATGCTTTCTGCGGGAGCGTTCAACGCACTGTTAAAAACCCTGGAGGAGCCGCCGTCCTACGTCATCTTTATTCTGGCGACAACGGAAGCCAATAAAATTCCGGTTACGATTTTGTCCCGCTGTCAGCGTTATGATTTCAAGCGCCTGACGGTCGAACAGATCGAAGAGCGCATGAAGGAAGCCCTTGCCGCGGCGGGCGAAGAGCTGCCGATCGAGGAAAAGGCGTTAAAATACCTTGCAAAATCTGCAGACGGTGCGATGCGTGATGCCTGGAGCCTTCTGGATCAGTGCCTCGCGTTCCATTTCGGACACGAGCTGACCTACGATATGGTGCTGGACGTGCTGGGCGCGGTGGATACGTCAGTGTTCAGCAAACTGTTGCGCTGCGTGATTGCGCGGGATGTGGCGGGCTGTATCGGTGTGCTGGAAGAGATCGTGCTGCAGGGACGGGATATGAGCCAGTTTGTTTCCGATTTTACCTGGTATCTGCGCAACCTCCTGCTGGTGAAAACTTCCGGGGATTCTTGTGAAGAAGTGATTGACATATCCAGTGAGAATCTGGCAAGATTGAAAGAAGAAGCGCAGCAGATCGAAGTAGACGCGATCATGCGGGATATCCGGTGTTTTTCGGAGCTGTCCGGTAGGATTCGCTATGCGGGTCAGAAACGTGTCCTGATTGAAATGGCGCTGATTCGGCTGTGCAGGCCGGAGATGGAGACGAACGAAGATACACTTCTGGAACGGATTCGAAAGCTGGAACAGACGGTGGAACAGATCGAAAGCGGCTCGATTGCAATCGCAGCGGCGCCGACAGGACAGCCCGCAGTGCAGGCAGCAGCGCCGGTCAGAAAGGCAGAGCTGCCCAAGGCAGTTCCCGAGGAAATCAAAGAAATCGTAGCCAAGTGGCCGCGGGTTGCAGGAAGTGCACAGCAGCCGATGAAGTCGTATCTCAAAAATGCGCGCCTAAGCCTTGGCGGTGACAATCGGCTGCTGCTTGTGGTGGAAGACGGGCTGGCGTCCGATTATTTTACCAAAGAACCGGCAAATAAGGGCGCACTGGAACAACTGTTGGCGGAGCTGACGGGCAAGCAGATCGAGGTTGAAGTCCGCAGCGTGCGCAGCAAACAGGAAATGGAAAGTTCTTATGTAGACCTGACAAGGGTCATTCATATGGACATAGAAGAAGAGTAATAAACAGAAAGGATGCAATAAAATGGCAAAGAGAGGCGGTTTTCCGGGCGGCATGGGTATGCCCGGCAACATGAATAACCTGATGAAGCAGGCACAGCGCATGCAGCGTCAGATGGAAGAAGGACAGAAGGAACTCGAGGTGAAAGAGTTTTCTGCAAAATCCGGCGGCGGCGCGGTTGAGGCTGTCGTAAACGGCAAAAAGGAGCTGGTAAAGCTGACCATTTCCGAAGAAGCAGTAGATCCGGAAGATGTGGAAATGCTGCAGGATATGATCGTTGCGGCTGTGAATGAAGCGATGAAGCAGGCGGACGAAGCGAGCCAGGAGCTGATGGGTAAAATGACAGGCGGACTCGGCGGAGGCTTCCCGTTCTGATATGGATCTTTACAGCGGCTATATCAACAAACTCATTGACGAGCTTTCGGGGCTTCCCGGAATTGGCAGTAAATCTGCGCAGCGTCTGGCGTTTCACCTGATCGGGCTTCCGGAAGCAAAGGTGAACAGGATTGCAAATGCGATGATACAGGCTCGGCAGAATGTTCGCTATTGTAAGGAATGCTTTACCCTGACCGATAACGAGCTTTGCCCGATCTGTGCCAACGCAGAGCGGGACCATTCGACGATTATGGTTGTGGAGAACAGCCGGGATCTGGCTGCCTACGAAAAAACCGGAAAATACAAAGGAGTCTATCATGTGCTGCACGGGGCGATTTCCCCGATGCTGGGCGTGGGACCCCATGATATCAAATTAAAAGAGCTGATGGAGCGCCTGAGTAGAGAGCCGGAGGTAAAAGAAGTCATTATCGCAACCAACTCCAGCCTTGAGGGTGAGACGACGGCGATGTACATCGGCAAGCTGATTAAACCTACCGGAATCCGTGTGACAAGAATCGCGAGTGGCGTACCGGTAGGCGGTGATCTGGAATACATTGATGAAGTAACACTGCTTCGTGCGCTGGAGGGGCGTACTGAGCTGTAACAGACAAAATTTTCAGACGAAAGAGATGGACGAACCTATGAAAAAAGAGTTATTCGGGGAAGTAAACGGCAGAGAGGTGTATTTGTATACACTGGAAAACAGTCATGGTATGAAGGTGACGGTCAGCAGCTTCGGTGCGCTGATCATCCGCATCTGGGCGCCGGATCATAACGGAAATTTTGCAGACGTTGCACTTGGTTATGACAGGTTGGAGCAATATCTGGAAAACGGTAAATTTTACGGTGCAGTCGTTGCGCCGAATGCGAACCGGATCGGCGGTGCAAAATTCACCCTCGAAGGAAAAACCTACGAGCTGTCTGTCAACGACAATGGCAATAACCTGCACAGTCACAGAGCTCTGGGTGGGCATAAGCGGATCTGGGATGCCGAAGAAAAAGAAAACGGCATTTTATTCACGATGTCTATGAAAGATGGGGAACTTGGCTTTGGCGGAAACAGGGACTTTTCGGTTCTGTATGAGCTGACGGAGGAGAACGGACTGCGCATTACCTATGATGTGGTAAGCGATGCAGATACGATTCTTAACCTGACAAACCATTGTTATTTCAATCTGGATGGACACGGTGCCGGACAGATTACCGACCATGAGCTGCAGTTGTTTTCCCATGCGTATACCCCGGCCGATGCAGAATCGATTCCGAATGGAGATATTTTACGCGTAGAAGGTACACCGATGGACTTCACAGAGCCGCATCTGATCGGCGAACGGATCGATGCAGACTTTGACCAGCTTAAAATGGCAGGCGGATATGACCATAACTGGGTTCTGGACAATTACACCGGACAGGTTCGTAAAATTGCAGTTGTCAAGAGCTCCGATAAATCCCGCATAATGGAGGTTTATACAGATCTTCCGGGCGTTCAGTTCTATTCGGGCAACTCCAGGGATCTTGAAGCCGCAAAGGATGGGAAAACCTACGGCTACAGAGCGGGCCTGGCACTGGAAACCCAGTTCTATCCGGATACACCGAACAAACCACAGTTTCCTTCTTCGGTATTCGGACCTGACAGACCGTATCACACCGTAACAGAATATCGGTTTGTATAACACTGTCCACGCAGGACATAGAAAAACCGGCAGCAGCGAAGCGATCAAAGCTTTGCTGTCTGCCGGTTTTTATTCATGACAATAGAATGTTGCCGTCTTTGCTTTCCCTTATCTTTTGCAGGTCAGAGTCTCGTCCCCGCCAACGCCTTTACAAAGCTTTTCTCCTCGGATCCATGCTTCATCCATGCACAGATATTTAATACGCTTACGATAGCCCCACGCATAAGCGACATGAATCCTGCCGTCTTTTCCCTGAATCAGGCAGGGATATTCGTAACGGCGGTTGTTGACGTCGTTCCACGGACCGATAAAGCCCTCGCCGTGCTCGATGATACGCCGCCAGGGCCAGGTTTTTCCTCCGTCCTCGGAAATGGCGAGTACGACAGGACAGCGCTGGTCGGGCCAGACGGTGCGCTCGGGCTCGTCATTGAAGGCGACGTCATTGTATACAACGCAGACTGCGCCGCTTTGAAGACGGATTGCGGTAATGCTTGCGTTGTTGTTGCGCAGCACAGTAGGCTCCGGCACGCTCCAGGTCTCGCCGTTATCATGGGATTCCGAACGGTAAATATGGTCAGCAGAGCGGCTGCGCAGCAGGCAGATCAGATTTCCGGGAGAAAGCTCCACGATATTGCCGTGTACGCGCCCGCGGCTGCCGGGCATCATGACGCTGCGCCAGGTTTTGCCCTGGTCGTCTGAAAGCTGCAGGACGGTGTAATCGTCTCCCATGCAGGAATCGTTGATCGCACAGCGGAAATTGTTGAAAATAAAACGTCCGTTGGACAGAATCTGAATCTTTTGCCGGCAGAACGAGCCGGGAGCGGAAAACATTGTCTCGGTCGCCTCCCAGGTGTGCCCGTTATCGCGGGAAATTTTCCGGCGGATTTCAGCAGTTCCCTGTAAATTGTCAGAGGTTGGATTGTTGGGATCACGGGAAACCTGTGCGGTATACATCAGCCATATTTCTCCGTTTGGATGCAGGAAGAGGGAAGGATTCTGCTCACTGCGGGTCGGATCATCAGAAACAATTACCGGTGTTTCCCACTGGGAACTGTCCTCTGACAGACGTGACACAGCGATGCTGACGTCCGCGTTTCCCTCACAGGAGCCTGCAAACCAGCAGCAAAGCAGATCGCCATTTTCAAGCTCTAAAAGATCGGGCGCGTGACAGCTGTTCCACGGATTCGGAATCAGGGATTCCACGAAATTTAAAGCGGTATCGCGGTAAAGCCTGCCGTCGTCTCCGACAGGCGGCAGGTCAATAATTGTATGTGACATAAGTCCCCTTTCTTTTGACATTGCGCAGGACGATGCCCACTCAATATGAAACGCATGCGCGAAAGATCCTTTTGTGAATCTTTTTACGCATGCGCATAACAGGTATATACAAATTTACGCGTGCATTGTCGCAGCTGTGTACAGTGTAGGTGTCTCGTCACAGTTTTCTACGCGGATCGTTTTTGCCTCTCCGGGATAGAGCTTGAAGTAGTTATCACTGTAATGTACTCTGTCGTCGCTTGTCATCAGATAAGCGAACGGTGTAAATACGTTTGCACGGACGGTTACGAGCAGATCGCTGCCGTCTTTTTCAACGGATTCGATCACCGCATCGCTTTCCGGAATGGTGTATTCGCGGTAATAAGCGCGCAGGCTGTCAGCTGTTTCAAAGCCGTCTGCACTTACAACGAAATATCCGTCTGCGGCAGGCTCTGCAGCGTCCACATGGAATTGCTGCCAGGAATGCGGAGCGACGGTCAGATCCTTTGTCAGGAGAACATCATTGTGTGCGCCATCAAAGGTCTGTGTGCCGATGCAGATAGTTGTCCGGATTTCATCAGGGGTTTCGTTGATGACGGTTACAACCGCGCCGCCGTTTGCCTTCCGGATAATCAGTTTTTTCGTATCAAAAGCGCGTTTTAAGAAGTAGAACGAAACCTTTCTGGTCAGATAGTAATCGATAATGGTCCAACCGGTTTCCGGCCAGCAGTCGTTGTACATCCAGATCAGATCGCCGGCACCATAAGATTTCTGGCGGAGCGCCTCTGCCATTTCGGCATATAAAAGTCCCTGCATGATACCGCTGTAAAGCAGATAGCTACGTTCGTCCAGCGTGGAAAATTCAGTCAGATGGCGGTTGATTACATCATCGATAGCCTTGCGCTTGCGATCAAACTCTCCGTGGTGCTTCCAGATCGGATTATCGAAAGTCATTTCCTCACCGTCGAGATATCGGCGGACGGTGCTTTCCATCTGCGCACCGAAAAATCCGTATTCACTGGAAAAACGCGCCGGAAATCGATCAAAAGCTTCCAGCTCGTAAGAAAATTTGAATCTCGTCTTGGAATCGCGTCCAAAATAAGTCCATGCATGGACGTCTCCCTCTTCAGTGGTATTGGAACGTTCTCCAAAGTACGGGGTGGAGGGCATGTAGGGAATCAGCGGGCTATTGTGCTGGACCGCGCGGGGCTGGATGTAGTTGAAAATCTGATCGCCCCAGTAGCGTTCGGGCTGCAGCATTCCCGGGAACCAGTCGGTGTAGGACTCGGCGATTTCGTTGTTTCCGGTCCAGACTGCCATACAGGGATAATGCGCCAGACGCTTGGTCTGATATTCTGCCTCGCGTTCTGCTTCGTAAAGGAACGAATCCTTCTGATCGGGGTAAAAAGCACATGCATACATAAAATCGTGCATCAGTAAAATACCGTATTCGGAGCAGTAATCGTAGAAGCAATCCGGTTCATAAGTGCCGCCGCCCCACATACGGAACATGGTAAAGTGTGCTGCTGCCCCTTCGCTGACCAGCTTTTTATAGTTTTCATCAGGCGTCCGCAGATAGATAGAATCGGTAGGAACCCAGTTGCCGCCTTTGCAGAAAATACGGGTGCCGTTGATCTTGAAGAAGAAGTTGCGGCTTTCATCCGGCAGCCTGGAAAAGTCGATGGAAAGCGTGCGGATACCGATTTTCTTCGGTTTTGCTTCATGGGTGATGCCGCGTGCCGTGCAGCGTGCGGTAAAGGTATAAAGGTTCTGAGCACCGTAACCGTTCGGCCACCAGAGCTTTGCATCCTTTAATACAACGCGTTCCTGTGCAAAATTGATGCCGCCGACAAGCATCAGGGTCTGATGACCGGTATACGCGGTCTTGCCGTCGATGGACAGCTCATATTCCAGCTCTGTTTCAGCGCTTTGCACCATGTTGGATTTTTCGATTTCAAAATGAAATTCGATTTCTGCATCATTTCCGGAAAGGCTGAGCGTATCGACGCGGGAAGCGATTACCTGTGCACCGCTGAACGCTTCGATTTCGATCGAACGTCCGATACCGCAGGTAGGAACGGGCTGACACCAGTCCCAGCCATAGGTAAACTGTGGCTTACGCGTGTATACACGCTGGTCGCAGATCGCATTGTCACTTGCACAGTAATAGGAAACGGTGTCATGTGGATAATTTAATTCCATGCCGGAGGTCAGACGGATCACGATCTGGTTGGTACCGACATGCAAAAAGCGTTTGATATCTGCAGAAAAAGCACAGAAGGTATTTTCCTGATGTCCGGCGGGAATGCCGTTAACTAAAATATCGGCATTAAAATCGAGCATTTCAATGTTCAGGCGGACAATATCTTCGTTGAGCATTTCTTCGGTGATATCAAATTCTTTGACAAGCCACCAGGAAAGCTCTTTAATCCAGATGCTTTTTTTTGTGTTGTCCTTTAAAAAAGGCTCCTCGATAACTCCGTTATCGATCAGGGCGGTTGTAACGTCGCCGGGTACAGTCATAGGAATATATCCCGTTTTGGAAGGATAGGGGTGCATGGCGAGGGCGGTATTTACCGTAAATTTCGGATCGGGTTCTTTCAGATACAATTCCCGCTCCTCCTCGGTCATATTTTCTTCGGTCAGATAACCGGGTATTGTCGGCTTGGGAGGCATGGCGTTGAGGTGGGCGAGCACCTCTGCACAGCGATCTGCTGTTACGTCCATAAACTCGCCGCGAAGTTTCCATTCGCCTGCAAGAGAAAGTTTGCTCATTTTCAGTACCACTCCTTTAGTATATTCTGCAGAAATTTTGGTATCTACTAAAAAATAGTTTAGAAGAGCCCGGAAGGAAATACAATGTATTTTATTGTGCTTTTTATATCGAACAGAAGTGTTTGACAGAATAAATATGTGCAAAAGTTCCAGAACGGGACTCTGCTCCAAACCGCCAAAAAAGAGCGCATAAACAGACAAAATCTGCGGCAACGGTCTGCTAAGATTAGGAAAAACGGGGTGCCCGGATGGAAAGGAGCAGAGGTAAAATGTTGAAAATACCCAAAAATGTGATGCAGATCGGGACAGGCAGTCCGAATGTAAAATTGTACATGGAGGATTATGTCCATACGTTTCTGGAACGATGCCAGGGAAAAGAGACGTGTCTGGCATTCGGGCAGCAGGAGGAAAAGGACGGCATCCGCTATTATTTGATTTACGGGGTGGAAAAAGAAACGGACTTCAGGCGCGGAAATTTTCCGTATTTTCAGAAGCTGGAGCGGATTGGAAAAATTGAAAAAAAGGAAGCTGCCGTCCGGTTCTGGACCGTGCGGGGAGAAGAAATCCAGATCGGAGGCTATTTTATTTTTTATGAACAAAACGAAGAAATGCAGGCATATATGATTGCTGAACGGGAGCAGAACCGCCCTGCAGCTGTGGAGGAAGAACGGGTGATGGAAGCGATCAATGCCCGCCGGGAAAAAAGAAAAGCGGAAGCTGCAGCGGACGCAGCGCGGGGGATAACCGCCTCCAGGGCGTCTGCGCCGAATACAGCGTCTGGCAGGAAAACGGTGCTGTCAAGGCTGGGTGCGCTTAAAGCTGCAGCGCCTACGCTGAACGCAGCGTCGAGGAAAACTGCTTTTGGGACAGCTTATCAGGCCCGCTTGGGCAGTACCGGCGCCCTCTTCCCGAAGCTTTGCCGGATTGGCTGCTTGGTGCTTTTGTTGGTTCTGGTCGGAACGGCGCTGACGTCCGTCAATCAGTACCCGGATATGAAAGCGGTTTCCGCCCTGTTGGCAGGAGCTGTCCGGAATACAAAAAATGAGACGGAAAATACATCTCCCGGACTGATTGTAGAAGAGACTGTTGGCTGGAATTCATCGGACGAAATGGCGCAGTCTGCCGCCTTGGACGAAGCTACACAGGCGGACGATGCAACCGGTGCGGCCAATACGGCGATGGATGGCGAAGTGACAGACAATAGGACGGCGGACAACGTAATGACAGACAACGTAACAGCAGATAGCGCAACAGCGGACAGCCAGAATGCGGTCGCGACCGACGCAGACGCTGAATCCTCGACAGCCCGGCAGTCCGCATCAGCCTCCGATTCCTTTCCTCAGGTTCAGGAAGCCCTGGCGCACCCGGAAAGCTATCAGGTGCAGAAGGGAGACAGCCTCATCGCTATTTCCAGGAGATTTTACGGAACAGATGAAAAGGTGATAGAAATCTGCCGCCTGAATAATATAAAAGACCCGAATCAAATCCAGCCCGGACAGAATATTTTACTACCTTCAAAATAATGAATGTGTTATGATGGAATGAGCGCACAAGAAAAACAAGCGACGCCGAAGGCGGCATTTGTTTTTCTTGCGCCATTAGAGAACGAGCAGCCTGCATAGCAGGCGGTAAAGCGCGTCAGCGCGGGCTCGTGATGGAATGAGCACACGTGAGTCAACATGCTCGCAAAGATGCTGCAAAAGAAATGGGGACTTATCTCATATGGTAGATATCAAGGAATACCTGCGAAAAAAAGAAAAAAACGAGAAAAAAGACAGCAAGAATTTTAAACGGGAAATCCGGGCGCATCGTCTGAAAGTGATCCTTCGTTCCTGCTGCGTAATCGGCGTGATCGCAGCGCTGACGGTGACGGCGGTAACGCTGCTTAAAAATCAAACCTACTCCGGCTACACGGTCGTGTCCGCAATCGACAGGAACCAGGTATCCGGTTCTACTCTGTTGAGCTACCAGAATGGCTTTCTGACTTACAGTAAGGATGGTATCAGCTATACGGATTACAAGGGCAACGCCATGTGGAACCAGACTTACGACATGCAGTCGCCGTGCGTCTCTGTGCGGTCGGGCTGGGTTGCAGTTGGGGATTATAACGGCAACCTGATTTATGATATCAGTCAGGACGGAACATCCAAACAGATTGATACGAATCTTCCGGTGAAATCGCTGTCCGTGGCAGCGAACGGCGTTGTGGCAGCGATTCTGGAGGATGGGGATGTGACCTGGATCAACGTCTATAATCCTACTGGGGAAAAAGCAGTCGGAATCAAAACGACGATGCAGAAATCGGGTTATCCGGTTTCCGTGTCATTGTCGGACAATGGAAAACTGATGATGGTGGCATATCTGAAAGCAGAAAGCGGCAGTATGAAATCGATCGTCAGCTTTTACAATTTTGACGAAGTCGGACAAAACTACACCGACACGATGGTAAGCTCCTACGAATATTCGGATACGGTAATCCCGCTGGCAGAGTTTACGGGGACGCATACGGCGTATTCTGTGGGAAATAATCAGTTCATGTTATATGAAGGAAATGAAATTCCAAAAAATATCTTCCAGAATTTCATGCAGGAGGAGGTGCAGGACGTCCGCAGCAGCGGCAATTATGTGGCGTTTATTTTTAATGGAACGAATGGAAACGGAAAATATCGGATTGACATTTATAATATGAATGGAACGCAGGTGCTGTCGTTGCCGTTTGCAATCGAATACCGGGATGCTCTGATTTCGGATCAGGAACTGATTATATATAATGAAGCAGAGTGCCTGATTTATAACCTGAACGGAAAAGAAAAATACAGCGGACCGATACCGGAACAGACGCAGCTTTTAAAAACGCTGGGCGGAAACCGGTTTCTTGCGGTTACTGTAAACAGCATAGATATGATAGAAATGAAATAAACGGGAGAAAAAATGAACGTACTGCTGGTTTGTGTGATCTTATTTGCCCTCTGGCGGGGATATGCCGGAATGAAAAAAGGAATGGTGGATGAAATCAGGATGCTGCTGTCTCTGGTCATTTCTCTGTTCGTCCTTTCGCTGGCTATCCTTTTATATAGCAGTGTGAAAGAAAAAAACAATACCAATATAATACTGTCGGTTCTGATGCTGCTGATTACCGGACTCGCAGCCAGACTGGTGAACCTGATTTTCAAGTCCCTTTCGGCAATCGCGCACCTGCCGATTCTGAAACTGCTCAACAGTGTACTGGGAATCGTGGTCGGCATGGCAGAGAGCATTGTAGTTTTATGGATTATTTATATTGTAATCGCCAGCTTCGATACAGGAAGAGTCGGCAGCCAGATCGCGGCGTGGACCGTTGAAAACGAATGGCTGACGAAGCTTTATCAGATGAACCGGTTCGCCTACTGGCTGGCGGGATTATCCTGATGTTACGGGATTGTAAAAAAGTAAGAAAAAAGCGAAAACTGGTTGACAACTAAAAAAGGATAATGCTATACTGAAGTTCCACCGCAGGGAATGCGATGGGACTTCTTCTTTAAAAAAGAAGAAAAAGTGCTTGACATCGACGAATAGTCTTGGTAAAATCTATGACTGTTGCGGCGAACGAAAGCAACACGGATTTCTGAAAAGAAATTCCAAAAAGTAAAA
>ERZ837380.4120-NODE-4120-length-12636-cov-2.834353_pt1 | contig 12636 bp, 9 predicted proteins | sample MGYA00519685_ERZ837380 | MGnify/ENA primary metagenome ERZ837380 (study PRJEB31850, sample SAMEA3708817) | human gut metagenome | biome: human gut; feature: human-associated habitat; material: faeces | place: China | collected 2014 ...
GCCAAGGATGTACGTCCTGGCGATACCGTACGGGTACTCAGCATGAACCTTAAAGGCACAATCAGCACCCGCCCGGATTCCAAGGGTTATCTGTTCGTCCAGATGGGCATCATCCGTTCCAAAGTCCATATTTCCGATCTTGAACTGATTGATGAACCGGTGATCACTACACCATCTCTTTCCCGGACCGGAGCCGGAAAGATCCGCATGTCAAAGTCCGCAAGCGTCTCCACCGAGATCAACCTTCTCGGCAAAACCGTTGACGAGGCCATGGATCTGGAACAGACATTCCACAAGCTGATGGAATCGCGCGGTGCCGGTCTGGACGACGAGAACCTGGAAGAAAAGCTCGGCGACGCCGTGGTATTCCAAGGCGTGTCGAAATACCCTATGCGCATCAAATGCGCTCTGCTAGGCTGGGAAGGGCTGAAGGACTCCATCGCCAAAGCCCTCGCTGCAAAGAACTGAGGAAATATGTCCAACGATAATTTGGTTCCCGAACCACAGCCGTCCGTTTTCGATGCTGTCAACGGCGTCCTGCAGGACGAGGAGGCCGCTCGCCGCGTGATGGCCAACCCGGCCTTGGCCAAGGGCTTCCCGAACGGACGCCCGATCGAGCACTCTGCTGCGTCCGGCGATGACACCTGTGCGTGTGGCGGTCACCACGGCAAATGCGGTTGCCAGGATGACGAACAGTCCGATGGCAGCGAGATTCCGATCAAGGCGATTGACGATATCGGCCGCGCCACTGCCGAAGACGTGCGCGAGGCACTGCATCAGGTGATTGATCCGGAGCTTGGCATCGACGTGATCGATTTGGGTCTGGTCTACGGCATTGAGATCGATGAGCTAGGCCGCGCCATTATTACGATGACGCTGACCACGCCGGCCTGCCCGCTGACCGACCTTATCGAGGACGAATGCGCATCCACGCTGGCCGGTCTGGTCGAGGAGTTCCGCATCGACTGGACGTGGGATCCGCGCTGGACCATGGAGCGCATCACGCCCGAAGGCCGCGACCAGCTCGCCGCCCTAGGCTTCAGCTTCGACAATATGCCAAAGTACTGATAGCGCTTAGTAAGTTCCCTCATCAGAGGGAGCTCTATACGAGAAAAGCCCCGCATGATGCGGGGCTTTTCCATGTCTGGACTGGTCAATCAGTCATCGACGATGGTGTTCTTCGGGACAACCGTGATGCCATCCGGCGTGACGGTGAAGCCACGGGCCAGATCGTGCTCGGTATCGATGCCGACAGTGGAGTTCTCGGTGAGCACCACGTTCTTGTCAAGAATCGCCTTGTACACGCGGGCGCGGCGGTTGATGACTACACCGTCGAACAGCACGGAATCGACAATCTGTGCCCACGAGTGGATACGCACATTGGGGGAGAGCACGGAGTGGTGCACTTCACCGCCGGAGACGATCACACCGGGGGAGACGATCGAATCGGTGGCGTGGCCCAGACGGTCGCGGCCGGCGTGCACGAACTTGGCCGGCGGCAGGTTGCCGGACATCGTGTAAATCGGCCAATCCTGGTTGTACAGGTTGAACTCGGGCACATAGGCGATCAGATCCATGTGCGCATCGTAGAACTGCTTAATCGTACCGACGTCGCGCCAGTAAGCGTGATCAGTGGCCGTGGAGCCCGGAATCTCGTTCGAGTTGAAGTCGTAGACGCCGGCTTCGTTGCGGGAAGCGAAGTACGGGGCGATGTCGCCGCCCATGTCGTGCTTGGTGTCGGCAGCCTTCTCATCGAGAGCCAGAGCCTCGAACAGGGCCTTGGTGTTGGCGACGTAGTTACCCATGGAGGCCAGAATCTGGTTCGGATTGTCCGGCAGACCGGTGGTGGTGGGCGGCTTCTCCTGGAAGTTCTTGATCATGTTCGGGTGATCGGGATCGACCTCAATCACACCGAACTGGTTCGATTCCTCGATGGGCTGGCGGATACCGGCCACGGTGAACTCGGCGCCGGACTCGATGTGCTGCTGTACCATCTGTTCGAAGTCCATGCGGTAGACGTGATCGGCACCCACGATCACCACGATGTCCGGCTGGACATCCTCGATGATGTTGATGGTCTGGTAGATGGCGTCGGCGGAGCCGAGATACCAGTGCTTGCCGAGACGCTGCTGCGCGGGCACAGGGGAGACGTACGAGCCAAGCAGCGGGGAGAAACGCCAGACCTGGGAGATGTGGCGGTCAAGCGAGTGAGACTTGTACTGGGTGAGCACCACGACCTGACGGTACCCGGAGTTCACCAGGTTGCTCAACGGGAAATCGATCAGACGATACACACCACCGAAGGGAACGGCGGGCTTCGCGCGATCACGGGTTAACGGCATCAGGCGGGTCCCCTCACCACCTGCAAGCACAATCGACAGAATCTTGGGATTCTTGGTCATCGTAACTGTCCTCTCTGTTACTGAGCGTCTTTCGACACCGCACTGCCGGGCCGGATGCTTCCTTGCATTCGGTTTACATAGTTAATAATTGCAGAAAAAAACGAACATGCAAGGCTTTCGCCCCCGCGTGCCGTGAACTTGCGATGAACAGTTTCGTAGATTTGTTAAGGATCCGGCCTTTTCGGAGCGCGTGCGATTCCTTAGCGTGTCGCGTAGAACGCCACTGCGCTGGATGCCGCCACGTTCAGGCTATCCACGCCGTGGCTCATCGGAATCTTCACGGTCAAATCGGCGCGGGCAATCGTATGGTGGGACAGGCCGTCGCCCTCGGTACCGAAGATCAGCGCGAGCTTGTCGATATGCGTCGGATCTTCGGCAGGCGCGTGCAGACGGCGTGTCAGTTCGTCCAACGAAATCGAACGATCCTCCAATGCCATGGCCACGGTGGTGAAGCCCAGCGACTTCAACTCGTCGATGCCCTGGAACGGCCAGTAATGCTTGTTTTCGGTGCCGTCGTCGTTGAACCCGGTGATACGGGTCCACGGAATCTGGAATACGGTGCCCATCGACACGCGGGCGGCGCGTCGGTACAGCGGATCACCGCAGGAGGGTGTGACCAGCACGGCATCCACATCGAGCGCGGCCGCCGAACGCATCAGTGCGCCCACATTGGTGTGGTCCACGATGTTTTCCATTACTGCCACGCGGCGGGCGCTCTTGCAGACCTCGGCTACGGAGGGCAACGGCCAGCGTCGCATCGCGCATAGGGCGCCGCGATGCAAACGGTAGCCGGTCAGACGCTTGAGCTGCTCAGGTGAGGCCACGTAGACGGGAATATCCGCGCCCCAGCGCCCGTCGATGAAGTCGAAGGTGTCTTTCATGCCCTCCAGCCAAGGTTCCTCGACCAGCAGTGACAGCGGTTCGCGGTCAGCGGCCAGCGCGCGGTCGATAACCTTGGGGGACTCGGCGATGAACACGCCCTTGGCTGGTTCCAAGCGATTACGCAACTGCATTTCGGTGAGGCTCACATACGCTTCGACGCGCGGGTCGTCGACGGTGTCCAGCGTGATGAACTGCATTGGTGGCCTTTCGTGTGTGCAGATAACGAAAAACCCCTTGCAATGCAAGGGGTTTATCTGTGCCCGAGACGGGACTTGAACCCGTACGCCTGTATAAAATAGGCACTAGCACCTCAAGCTAGCGCGTCTACCATTCCGCCACCCGGGCAGGTGTCGTTTGGACAACGAGTAGATAGCTTAGCATGAAATTACAGGGATGCAATTCGCGCGTGTGCCCGGCGTGTCGCGTGTAGCCTTGAAGTCATGACTGATGCCCTTTTTCTTTTCGACCCGCAGGTCGACGACGTCCCGGTGAACAGCGACGAACTCCACGCCGGCTGGAAGCTAACCCTGCCCGCTCACATCAAGCGCCATGCCGTGCAGGCCATGCGACTCAAGGCAGGGAACAGCCTGCAACTTTCCGACGGCAGCGGCTTGAGAATCCAGGCAGTGATGGCCGATCCTGAAGCCGGACTGGCTGAAGTCGTGGAAGTGGGGCGCGAACCCGAGCCGCTCACCCGTTTGGCGCTGATTCAGGCATTGGCGAAAACCGGCCATGATGAGCAGGCCATCGATATGGCTACTCAGATTGGCGTCGACCAAGTGGTGCCATGGCAGGCGGACCGATCCATTGCCAAGTGGAAGGTCGGCCGTACAGACAAGAAGTGGAATTCGGTACTGGATGCCGCCACCGAGCAGTCGCGGCGCGCCTTTAAGCCGCAACTGGAGGCGTGTGCGTCCAGCAAGGAGGTCGTGGCCATCTGCCGCAGGGCCTGCGTGCATGGCGATGTGGTGATTGTGCTGCATCAGGATGCTACCGATACGTGGTCCGGCGTGGAGGAGAAGGTTGCGCAGTTGGTGGAACGCACGCTCCAGGACGGCCGGCCGCGGACTGTCAGTGTGGTGGTCGGGCCTGAGGGCGGCATCAGTGAGCAGGAGGTAGCTGATTTCGTCAAGGCCGGAGCGGTGAGCTGCGTACTGGGGCGCAATATTCTGAGAGCCGCGACGGCCGGTCCTGTAGCGTTGTCGCTGTTGTCTCGGGTGTTGGGACGTTACGAGTAACGCCCACGCGCTAAGCTGGTGCGTAGCAACATCAAACCAAGGAGCATGATGAGCGAATCCGACGATTGCCTGTTCTGCAAGATCATCGCAGGGCAGATTCCCAGCAGCAAGGTCTACGAGGACGAGACGACCTACGCATTCAACGACATCAATCCCAAGGCCAAGGTCCACGTGCTCGTGGTGCCCAAGAAGCACTACGCCAACGTCGCCGAACTTGCCGCCGACGACCCGACCGAGCTGGCCCACATCGTCTCCATTGCGCAGAACATCGCCGACAAGGAATTTCACGGCGCCTACCGACTGGTGTTCAACACCGGTCTCGACGCCGGCCAGACCGTCTTCCACGTGCACGCGCACGTGATGACCGGCGAAAAGCTCGACGAGTAGTAGGGGAATATCCGCTTCGTGGCAACGACTACACGTACCATCACCATCCCGCCCCAACTTGACCCCGTCGCCGTGCTCGGCCCGGTTGACGAGGTCATTCGCGAGGTAGAGCGCGCCTTTCCGGACCTGACGATTATCGTGCGCGGCAACCGCGTGGCGATCGTCTCCCGCTCCAAGCAGACCGAAGCCCAGGCCGCACAGGCCGAGGATTTGGTCAATACCATCATCCAAGCCGCCTACACCGCGCCTATGGACGCCGACACCGTGCGTCGCATGCTCGACCAGAACGTGCTCAAGAACCACGTGCGCCTCGAACATCCCGGTCACGGCCCGGTGCGTGACAAACTGGCGCAATCGACCTCAAACGAACGCGCCCATGCACGTTCTGCCGGCTCCCACGACCCGACGTACCGCAAGCCCACGGTTCCCGGCGTCATCACCTTTGCTGCCGGCGTGCCGGTCCGTGCGAAAACCGCCGGACAAGTAGCCTACGTGAACGCCATCGAATCGCACACCATCACCTTCGGCATTGGCCCCGCAGGCACCGGCAAGACGTATCTGGCCGTGGCCAAGGCTGTGCGTGCCTTCCAGGACAAGCAGATTCGCCGCATCATCCTCACGCGCCCGGCCGTGGAGGCCGGCGAAAGCCTCGGCTTTCTGCCCGGCACGCTGAATGACAAGGTTGACCCGTATCTGCGCCCGCTGTACGACGCGCTTGGCGACATGCTCGGCGCCGACCAGCTCAAGCGGTACATGGACGACGGCTCCATCGAAGTGGCGCCGCTCGCCTACATGCGCGGCCGTACGCTGAACGACGCGTTCGTGATCCTCGACGAGGCTCAGAACACCACCGAACAGCAGATGAAGATGTTCCTGACCCGTCTGGGCTTCAACACCACGATGGTCATCACCGGCGATATCTCGCAGGTGGACCTGACCGTGCCTCGCTCGGGACTGGCCACCATCGAACGCATCCTGGGCGGCATCAACGACATCGCATTCGTGCATCTCAAAACCGAGGACGTGGTACGTCACCAGCTGGTCGGACAGATCGTGGCCGCCTACGACCGTCACTCCGCCATCGCCGGCGACCACCGCGACATCGAACGCAAGGGCCGCCGCAACCATACCGACTTCGATGCCCGCCAGCAAGCGGATTCAACCAACCAAAGCGAGACAGACGATGAGCGTTGACGTCACCAATGAAACCCAGTGGGTCATCGACCCCAAGGTCTTCTCCGATTTGGGTATTTGGGTACTCGACCAGACGCGCGTGAGCACCCAGTCCGACCTGACCATCATGTTCGTGGATCCCGATCCCATCGCCGAACTGCACATGCGTTGGATGAACCTCGAAGGCCCGACCGACGTGATGAGCTTCCCGATGGACGAGCTGCGCCCCGGCGACGGCAAAACCGTGATGGAAGGAGTGCTCGGCGACATCGTCATCTGCCCGTGGGTCGCTGCCCAACAGGCTGCCGCAGCCGGGCACAGCACCATGCAGGAGATGCTATTGCTCACCATCCACGGCATCCTGCACCTGCTCGGCTACGACCACGTGACCCCCGAGCAGGAGCGCCAGATGTTCGGCCTGCAGCGACAGCTGCTGCTCACCTTCTTCGCCCTACGCCACGATGCCAACGTGCAGGCCACGCTGCCCGCCGGCACACCCGACGCGCTGGCCCTGTACGACGCCGCGCACGGTGCCGGCCGCGACCTCGATTCCAAATAAGCTCCCAAATCAATCACACCAAATCCGGATTATTCGATACCGTTCAAGGACATTCAAGGACACCGAAAAATCATTATGGAGTATTCCAGTACCACGCCGATCGCCATCACCGTCATTCTTGTACTCGTGGCGGCCCTGTTCGTCTGGCTCTCGCTGACCATGGCCGCCGCTGAAGGCGCCGTGGCCCGCGTAACGCGAGCCAGCCTTAACAATCTCATCCTCGAGGTGCAGACCGACTCCGAAGCAAGCCAGTTCCTCAAGATGAAGAAGATCGACAAGATTCATCGCGTGCAACGGCTCATCGCCGACCGTTACGCCACCGCCGGCAGCTGTGCGTTCTTCCGCATCGCCTGCAATGTGCTCGACGGCGTACTGGTGTCTTCCATCGCATCCCTGTGGGGTGCGGAACTGTGGATTGAACTGCTCTCCGGATTCCTGTTCGCGATTATCGTAGCCGTGGTCTCCGTACTGGTCCGCCCGCGCACCGCCGGCATGGCCAAGCCGGTCGGCATCATGATTTCCAACTCGCGCATCGTGTCGTTGGCCACCAAGCTCACGCCGTTCGCACGCATCGGTGGCGACAAGTCCGGTTCCAAGGGACCGGGCCGCCGCTCCAAGGACTCCGATCTGTCCGACGACGAGGAGCTTGAGAAGATTCAGCTCGAGCAGGGCAAGGCCGCCATCGACCGACTGGTGGAGTCCAACGACTTCGATCCGGAAGTCTCCGAAATGTTGCGCAACGTGCTCACCCTGTCTGATACGTTGACTCGCGAGATCATGGTGCCGCGCACCGATATGATCTGCATGGAGCGCGACTCCACACTGTCTTCCGCGCTGAAACTGTTCTCCCGCTCCGGCTTCTCCCGCGTGCCGGTGATCGGTGAGGATGTGGATGACCTGATCGGCGTGGCCTATTTGAAGGATGCCGTGCGTGCCACCGCCTTCAACCCGGCGGCCATGGAGCGCGCGGTCGAATCCATCGTCCGGCAGCCGCTGCTTGTTCCCGAATCCAAGCCGGTGGACGACCTGTTCCATGAGATGCAGCGTTCCCGCCAGCATGTGGCCGTGGTGGTCGATGAGTACGGCGGCATCGCCGGCATGGTGACTATCGAGGATGCCATCGAACAGATCGTCGGCGAGCTGGAAGACGAGCACGACCGCACCCAGCGTACTGAGCCGGAGAAAATCGGAGACAACAAGTGGAAGATGCCCGCCCGTACGCCGATTGCCGATCTGGAGGAGATCTTCGAGATCGACATTGATGAGGACGATGTCGATACCGTGTACGGCCTGCTGACCAAGATTCTGGGCCGAGTGCCGATTGTCGGTGCCTCGGCTGTGACGCGCGGTCTGCGACTGACCGCCGTGGACTCCGCCGGACGCCGCAAGAAGGTGTCCACCATCGTCGTAGAACCGGCGCACGTCGAGGGCGGCGAGGAAAATAACAAGACCCATGAGGAAACTGACGGCGAGCCCGTCGAAGGCGATGATACCGCCAGCAAGGAGTGATATGACCGATCAGAACAACAGCACGAACGACGTCGATGACATTGACGTTACCGATGCTTCCGATGTTGCCGGCGTTGCCGAAGTCGACGCGACCGGTGAAACGGCGAACGTGACCAAGCAGGACGTGCCGTATCGCTCCGGATTCGTGGCCGTGGTCGGCCGCCCGAACGTCGGCAAATCCACGTTGATCAACGCGTTGATCGGCAAGCAGATCGCCATCGCATCCTCTCGCCCGGAAACCACCCGTAAGGCGATCCGCGGCATCCTGACCGCCGACCACGCGCAGCTCGTGCTCGTGGACACGCCCGGTATTCACCGTCCGCGTACGTTGCTCGGCCAGCGTCTGAACGACGTGGTCGACGAATCTCTGGCCGATGTGGACGTGGTGGCCTTCCTGCTGCCCGCCGATCAGGAAATCGGCCCCGGCGACAAGCGTATTCTCTCCCGACTGCGTACCGACTTCGCCACCAAGCGTGAGGACGGTACGTTCAAGTGGCGCATCCCGCTGATTGCCATCGTCACCAAGATCGACGAGCTTGGCCGTCAGCAACTCATCAACAAGCTCATCGAAATCAACGATTTCGCCGATTTCTCGGACATCGTGCCGGTGAGCGCTCTGAAGCACGACAATCTGGCTGAAGTGAAGAACGTGCTCATTGAGCACACGCCCGAGGGTCCGCAGATGTACCCGGACGATCAGATCAGCGAGGAGCGTCCGGAAGACACCATCGCCGAACTCGTGCGCGGTGCGTTCCTTGAGACCCTGGACGACGAGCTGCCGCATTCGCTGGCCGTGGTGGTTGATTCCATCGACTATCCGGAAGACAACGAGACCGGTCAGGGCTATGACGGCAAGGCGCAGGTCAACGTGTCCATTTACGTGGAGCGTGACTCCCAGAAGCCGATCATCATCGGCAAGGGCGCCTCGAACCTCACCTACGTCAAGAAGAAGCTGCGCACCCCGGTCAACCGCATCGTCGGCCAAAAAGCCAAGCTCGACCTCCACGTCAAGGTAGCCAAAGGCTGGCAGTCCGACCCCAAGCAGCTGGAGCGCCTGGGCTTCTAAGGCGTATAGACGAAAAAAGCTCCCTCGTCAGAGGGAGCTTTTGCTATACGGTTTACTTCCGCTTCGTGTACATCTGGGTGTTGAGGAGGGTGGAGTAGCGCTTGATGACCTTGGGACGAATCACCTTCATGGAAGCGGTCATCAGGCCGTTTTCCTGAGTGAACTCCTCGGGCAGGATGATGAACTTGCGCACGGACTCGGCGCGGGAGACGCCCTCGTTGGCCTGATCGACCCACTTCTGCACTTCGGCGCGCACGGCGGCGTTCTTGGCGGCATCCTCCAGCGGCATGTTCTCGTCCAGGCCCTTGGCGGCCAGCCACGGGCGCAGCGACTCCTCGTCCAGCGTCACCAATGCGGAGATGAACGGACGCTTATCACCCAGCACCAGCGCCTGGGAGACGAACTCGCAACGCTGAATGACTTCCTCGATCGGGCCGGGGGAGACGTTCTTACCACCTGCAGTGATAATCAGATCCTTCTTACGACCGGTGATGTACAGGAAGCCATCGTTGTCGATACGGCCCAAGTCGCCGGTGACATACCAGCCATCTTCGGTGAACGACAGCTCAGTGGCCTCGTCGTTCTTGTGATAGCGCGGGAACACGGCACGACCCTTGACCTGAATTTCGCCGTCCTCGGCGATGCGCAGGGAGAATCCGGGGAATGCGATGCCCACGGAACCAGCGTGGAACGGCGTACCCAGCGGGTTGAACGCGCACGGTGCGGTGGTCTCGGTCAGACCATAGCCCTCGTATACAGGCACACCCGCGCCACGGAAGAAAGCCAGCAGTTCCGGGTCAAGCGGGGCACCGCCGGCCACAATCCACTTGGCGCGACCGCCGAGCACTTCGCGCAGCGAAGAGTAGACAATCGGATCGAAGGCGGCGCGGCGGGTGCGGGTCAGTGCACCTGCCTTGCCATTGGCGGAGACTTCCTTCATATAGTTCTGCGCAGCCACCACGGCGGAGGCGAACACCACGCCCTTTGGACCGTGTCCGGCCTTCTGAGATGCGGCGTTGTACACCTTCTCCAGCACACGCGGCACCACGATCATGATGGACGGCCTGGCCACCTGCAGATCGCTGATCAGCGTCTTGATGCCGGTGGCGATGTAGATGCGGACGTTCGAGGAGACGACGATGTAGTTGATGGCGCGGGCGAAGGAATGGGCCTGCGGCAGGAACAGCAGGATGGTGTTCCTCTTGTCGTGCAGCAGATCGGGCATGTAGGCCGGCAGATTCAGCGCGGTCTGGCAGTAGTGCTCGTGGGTCATCTCCACGCCTTTCGGCGCGGCCGTGGAACCGGAGGTGTACACGATGGAACACAGGTCGGTCTTCTTGACCGAATCGATGCGCTCGTCCAGCTCCTCGTCCGAGACCGTGGTGCCGTAGGCCTTGATCTCGTCCAAGCCACCGGTCTCGATGGTGATGATGTGCTCCAGGGACGGGCACTCTTCGACGGCCCCATCCGCCTTCTTACGCATGTCCGTGTCCTGCACGATCAGCAGTCGGGCATCGGAGTTGTTGACGATATTGCGAATCTGCTCGGCGGAATCGGTGTCGTAGATGGTGGCGAGCACGCCGCCGCACGCCATGATCGCCGCGTCGGTCAGGTCCCAGTCGTAGGAAGTTCGGCACATGAATGCCACGGCATCGCCCTTCTTCAGGCCGTAATGAATCAGGCCCTTGGCCACGGCACGCACGTCAGCCAGGAACTCGTTGGCGGTGACGGTCACCCAATCGTTGCCGGACTTGTAGGTGTACAGCGGCTCATCGCCCATACGTTCGGCGCGGTCCGCATACAGGTCGTAGATGGACGTACCTTCGTCCAGCGGCGGATTGCCTTCGGTGGAGGTGGTGAGCAGGCCGGTGACGGGGTCGATGTCGGTGACGGTCAGGTGGCCGTCGTCCCAATCGTCGCTGTGAGGCAAAGCGATATTGGCCTCGACCGGCACGTCGGCGTTAGACAGGTAATCGGGCTCGTCCGGAGTGTCGTCGTGGACCGGGTGGACGAAGTCGGATCCCAACCTGAGCGCCTTACGGGTGAGATTGATCGTGTGCTGCGTGAAGGAATTGATAACCGACAAGTCTTGCTCCTGTAAACCTTTCAGTGTCGTCCAGCCATGAGGCGAACGCTTCTCAAAGTTCAAATTGTAATCGCCCAAACCGAACTCGTCACCTTACGCAACCGTAGGATTCTGGCTGGTTAGGGGAGTGCGTGGCAAAATATTGCACAGGTCCCGATATTGTTGAGTAACCGTGAGCTGCGAAACGGTGATTGTCGATAATTATTGAGCGGTTGGTTGCTAATCGATGCCAGGTGATTGTTGGACGGCTTCCGAGCAATTCATCCGCAATGCACATGGACACATTCGTATTTCTTACTAATTTCGGGTTCGTTTCTATTTCGATTGGCGGAATCTCAAGTCATGGTCTTTACCTTTCGACTACACTTACCATGCGGATAACCATGTCCATTTTGAAGTAGAACAAGAAAGGGCTCTCATGGCGCAAAACCCAGAAGCCACCGTGGTGTTCGGCGTTTTGAACGAAACGTCCGAAACGGAATCCCGCGTCGCGCTGACGCCGGATATCGTCACCCGGCTGAAGAGGAGCGGTGTCTCCTCACTGATTGAAGCAGGTGCCGGCATTGCTGCCGACTACACCGATGAGGATTACGAAAAGGCCGGTGCGAAGGTGACCAGCCGTGACGAGGTGCTCGCCGAAGCCGACGCGCTCGGTTTTGTGGACCGACCGTCCGCCGAGACCGTGGCCAAGCTCAAGGCCGGCCAGTGGGTCATTGGCATGCTCGGTTCCTTCACCGATGCCGATTACGTGGCCGCGCTCGAGAAGGCCGGTCTGGTGGGCATCGCCATCGAAAAGCTGCCCCGTAAGCTTTCCAGCGCCCAGTCCATGGATGAGATGACCTCTCAGAACTCCGTGATGGGCTACAAGGCAGCCATCACCGCCGCCGATGCTTACGGTTCCTTCCTGCCGATGATGACCACCGCCGCCGGCACGATTCGCCCGGCTAAGGCGCTGGTGCTCGGTGCCGGCATCGCCGGCCTGCAGGCCATCGGTACGCTGAAGCGTCTTGGCGCGGTCGTCACCGCGTACGACGTGCGTCCCGCCTCCCAGGGCGAGGTCGAGTCCCTCGGCGCGAAGTTCCTTGATCTGGGACTTGACTTCTCCAAGGGCCAGGGCGAGGGCGGTTATGCCCGCGCGCTGAGCGCCGAAGAGCAGGCTCAGCAGCAGGCTGCCGTCGACGAAAAGGCCGCCGGCTTTGACATCATCATCACCACCGCCAAGGTCCCGGGCCGTAAGCCCCCGGTGCTGCTCACCGCAGCCGGCGTCAAGGGTCTCAAGCGTGGTGCCGTGATCGTGGACTGCGCAGCATCCGACCTCGGCGGCAACGTCGAAG
>ERZ837380.4124-NODE-4124-length-12630-cov-4.806759_pt1 | contig 12630 bp, 21 predicted proteins | sample MGYA00519685_ERZ837380 | MGnify/ENA primary metagenome ERZ837380 (study PRJEB31850, sample SAMEA3708817) | human gut metagenome | biome: human gut; feature: human-associated habitat; material: faeces | place: China | collected 2014 ...
TTAAAAAAACAGCAGAAAATAATGATTTATTAGAATATGAAGGTGAATATAGTAATATATATTTTAATAAAAAAGATAAGACATTTAAAAAAAGTTTTGATTCAGAAATAACAATAGAAGAAAATAAAGCAATAAATAAGAAAGTAGAGGAACTAGGATGGGTAGAGTAACGAGTAAATACAGTCCGATACATATACAATGTGAAGTCGGACAACCGTATGGAAACATATCTAGCGGATATACTTGCGGCTTTCATACAGGAATAGATTTTCCGCAAAGTCGGAGTAGGTGAAGCTAATCCAGATTTATATTCATGTAGTGAAGATGGAGAAGTCGTATATGTATATACTAAAAGTACAGGAACAACACCTAGTTTGCGGAAATCAAGTACAGATAAGAGATAATAGAACAGGATTATATTATAGATATTGTCACATGCTATATGGAAGTATAGTTGTAAAGGTCGGTGATAAAGTAACAACGGTAACAAAAGTAGGAAAAATGGGCAATACAGGAAATAGTACAGGAACACATTTACACTTGGAAGCAAGCACTAGACAAAGTTGGCAATGTGATAGCTTTGTAAATCCTCGGTGAAAGTTTAGGAATCCCAAATGTAAGAGGAACAATTGTTTTATATGATGATATACCTGAGCCTCCAGAACCACCTATCTATATAAAAAAGAAAAAAAAGTTTCCATGGCCAATTTATTTTAGAAAATTTAGAGAAAGATATTGACAAGTATCTTTCTTTTTTTTTATAATAAATAAAAAGGAGGCTATAATGGACTTAGAAAATTTAATCAATACGTTAAATTTTTCATCAATTATATGGCAGATTGCAACACCGCTTATTTTTTCTTTATGTGATGTACTAACTGGATTTATACAAGCTATAATTAATAATGAAGTTCAAAGCAAAGTAATGAGAGAAGGACTTTTACATAAATCATTAATAATTATAATTGTATTTTTATCATTTGTAGCAAGTTTAACTTTTAATATAAGTTTAATAAGTAAAACAGTATGTATTTATGTAATAGTGATGGAAACTATGTCAATAGTAGAAAATTTAGGCAAAGCTGGAATCAAAATAGAAATAATTGATAAGATTCTAAAAAAAGAAGGGAGTGAAACAGATGAAACTAAGTAAAGATGAATTAATTGCAAAAATTAATGAAAAAGTTATGGACGAAGATGTAAAAATCGAGCTGATGGAAGACATAACAGATAGTGTAGAAGCAGAAGGTTCTAGTAATGAAGAAGACAAACAAAGAATTAAAGAATTAGAAACAAAATATAAAGATTTACAAGAAAAATATAAAGAAAGATTTTTGAATTCAAATACTAAAGAAGATAAAGAAGAAATGATTGACAACGAAGAAGAAAAGACAATTGATATAAAAGAAATTTAGGAGGTAAATAAAATGGCAAAAATAAAATCAAAAGCAAATTTAAAAGCAGAAAATTCAGCTGAATTGCTAAGTTATGTTATAAATCAAACACCAGAATTACGTGATAACATAGATTTACCAGTTCAAGGTGAATCAATAAATGGAATCGGTAAAATAATAATGAAAAATGTTGTATATAAAAATGCATTTTTAAATACAATAAACCTAATTGGTTTAACAGTAATCACAAGAAATCATTGGGAAAATCCATGGAAAAAATTTACAGATAAGGGACAATTATCTTATGGTCAACAAATAAGAGAAGTAATAGTAGATATTGCAAACATATATGACTATAATGAAATGTTAAAAAATGAATATGATTTCATAAAAACAGAAGTACCAAACGTGCTTTCATATTTACACGAAATAAATTATCAAAAATATTATAAAACAACAACATCAGACGAACAAATGGCAATGGCTTTTGAAACAGGTGATTTATTCAAATTAATAGACCAGATAATTAATAGCTTATATGAAGGATATGAATATGATACCTATTTGGTAAATAAATATATGCTAGCTAGAAGAATATTAGACGGAACAGTAACAACAGTTGAAATAAAAGACATAGCAAATAAAACAGATAGAGATATAGTAGCAGAAATAAAAGAGCACTCAGATAATATGACATTTAGAAGTACAAATTATAACCCAGCTGGAATCAGAAAAGCAACAGATTTTGAGGACCAATTCGCTATTGTATCAACAAAATTCAATTCTAAATTTACAACAAATGTGCTAGCTACAAGTTATTTTAAATCAGATGCAGAAATGAAAGCACAAATGGAATTATGTGATGGATTTGGAAAATTTGATACAGAACGTTTGGCACAAGTATTTGCAAAAAGAGATGAAAATGGTCAAATAATTGAAGGACAATATACAGATGGATATGTACCACTAACAGATGAAGAAATGCAAAAATTAAATACAATGCCATGTGTAATAGTAGGTCGTGATTTCTTTCAAGACTATTATTATGGAATGGATAATGCAGCAGAAGGTTATGGAAACTTAAAAGCAACAGAATTTTATAACCCTCAAACATTAAAAAGAAATCACTTTTTACATACATGGGGAACTGTATCTACTTCACCATTTGAGAATGCAGTAGCTTTTGTAACAGAAGCTATAGGTGTAACATCTGTTAGCGTAAATCCATCAGAAGTTAGTGCAAGTGCAGGACTTGATGTACAATTACAAGCAGTTGTTGATACAACAGGATTTGCTAATAAGGCAGTTACATGGACAATAACACAAGATCCAGAGAAAGATCCAAGTAAGAAAGCAACAGTTGACAGTATGGGTAAAGTTCATATACCAGCAGGACATACAGCAAGCAAAAGCAGTGATGAATCAACATTTATAAAAGTCACAGCAACAAGTGTTTATGACAATACAAAGACTGGCGTAGCTAGTATAACAGTATTATAAAATAAGCTGGTATTTATACCAGCTTTTCTATAATAGAAAGGAGAAAAAAATGAAAGCAAAGGAAAGAAATGCTCTGTTATCTAATTATGGAACAGCACAAATGTATCTAAGGCAAATGTTAACATTAACTGAAAATGTTTTTAACTTTAAAAATGTATCAGAATTCATAGACATTAGCTTTGTAAATAAAACACTTTTACGTGATGGTTCTATTGCATGGTTTTATGATGATATATTAGATAGTATATTAGCTTTACCCTATGTAAATTTAGGTACACTTGATATTTATGGAAGACCTCGAACAATTGAAGTTTATGCTAGAAATGGTAGCTATAGAAGAAAATTAAAATCAAATGAATTTGTTATCATGTATGATAATAATGGTAGGTATCCACTTTTATTAGATATAATTCAATATAGTGAAAGATTGGCATTATACACTAGAACTTCCGATATTAACATTAAACAGCAAAGAACGCCGCGCATTTGGTATACAAATTCTGACAATGTGTTATCATTAAAAAAAGCAATTCAGCAAATAGATAGCTTTGAAGATACTGTTCAATCTTATGAAAATTTTAAAATTGATGAATTAAATGCAGTATTAGCACCAGCACCGTTCGTTTGTGATAAAATAAATCTTGAAAAAGAGCGAATTTGGTCAGAATTCTTGAGATTGATTGGTATATCAAATTTATCATATCAGAAAAAAGAAAGAAATATAACAGATGAAATACAAGCAATGCAGGGCGGAACTATAGCAAGTAGATTTTCACGTTATCAACCACGATTAGAAGCTGTTAAGAAAATAAATACAATGTTTGCTGATAAATTAGATGAAGAAATAGAAGTTGAATATTATGACGGATTACCAAAATCATTAGAAGAAAATGAAATGGAGGCTGATATAGATGATATTGAATAATTATTTTTTTCCATATATGTTTCAACCTTTTTTACCTAATGATATAGACTTACCACCAACATTATATAGCGTAATGGATAGCATAGTAAATTTTGGAAAAGATGAAAAATCAAAAATTAAAAATTTAGCTAAAGAAGCAAGAAAAACTATATTTAACTTTGATTATCCACTTGATCCTAGTATAGACAAAGAAAAATTTGAATGTATGATATTAAATCATTTTATAATGAGACGAATAAACTTTGATACTGTTACATTATTCAGAATACAGCTTGATGTAAAATTAAATGAAATCATGCCTCTTTATAATAAAATGTTTGAAGCTACAAACCATTGGAATTTATTTGAAGATGGTGAAACAGTTACAAGAGAATTGACTGGCAATAGGACTACTGATGTAAGCAATGAAGAAATAAATCAAGGAACTAATAATACTACAAATAGCTCAAAAACCACATCAAAGTCAGATACATCAAATACATTAAACAATACTAGTACTACTGTTTCAAATACAATAGATGACAGACGATACTCAAAATTACCAAATAATGATATACAGTCAGTAAAAGATGGTAAATATATTACTGATTATAATTTTGATACACGAAATGGAAATGGAACAGACGAATCAAGTAGCACAGGAAGCTCAAGTAATACAACTAATGATACATCAGAATTAACAACAAATAATGCTACTACAAATAATACTAACAGTAAAACTAATACAAAAGATTCTAATGTTAACAATGAATTAATTAGAAGAACTCAAGCTGACAGATTAAACTTATACAATACATATCAAAATGAAATTAAGTCAATATATACAATGATATTTAATGACTTAGACTCTTTATTTTTACAAATTATAATATAGAAAGGAAATGAAAAATGGATAAAAAAAATTTAAAATATTTAACACCATTTAAATGCTGTATAATACAAAATTTTCCATTTATCGAGGAAGATTTTGACGCGATTACAAATTATCAATTATTATGTAAAGTAGTTGAATATTTAAACAACACAATTACAGCAGTAAATAAAGATACAGAACAAGTAAGTAAATTGACTGACGCATTTAATAATTTGAAAGATTACGTTGATAATTATTTTAATAATTTAGATGTACAGGAAGAGATTAATAATAAATTAGATGAAATGGCAAGAACTGGAGAATTAGACGAAATAGTTGGTAAATATGTTACAAATGGAATTCAGCCACAAATTGATAATATTAATAAAGAAATAAAAAATATAAAAAATAAAGAAATTATAATGATAGGCGATAGCTATTTGGCAGGTCAAAGCTTAGATAATCCAGCTACTGAAAATTATGGTTATTTATTAATGCAAAAATTAGGATTTACATCAAATAAATTTCATATTTGGGCAGAAGGTGGTAGTTCATTTGTAACACCAGGTAATCAAAATCATACTTGGCAAACTTTATTGCAGAGCAAATTAAACTCTATTACACCTAGTAATATTACTGATATATTTTTTATTGGTGGTTATAATGATGTTGCCGCAAATTCTCCACAAATTATTGAAATCGCTATGAAAAATTGTATTAATTATGCGCATAATGTTTTACCTAATGCAAAAGTTTTTGTTTGTTTAATTGCTAATAATGCAAGTACTTTGCAAGAACAAATAAATAATAGAAATCTTGTAAAAAATAGAATTTACAATGTTTATAAAGATTGTACCAAATATAATGCAATTTTTATTCCTAAAGGTCAATTACCTTTGCAAGATTATACTTTATTTGAAAATAATCCTACCGCTGTACACCCTAATAAGCAGGGTCACATTAATTTAGCCAATTGGCTTTATGAATTGATTCAATATGGCGATTCTGATTTTACATTAATTCATAACGCTGTAAATGGAACTTTACCAGAAACAATAGGAACAGGACAATTTATTTTTAGAGAAGAAATACGAAATAATAATGTTTATTTTTATCCTTATGGAAATATATTGTTAACAAATCCAATAACTAATAAAAGACGGAGATATTGATTTTGGAGAACAACCTTTATTAAATTTTATGAGATATATAAATACTGGAAATGGAAATAATCAAAGTAATTTTACAACTATTCAAGGAATTATAAATACTGTATCGAATGAAGTAATACCAGTGAATGTTAATTTTAGAGTAAATCCAAGTAATCATTTAGTAATGACCTATTACATAAATAATAATACAGAAAGTGTAAAAAGAATTATATTTAATTGGGAAAAATTTGTTAACAGTGTGTTTGGTTGCTAATCAAATTAATTATGATAAAAGAGAGATATTTACCTCTCTTTTATATTATCTTATTATCTAAACTAAAATTACCTAAATTTTCATGATTATGCCAAATAGTTACACCACGGCGGCAAGCTCCATTTATTATTTCCATAAAATTTGATGGTACTGAACCATATCCGATATTTTCGCTTTCTCCAATTTCGATATAATTCCAATTTTTTCTCGAATTCAAATTTGGCATTATTGTTTCATTTATAGCATAACCAAATCTGCTGAAGTAATCATCAATTATTTTCATGTGTTCTGTCTTCGCTCTCATTTTACGAAATAATAATTTTGTTCTGCCACTAGCGAACGAAACATCGCTCGTGTTTGAACTAGCTCCGACATTAGGAAGTATACTTGCTGAGTAAAATTGACCTACCAGGTTACCTGCTGAACTTGCAATACTTGTAACTCTTCCAGCTGTGTTTTGAACTATATTCTCATTTGAACTAGAACCGTCCCGTTATTATTGAACTTGCAAGGTTAAAAATTTGCATCGGCATATTTACAGCTTGTTGTGATAACCAGTTTACATAACTATCAGCTGACCATCCGCATGTCGGATATTTTGGAATCGGAACAGACTCGTCATCATTTATATCAATATTTTTATAGTGTAGCGGTATACATCTACCTGAACCGCCACAGCTGACTGCTGTAGCAATTGCAAAATTTGCTTTATCTGTATTAAAATTTTCATACTTAAAAACATTCATATTTCCATTGTTATTCGTAACAATCAAGTAATTGTACGGGTATACATAACATTTATTATTTTTCGGTTTATAATCTGAAAAACTTAATTGTTTATCAATTGCTATGTTAAATACACTAGCATCGAACGAATACGGTACTTCATAATAAATAAATTTTTCGCTACTTGCAACATCTTTTACTGATAATGTTTCTCTTTGTATCAATTTAGATTCATCAACTGCTGAATCTGGTATTATGAAAACATCAGATACATCAGCAATATGAGAATCTCCGTTTGTTCGTAACAAAAATAAACCTAAATTTTTTCCGCATTGTTCATTTCCTCGAATCAGATATATTTCATTACCAAACACATTTTTGTTGTATACACTAGCACCTGCAAATTGCTTTTGCTTATAGATATTCCAACTTGACATAATACAAATCCAGTATCTTTCTAATGATGCTTCTTCTTGAGATGATTCTTCTACTACTTCTTCTACTGCTAAATTTTCATTTACTGTATGTAATCCGACCGCATCATTTGAGACATGTTCTCTTTTTACAAAACAAGTTTGAGAAGACCATTTATCAAACCATGTAGACCATGCGTCTATTGTATAATATATTTGTGTTGTTCCGTGGATTTATAAATTCTATTTTATCAATAAAGGCAAAAAACCATTTATTAGAATATGATGGATTTTGAAATGCAATATAGTTCGCTTGCAAACATATATCATAACTAAAATTTACTACTATTTCACCTGTATATTTATTGAAATTATATGTATTACTGCTTGCAACTATATTACTATTACATAATTCTACCATTTTTTGCTCATTGTAGTCTAAAACATTGATATAATTTTTATCTAATTTTATATTTTTGGCCAAAATAACTTTACTATCCATTTTTTACACCTCTTTTCTTAATGCAATCAGAATGATAATACGATTTTCTCTTAGTTATTTTAGATGTTACTATTTCATAATTTTTGTTCTTTAAATCCTCATAAGAAAAATAATTATCACATATACGGCATTTTTTACCTTGAATTTTTTCAATTTCTTTTTTATTTTCTTTACTTATAACCATATATTTACCTCACTATTTTTTTATTGTAAAATCAATTACTTGTTTAAAATCTGTTCCGTGTTAAATCATCTGAATAAAAGATGTTACTTTCTCTAAATGTATCAAAGAAAAATAATTTTAATTTTTTGTTTGGAACTGATATATCATAAATATTTCTTTGCCAATATTGATTAATTTTTACTATATCTGAAAAAACAAATGTATCCTTTTTTATATTAGAATATTTTGGAACTATATACCAACAATATTCCTGCGTTTTTTTATCAATTAAAAATTCACCTAAAAATCGAAAACCCTGATAATAAAAAACAACACGCATAACGCATTTATATTCTTTTCGTGATTTTGGCAAATGTGGTTGTGAATCGCTTTGCCAACTTCCTTTATCAATCATACTTGCATTTTTTCCTATTGTCATTGATTTTCCGCCACTACTTTTGCAATATTCAATAGCTAATGATATTTCTTGCCCTTCTGTATTTTTTACAGATATCTTTTTTATATCACCTTGTTTCATTTTTCTGATTACATTATTTAAGCCCCATTCGTAAATGTACGGATTTGCCTTGGTTATTGTATTTCCTATAAGCCAAACGCGTGTTGTTCCTCTTTTTCTGTCTACTGTAGAATAAAATGCCATAAATTTTGAAACTTCATTCGGAATATAATTACCACGTTCCATAAATTCTTCTAAAATTATATCATCACAATCAGTAAAATCACCACTAGAAAAATGTTGCTCCTGAGATACTGAAATTGCATAGCCTATTTTTTCGCCTCTTTTTGTCTTTACAGAGTTATGATCATCTAATATATTATTTGCTAAATATATTTCATTTCTAAATTTGACAACTGTATTATATTTATTATCAGTCAATTTTTGAATATCTACATTAGAAAAATAACTTTCAACCCAATTATTTTTCATATCGATTTCCCATCTACGCATTAATATGAATCTTCTTTTTGTCTTTATATATTTTTCTATCATTTTTTTATTTTTTATCTGATATGATTTTCCATTTGATTTTTCGCCAAAAATTATATTATATGTACAATTCAATTTATCAATATTGTCAATATTATAATAAATTTGTTTATTGCTCATCTATAATCCTTTCCGAAATTTCGTCCAAATATATCGTTTTTATATTATAATCTAATATATTTTTGACTTTTCTTATGTTTTCATCTGATGCTTTTCCTGTTAGCACATTTCCAGAATCAATTGCATTATCTTTACAAATTTTATTTATTTTTATATTAACAAAACTTCTTATGAATTTATAATCGTTATTCTTACTCAAATTATCACTTCCTTCTTTTATTCTTTAAATTTTGCACGTTCTGAGCTATCATTTAATAAATTACTATATTCAAGTGCTTTTCCTAATGTATACGTTGTAGGAACTAAACAGCAGCCACTTTTATCTTTTACATTTAATTTTTTTCCATTATAATCAACTAAGTCAAAATTTATTTGATTATCACTATAAAATAATGTGTTTTTATTTGTATATTTATACTCGAATACAAAATCATCTTTAAATTCTTCTATGTGATGAAGTGCTTTTGCTCCTCCGTTTCGGTACTCCTGATACGGTTATATCTAAAATTAAAGATTTATTTTCTTCTTTTTTTATTATATTTTCTTTACCTGATAATTTTGCATTTTCTTTATATTTATAGTATGCGTACTTTTTAGCTCCGTTGTGTTATAAATTTTTCATAATGTTCATCTTTGTCAAATACACCTAACATTCTTTTTTTTCCTTTTACGTCTTCTGGTGCAAATTTTTCAATATCAATATCTAAGATTTCACTTACTCTTTTTATTTTATTTTCTACAAATTGATTGTATTCATTTATATAATCAATATTATAACCTTCTTTTAATTTCATTGAGTCTGTATCACAATATATTACATACTCATCTTGTTTTATTACATTTCTTAATAAATTATTTCTTCCGATAACTTGTGATCCAAACTCCGATAAGCGAAACTTAAAAATGCTTTCTTTTTTTCTTCATTTAATTTTTCTATTATTTCATCATTTGTTAAATCTACTGAATACCAATCTTTTTCATTATCATAATATACATTCTCTCTGATTGTATTTGTTACTGCCATACCGATAAGTTGAATTGAATAGATTTTTTTCTTTTGCATATTCTACTTCCATTCCTTCAACACCTTTATATTTTGTTTTTTTAACATATTTTTCTAATACAAATTCAATAAAATCTTTATGCAAATAATCATATTTACAAAAATATGATTCAAGTATTTCATAAGATTCTACTTTATATGAATCTAAGATAAAATAAAAATCAATATCAGTTATTATCATTTCTAAGCTATCTGCTCTTATTACTCTTCCGTTGTCATAATAACCATTTTCTATGTTTTTACATTTGCTTATACTTATGAAGTTATTATAATATTTACATTTTATATTATTAAATCTAACTTTTATTATATAGGCAAATTTTCTTGACATTTGCTCCCTTTTTTCTATATTGCATTTTTTAAATTCACCGTGAAGGAAACTTGTGTGTTACTATGATATACGGATATGAACTAGTAAAATCAAATGAATCAACATTAGATATAATCCTATCTGCATAAATCCAATTTGCATGCGTATATCCGTCCGCATAAATGCGTCCTGTAATAAATTAAATATATGCCCATCTGTATTTATATCTTTTTTTACTTTATTTTTATATGACCAGTTTTTTTCAATTCGTTCTTGCAATTCACGCCTTAAATGACCAGTTGAGGTAATTGGGATTTTATTAATTGTATGATATTTCTTAAGTTCTTCTTTTATGTAATAATATACAACTAAGCAATCATTTTCACAATAAGCTAATTCTTTTTTATTTAATTTTGTTTCTGAATGTCTGATTTTTGTATAATCCAAATTACCAACTAATTTTTTAATTGGTAAATTATACAGCTTTGGCAAATAATCTAATGAACAATTTGACATCATATAACTGCATCTAAATTCAATATTATAATCTTCTGCCTCCGCTTTAATCGGTTTTCTTTCCTTCCTTGCAAATACCTCTTTGAATTTTAATATACTTTTTATGTATTGAAATTCAAATGATAAGTTGTGTACAAAAACTATCTTTTTTAGTTTGTCATATTCTTCTAATAAATTTAAAAATTGAATAAATTCGCTCCAGGTTCTACCATAATATACATCTGTATTAATTGAAAACATCCAAATATACATGCATGATTGCTTCTTGATTTTTCTTTGTTGCTCTTTTGTATATTCTTCATATTTTTTTGCTTCTATTAATTCATTGTTATAAATTAAATAAGAAGTAGTTTCAATATCAAAACTCATAATAGTATTGTCATATTTTTTTCTATTTCCTACTTCTATTATATCATGCCCATGATATTCATTCCAATATTTCATAATATTCCTACTTCTTTACATCTTTTTTATAAATTAATCTTAAAATTCTCTCTAAACTTCTTTTAACATTATTGTCGTTTCCATAGTTTGCATATCTTATTACTTTGTCAATAAAAGTATCCTCTGTTTCTTCATCTTCTTTAGCTTCTTCAATTAATGCATTTAGCTCTGATGGTTTTATATATTTATATATTGTTTGATAGTTTTCGTCTTCTAATGTTCTATAAAAGTTTTCTATGTCTTCACTTGTTATTTCTTCTTCTTTTACTTCTCGCTCTCTTGCTAAATTTGCTCTTATTCCTTCTTTGATTTGCTTTTCAATTTTTTTAACTTTTCCTACATAACTTCTCTTATTCTGAAGCCAATCTTCTAATGCTTTTGTTACTATTAACATATTATTTAAACTCATACTTTTTGCTGCTCTTACTCTCCCAGTTTTGGTCCATGCTTGAAGAGGCTCTACATCAAGCAAGGATCTTAACTCTTTTGCTCCCCATCTATCTTTACCAAATGCTCTTTCCAATCTGACAAGTCTTTGATTTGCTCTTTTAGATAGTTTTTTAAGATTTTGATATACTTCTTGCTCTTCTTTTGTTTGCTCTATTTTTTTAGCCATTTACATCAATCCTTTGCTTTATTGATTAAAAAGGTAACTCATCATCTGGATCTTCTTTAATTGTTTTTGTTTCTTCTTTTTTTCCTTTATTTAAGCATGGTACTGCTTTGTATGTTTTTCCTTTGCTTGTTTTTATATCTTTTATTATAAATTCTTCAACTTTTCCATAATATGTTTCTACGCTTTTCTTGAATATTTCACTACCTGCTGATATTAATCCATATTCTTCTGTATCTACATATAATATTGTGAATTCTTTGTCCTCTGTTGTTATTATACATTCTGAATATCCTGTAATTTTTATTTTCATTCCCATTATTTCTGATATTTTTGTTGCTGTTATATCTCCGTTTTTTACCATTAATTCAAATACTTCGTCGTTACAACTTCCTACTTTACTTACTATTTTTACTTCATATTTTTTACTCATTTCTATCAATTCCTTTCTTGCTATCTCTAGCTTTCAGCTATTAAGTTGCTACCTTTTTTATCCAGAAGTTTGAGCCTTTATTGAACTTCTGCCTTGTCCCGCCCTTCGTCCCTTATTTTAATCCATATAGATTTGTATTGATCTTTTAAGACAATTATTTTCGTCTTTTAGTTCTTTATTTTCTTTTTCCTCTTCTTTTATATCTTGTTTACACTCCTTTC
>ERZ837380.4125-NODE-4125-length-12629-cov-14.224749_pt1 | contig 12629 bp, 8 predicted proteins | sample MGYA00519685_ERZ837380 | MGnify/ENA primary metagenome ERZ837380 (study PRJEB31850, sample SAMEA3708817) | human gut metagenome | biome: human gut; feature: human-associated habitat; material: faeces | place: China | collected 2014 ...
TTGCAAGCAGATGGCGTGCAAAGTCGCCAGACGCTCTTTGTGCGGTATTGCCTTTACTTTGCCTGCACTTCTGCTTTTGGCTCATTGGCAGGGGTGCTGTTCTTATCCGAGAGCATTTTCAAGCCCTGCATGCCCAGAATGACTACGCCGCCGATGAGGAAGAACACAATGCTGAACGTGTGCAGTCCCATTGCCGGCTGCGGATTTTCCAGCGTGGTGGGTCCCATAAAGACGGAGTACAGGGAACCCAGCATCATGCCGATGATCAGATATACCGTAGCCCCGCGGTGTTTGGTCAGGGCGTTCTGGATCAGCTTGATAATGCTGATGATGCCGGTAATGACACCCAGCCCAAAGACGATCAGAATGGGCAGCATGTGGAAATTCAAGTGGAGCAGGTCGTGAATGCCGTTAATGATCGGAATGTACAGCCCGAAGATCAGCAGCAGCGTGGAACCGGAAATGCCCGGCAGAACCATGGCACAGATCGCAACGGCTCCCACGAAGAATGCATAGATGTACATGCCGATGCCGGGATTACTCAGATCTTTTCCGCCGCCTACAAAAGTGTTGGCATAGGTGATCGCCACCACGAATGCCATGCCGATGAGGACGAAGAAGCTCATTTTCCAGCGGTCTTTCAGTACCTTTTTTTCCTCGTAGATCACGACCGGAATCGCGAAGATGATGAAGCCGATGAACAGGGAGGATACCCGATAGATATGGGATTCAAAGACATTTGCCAGCACCAGCACCGAGGAGCAGAAGCCGATCACCCAGCCGATGCCCAGCTTGATGAGGTACTTGACAGCCTGGATGCGTTCTTGCTTGCTGCCGGAGATCAGGGCGTTCAGGGAACCGATAAAGTTGTCATAGAAGCCCATGAGGAATGCGATTGTGCCGCCGGAAACGCCGGGGACACTGTCTGCCAGTGCCATACAGAATCCGTGCAGAAGTGTAATTAGTTTTTTCATGTGTGTTTGCTTGTCCTTTCTTGTTTTTCGTTTTTTGTTTACAACTTATTTTATTATACACTTTTTCTGTGTGGTGATGTAAAAAGATTGTGGGTACAATTTAAAAACATCTAAAGAATATTCTGGGCAATATTGCAAAATATGCTTTTCGTACAGTTCGTCCCAGTCTGTCGGAATGCCGGCTCCCTGATAGGCAACGTAGCGGAGTATAAAATAGACATCGATAGTGTCAATGGAGCCGTCTCCGTTGACGTCCAGCTTGGTCAGCAGAGCGGCTTCGATCTCCGGATATTCCGTGAAGGTGTAATCGTGATAGCCGGCACCGTGATATGCACAATACAGCATTACCATGTAAACATCTGTGGAGTCCACCCGACCATTGCGGTCTGCATCGCCTGTGATCTGCGGGAAATTTTCGTCAGGGGGTATGGTGGTTGTGGTGGAAGTTGTGGTTGTTGAAGTCGTTGTGCTTGTGGTGGTGGAAGTAGTCGTTGTTGAAGCCGCTGTGCTTGTAGTTGTGGAAGTAGTCGTTGTTGAAGCAGTTGTGCTTGTGGTGGTGGAAGTAGTCGTTGTCGAAGTGGTCGTGCTTGTGGTGGAAGTAGTCGTTGTTGAAGTGGTCGTACTTGTAGTAGCGGAAGTCGTGGTTTTCGAAGTGGTCGTGCTTGTGGTAGTGGAAGTTGCGGTTGTTGAAGTGGTCGTGCTTGTAGTAGCGGAAGTCGTGGTTGTCGAAGTAGTCGCACTTGTAGTAGCGGAAGTTGTGGTTGTCGAAGTGATTGTGCTTGTAGTAGCAGAAGTCGTGGTTGTTGAAGTGGTCGCACTTGTAGTAGCGGAAGTTGTGGTTGTCGAAGTTGTCGTGCTTGTAGTAGCAGAAGTCGTGGTTGTTGAAGTGGTTGTGCTTGTAGTAGTGGAAGTCGTGGCTGTCGAAGCAGCTGTACTTGTAGTAGCGGAAGTCGTGGTTGTTGAAGTGGTTGTGCTTGTAGTTGTGGAAGTTGCGGTTGTTGAAGTGGTCGTGCTTGTAGTTGTGGAAGTCACGATTGTTGAAGTGGTCGTGCTTGTAGTTGTGGAAGTCGTGGTTGTCGAAGTGGTCGTGCTTGTGGTGATGAAAGTTGTAGTTGTCGAAGTGGTTGTACTTGTAGTAGTGGAAGTCGTGGTTTTCGAAGCGGTCGTGCTTGTAGTTGTGGAAGTTGCGGTTGTTGAAGTGGTCGTGCTTGTGGTAGTAGAAGTTGTGGTTTTCGAAGCGGTCGTGCTTGTAGTAGTAGAAGTTGCGGTTGTTGAAGTGGTCGTGTTTGTGGTGGTGGAAGTAGTCGTTGTTGAAGTAGCTGTGCTTGTGGCAGTGGAAGTCGTGGTTTTTAAAGTTGTTGTGCTTGTGGTGGTGGAAGTTGCCGTTGTTGAAGTGGTTGTGCTTGTAGTAGCGGAAGTTGTAGTTATCGAAGCAGTCGTGCTTGTAGTAGTAGAAGTTGCGGTTGTTGAAGTGGTTGTACTTGCTGTAGCGGAAATTGTCGTTGCCGAAGTAGTCGTGCTTGTGATGGTGGAAATTGTGGTTGTTGAAGTGGTCGTGCTTGTGGTGGTGGAAGTAGTGGTTTTTAAAGTTGTTGTGCTTGTGGTGGTGGAAGTTGCGGTAGTCGAAGCAGTTGTGCTTGTTGTGGTGGAAATTGTCGTTGTTGAAGCAGTTGTACTTGTAGTAGCGGAAGTCGCGGTTGTTGAAGCAGTCGTGCTTGTAGTAGCGGAAGTTGTCGTTGTTGAAGCAGTTGTACTTGTAGTAGCGGAAGTTGTCGTTGTCGAAGCAGTCGTGCTCGTTGTATCAGAAGTTGTAGTTCTCTCCGTTGTGGTGGTAGCTGCTGAAGTATTGTTCGTGAATTCTTTCAGTACAGTTTTCCCCTCGCGGACACACCACATATCGCCGCCGGTATTCATCAGTTCGGCAACAATGCCGTTCTGGAAATTCTCCTCTGCCTGTTGCATGCCCTCTGGTTCTTTGTAGTTGCTTCCCACAGCAGTGTAACCGCCTGCTGTGACTGTGTAGAAACAATTCTGCAATTGCGTTTCTGACATATCTCCCAGTCTGCCCACCAGCATGCCGGCAGAATCTTCGGAAGCAGCGTCTGTTTTTGCAACTGTTCCGATATGGTAGCAGTTTTGCAACGGTGCATCGCTTCGTCCGGCAAGACCGCCGACTGTGCCCTTTGCGGTAACTGTGCCGATGTGGTAGGCGTTTTGCACAACGGCTCCCGCTTGAAATTGCCCTGCCAGACCGCCGGCAAAGTCGCGGCTGGCAGTAATATCACCCTCACAAAACGAATCTGTGATCGTCCCGCTGCATAGAGCCGCAATTCCGCCGACAGTATTTTTCCCTTGGATATGTACGTTGGTCAGCCCCAGTTTCTGTACCGTTCCGGACAGCTTTGCAAACATGCCCAAGTTGCTGCCGCCGCTGCACTGCAAATTCGAAATGCAGTGATAATTGCCGTCAAAAGTGCCGGCATAGGAGCCAATCGGTGTCCAAGTTTCTCCTTCCAGCGAAATATCCGCCGTCAGCATTGCACAAATGTTGGGATCAGCCGCTGCCTTTTCCGCAAACTCCAGCAGTTCTGCGGCGGTTGAGAGCAAGTAAGGGTTGTCCGCCTTGCCGGTACCCTCCAGTTCCAGAGCCGCTGCCCGACTACTGCTGAAAACGGCATCGGTGCATGCTGTCAGCAGCAGCACCAGTGCCGTCAGGATACTATATGCCTTTTTTTGGAATGCGGTTTTCATGGTGGATTCTCCTTTTTTCGACACGATTCGACAAATTCCAGGGAAAGAAAAAGCAGAACACAGCTGCCCATGTTCTGCGAGTTTCCGGCAGAATTTTCCTGCTTTTATTATATTACGTCATTGAAAACGATGCAATATATTTGTAATGATTTCTCTGTTTTTGACAATGCAGGTTTGATTTAAAGCTGACTTTTTGTATATTTGTTGGAATTTTGGAAGAATTCGAAGGGGGAAATTCGCGGAAGACATGGAAAAATCACTTGGACAATAGCAGAATGTTCTACAAAACTGGAAATTTATGAAAAGGCATTTGACTTTTTTAAGTTGACATGCTATAATAAAAACAGACAATTTGCAACAAAAGAAAAACGGAGGAATGAAGATGAAGCTGTGGAAAAAAGTGCTTGCAGCTGTGACTGCCGGCGTGCTCTGTCTGGGTAGTGTTGGCGTGTCTGGGGTGCAGAACATGTTGGAGAGCGTGGAGACAGTATTCACCGCAAGTGCATATGTGATAAATTCTTATGACGGCACCTACGGGGACTTGTACTATAGCGTGACAGATACCGATGAAGTAAAGATTTCCGGCTGTAATGAAACTGTAGAATCAGTAGAAATTCCGGCAAGAATTGACGGAAAACGCGTAACAAGTATTGCAAAAAATGCTTTTTATGGGTGCAGTGATTTGACTGCGATTACTATACCGGATAGTGTGACAAGCTTTGAAGGAAATGCATTTTCAAATCTTGAGAATCTGACTGCAATCACCATACCAGACAGCGTAACAAGCATTGGTGAAAGTGCTTTTTCCGGCTGTACCAGTCTGACAAAGATCGCTATACCGAACAGTGTCACAGATATTGGCGGTTTTGTTTTTTCGAATTGTACCAACTTGGAAAGCATTACACTATCCGATCACTTGACCAGTGTTGGAGGATATACTTTTTCGGGCTGCACCAGTTTGTCTGCAATTACCATACCGGACAGCGTAACGAGCATTGGACAAGCTGCCTTTTCTGGTTGTACCAGTTTGACAGAGATCACGATTCCAAACAGTGTGACAAGCATGGAGGAAATCATTTTTTCAGATTGTACAAATTTGGCTGATGTTACCCTATCCAACAGTATGACAAGTATTGGAGAATATACTTTTTCTAACTGTACCAGTTTGGCGGAAATCACTATACCGGATAGCGTAACAAACATTGGACGTTATGCGTTTAAGGCATGCACAAAATTAGAAAAGATTACCATGCCAAACAGCCTGACCAGTATAGATGAGTATGCTTTTGTGGACTGTGCAGGTCTGACTGAAGTTGTGCTGCCGGACGGCATGACAAGTGTCGGAACTAGTGCCTTTTTGAATTGTACTGGACTGAAGAAAATCACAATACCGGATAGCGTTACTGCAATAGCAGGGTTGGCTTTTGAAAATTGCACTGGTCTGACTGCTGTAACTCTCCCGAGTGGCATGACTACAATTGCACATAACACCTTTGAAAACTGTACCAATTTGTCTGAAATTACGATACCAGACAGCGTGACTAGTATAGAGAACAAAGCTTTTTACGGCACTGCTTGGCTGGCAGCAAGACAGAAAGAAAATCCATTGGTAATTATCAATCATCTTTTGATTGACGGAAGTACTTGTGCTGGTGATGTTGTAATTCCTGAAGATGTTGTGACGATCAATATAGGTGCTTTCAACAATTGTACTGCCTTGACAAGTGTTGTCGTGCCGGATAGCGTGACAAGTATTCATGGCAATGCGTTCTATGGCTGTACCAATCTGACAACAATTACTCTGCCAGACAGCATAACCAATATCGGCATGCTTGCTTTTGGCGATTGTACACATTTGACCAAGATCACGATTCCAAATGGCATGACGAGCATTGACCCTATGACTTTTGACAATTGCGTTAGCCTAACTGAAATCATCATACCAGACAGTGTGACAAAAATCGATTATAACGTTTTTAAAAGCTGTAGCGATCTGACCATTTACGGCTATACCGGTTCATATGCGGAAACTTATGCGGCAGAAAAAGAGATTCCTTTTGTGTCCTTGAACAGTATTGTTACCACGACAACCACAGACACAACTACAGAAACTACCACTACTGCAAAACAAACTACCACGACTACCACCGAACAAACAACGACCACCACACCAGAACAAACCACAACCACTGCAAAGCAGACTGAAACTACCGCAACAAAGCAAACTACCATAACTACGACAAAACAAAGCACAACCACCACGGCAGATCAAACCACTGCCACTACTGCAAAACAAACCGAAACTACCACAGCAAAACAGACCACTGCAACTACCAACCAAACCACCACATCTTCCGCCCAAACCGAACCCACCGCCCTCTACGGCGACCTCAACCTCGACGGACGAGTGGACATCACCGATGCAGTCCTGCTGAACAAAGCCTGTGCTGGTGCGGTTATGCTGGACGATGCCGCTAAGAAAAATGCCGACTGCAACGGCGACAGCGAAGTTGGCAGCGATGATGCCGTTGTGCTGATGCAATTTTTGGTGCATATCGTTAACAAATTGCCTTACCAAAACTGATTTCCTCTTATCGATAAGCCTCCTTCCTTGCGAAATGACAGATGTTCGCAAGGAAGGAGGCTTTTTTCAAGACATCTCCTCCCAAACATTCCCCGCGAACCCCCACAATTCCTGTCGCTTTTTATGCCCTGTTGCCGTTTATTCATTTTATACACAAAGCTGATATGAAGGTTTCAAAAAACATAACGATATTATTTCCACTTCACTAAACCATCATTTTCGGTGGCATGGTATAATAAGAGTAGAAAAAATGGGAAAAATCATAGCAATTTGATATACAACCAAAAATGTTGTTCCGTTGTGCACAGGGCACACGGCAAAAAATTGTGAAGAATGAAAGGGAACACTGCATAAAGCTTGTGCGTAAGATGTGTATTCAGATTTTTCGGCAGATTACACAGAAATTCCGCAGGCAGACTGTATGTCTGGCAAGGGATTTCTGGGTAATATGACGGAAAATCTGTACGCAGATTGCGTGCAAAGCCGTCAGGCGGGCTTTATGCAGTGTTCCCTGAAAGGAAATGCCGCGGAGAAGGGCGTTTCCGTTTGAGATGACGCTTGAGGGGAGCGTAATAACATATGAAATTACAAAATCTGGAGAAGCCTTCTGCTGCCGTTTCGGATACGGTGGACGTGATTGCAGATTCCAACTACAGCAATGTTTCGGAAGCATATAATCATGCATTCCGTGCATGGCGGAACAAAGAAGATAACCCATATGCCTTTCGCTGCAAGAAACAGAAAAAAGAAGCGGTTTACATCGAGGGAAAAGGGTTTCATGAACCAGACCCGGCTGCGGAAGAACGGCGGTCGCTCATACAGATCACCATGGTGATCGGCATGGCGATATTTGCCTATCTGCTGATCGAAAACCTGCTGACAGCGATCCTGATGGGCATCGCTCAGATAGCCGGAATGGACGTAGGCTATTGTTACAGTGACGGCACTGTTTACGGCAATCAGACGGCGGTTCTGGTCATTCTGATGTGCAAGACGGTGCTGAAATTCATGGTGCCTGTGCTGATCCTCCGGTGCTGTTTCCGCATGCCGCGGCGTGTGGCGTATCACTGGAAGCTGGATTCACCGCGGGAGTTTCCGGCTGCTATTGCGGTGACATTGATCATTTTTGCGATTGCTAATGCGTGGCTGCTGTTTTCGCCGGTGAATTTTCTGAGCAGCAGTACGCTTGGAGAAGCGTATTACACCGTTTCGTATATGCGGCGTTCTTACCAGATCGTTTATCTGGTTTTTGAAGTGCTGGCGATCAGCATTTGTAAAGAACTGCTTCTGCATGGGGATATGCTCCATGTGCTGCGGCAGTTCGGGGACTGGGATGCGGTGATCCTGACGGCAGTTGTTGCAGTTTGTCTGTCCCATAGCTGCACCACGATATTGATGGAACTGACTTTTTCGCTGGTTTCCGGTGTCGCCGTTCTGCGGAGTGGTTCTGTGGTACCGGCTATATTCTGCCGGCTGCTGTACCATGTGATGCTGTTCGGGTTGTTTGCAATGGAGATCTGGCAGTCGTCGTTTTGGCAGTCGTATCGCCCGCTGTTCCTGTTTCTCGTGTTGATAGCGGGAATTCTGCTCTGTCTGCTGTCCATTCGTCCCACCCGTAAAAATCCTGCCCTGCTGACACAAAAGCATTACTTGACTCTGCGGGAACGGCTCTATACGGTGATGCATGTGGGACCGCTGAGCATTGTGCTGATCCTCTGTGTGATTCTGATGGTGATCGAGGTGATTTTTTGACGGAAACCGGATTTGTCCCCAAGGCACGGTACATGATGCGTGCTCTGGAACTGGCGGCACAGGCTGCGGCAATGGGCGAAGTTCCTGTGGGGGCAGTGGTGGTACAGAAATCCACCGGACGGATCATCGGTGAAGGATATAACCGGCGGGAAGCAGACCGTTCGCCTCTTGCTCATGCAGAAATCATGGCGATCGATGCGGCGAGCCGGACACTGGGCGGCTGGCGGCTGCTGGACAGTGCTCTGTACGTGACGCTGGAACCTTGCCCCATGTGTGCGGGAGCGATTCTGCATGCCCGTCTGGAACAGGTGGTCTATGGCACAGCCGACCCCAAGGGCGGAGCAGTGGATTCGGTGGAACAGCTGTTCACTCTGCCCTACAACTGGACACCGGAGGTACATGCCGGTTTATTGCAGGCGGAATGTGCCCAGATCCTGCGGGATTTTTTTCGGGAACTTCGTCTGAAAAAGCAGGCGGAAAAGATTGCACGCAATGGAATATCCATGCTTTGAAGAAAGAAAAAAGACAGACCGTGGTCTGTCTTTTTTTGCTTTTGGGGAGGTATGAGAGCTGTGGGAAAGGCGGAGCATCATGTGTGGCTTTATGCAGTGTTTCCGTTAGGAGAAAATTCCCTTTTTCAAACAAGCCCAGGTATTGCCTCAACCCAGCTGAATCCGGTACACGCTTGCCATGCCGGTGATTTCCAGCCGCAGGTCTGCCTGTCCGGTATAGGGCTTCAGCGGGATCGTGTACAGCTGGAAATCGTCCATGCTGCGAGAAGGCAGGATCTCCACACTGCCCAGCTGCTGTTCTCCTGCATAGATGGCAACACCTGCCTGCGAACAAGGTGCTGCTGCCCACAGTTCTGCTTTGGTATAGCCGGCAAAATCTGCATCGGCAAAGGTAAACCCGCCGCCCCAGTCATTGGTGCAGCCATACCAGTCGTTCTTCCGGTACGAGAATCGCAGAGTGGTTTCTATGCCGTGCTTGCTGTCATAGTTCTTGATGCAGATAGAACGGGAGAGGTTTCGCGGTGGGATCACTTCACCGGAAACTGTGCACTCCAATTCTTGCCGAATGTCTGCGGAAGATGTCCCCGCAGAAAAGCGATACTCGCCCTGTTCCACCAGCATTTTTTCCTGCGTCACATCATAGTATTCCAAAGCGTACCACGGAACAAAAATTGTCACCGGCACCGCCGTATTAGCCGGCACTGGTACTCGCTGGAAGCCGCACAGCTGCCGGAGCGGACGCTTGACACGCGGGTGCAGTGCCCGATAGTAAAGCTGTACCACTTCATCCCCGTCCCGCTGAGAGGTATTTTCTACAGTCAGCCGGAACAGCATGCCTTCCGGCTTCTCCTCCGCAGTAAAATCACGGTAGACGAAACTGGAATAGGACAAACCATGCCCAAAGGGGAACAGCGGTTCAACCGTGTCATATAAATAGGTACGCTCTGCCGAAATGATGTCATATTCCATGATGTCCGGCAGATCTTGTGCGGAACGATACCATGTGATCGGACAGCGTGCCGCCGGATTGTTTTTCCCCAGCAGCGTATCCGCTACGGCGTTGCCCAGTTCCGGTCCGGCATGGGTGGTATAGAGAATCGCCGGCAGCAGTTCTTTCGCTTCCCCCAGAGCATAGGGATAGCTGGAAACCACAGTCAGCACGGTGTTGGGATTGGCAGCCTGCACAGCACGCAGCAAGTTTTTCTGATGTGCCGGCAGTTCCAGATCGGGACGGTCATAGCACTCCCGTGCTACCTGCATGGGGTGGTTGCCCAGACAGAGAATGACCACGTCCGCCTGTTTCGCCAGAGCCGCCGCACGGGTGACGCCGTCCTCCACCGGCACCAGCCGGAACAGCCGGTCTGGTGTGGGCTTTCCGTGAGAAACTGCACGGAGCGTGCCGTCCGACTGCAGTGCGATGTCCATAGGACAATCATGCCAGCTGCCAAACCGCATGGCATCTTCATACGGCTCCGGTTTGAGCCATTCCCGAATGAACCACTCATAGGGCGTATCGCTGACTGCCTGATAGGTGCCGTTTTCGGTGACGTACTTGCCGTTGCAGCAGGCACGGAGATTCATGCTGCCAAAATCCCAGTCGTGAAGCAAAAAGGTTTCCCGTTCGCCGATCTGTTCTGCTGCCGCACGGAGCGTACCGTCCGCAGAAACGGTGCAGTACTTTCCGGTTTCCACAGACTGAAGGGCGACCACAGAATAACCGTCATCAAACAGCACATTTTCTGCCCCCAGCTGCTGCCGCAGTCCCTCCAAAATCGGTACGGCATAGGAAGAAACGCCGGTGTACCAGTCCCGATAGTTCTCGTTTCCCAGCGGCCCGATCACAGCGACCCTGGCATCAGGCTGCAATTGCAGCGGCAGGATCCCGCGGTTATGGAGCAGGCACATCTGTTCCATGGCAGCACAGCGGTTCACTGCACGGTGCAGCAGCGTGTCCGTTTCCGCCGGCTCGGTGTTATAGGGACAGCTGTCCCCGTCAAATTCTCCCAGCCGGAACCGTCCGGAGAGAGAATTCCCCACAGCACGGTCAATATCGGCTTCTGTCAGCAGCCCTCTGTCCAGTGCATCTCTGGCTGCTGCCGCCACCATGTCTGCTTCATCGGTCATCACATCATTGCCGTTTTTCAGGCAGGCGGCAAGAGCCTCTGCATGGGTGGCGTGAGAATGGTGTGCCAGCACATTCTGGGAAAAATCTGCTCCGTCTGTCACAATGAATTCCAGCCCCCACTGCTTTTTCACCAGCGTTTTCAGGTCGGGATTCATGCAGGCGGGAACGCCGTTTAGCTCATTATAAGCCGTCATCATAGAGCCTGTGCCGCCGCGGACGATAGAAGCTTCAAAGGCACGGTAATAGTATTCCCGCAGTGTTCGCGGGGTGACGTTGGAAGAACAGCTGTTCCGTTCTTTTTCGTTGTTGTTGGCACAAAAGTGTTTCAGTGTGGGGATCACACGGCGGTATGTCGGGTGGTCACCGGCCATGCCCTGCGTATAGGCGGTGGTCATTTCTCCGATCAGAAACGGGTCTTCGCCGTAGCCCTCCTCTGTGCGTCCCCAGCGGGGATCACGTTCCGGATCGACTGTAGGTCCCCAGAGCATCAGGTGCCCCTTGGGGTCTTTCCGGTGGTAATAGCGGGCTTCTTCGCCGGCAATTTCCCCCAGCTGTTCCATGAGGTTCGGGTCAAAGGTAGAAGCCAGCCCGATCGGCTGCGGGAACACGGTAGACGGCTCTGTCTTTTCGCGGGAAACATAGCCCCGTGCCACTTCCTGACCCACATACCATTCTCCGATGCCCAGCCGTTCCACAGGCAGCTGATGGGTGGAGAGCAGGTGGATCTTTTCTTCTATGGTCAGACGGGAAAGCAGGTCTTTCACCCGTTCAATAATAGGCAGGCTGGTGTCACGGAAACGTTCCGGTTGATTTGGCATAGTAAGTTCTCCTTTATCTGCGGCATTATCATGCAAATGATTGATTTGAGGCAATACCGCACAAAGAGCGTCTGGCGACTTTGCACGCCATCTGCTTGCAAATTTCCCGTCATATTTCACAAAAATGCTCGTGAATACATCAAGTATTCACTCCGCTTTTTGTTTCATCTGACGAAAAATTTGACGACGCATCTGTCGCACAATCTTTGTGCGGTATTGCCTTGATTATAGCATTGCCTGTGGGAAATGTCAAGGGGAAATCCGATTCTCGCAAATTTTCACCAGCAGGAATTCTCTCGTGCGGCAAGCCGTCTGAAAAAACAGGTCACCGGAATATGCCGATGACCTGTTTCCTTTAGGCAATACCGCACAATCTTTGTGCGGTATTGCCTTTAGTCTTCCAGTTGTTTCCCCAGAAACTGCGAAGCCGCCTGAATCAAACTCTTCTGGGTTTCGTTCAGTGCGGCGTGCTCGTCGTTTTCCAGAAATGCCACGGCTCCGGTCACGTCACCGGCGGAGAGAATGGGCATGCATGCCACAGCCGCCTTTTCCATGCCCTCTGCGGGTAGAAATTCCGGTTCGCCGGCATCGGAAAAGTACTGCCGCCGCTGTTCCATAAGTTCTTCCAGTTCCGGTGAAACCCGTCGGGCGTTCCACTCCTTTTTGGCGGCTCCGGATACCGAAACGACATGGTCGCGGTCGAACACTGCCACGGGACACCCTGCCAGCCGGTGCATGATCTCTGCCACCTGTGCCGCACTCTCTCCCATTTCTCCGATGGGAGAGTACTTCTTGAAGATGACCTCGCCGTCACTGCTGGTGTAGATCTCCAGCGGGTCGCCCTCCCGGATCCGCATAGTGCGGCGAATCTCCTTCGGGATCACAACACGCCCCAGATCGTCGATTCGCCGGACAATTCCAGTTGCTTTCATAATCTCAAAAATCCTCCTTGCTCGGGACAGCACTGTCCCGACAATCTCGCATGCTGCTGCGATGCAAAGCTATTGTCTGCAAAATCGGAAGATTTATACATCAATGGCAAATATCGTGCCTGTCAAAGGCAATACCGCACAAAGAGCGTCTGGCGACTTTGCACGCCATCTGCCTGCAAAT